>ENA-OQKI01000046-OQKI01000046.1-human-gut-metagenome-genome-assembly--contig:-NODE-46-length-29517-cov-10.514529_pt1 | contig 29517 bp, 20 predicted proteins | sample MGYA00242778_ERZ504798 | MGnify/ENA primary metagenome ERZ504798 (study PRJEB26092, sample SAMD00036414) | human gut metagenome | host: Homo sapiens | study: EMG produced TPA metagenomics assembly of... | reverse complement strand
GTGTCCCTGAAATACCGGTTGTCGTAGTTGAAGCGCACCGGCAGGCGGTTGATGATGCCCGCGGGCAGGTCCTTCGGATCGGTCTGCCACTGCTTGCCCGTGTAGTTCTTGATGAACGCCTCGTACAGCGGACGGCCGATCAGCGAAATGCCCTTGTCGTTGAGGTTCTGCGGATCCGTGCCCGCCAATTCGCCGGCCTGCTCGTCGACCAGGGCCTTCGCCTCGGCCGGCGTGTAACGCGCGTGGAAGAACTGGTTGATGGTCCCGAGGTTGATCGGCAGGGGATACACCTCGCCGTCGTGCGTGGCGTACACGCGGTGCACGTAGTCCGTGAAGCTTGTGAAACGGTTCACATAGTCCCAGACCCTCTTGTTGGACGTGTGGAACAGGTGCGCGCCGTACTTGTGGATCTCCGCGCCGGTCTCCTCGTCCATGTAGCTGTACGCGTTGCCTCCGATATGGTCGCGCACGTCTATGATCTCGACCCTCGCGCCCAGATGCTCCACAGCCTGCTGGGCCACGGTCAGGCCGAACAGGCCCGCGCCCACGACCACCAGATCGGGATACTCCACCGCATCAGTCATAACAAAACAACCTTCCACAAACAGTAATCGCACAAAAGCTATGTGCAGTTCATGCTCATACTACCCTCATGGCGATATATGAGGGTGAATGTCAATAACTCTTGGCTATTTATCCCCAAAGATATGCGCCCACGTTTCCATGGAAGCAATGCCATAAGCCTGATATTGGGCGGCCAAACGCTTCCAATGCTTGGTGATACGCCGAGTAAGACGATACCCTTCGAGCATGCTCTTGCGGAAACGCTTATTGTCACGCTTCAACCATGCCACGCCATTGCCATCAGCCGTAGTGACTAAGGCCGAGTTGACATGATCAAAAGCAAGCCAGGTCCAGGCAGCATCCCGTGCCGGAATAGCAGCATCCGGACGGACAGCCTTCTCCGGATTGACGTTCTTGACAAAGCTCTTGGCAATCAAACCGACCGCGGCCTTATACCGGCTCTTCATGGTCGAAGGATGGTTCTTCGGCGGCTCGACCTCGCCCGCAGGCTCTGGGAACGCTTCAAAACTATCTTTAGCCTGAGCATCCGGATATTTCGCACGTAATTCTCGCACTTCGCCAAGCTTCGTCGGCAAACAGTCCACAAGATACTGCGGCCCACGAAGAATATCCCTCAACGCCATGTGGTGCAACGCCATGGCCGAATACACGAAACGCAATCCAAGGCTTGCATCGCCGTACAACGTTTCCACCAGCATGCGAGGAGGCCTGTCCGGGTATGTCAGAAGGGCCGCAAGCCAGCGGTTGCGCTCGGTGAAATACTCCTCCCAAGAACGGGCCGGATCCTTGTCGTGCCATGCTTGGTGCCACACGGCCACACCTGGCAAGCAGACCGTCGGGAAACCGGCTTTCTTGGCACGCAGACCGTATTCGATGTCATCGAATTTGATGAACACGGGCATCGAGAGGCCGATTTTCTTGACTACCGCGATTGGAATCAAGCACATCCACCAGCCATTGAAATCCTCATCGATGCGCTGATGGCGATCCGGAGAGTCACGAAGCGGTTCCATAGAGAAGTCGTGATTGTACCCCATGCTCTTGGACGGATACATCCACATTCGCCGCGGATTAATCCTCTCGCCTTGCGTATAAAGCATGGTGCGATTATCAAGATGAAGCATGCCGCCGCCGACAAGAACCGGACGGATCGTATAGTCGGAGAACTGGATGGAACGAAGAATCGATTCAGGCTCACTGATGGCGTCATCATCCAGCAGCAACACGAAATCGCTGTTCCCAGCTTTCGCCGTTTCGTACATACCTCGAGAGAAGCCGCCGGAACCACCTAAATTGGCTTGCTGAATATACGTAAGCTGCTTTCCAAGGTCGGCGGATACTTCGGCAAAGCCTTCTTGATTTTTGACCAGATCGTTGCCTTGATCCGTGCAGTACACGGTATCCAGTCGCTTACGCAGTGCCGGCGCTCCTGCGATGGCGCGCAATTGGTTCATGCAGTACGAGGCACGATTGAATGTGGTAATGGCGATGGACATGGAAGTGCCATGCTTGGCTGTGCGCGCTTCACGCGGAACAGACCATGTCGCATTGGAAATAACGACTGGCCCACCTAGCGATTCCGCGTCGAACCAGAAGTAACCACCGTCCATGAGCCCGGTCATAGGCACATCCACGCATACGGAAGCCGAGGTATCCGCAGCATGGACAATCCGCTCCGCTACCGGATAAATCAGGCCTCGACCCGTCGACCGGAAGACGTTGATCTTGGCGTTTCCTTGAACGGACACTGCGAAGCGCACGGTCTTCACACCAGTCCAACGACGCCAATACGATGCAGGGAACGCGTTGAAGAACGTGCATCCGGACATGTGACCATGATCTCGTAGTGTTACGGAAGTACGTCCCGTAATTTCGAATGAATCGCAGGAAACCCCGTTAGAGGATCCCGCATTCCGTAACATGCGTTGCAATGTGGACTGGTTCATGGAGCTGAATTCCAGACGACGCATGTCGATACGCGAATCCAGAGTGGTTTCCGCCACATGCGGGCGAGTCCAGTCAATCGCATACAGAGGGAGGGTCTGTTCAGCATCTTTGACCGGATACACAACGCGCATCACCGTTTCCCACGAGTCCATTCGCTCAGTATCCATAGAGACCTCTTGTCCCATGCGTCTTCTCCTATCGCCATTTTCTCCGTTCATCCACTAATCGTAGTGGCTACATTGCACTTTAAACAATCGTCCACACCGTTACGCACGACATCGGTTCAGATGTACCATCACAATAACCCCTGTCGCAATTACTTTAGGTCTAAAATTTAAGTATCTTATCCATAACAACAAGAGGGAGATGATGGATATGATTTCTAAGAGCAAACTTATTCATGGAACCATTGCCGCAACCATGGCTCTTTCAATGACGATTTTGCCAATTGCTCCAGCTAGCGCGGAAGAAACCGTGTCGGCGCCAGAGTCTGACTACACCGGTTGGATAACTCAAGACGGCGAATACTACTGGTTTGATTCCGGCATTATGGCGCGTTCAAAAGAGATCTATGATCCAGGCAGCGATGCTTGGTATTGGCTCGATGCCGATGGAACAATGGCACACGACAAAGACGTGTATCTCTCTTCCGGAAATAAATGGGTCAGGTATGACGGGGATGGCCATATGGTCAAAGGCGAAGATTACCGATACGGCGGTTGGTATTACTTCGACCAAACAACCGGCGCAATGTCCAAAGGCATGAAATATATCCATTCCAATGGAGGCAAATGGGTATATTATGACTGGACAACCGGCAAAATGGCCCATGGTGAGGCCTTCGTGAATTACGACAGCAGCCATACGGGCTGGTACTTGTTCGATCAATATACCGGTGCCATGTTCCATGGAGATACTTATATTCGTTCCAACGGTGGAAAATGGGTACGCTATGACCGGATAACCGGAAAGATGGTCAAGGGATTACACTACCAAGATGGTGCTTATTACTATTTCGACCAGACCACTGGCGCAATGACACACGGGCGCGCATGGGTTCCCGAATGGAATTCATATGCAACTTTTGATTCCGTCACTGGCCGTTTTGTCAGTAAGACTTCAAACAACAATGCCAATCCTGGCACTAACGGCAATACTGGAGGGAAAAACATCCGCGGACAATATTGCAAGAAATCCGAACACGGACAGCAAAAGAACGATGCTGACGGCACGCCAATAATCTGCGAATGCCGCAATGGCAATAAAGTGCCTCACTGGTACGCTAAATAATAATTTAAAACAGCCTTTTAAAGGGATATGATGCCAAGTTTAAATACAGTATTATATCCCTTATTTTTAATTCCATTGAACCAAATATGAAATTAAAATACCTATATATGAAAATAATGTTAACAAAAATACAGACATTCTATATTTTTTTAAATTGACATTCTCAAAGCCAATTAAACCCGGAAACAACAAAGCAAATAACGGTAAAACCGGTATCAAATATCTGCTCTGCATACCCGACACGCAACCATCCACCGTTCCGCTCCAGGTAACTGCCATAGCTACGCATGACAGGACAAAATACAGAACAGGAATCGCCAATACAATTGCAATCTGATATCCGCACATACGCTTATATGGAGTATGAACAATCAGCAACATCATAATGGCAATCAGTACCGGAGCCATAACAATTAAAGGCAATTGGACCGTTTCGGTTCCAGTAAAAAACTGAAGATTTCTTCTCGGATTTACTAATTGACCGTCAATTTTTTCATAATCAAAATCTAAAGGTTCAAACAGTACACGTCCAAGCAAAGAAAATATTTTCCAAGGAGAAAGCATCAACTGCATCTCAAAATCGCGAGTCTCCTGCAAGGAAACACGATTCGGTGCAACCGCTATATGCGAAGTCTTCATACGCCACAACCACATAGACGTAAAAGCACATAGCACGGGAAGCGATAGAGATACTTTCATCTTTTTATCGGTTGTTTTAGGTAAAAGGAAAAATACAAATAAAACAATAATCGAGCATGTAATCTTCACCTGCCCCAACATAATGCTCAGAACACAGAGCAAAACAATATGCCTGAAATGCAACGCACCATCTCGCTGATACAGACACAACACAACAGCTATGAACAATAAAGAAAAACTATTAGTTATAGCATCGGCAGTTGGGAATATCATCCCGAAAAAAGTAGTAGGAAGTACTGCTATCGCCAGAATGATATTAGCATAACATCCAGCAATACGTATTGCTACGGCAATAAGGCTGGCCGCGCATATCAATGTCGCTATGCTCGAAATGCGAAAATCGCCACGAAAAATTAGACTTGGAAAATAGACAAAAGGAGAATTGACAGCAGTATTATTAAAAGTAATTATTTTCCCATGTTCAGAATAAACAATCCATTCTGGATATTCTTTAGAAAAAGAAGGTATTATTTCACCTGACCGTAATTGCAGAATACGCGCCCAGTGCGCCGCCCCATCATTAAAACAATGATATTTTCCCCAAAAAATAATCACGCTTCCAATTACGATAGAACCAATCCAATATAGTAGAGAAATACAACTAGGAACAGATAGTCTTAGTTCTCTGCAATATTGTCGACGTTCACCGGAATAATGTTGAGGCAAATTAGGTCCCTTTATAAAATAAAACTGGTTTTGACACAATTTGCATTGCGCCAAACCAGTCTATCTCAACTCATCCTCTTCCTGTAGTTGGATCAAACCAATGCCAAGATTTCCATTCAGGAACCCAGACACGGCCTTTCTGCATCGCCCCCGTAGTTGAATCAAAGTAATACCAGGAATTATCATGACGGTTTAGACCTTTGACCATTTTTCCTGTGGTGAAATCATACCTGACCCATTTTCCACCGTTGGAACGAACATAAGTATCCCCGTGAAACATGGCGCCTGTATATCGATCAAACAAATACCAACCTGTATGCTGCGCATCATAGTTCACATATTGTTCGCCATGAGCCATCTTGCCGGTCGTCCAATCGTAGTACACCCATTTTCCGCCGTTCGAGGGCACGTATTGCATGCCTTTAGTCATGGCTCCTGTGGTGGGGTTGAAGTAATACCAGCCTCCGTAGCGGTAATCCTCACCCTTAATCATATGGCCATTGTTATCATACCTAACCCATTTGTTCCCCGACGGAATATAGACATCTTTATTCACCGCAAGGGATCCATCCTTATCGAACCAATACCAAGCATCACTTGCTGGGTCATACACCTCTTTAGAGACCGCCTTCACACCATTGTCATACCAGTAGCGCTTCCCGTTCTCCGTGACCCAACCATTTGTTCCAGGCCGATATGCTCCATAACCTGCACGAATCCTTGCATTCCAAACAATATTTTTTGCAACAGGATCCGTCACAGTTATCACAGTTCCGTGCCGATTAGGAATGCTACGTCCATCAACATTAGTTGTAGTGATTCGACGCGTACCATGCCAACCGCTATTCAGGTTTGATGACTGAGTAACGAAAGTACCCGCAGTGCCATCGGCTTTGCCATACGGATAATCTTTAAGTTTATCAGTATAGAAAAAGTATTGCCCGTTATAGTACGTTAACGATGGTCCTTCATACCCAGTGACCACATTGGAATTTACCAAATGCCATGCATTGACGTTCCCGGCTTGATTCAAATCATGAATAGAATAAATCTGATTGGTGACCCCATTTTTCTTAATGCTGAGATAATAGGTACCATCTTTTTCAAACAGAGAAGGATCAAGCCAATTACTAGTGCTTGTATCAGGCAATTTAATGGGATTTAAATTACCATAATTCAATTTAGGCTGGGCACCAGGATTAACTGACGGATCACCACCAAGTTGTAGGCCAGATACCTTAACGATATACGGATACATATAATCCTTCTGCGCATTTCCATGAAAAGCGCCATAGTATCCAAGCGTGGTCACAATCCACATATCGCCATGGCTATCCACAAATCCATCTGTTCCAGCGGAATCAAATTGTCCATCCGCAAGCCCATTAGTATAAGGCTTTACAGAGGGAGCAAGATTCGTCTGGCTACCGCTATTAGGATAGCTCCAATTCACCAAATCCTTGGAATACCCCATCATCGGGGTAAAACGCCATCCCAGATTCTGTTGCTTTTGCACATAGCCGCCAAGAATCCAAAACGTCCCATCTTTATACGTAATACTCGGATCATGAATGGCATTGACGTAGCTCGGTTTTCCAGAAACATGCGAGCTACCGTTACCATCAGTCTTATATGCGGTGCTGATTTGCTGGAAGTCGGAACCATTGTATGACATGTACACGGTATCAGAACGATCCGAGTCGCTGTTCCAAAATACCCCGACTTCCATATCTGGATAATTCGTTTCAGCACCAGTCGCCATCTGAGTTCCAAATGGAACCACCAGAGATATTGCTCCCAATAATGCAGTGAGATGCTTTATTTCTTTTCTCATCTTCTTGTCCATTCTTGAAGGAACGGTATTGCCTCCAAGAATAGACAAGTTCATTTCCGAATGCAACCAAAACTATTAGACACGTTTAATCGTAAGAGCACGGTCACTTAGCAATGCGTATTCACGGTTTCGGTCATCGCGAATCACGAAACTGCATGCATTGTCATCAAGGGCGACGCCCACAGCATCGGTTGCTTTTGGATTAGTTGGACTAGGAGTGCGAAGTGATGTAATCAGACGGAACTCGCCATTATTAAACAGATTGAGAGGCATCTCAAAATGCACAACCTGATGGCCATGTTTATCCATCTTCAACACTTTTGAACCGGTATCATAAGTGATTCCACCACGGCGAATGTCATGCAACGCAATGGCGAGGTAAAAATCTCCCGGCTCATCATATTGGTATTCAACATCAAACCTGAACATATCCGCACTGGTGCAGACTTTGGGGGAAACGGCAATAGTTCTCAACAGCGGGCATCGCTCGTTAAGACCATTCGGGTAGCCTCCGCGTTCTTCTTGACGCTTACGTTCGGCTTTCTCTTCCGCTTCGAGATTGGCAAGCGTGTATTGCTGTGATACGGTCTCCGGATCGCCGATGGCTTCCACTTCGCCATCGGCAATCATCATTGCCCTAGAACAATACTTCTTGACGGAATTCATATCGTGAGTCACGAGAATAACCGTCTTAGTCGGATCCTTTTTGATTTCCGTAAAGAAGTCATCACATTTACGTTGGAATGCCTCATCGCCAACGGCAAGGACCTCATCGAGGACCAGAATATCCCCTTGTGCTTTAATCGCAACAGAAAAAGCAAGGCGGACCTGCATACCAGAAGAGTAATTCTTCAGCTTTTGATCCATGAACTCTTCAAGCTCGGCGAATTCGACGATATCGTCATACATCGCGTCGACTTCTTCATGTGTGAATCCCAGAAGAGAGCCATTTAGATACACGTTCTCTCGGCCGGTAAGTTCAGGATTGAATCCCACGCCCAGTTCGATGAATGGAACCAATTTGCCGGAAACAGTAATGGAACCGCTTTCCGGATAATAAATTTGCGAAATCAGCTTAAGCAGGGTTGATTTGCCACCACCATTTCGACCGACAATGCCGAAAAACTCACCTTGGTGAACTTCAAAGCTGATGTCCTTAAGAACCTGCTGCTTCTTATAGCCTTTGATTCCTCTAGTCCAATTGATGAACGCCTGTTTAAGACCAGTGGCCTGCTCCGTCGGCAATTTGAAGCATTTGGAGACATGGCTCGCAGACAATACAACTGGATTTTTGGAATAATCGATTTTTTTTACGCTTTTCTCTTCGGACATCACATAACCTCCGCGAATTTGCGACTATTACGGCGGAATAACACCACACCCAGCCACAACAAAACAACGGTCAGAGCAATTGGCAGCAGACGGATTCCCCAATTGTTGAACTGATTCCAAACGGTCGGTTGAGTCTCTGGTGCAATGAAATTATGCCGAATGTCCTGAATCGCCTGAGCGAATGGATTGATAAGCTCCAAACGGGCGATATCAGCCAAAAGTCCACCGCGATTGGTCACATATGTTAACGGGTAGATAATTGGCATGCCATAGAAAATCAACTGCTGAAGAACATCCCAGATATGGGCGATATCACGGAAATACACGTACATAGTGGCCATGAGCAATGTGACGGCAAGCGTCATTGCGTAAAGCTCGATGATGCTTAGAGGAAGCAGCACCACTCGCCAAGTGAAATGGACTCTTGCGATAATGGCGAAAATCAAAACAACAACAAGATTGATCGCATAACTGATAAGTGCACCGACAGTAGCCGAAACCACAACGATATAGTTCGGGAAATGAATCTTGCGGAGCAAATCCCCTCGATCCACCACGGATCGAAGTCCGACATTCGTCGATTCGGTAACGAATTGCCAAGAGCTAATTCCTAGCAACAGCACGACCGGGTATGTGGAAGTACCATCCGACATGCGCAGGAATTTACCGAATACCACATACATTACGCAAAACATCATCAGGGGCTTAAGCACCGACCATGCGATGCCAAGGAAAGATCCTTGATAACGAAGTTTGAAATCCGTCTTTACCAAACCTTGCAGGACGGTCCATGCATACCCGTATCTGTCCCGTATCTTTTTCACCAACTGTTTCACAAGTTGTATCCTATCAGTGGATGTCCCTTAGTCATCGAGCGTTGCCGAATGCCCGAAATATTATTACATCAATCGTTGCGCATGATGCTTAATGTTCGTCCGATTCCTTCTTCAATCGAATATTTCATATTCCAGCCTAAAGTCTGCAATTTATGTCCATCCATCAAAGCAACCGTCGCAGTAGAGTACCCTTTTGTCTCCAAGGAATCGGGGAGTTCAAAATGGACATTCACACCACACTTTGAAGCTACCAAGGAAGCCAAATCCTTTAACCGGCAATCGGAAATAGGTGCTGCGATATTGTATGCGCTTCGGCTTTCACCCTCAAGTAGGCAATACAGCAGACCAGCAACTGTATCAGCGACATATGCGTAGGAAAACAGCTGCGTTCCTTCGCTTTTCAGAATAATGTCTTCCTTCATTAACCCTTTGTGGATGAATTGAGAAAGCGCCTTGCTGTCATCCTTATGCAAAGTCGGGCCATAAGTTCGAGCTATGCGGGGAATGACAAAATCAATTCCATGCTGTTCGGAATAAGCTTGGCAAAGAGCTTCGCCCAGACGCTTGGCCTCTGGGTAGCCAGCACGAAGCGTATTCGGATCGATATAGCCGCAATACTGTTCATCAAAGCGCTCCGCATCGCCGCGGTTCTTTCCATAAATTTCCACGGATGAGGCAAAAACGAATCTGCCATCACGATGATCGTTTCCGCCCACCAATGAGTACTCGAGAAGGTTCTGCAAACCAGTCACATTTGAGGTAATCGTTGACACTGGTTCGGAGGCATATGCTCTGGGATGTGTTGTGCTGGCAAGATGAATGACAACATCAGCCGGACGATTGGGACGAACACCTGGTATCGACACATCCAGCTGCTCAAAATGGAAATGAGCCTCATCAAAATATGGGAATCTACTCCGTGCGCGACTCTTATTGCGTCCAATCGCAATAATCTGGCAATTAAACTTCGGGTCTTCGTTCTTTTTCATCAAGACATCAATTAAAAAAGTCCCGATCATCCCTGTTGCGCCAGAAATCGCAATAGTTTTATCCGCCAGTTTGTCCCATTGCAAGGGAAGATTGGCACAATACTCAATATCCTGCTGATAAAGTGAAGAGTCAAATCGACTGGGCAAAAGTACCTCCCTCGCCTTATTTCAGCCAAGTATCTTCATCTGCGGTGATGTATGCCTTGAACAGTTCCAAGTCGCCTTTGGTAGTGAGCTTGATATTCTTATCCGACCCTTTGGCAAAATGCAAGGTCTCACCAAGATCCACCATCATGGTATTCGTATAGCTAGAACCGTGAATTCCAATATTCTCGCGGAACGCCTTACGATATGCATCCAGCAATTTCCCATAACGGTAAGCTTGCGGTGTTGAGACGCGGCGCAATTGTTCCCTAGGCACATATTGTTTCGTAGTCGAAGCGTCTTCTTGGCTAATCACGAAAATTTGCTCGTTATACGGCAAAGAAGTCACCGCATTGCCATATCGATTACAAACATCGATTACATCAGTCAGAACATCAGCATCAATCAAAGGCCGAATGCCATCATGAATGATGACATTGTCTTCCTCACTGATTTTGTCGGCAAGGAATTCCACACCGTTTCTGATGGATTCCTGAACGCTTGCGCCGCCCCGCACAATCCACTTAAGCTTGTCGATATTGAATTGCTTCGAGTATGCTTCCACCATGGTTTCCCAGCCTTCAATGCATACCACCTCAATCGCGTCAATATCAGGATGCCGCTGGAAGCTTTCCAATGTATAGATAAGCACTGGCTTATCGAATACATTAATAAACTGCTTCGGGATGTCCTGCCCCATCCTGGTTCCCGATCCGCCAGCTACTACGATTGCAACGTTCTTAACAGATTCCATCCCATCACTCCGTTGTTCTGCTAAATCTTATCGATTCACATATTCGCGAACAGTCTGTTCGTCAACTTGGGCAAGCGCTTTCTTATCGACATGTTCGAAATGTAAACCGATATCATTAGGCAACGCGAAAATGTTGCCATAAGCATGAGTCAGCAAATACATATAGTTGGCCGGCACAGGGTACTGCCCCCCTTCGAAAGTTTGAACATCCAGCGGACAGAACTCGTCAAGACTACTTATCCATTCAAAACCGCTTGGATGGTCCATATTGTCATACGCGCGGACAATGCCTGCCGCTGCTTCATGCGAACAGACCACGCCATCCCTGCGCATTCTGTCAAGCTGCGTATCGAAAGCATCCGCAATATGCTTCCCAGCCACTGATTCCGTTGGAATATAAACGTTTCTGTCCCAGGCTTCACGGACAACCATATCCGCTTCGGCTGTTTCAATCGCGGCTTTCCGGTATTCCTGAACTTTTAAGAAAGTGTCGTGGTTCGGCGAAGATACCCAATCGAAGGGGAACAAATCAATGAACCCTGGAATTCTTGTGTCTCGAGGAGCGAATCGAATCTGCCTGCAATGGACGATACGATCCCAGATTACGGTGATCTTGTACTTTGAATTATTAGTAAGCACTTCCTGAAGACGAGTCAGACCATCACGCATGATGCCCAAATCAAGGTCATCATCCCAAGGAATGAACCCATGATGTCTCACCGCACCGAGCAGCGTACCTCCGACAAGCCAATACTGATTTATTCCATTTTGCCGGCAAATCTCCGCAAAATCGCATAGCATTCGGTTTAAAGCGGATTGCAGAAGCCTAAGATCCCCCTCCGCCTTGGGCAAATTGAGGAAAAACCTTTTTCGTGTTTCCAAATCGGTCTCCCCGGGATCACGATACTGCGCCCAAAAACGGATGTCTTCTTTGGATCTTTCTGCAATTTGAGCACGCTGAACCTCATGAACAACCCTGCAGGATTCCTCGCCGATTTCATGCATCCAGTCACGAATTTCAAATAAAACTGATTCTTGTGCCTTCAAACTATCACGCAACTGGGCATTCTCATGTTCCAAGGAATCGATTCGGCCCATCAACTTTTGCATAGACCGCTCCGACGGCCAGAACAGCCTTTCACGCAGTCGTCTTGCCAGAGATGTCATAATCCCGTTCCTCTTCTACGATGGAAACCAGTAACAAAGCAAAATAATACCGCATACGCCCCTTGTGAGCGCATGCGGCTTAGAATCCTAGATGGTTTTGATTTACTCCATCTTGAGGTAGTTCTTCCAATACTCCAAAGACGTCAACTCCGAACGCGCCTCAGCGTATTCCTTTCGAATGCGTTCGATGTTCGCCTTGTAGTATTTTAGATCCCGAGCATAGCGCTTCTTGATCTGCTGGTAGCGCTTCACGTCCTTGGCACGAATCGTGCCCTTGCGGTTGTACCAATCCAAAACCACCAGCTTGTGCTTGCCACGAATCGCACCGGCAGGATACAGCCATCCCTGCAACGGAATCACCGCATATCCAGTACCGTCCTTCTTGATATAACGCTGATTGTTATCAGTAATCAGGTCTTCCAGACGTTCAGGCAAGCTGCGTGGCTTGTCCCCTTCAATAAGCTGCCTGTCGATTTCTTTGATATCAAAGCCCGTAAGTTCAGGATCTTGATTAGCCTGATCCTGAAGTGTAGCGAAATCAACGAGCTGCTCCTTGTTGCGGTTTGCAGCCATGAAGCTTTGTTCAGCCTGTCCCGGCTTCTTGATGAAGGATGGACCTTTCAGGAAATCTTCGAATGCGTCCAGGCACAGCTCCGCATTTGCATAACCGAATTTCTTCAGTTCGAGGCGAATATTATTATGCAGCTCACGCATAAAGTCAGCACCAGGAGCCATTCCACATGTTGCTTGAGCAATCATGGTGTTACGCGTGGTCTGGTACCGTTCCACAGCAGCGTTATAACGCTCGAAGAATGACATATGCCATACGCAAAGGCTATTCATGGTAATAAAGCCAGTCTTGCAACGAATGCCATATTCAGCATCGTCGCAACGGACAAACACCGGCAAAGGCAGTCCATTCTTTTCGATTACGGAAATCGGAATGCAGCAGTACCACCAAGCGGCGTACATATTGTTCCGCTGCCACTTGGTAGGCGTGTACATCTCGTTATAGATGAGGTCTTCGAACAGCGTCAAACGCAGCGGCGGCTTACAGCCAGCGAAGGTGCCTTGCTGGGTCATATTGCCGATATCTTCCCACTGGTCTTCGCCGATTTCATAATTGAGCATAGCGCCGCTAATCATGTCCTCACGATGCTCAGGCTTGAGGATGCGTAGCAGATTATAGGTACGCTTGATGCTCTCCGGAGAAACAGCAACGTCATCGTCCATAAGAAGGATATTCGTGGCCTTCGGATTCTGCTCCATAGCAGTGATCATGCCACGGGTGAAACCACCGGCACCACCGACATTATCGTTCGGAATAACCTGGATGCGATCTCCGCTCAGTTTTTCCGCATCCAAAGTCCGGCCATTATCCATCACATACATGTGGAAATGGTCTGCAATGGAATCGTTGGAACCGATAATCTGGTTCTTGACTAAATCAATGTTGCGTTCAATGAACGCTTCCTTCTTGAAAGTAGTGGTGGACAGAACCAACTCAACATCGTTCAGCTCGCCATCAACGTCAAGCTCGTAATAGCTGTTCCTAATGGAGACAGTTCCTTCGGTCTTTATGATGAAGCCGACGATTACCATGTCGTCAGTGACGGTCAAAGGCAAATCAACAGTCTGCCAATTGGTAGACGCTTCCAGCTTCTTAGAAGCTCCTTCAACCGGAATAGGATCATGCGCGAAGGCATCGCCCATAGTCTGCAGCACTTCGCAAGCGGCACCCTTAAGCTCAAGATGCAGAGTAAATCCCGTCGCACGGGTATAGCGCTTCAGTTTCATGACCGACAAAGAATTGAAATAAGTACTGAAATCGAACGTTCCAGCGTCATACATTTTCCATTCGTGGATCAACTTGTCGAAGACGACAGGCTGATTGGAACGGCAGTACAAAGCTGGGTATGCAACGGAGCGAGGATTCGTCTCCAACAAGATGTTCGCAAATTTCATCGAAGTCATGATTTCTAGACTACATTCAGCCCTTGAAGAGAAACAAAAAACGTCATTTCTCCAACGGAAACGCACGTTTATGCACGATACCAGCCCGATTCAATTGATGCTGCTTTGCCAATTGCGGATAGAACCATTCATTGATTTTTGGAACATAATGGAGCAAGGCAGCACCAGCGAAATCAATTGGTAGTCGAACAATGAAACTCAATAAGATCAGCGGAACCTGTGGAAAGAGTGTCCGCAACATGTCAAGATATGATTGCCAAGATTGCAGTAGCACATCATCTTCAATAAGATGCGCACATAAGATAGCCAAACTTGCCTGTCCGATTCTGCTAAATGTATCTCCTAATACCGCGACCTTATCGAACAATTGAGAAATCCCAATGACGCATAAAGTTCCCGCGATACTGCCGACTACAGCTAGAATTGGATGCGGGCCATAACTATTCATAGCCATACTCATGCCATCAAAAAATACAATATCGATTATCCAAATTAAAAAAGCGATAATCCAGATATAAGGGACGCGCCTCACGAAATCAAGCACATCGTATTTTTTAGCAAGATAGCCAAGATAAAGAAACGCGACTGCGCACATTCCCGCTTGAATGCTCCATGGCAACCACACATAGCGAGACGAACCATAACCGACAAGGAAACAAGCAATCACCCAAATGAAGGTATAAGGAAGTTTCGCAAAAAAATGCAGTAAAAGACGCGCCCAGAATAATGCCAACAGGAACCAAATCGCACCAATTCGAAAATCCACTGGCCATAACGTCAAATCGGAAACGTCTCCACTTCCATATAATGCAGCCATGCCCCATTGGCGCAAAGCGAGTACACGGCTCTCATGGTTTAACGTTGCCATACAAGTCACGCCAATAAGGACGCACAAAGCAGTCACAGCATATGTGCACAGCAGTTGCTTCGATTCCTTCGCCCATCGAAACTTACGTTCCGGATGTATAAAGTAACCGGACAGAATAAAGAAAAGTGGCATGTGAAAGGAAAAACAGATTGACACAATAATTTGCGCCGTTCTGTGGGGCATAAAAAGATTAGCCTCGATTGCGCTATGGCCAAGAATAACTGCCAATATCGCCATGCCCTTGGCAATGTCGAAGAATCTAATGCGCTTCATGAATTTATTCAGTCTCCCATTCCACAGGTTCTCTCCGCCACTTGCCGGATTCACAAGCCCAGCAATTGTTCCAAGGATCGGCGCAGCACGACTTGCCCTATACGATTTGGATGAATGCCGTCTGTATACAATGCATGTTGAGGCATTCCCGTTGAGCGTCCTACCGTGCGGAATGCCGCATATGCCGAAGCGAACCACCAACCATGCTGCCGGCAGAGGGATTGCAACACGTTATTTTCTTGTTCCATAGTGAGTGGTCTAGAATCTGACAAAGTATCAATACCAGCAATCACGTACACGTTGCTAGATCCGTATCTTGCAGAAACTCGGTTGAGATACCGCTCAGCGGTTCGTGCGAAATCATTGCTGTTTGAGAGTCTCAGCCGATCATTCGTACCGAGCAAAACAATAGCAGCATCTTCATGTCCAAGAGTTTGATCTCCGATGGAATCATATGCGGAATAGGAACCTTTTCCAGGAGCACTGGCATTAGTCACGCTCACCCCTCGCGCTTTCAAATCTCTTATCAAACCATTCACTGCGGAATCTGTCTGATGAGACGGTTCAAAATAAACATTCCCTTCAAGACGAAATAGCTCACGCGACGTGCAAGGATATGGGTTCGCAGCGCCCACACCAGCAGCGATACTATCGCCAAGAATACGAACAGAATGGTATTTCCCCAATCGAATGTTCTTTCCGAAATCCCCCGCAACGGATGGAACATAATCGCTCGGCAGAGAAGCCGAGCGTCGCATATCCAGAGCGCCCGTACGGTTGTTAAAGTAATAGGTGGCGCCATTCACGTTCTGACGGCCATAGAGCATCTTGCCGCTAGGCCAGTTGTAGCATACTGTCTTTCCAGAAAATCTCTGCCATCCGTACTGCACCGCACCGGTATGTAGGTCCAATAAATACCATGCGCCGTCAATAGGCTGTTCACCGTACAGCATCCAGCCCATTCGACGATCATAGAACACCCATTTTTGAGATTCCGGCAAATAGACGAAGCCGTATCTCACCGCACCGGTTGAACCATCAAAGTCATACCAATGGTTGTTTATATACTGTTCTCCATACATCATCTGGCCGGAGAAACGATCGTAATAAACCCATTTATGCTGGGATGAATTGTAATAGAAGCCATGCGTCATAGCTCCAGTGCATTCATCAAAGTGGTACCAGCCAGTATGAGATCGGTCGTAATTCACAAAACGTTCGCCATACTGCATCTTTCCTGACGTTAAATCGTAATAAACCCATTTACCGCCATTGGACGAGACAAAAGTCATGCCTTTCGCCATCGCTCCAGTGTTTTTATCAAAGTAATACCAGCCTCCATACCGATAATCCTCGCCTTTAACCATATGTCCAGCAGCATTGTATCGAACCCATTTCCCACCGTTGGAACGAAGATAGACGTCTTTATTCCGAGCGACAGATCCATCTTCATCTATCCAATACCAGTTTTTTTCTTTCGCATCATATATTTCCTGGGAACGTACTTGCTGTCCATTCTCGTAGTAATGTTCCTTGTTCGAATCCCAGCCGTTGTCAGGATGAGATGGAGCAGTCTCAACAGACGAGGTATTCAAAGCATCCGCATGTTCTTCAGCATGCGCGTAGGGTATGTAGAAGCATGCATTCAACACGAAAAAAGCAAGCGAACCGAAAAGAACGGATAGTGCGATCTTTTTCGCATAAACCCATTTATTCCTCGCTATGGAATTCATCGAAAAATATTTTCTATCCATATCAATCTCGATTCAGGCGATTTTCTTTTTTATACTGCTTATTAAATCAGCAATATTCTGAATGCCATAAGCTGCTACTGGGAACAACAATAAGAAGAAAGGTAGCGTGTAGATACTTTTTGCTTCCCAGAAAAGATAGCAGAGGAATCCGCCAATGAAAGAGGCGCACAGCAGAACTCTCGTAAAGACTTGAGATGAATCAGCGCCAAGAGACCGTTCCTTCATTAAGGAATGCACGAGACCGATTACCCCAATAATTGCCAGAAAATAGACAACAGTCTGAGCAACATTTTCAAATCGAAGCAGTACATCCGCGCCTTTCCCCAGCAAAAGGAATGAGCCTAATCCTGAGAAATGGTTCGCGGATTCACCTAACTCTGAATACAACGACGTCATAAAAGAGGGCTCCGCCCACTCTGACGCAAGTTTATTGGTAAAAAAATTTAACCCATCACTAGGATTGCCCGCAAAAAACGCCAGACGATTCCGAACAAAATCATTGGATATCTGAGATTGCAGGGCATAATCGTTCCCCGTACGTTCAAAAGCGTCTATAGCAAATCGGCTCCACCATCCAGCAGGCATATTATCCGGTTGTCCCAAGCCAATAGCAATCCAAGAAGACATCGGCATCCCTTTACCGAACTTCTGCCCGGTCCAAGTCTGAACCACATATACGGGAAGTTTTGAAACAAAGAACGCAGCCACTGCGGAAAGAAAAGAAACCACCAACTGCCAAACACGACGGTTATGCCAAACTGCAAAGATGACTGCCACAAGGGCCGCAAGCACAAGAATCTGGTACGTCGATTTGAAAACAATTCCAATTCCGCAAATGAGGAATCCGCCAACAATTGCAAGGCTGCTAGCCCAAACTTTCTGCAGCCGGAAGCCTTCTGCAATCATCCAAGTGCCGCATACCGTGAAGAAGAAGCCAACCGCATTAGGATAGACGAACGTAGCGAACATCAGCAAAGGGACACTAGTCGCGACTATGACGGTGAAGGCCCCATGTCCTTTCTCATTCAAACCGATCAAACTGCCGAATCGCCATAGCACTGCCACCAAAGCAGTAACCGCCACAGCACTCACGATTTGAAAAGCAAGAATGCTATCCAATCCAAAAACCGCAAAAACCAGAAGGTACCACAACATTGGGCCGCTTTGGAATGGATAGTAGGAGAAATAGGTATATGCGCTCGGAATACCTCGCGCGCCGCATTCTAGACGGATGCTGCCCTTCGGACAAAAATCCGCACCGAACTGGTTAATGTTACCATTAAGCAGAATATCGGCTGCGTCCATCAAGCTCCGTGAATCCGGGTATGTGTAAGTCACCAGATTCAATGACATCAACCAAATGATCTGCATTGCAGCCACATATATCAAAAGAATGGCAAGAACCCATTGCTGCGGGAGCTTCGAAAAGCCAATCGCAAGCAAGATCATCATGCCAAGCAGTATGATTGTTCCCAATCCGAACGCAACCGATGGCATCCCAAAATGGTAATCAACTTGCTCAGTAATACTGCCAAGCTGCGGACTGTTTCTCTTAAAAGTGACGGTGAAAAAAACTGACAGCATAAGCAGTATCGTCACAATGGCGATTTGCATTCCCAAAGCGACTGTGACCAGCCATCTCGGAAGCACTTGCTTAATGAACGGCTGTTTTTGAGCTACAGCACTTTTATTCACTTGGTTCTAATCCCATCTTCTTCAGAAAGAAATTCCTATCGCTCAGATCGTCGTTTCAATGATATAGCGCGGTCGAGCTTTGACCTCCATGTAGATTTTCGCGATATATTCGCCTGTAATTCCAAGAGCTAGCAGAATAAAACCACCCAAAATCCACAAAGAGAACATAATGGAGCCCCAGCCGGCAACCGCATGCCCAGAGAAAACAGAAACAAGGGTATAAATCAACATGATGATTCCGATAAACACAGAGAACAGCCCGATGCCGGTAATCATGCTCAAAGGCTTTGTCGAAAATGATGTCACGCCCTCTACAGCGAAAGAAACCATTTTCTTCAAAGGATATTTCGATTCCCCAGCAACTCGAGTTCCGCGCTTGTAATACACCTTCGCCGTTTTAAAACCAAGTGAAGGAACCAATCCTCGAAGGAACAGATTGGACTCCTTATATTGAGATAAAGCCGTCAATGCAGTATGACTCATCAAACGATAATCAGCATGATCCGGCACGGTTTCCGTACCAAGCCACTTCATCAAAGAGTAGAAGGCATGGGCCGTTCCGCGCTTGAATGCAGTATCAGTATCGCGATTATCACGCACACCGTATACGATTTCAGCTCCCTGACGATATTCCTGAACCATGCCATCAACAGCATTGGGATCGTCTTGCAAATCAGCATCCATGGAAACAACAGCGTCGACATTCATGCTCAATGCCTGCATTAAGCCAGCAAAAAGAGCATTCTGATGACCTCTATTGTGAGCCAGCTTCACGCCACGAAATAAGGAGGGATCCTTCTCATGCAGCGATGCAATCACATCCCAAGTCTTGTCGCGGGACCCATCATCGACAAAAATAACGAAGCTATCTCGCGCAACAGCCTGCGAATCCTCAAGCTGAATCATCTTTTTCTTCAAAACGTCCGCAGTTACGTGCAATGCGGCTTCTTCGTTAAAACAAGGAATCACAAAAGCCAGTGTCGGTTCACGTCTCATCTGAACTCCACGCCCGTTCGCTTCCATATCATGAGTCATGTCTAACAGTGTATGTCATGCTATCAACGCAATAGTCAAACGCTGTCCGCAACTTCGTCATGCACCTTCAAATGTTTCCTTGTACATCGGCACCACCACGCCTCTAGCCACACGCCAAAAACATCAACTCCTCTTGTAAATGAACGACTTGTAAAACAAACTTTTTTGTCATAGCAACAGCTATAATTATCCCCCGAATAATGAGGGGGAAAGGGGAATAATGCTTCAACGGAGAAAAATTCTAATCAGTTTTCTAGCCATTACAGTACTGCAGGGAATTACCTACCCGGCAATCGCGCTGGGCAGCGAATCCAACGCAATGCAAGTATCTTCCAATAGTCAAACTGCCGAGCCGAATCAGAATTCAAATAGTATCCAAGGAGGTGATTCCACCACAATCACTTCAGACGCTGATGATGCCTCGCAATTTTCTGATTCGGCATCCGAATCAACACAACCGAACAGTGTAATTCACTCCAGCCGACAGAACAGGAATGACGACAGACCCGATTCTTCCGAACCGGACAAGAATAACGACAGCACCAGTCCTAACGAACCAACTAAACCAGACAAACCTGAAAACGGTTGGGATCAGAATAAAGAGCACTACTACGAAAACGGCACTATGGCCGTCAGCAAGGACGTATTCATTTCAAGTTCTCCCAACAACCGCAAAGACGGCATCTGGGTTCGTTTTGACGAAAACGGTAATTTAGTCAAAGGAGAAGATCACCGCAATGGCGGCTGGTACTACTTTGACGAAGAGACAGGTGCCATGGCCAAGGGAGTTAAACACATATCCTCCAACAATGGTAAATGGGTGTACTACGACGTGGTCACCGGCAAAATGGCGCACGGCGAAGCCCATCTCAACTACGACAAAGAACATACTGGCTGGTATTATTTCGACCAAAACACTGGCAAAATGGCGCATGATTTCGTCTACCTTCGCCAACATGACAAATGGGTATACTACGACAAAATAACAGGCAAGATGCAGTACGGCGAGCACTACATTAATGATGGGTGGTACTACATGAAACCTGTCACAGGAGCCTTGGCCAAGGGCAGAACATGGCTGGACGCCGGTAAGAAATGGGTATATTACGACAAAACCAGTAGTCGCATGATTCATGGTGGAGCCATTCTTGACGGGCATCATTATTTCTTCGATCCCCACACAGGAGCCCAATACAACAAACAACAAATCATCGATAGACTGACTTCTCAAGCACGCGCGCTCTTAAATCAGCATCCTGATTGTCCAGGTGTGCTCGCTGCAAATGGAGGACTCATTTGCCCATTCGGACCATGTATGGCTTTTGTCTGGTACATATTCCATTCTGCCGGTTTAGACATTTTCCTCTGCGACGGAGCTAAAACCGGCTGGCCACACCATAACTACGATTGGTACAGATCCCGTGGGCGTGTCAGTCATACACCACATGTTGGAGATATCGCTTTCTGGAAGTTCGGAGATGCTTGGGCTCATGACTATGACGCCAGCCATGCAGGTGTCGTAGTCGAAGTGAATGGAAGAAATGTAATAATTATCGACGCAGCTTATGGAGATATTGGCATTCGTTCGGCTTACAACGGAGCAAACTATGCTCACCCATATTACGACGAGTAACCATTTAAACCTGTATAGAAACAGTTTATAAGGAGTCCATATGAAATACGGTGTCCGCGCATGTACATTAGCAATGTTGGTCATATTGCAAGCCTGTTCTTTAACAGCATGTTCTGGACAGAATAACAATGTTGCGCAGACACCATTTCCCCAAAAGTCCCCTGCATCATCTATTTCTAACGATTTTTCCAAAGTCATTCCTGACAAAAAATTCGCTGCATGCTTAGTCTCCGTACTCAACGCATCCAATAAGGGTTTCCCCTCAGTAAAAGCCTCTAAAATTAAGAACCTGTCGTTTACTGAATACACAACCAAATATCAAAATTGCAGTACGAATAATCTGCAAAAAATCACTTCAGTCGAAGGACTGCAGCATTTTACCGGATTGATCTCACTGGATTTGAGCGAGTTCAAATCTCTAAAAGAACTACCACAGATTGAATCCATGACCTCTCTAACCCAAATTAATTTGCAAGGCACTAAGATTTCCGATATTTCAGCTCTAGCGCATCTCAGTACCTTGCAGAATATCGCGCTTTCCGATAAATCATGCAATTTGACGCCGCTTTCCAGACTATCTCCTATTACGATTAGCGCGCAATGTCCCACCGTAGATTTGTCCCCTCTTGATGGCAAGAAAATCCAAATTTACGTTTCCGAATCAATCAGTGAATCCAAAGCACGAAAATCAGCCATGACAGGCAACACCGTCGCCATTATGAAAGCGGCTGGAAAATTCACCATTTTCCAGCCGAATCAATCAGGTAACATAACCGAATCTGAAATGTAAGTCACGAATCAACCTCGGCCTGTGACGTTATCGAAATAATGCCATGCTTGCCATTGTGGAACCCACGTGTTTCCGTGAGCCATAGCTCCCGTAACTGGATCGAAGTAGTACCATGAACCATTCTGTTTCTGCAAACCTTTTACCATTTTGCCGGTTTTTCGATCATAGCGGACCCATTTACCGCCATTCGAACGTATAAAAACATCGCCTACGCGTCTAGCGCCAGTAACTGCGTCAAACATGTACCATCCAGCGCGCTCATCATCATAGCCAAGATAAACTTCGCCATAAATCATCTTGCCAGTAGTCTCATCGTAATAGACATATTTGTCCTCATCGGACAAATATGTCATTCCTTTACTCATCGCACCGGTCGTAAAATCAAAATTGTACCAAGCTCCATACCTGAAATCCTCACCTTTAACCATCCGGCCGTTCGAATCATAGCGAACCCACTTACCGCCATTCGAACGCAAATACACATCTTTGTTCTGAGCCATAACGCCATTTGCATCTATCCAATACCAAGCATCTGTCGATGGGTCATATATCTCTTTTCCTTGAGCATATGAGCCATCCTTCTCCTGCCAATACTGGCGACCGTCCTTGTACACCCATTTTCCCGATGCGACGTTGGTCGCTTTATTACCAAAAGCATTCATGTCCACGGAACCACTGATACCGTTGATACGGCCGGAACTGGTGTATTGCCAGCCGCGGTCGTTGGTGCCAAAGGCGTTGTATCCCATTTGAGCACCATACTGGGCCACCCAACGGGTCTTTGCGTAGATGTTCGAATTGTTCAACGGGCCTTGCAGGTAGCTCGTATACGAATACACACCGAGATTCTTGTATCCGGCGGACTGCAGTGCGCCATACCAGGCGTCGGCCATACCGCTATAAACATTCGGATTGGTCGGCGGGGTATGACCAGCCCACGTCCACTTTTCAAGGTCGTAATACACAGGGTATTTCAGATCGTTCGGGCTCACGCCCATCTGGCGGAGTTTGGCAGCCACATCATTGCCTTCCGCACGTGCGCAGTTCGCATCGTATGCATACGAATACCAGTAGATGCCAAAAGGAATACCAAGACGTTTGCATTCGTTGATGTTACGTTGCGCTTTGGTATCGGCGTCATTGCCCCAGCCATAGCCCAAACGAATGATTGCGCCTTCCACGCCGTCGGCTTTCGCCTTGGCCCAATCGACGTCACCCTGCCATGAGGAAACATCAATCACGCCCTTGGCCTGCTGGGCGAACAGGTTGTTCCTATAATCGAAAAACGCCTTTGTTCCGTTGTAGGTTCCCCAGTGTGCTCCGTATTCGTTGCTCTCGAATTTAGTGAGCCGGACAGTCGAGCCACCCTTCAAGGACGACTGCTCCGCAGACTGTTTCACAGGTTGTTCCACAGCATCTTTCACATCCGAGGCACTCACCGGAATGAATGATTCGCCATCCGTTTTGGCCAGTGGATCAGGTTGCTGCGATTGCGTGCCGACCAGCTGAGCGTCCGTCACGGTTTCGCCGGTCTCAATGTTCTGTACATCACCTTCCGGCGTAACCGCAAGGTTCTCCGAAACCACAGTGGAATCGTCCGAAATGTTTTCGCTTACCGTTTCCGGCAGCGTCGCGTTCGGATTGTCCGGCATGCTGTTTGACGAATTCTGCACATCATCCACAGTTGCGGCAAAAGAACTTGGCGTATCCTCAATCGCAATATCCTGCATGGCGTAAGCCGGCACCACGGCAACGGAAACCGTCATTGCAGCCACGGAAGCGGTGGTCGCAATCTTCATCAAGCTTTTCGGCGATATCATCGTCAGCCTCTCTCACAAAACGCATTTTCACTCGTTGACGCAATTGCACACGCAAAACTTAAGTGTATTCTGAGATGTCCCCACTTAAAATAAAGCAGCTGGATTCCGGACCAAACTTCACATTTACCGAATATGCCACAACATGAAGTGCTGGCATTCGGAAGTGGAACGGGTAACATACCTTATGTATTGTCATTTGGGAACAGAGGACCTTGTCGGACCACCTCCAATAGACAACATCAGAACGGTATCGCGGACTCCTGGAGGAAAGCATGGCACGGCACGAAAGGCAGCCAAATAAAGCTGACGGTCAAACAAATAGCGTCCGCAAGCCCCGAACGTTCAGCAGTACCGCGACCGTCGGGACCAGCAAATCCAACAATTCCGTCAATGCCACCAATCGTGACGAAAAGCTTAGAACAAAAGCACCGGGGACTTCCTACCGAACGGCTCCCGAAGATCCATTCCAAATCGCCATATCGCAAGGCGTGCAAGATGGCGACACTTGGGTGCATAACCATGTCAAGAACTTGATTCGCCGTTCCATCATCGTAGCCGTTATCGTCGTTGCGGTATGCATTGTGGTCTTCGGCGTCATGGGCGTGAGAACATCGCAGAAAATGCGCGAACTGAATGCCATTAACGACTGCAGAGACGCGGTTGCCGCCATGAACGCTTCATATTCCAAGGATTTCCAGCTCAAGGGAAAGATTGTCGACGCATTTTCCAGCATGGATTCCTCATATGATCTGGAAAAGCTCAGCACCTTGTATCAGGAAGAAGTCAAATCGCCGAAGGCGCTTGACTGCAAAGCCGACCCGTCCGGGACCACCAGCAAAGCCAACACCGAACGAGCCGCATATGACAAACAGGCCAGAACCTTCGAGCGGGCGTTGACAAAGAACGAGGCAAATCAGAATTGAATACGAAACGATTGGCAAGAACGGCACTTGCCGTTATCGTAACCGTAGGAATAGTCGTTGCCATCATCGTCGGGTGCGGCCCCAAATGGGGCAACGGTTCAGCATTGCACCAAAACGAAGAAACCGCACAGTCCTCAAATTCGCAGGTTTCCGTGACTTTGCCTTCCTACTACATGGAAAATATGGTCTTCCAGCGCAATCAGCCGTTAGTGGTCAAAGGAACCGTCAAATTCGCGCATGCCAGCAAACAGATTGACGCATCGAAACTATCCGCAACACTTGCCCAAGGCAAGATGACTGCGAGCGCCACTGCGAAAATCGCAAAAAATGGTTCGTTTACTTGCACGCTGAACGCACAGAAAGCAAGCCTCGAGTCGTATTCGTTACAGGTGAAGTACGACGGCAAAGTCGTAACGGAACTGGCGAAAGTGTATGTGGGCGACGTGTTCGTGGCGGCCGGCCAATCGAACATGGAACTCAACTATACGCAGTATTACCCGGAGAACAGCGCCAATTTTGGCAACGGAATCATCAAAGAGACCGATCTTCCAAAACCACTCGTCGACAAGAACGTGAAATTCGTTATCGCAGATCATGATGTGAAGAACACGGATTTTCCGCTGGCCAACGTCAACCTGAACGCTGGCGCGTGGCTGAATGCGGATTCCACGAACTCACTGCATTTGAGCTACTTGACACAGCAGTTCGCACTTCAGCTGCGCGCGAAGCATCCTAACGTGCCGGTCGGCATCATCCAGACCGCGTGGGGCGGCACGCCTATACGCAGACATGTGCGCGGCGGAGATATCTACGCGAACCATATTGCACCGTTGAAAGATTTTCATGTGGCAGGTGTGCTCTGGTACCAAGGATGCGACGATGCGATGAATTTTGCGACCGCCACGGAGTATGAGTCGCAGATGACCGCGCTGATCAACCAGTACCGTACCGTATTCGGACGCAAGAATCTGCCGTTCCTATACGTGCAACTCGCGCGATGGACGAACTATCAGTACACACAGAACGTACGTGAAGCGCAGCGGACCACGCTTGACAACGCGAATCTGCAAGACCGTTCCAATGTGGCGATGACGGTTTCCCTTGACACAGATAAGGGCACATCCGCGCTGATCCATCCGCTCGGCAAGGATATTCTCGGGGCACGCATGGCCGCGCAGTATCTCGCCATGGAAGACGGCACCACCGTACCCAACGGACCGCTTATCGAACATGCCCGGCACACTTCGAACGGCGCAATCGCCTTGTCTTTCCGGAACGGCACCGCAAGCAGGCTGAAAGCCATGCAGCCGAACTATTCGAAAACCGCGAGCGCAATCGCACCAAACTATAAGAGCGTTCCGAAAACGACCCCGTTAAGCGGTATCAGCAATATCGCCGCTCCCACCACTACGGCATTGCAGGGGTTTGAGGTCGCCAATTATTCCGGTCAATGGCAGGCGGTCAATGCCACTATCAGGGGCAATCAGGTGTTGCTCACCGCAGCCGATGGTTCAACACTGAACGATCTCAACGCCATGAGCCAAGTACGTTACCTGTTCAGCGGCAATCCGAAGTGCGCGAGCATGCTGTACAACGACTTTAATCTGCCGGCTAGCCCATTCATCACTATTGTTGAGTGATCTTTGTTGGGGGCCGCCGCTAGATAAACCAATACGGGCGGGATAAGTACGGGCGGTCTGAGCCGTTGCTTGGCCTGCTTGGTCATGTTTTGAGCAGGCTGTTCCGGCTTCTGGTTTGGATTCTGGTTTCCCGCTTAAACTATGAAGACTGCTGCAGCATCGCAGAAACTAGACAAATGTCATTTTTCCACCGGTTTATTTAGGCACATTCCCCTCCTACTATGGCATACGGAACGAACGCGAGCGCACAATCACAGATCGAATGCAAACGTACGCAGGAGAGGAACCACCATGAGGAATCGTATTGCAGCAGCTGCAGCGGCGGGAATATTAACCATCGGCATGGCCGCCTTGCCTTCCGCAGCTTCGGCCAGTGAAGTCGCACCGTCTACGGACGGACTGGCCGGCAGCACCACCATCAGCGGGCAGATCGACCAGGATATGGCCGTGTGCACCGATCAGGCGTGCGAGGCCGTGCAGCACTTGAACAAGACGAATCAGCAGATCAAGTCGGATATGGAAACCGCCAAGCAGCACGCCGAGCAGCTGCATCAGAACGCGCACGAGGACGCCGACGCGCTTCGCCAGTACGGCGAGCAGGCCTGGAAGAACTACCAGGAGGACCGCGAGGATATAAAGAATGCGATTGACGGCGCGGTCAAGCGTGGTCAGGAGCGTCACGACGCTCTGCATCAGGATATGCAGGACACGCAGGCCCACCTCAACCAGATGCATGCCGATATGAAGGAGACCCACGACGAACTCAAGACGAGGCATGACGCGTTTGCGGCGAGCAGCCACCAGTGGCATCAGTCGTTCATCGCGGCGCTGAAGGACGCGAACTCCAAGACGGGTCAGCAGGGCGGCTCATCCGTTGCTACCGGCACGCATGGCATCACGGCTGGAACGAATGCCGGTACGACCGTTACTGGAGTCAACGGCACCACTGGCACTGTGCGCACGGCTGCCGACACTGGCGCGAATGGTGCTGCAACTGGATCCGTCACAGCTTCCGGCGATCAAACCGCCGCGTCCACCGGCGCGCTGACCAAGTCGGAATATGGACAGCTTGCACAAACCGGCATCGGCATTTCCCTTGCCTGCGCAGCCATTCTGCTGCTTGCCGGCCTTGCCTACGCCATGAAGACGTTCGTGCAGTATAAGCGCGAAACCAGCGAAGACTGAGCCGGCTCGCTGCCGGACAGCGTTTGCTTCATCGACTCATGAAAAACGGTCTCGAATATATCGGGACCGTTTTTTCATGCGCGTTTTTCGTATGTGCTTTTCATCTGCTATACGCATTGTTGCGATTCAATTGGAATGACGTAGTACAGCGACGTACAATGCAGCGCGAAGCGCGCGTACCGTGCGTGAACCGCGTGTATGTCCAGTATTCCCACTGATTTGTTACGTTGGCCGTTCTGATCAGTCCACTGGTCAATTCGCATAATGGGGAGCACTGCTGGCGATTCGCGGCGACGGCGTATCGCCATTCCCCGCCGTCCGTCCGGTACTACCCGCGCTCCCCGCATCGCCGGCCTTTTCAGCATTGCCGATGTTGGTTCTACGCAACGACCCCGCGGCCAACGAGCGGATGGATCGCCTGCGCTGCGCCTGTTCCGTCTGCGAAGCGGACTGAACTGCGGGAAAAGCGCCCGTTACAGGACGAATACGACCGGTTGCGGTCGGAATAAAGCTTGGCGGCAAAACCTGCGTTGTGATGGCGCTTATGGATGCCATCTGCGGCTGCTGCGTATTATCAGGACCATCCGCAGCGTCTTTTTCTTTCACGGTTTGCGATTCTTCCGCACGATTCGCGTCATCATTCGCATCCTCGCCCGTTTGCAAGGCAGACCCAGCTTCGCTCTGCTTTTCTTGTTTTTCCTGCTTTTCCTGCGGAGCGGCCTGCACATCACTCTGCAATACGATTGGCGATGAATTCGAACGGCGTCGGGCAAGCGCCGCCAGAGAGTCACGAGTATCAGCATCGCGTTGGTCAGTCTGCTGGCTGCCGGCAGCCGTCTTGTCAACCATCGTCGTGCTTCTTTCTCTCAACGTCACGATTTCGAGCGTAACGTAGCGCAGCGCAAAAGTGCGCGTAAAACGACGATGTACGCAACTCCCCCACCGAATCGCAATCAAATATCGACATATGAGGGCAAACAATCCCATTATTGAGACCACAGACTGGCACCAATAAGCCGCAGCATGGCAATCAGAGACTTTCCTGGATGCCGGCCCGTACACGCGAGACTTGCGATACGGGACGATTCAAAAAACCGAGGCCAATGAAAGAAGCATTCGGAGGGAATCTGGAAGGAACCGGAAAACGGAGTGGAAAAGAAGGAACCCCAGAAACCGAATGATTCCAACGGTTTCCAGGGTTCCAATCCGGGCGGAGAATACGAGATTCGAACTCGTGAGGCTGTTACACCAACACGCTTTCCAAGCGTGCGCCATAGACCACTAGGCGAATTCTCCAATTATGCAACGCTTTCCAGTGTCTATCCGTTAAGCGCAACTTGACTAGAATACAACAGGACTGGCAGAAAACCAAATCGGCGTGTCGCACTGCTAGTTTGCAGAGTTGGGCATACGTGTCAAGGTTGTGCAACAGGTATGAGCGATCGGCTGCCTTTACTACGGATACTTCTTATTTCGCACACTGTAGATGCTATATTGCCGCCGATGGAATCCAATAGGCAACGGGATTCGGTAAGCATGGGAAAAGATACGAAAAAAGGGTTCCTGGAGCGACGCCCGCCGGGAAGCCCGGAAAGAGAGCATGAAAAATGGGCCTCCCGGGAGCCAAAGGCTCGACCGGGAGGCCCGATACGTTTGAAGCGGCGGCGTGCTACTCTCCCACACC
>ENA-OQKI01000042-OQKI01000042.1-human-gut-metagenome-genome-assembly--contig:-NODE-42-length-31328-cov-3.652703_pt1 | contig 31328 bp, 28 predicted proteins | sample MGYA00242778_ERZ504798 | MGnify/ENA primary metagenome ERZ504798 (study PRJEB26092, sample SAMD00036414) | human gut metagenome | host: Homo sapiens | study: EMG produced TPA metagenomics assembly of... | reverse complement strand
GTTCTTCACGCGGTCCGGTCTCACGGCCTTGATGTGGGCCGCGCCGTAACGGGCGTCGGTGAAGAAGCCGGCCTGCTGACCGGTGAAGGAGTGGGCGCGGCTGCCTTCGGCGTGAATGGCCATGGCCAGCAGGCTCATGGAAATTCGCTCGCCTGCGGTCATCAGCATGTCCATCTCGCGCTCGGGCGGGTTGGAGTCGATGCTCAGCGCCTGATCGATAAGGTCATCGGTGGTGTCGCCCATGGCGGAGACCACCACGGCCACCTTGTTGCCCTTCTTTTCCGTCTCAACAACGCGCTTGGCCACACGTTTGATCGATTCGGTATCGGCGACCGACGAACCGCCGTACTTCTGCACGATGAGAGCCACTGCTGTCCTTTGTTCTTCTCTTAGGGGGAGTTTGCTCAATATTCTACGCAAACGCAACGATTATAAAGGTTGCCGCGTTCACCCCGCGACCCCGCGCCGACATGTGGACACGGGCATGGCCTACGTTGTTCAGCAAATATTCAAGTTTTCACCGGTGGTTCTTTGAGGCAGCCGCATCCATCCTTTGAGATTCGAGCGGTTAACTATCAATTACCGGCAAACGAAAGCAAACCGGCGAGGTTTCCGCAGACCCCATAACTGAATACCTTCTTCTTCCTCTCTCCTTTTCAAGGCCCGGTCCCGCAGCCCGGGCCTTTTCCTTTTGTGTTGGGAACGATGGGTCAAACGCACGATACGAGCTCACGGAGCAAGCGTGGCCAACGGCACTACCAATACCCCATCATCCCGGCGATAAGCGGCAGCCGTAGCGGTCAGCACCATCAAGAATGACGGACGGCCTTCGTGATCTTGATCAATTCTGTCAGCCAACTTTTTCAAATGGGCCGCCGCAATATCAACCTGCTTTTCTCCGAGCTTGACCTCAATGAGAGCCCATCGTCCATCATGCAGGCCAATGACCGCATCAGATTCCAATCCCGTCTTATCCCGATAATGGAACACATCTCCGCCAAGCGCATCAGCATACACACGCAGATCGCGAATACACATGGACTCAAACAGCAAGCCAAAGGTCTCGAAATCATTAAGGAGTTTCTCCGGGGTCGCGTGCAGTACCGCACAAGCTATCGACGGGTCGCTGAAGTGTCTGGTTGGGCTCGTTCTCACTGCAGTCTTAGAACGTAAACGAGGGTTCCAAGCTGGAAGATCTTCAGTTACGCAAGCTCGCGACAATGCATCTAAATAATCGGAGAGTGTACCTTCCGAAGGCGGTTCACCCTGCATATCCGCCGCGATAGTGGATTGCGACGCCTGAGAAGAAATATTGCGCGCATACGAGCGCATAATCAGACGCATCCAAGTTTTATTGCGCTTTATACCATCCATACGATTGATGTCAGAATCAAGTAGTTCTTCGACATAATCCGCGGCCATGCGCAAGGCAACATTTACTCGAGATTCGACTACTGCTTCAGGCCAGCCACCGCGGCATAGCGCAAACGCGGTGTTTTCAATATCGAAATCGGAGAAACCCGAAACATCATGGTTGCCATCGAACAACTCTCCCAACGAAACAACGCCCGTCGATTCCTGCGATTCAAATAAGGACATGGTACGCATGGTTAATCGGGCAATTCTTCCCACTCCGGAATGAGCTGGTTCCTGTTGAGGAGTCGCCGATCCAGTTAGGATGAATCGGCCACGACCGCGCCCTCGATCGATGGCGAAACGCACCGCGTCCCACAATTGCGGGGCCATCTGCCATTCATCAATGAGTCTCGGCTCCTCACCTCGCAGGATGAGAGAAGGCTTTGTATCAGCCAAGGCCAACAGCGTAGCACTGCGATCCGGGTCCTGCATGAAGACCTGACTCGCCGACTGCCTTTCTGCCGTTGCAGTCTTGCCACACCATTTTGGACCTTTAATCTGAACGGCACCAGAAGACTGCAATGCCTGAGTCAGCAACCCATCAGCCACTCGAGGAAGGTACTCGCCACGTTGAATCTCCGAGCTCTCCACTGCCATATGTGCCCTCCCGCAAACCGTCGAAACATCAACCTATAAATCACTCTATTGCGGAAGTTGGACCATTCTAATTGTGGAAGTTGGACTATTTTCGTTGTGGAAGTTGGACCATTCCTATTAGGGAAGTTGGACACTAGATTACGAACTAGACTTTTCCTTTTTGCAGCAACAGTGCCACCAACACGATGGGCGTCATCACCGCCTATCGCCAGACCCTTTTCCTTGACCTAAAAAGAGAGATGCCCAGACAGTGCCATCTTTTCTCTGATCACACTAGCCAATTCGGAACGCAGCGGCGAATCCGTGATCCGCGCATCCTCTGCAACCGCGCCTTTGACGTTCGGCAATCCGGCGAATGAGCTTTTGCTCAGGCGTTCTTCGTGATTCATTTCTTTGGTCGGAAAACAGAATACGCGGGAACGCCCCTCACGCCTACGAAACCAACGGCTCGACGACGAACCGACATCCACGAAAACAGCAATAGCGCCTCTTTTTATCGGGGTAACATATTCCCTCTTTATGCATTCATACCCCCCTATTTGAAAGCTCTGCCAAATATTGCCGACGCCGCGACTTATCATGTTGCCATACTTTGCAATCCTTTGCAGCCCCTTGCATCTCAACGGCTTGTCCGAAGTAAGCCGCATCACTGACAGCCGTAGCAACGTTGTTCGTATCGCATTTTCAGACTTCTTATGCCCCCTACATTGCTCCCCATATGGCCCCGTCGGCATGTTGCATGAAAGGCTTGGTGCGGAGTAACGTTTCGCAGTGTGGCGCGTGCGGTGTTGCCATTTGCGACAGCACCTATGCCATGCACGACTAAGACGGACCCGGCCGTCTTGTATAAGCAAATCATGAGCAGATCAAGCGAAGGAACAGGCGACTATGGCATTGCTGCATCGACGTTCGACGAGTAAGCGTGCCTCACAGAAAATGTGGGAAAACAACGCGGCCATGCCGGATGACGCATCTGCAAATGACAACGTTTCCTCAGCGCGGCCCGAGCCCGCAGCATTCGTTCCAACACCATTTGACGAAGTCATCGATATCAGCGATCTCGTGGCCGAGCGCCGACGCCTGCAACGCAACCTGTGGGCGATGCGCATCATCACCATTGTGCTGCTGATCGCCGCAATCGCCGTGGCCTGCTTCCCGCTAGCGTTGCAATTCGAGTCCGACCGCAACTTGGCCGCCACCACAGCCACCACGGCCAAAGAAGTAGCTGGCTGGCCTTACCCGCAGGCGGAAGACAAGCTCACGGCGGCCCGCGCATACAACAAGAAGCTCGCTGAATCCGGCCAGCCTATCTTGGGTGAAGCCGTCGATCCGTTCGCCGCCGCTCAAGGAGGATCCCAAGCCAGCGGCGAGGATTCCGCCTCAAAGAAAGACAAGGAATACCAGTCACTGCTTAATACCGGCAACGGCGTGATGGGCACAATCAAGGTGCCCAAGCAGTCCATCAATCTGCCGTTTTATCACGGCACTTCCGAGGAAGCACTGGCTTCTGGTGCCGGCCACTTGTACGGCACGTCGCTGCCGGTGGGAGGTAAATCCACCCATTCGGTCATTACCGGGCACCGCGGGTTGGTTGAAGCGCTGATGTTCACCCGTTTGGACGAGGTGAAAGAGGGCGACTTCTTCTACATCGAAGTCATGGGCGAAACTTTGGGCTACAAAGTGGACCGCATTTCGGTGATTTTGCCGGATGACACGTCGAAGCTCAAGATCGTGCCGGGTGAGGATCGCGTCACTTTGATGACCTGTACGCCATACGGCGTGAACACGCACCGACTGCTTATCTCCGGGCACCGCGTGGCGATTCCGATGCCGGCCCCCGAGCCGAATGACGTGCTTGACGCGCGCAATATCGCCCTTGGTGTTGGTCTAGGCATACTGGCGGCAGGACTGTTCATTATCTGGTTGGCACGACGCCACAAGGCCGCGCGCATCATCCGCCACGGCGCATTCTGGCCGTGGATGCGCCGCAAGGGCGAAAGCGCCAATGATACGCTGGCTTAGGCCTCGCGCCGACCGGCCAGTGCCCTGCCCAGCGTGATTTCGTCGGCATACTCCAAGTCGGAGCCCACCGGCAGGCCGCTGGCAAGTCGGGTGACCTTGACACCTACGGGTCGCAATAGCTGGGTCAAGTAGCTGGTGGTGGCCTCGCCTTCAATATTCGGGTCGAGCGCCATAATCACTTCCTTGACCTCATCGCCTTCTAAGCGTTTGAGCAGACCGGGAATACGCAGGTCGGCAGGGCCAACGTTGGCCATTGGGTTGATTGCGCCGCCGAGCACATGGTATAGGCCGTGGTATTCGCGCGTGCGCTCGATGCTCATCACATCCTTGGGCTCTTCGACCACGCAGATCACCGAACGGTCGCGTCTCGGGTCGGCGCATACCGGGCAGGGGCTGGATTCGCACACGTTGCCGCAAATATCACAGAAGCGGATCTTGGCCTTGACCTCTTCGATGGCCTCGGCCAAATCGCGCGCTTCATCTTCGGGCGCGGACAGCATGTAGAAGGCGATACGCTGCGCGCCCTTCGGCCCGATGCCGGGCAGCCGCCCGAAAGCGTCGATCAGTCGTTGTATTGCGCCGTCATAAGCAAGTGCCATGGGTATTCCTCGTTATTCGTCCTCATTATTCATCCGAGTGCTTCTTGGCAGGCTGGATGTTCTTGGGGTTCTTCGGATCATCTGCCGCGAATTGCTCGACTTTTTTGACCTCGAATAGCTTTTTCAGATCGTCGAGATTCATGGCCGTCGCCTCGCCGAGCGACTGGTCGCTCATCGAGTATTCGTCATCCTCGGCCGCGACTTGCGGTTGTGGTTTCGGCTGGGGCTGGGGCTGGCTATTCCACGGGTCGGCATTCGGGGTCGGCTGTGCGGGTTGCGGTTGATTCCACGGGTCATCGCCGGCAGCCGGCTGCGGAACCGATTGGGGCTGGTTCCACGGGTCATCGCCCGACATATTGCCCGACACTGTCTGAGGAACCGAAGAAGCCGGAGTCTGGGACTGAGGCTGATTCCACGGGTCGTCTCCTGGCTGCGGAGCCGCCTGAGCATGGTTCCCCTGCGGTTGATTCCACGGATCATCGTGAGGAGACTGCTGATATGGCTGGTTCCACGGGTCGGCTTCGGCCGGTTGCGACGCCGGTGAGACCGCGGCCTGAGACTGCGTCTGATTCCATGGATCGTCGCTCGCGCCGGCAACTGCCGTAACGGAAGATGCGGTGGCTGGCTGCCCAGTGGACTGTCCAGTGGGTCCAGCGGACGCAACGGACGCAGTGGGTGCAACAGGAGCAGCCGGAGCGGCCCACGGATCAACACCGTCACTGATGTCCGGAACCGCAACATGCTTCTTGTGATGCTCTTCGGGCGCAGGCGTAGCAGCGGGCTCGTTAGGTGCGAACCCGTCTGCAGATTGCGGCGAAGCGTTGCTTACGGCCGGCTTGGCCCAAGGGTCATCGTCACTCCAGTTCTTCGCCGCCGTGGATGCACTGGATTGGCCGGCTCGATGGCTGTCGTCCGTATCCTCGGCTCGGCCTGTTGCAGTCGGCTTCGGAGCTTTCGGCTCGCTCCCCATATGAATGCCCAGGCCCGCGCCCAAACTCGACGCGGCCAATCCAGCCTTGGCCATGGCAATCTGCTGCTTGACCTTGGCCAATTGCTCCGGGCTCATACGTTTGACGGATTCGACTCGCTCGCCATTCGCCGCGACCGCAGAAGGTGCAATAACCGCATTGGCACCGAACTCGTTGCGCACGGCATCCATCACCACGGCCGCCGCCTTCTTACCGCTGTTATCCACGGCCAAGGCGAAAGCGTGCTGGCTCAGCGACTTGTCGAACGTCATCGACAGGCAAGGCAGACCCTTACGGTTGGGGCCGAATTTTACGGTCGGCACCTTGTCTCGTGACACATATTCACGAATGGTTTCCGGCAAAGCGGCGACGGCTGCATCCCACTTCTCGTCGATGGACCGATTATCCGATGCCGCAGGCGAGGTCACCGGTTGAGCCGGGACGGCCGGCGACGCGGCGGGCGCGCCCACCCGGCATTGGCGGCAGGAGCGGCACCGGCAGCAGCAGTTGCTACAGCAGGTTGCACAGACAGAGAGCCCGCGGGTCGGTCGCTGACCGGGCCGTTGACAGGGCCATTGCCTCCAACAGATTCATGGGAAGCGGTGCTCTGAGGCGCGGCTGCTTGCTGGTTGCGTGCAGCACCGGAGAATCCGCCATGTGAGGCTCCGGCAAACCCGCCCCGCGATGCGCCGGCAAAACCACTGGCACCCGTACCGGAAGCGGCTGACGTAGTCGAAGTCGAAGAAGCAGCCGCAGGCGGCATACCAGAAGAAGCTGGCGCGGGAGCGGCTGTTGCAAAGCCTGATTCACTGCCGGCCAACAATCGCGCGGCCAGCAGTTCCAAGCGCATACGCGGAGAAATGGCTCCGGTCATGGCACCCAACGTAGTGTTGATGATGTCTGCCATTGCGGTCAGTGCGCCCAGTCCCAGCGCCTTGGCTTGGCGGTGCAGATCGTCCATATCCTCGGCCTCAGCCGTGTCGGACAGCACGGATTCCGCACGGTCCCCGGCCAACGTAAGCACCAGCAGATCACGCACACGAGCCAGTAGGTCTTCGACGAATCGTCTCGGATCGAATCCGCCGACCACGACTTTCTGGATAACGCCGTACAGGGCTTCGCCGTTGTGATCGATTACCGCATCCACGGCCTCACCGATCAGTGCCTCCGGCGTGAAGCCGAGCAGGGCTACAGCGGCATCATGGGTGATAACGCCTTCGACCGAACCAACCATCAGCTGGTCAAGCACGGACAGGGTATCTCGCATGGAGCCGCCACCGGCGCGCATCGCCAGTTTCAGCACACCGGGCTCGGGCTTGATGCCTTCCTTGTCGCAGATCGTCTCCAGGTAGGGACCCATGACTTCCTGCGGCACCAGACGGAACGGATAGTGGTGGGTGCGCGAACGGATGGTGCCGATCACCTTGTCTGGTTCGGTGGTGGCGAAGATGAACATCACATGTTCAGGCGGCTCTTCAACGATTTTAAGCAGCGCATTGAAGCCCTGCTGCGTGACCATGTGGGCCTCATCGAGAATGAAAATCTTATAGCGGTCGCGCGCAGGGGCGAAACCAGCGCGTTCTCGCAATTCTCGAGCATCATCCACACCGTTGTGCGAGGCCGCATCGATTTCGACCACGTCGATGGAACCCGGACCGCCGGTGGCCAGGTCCTTGCAGCTTTCGCATTCGCCGCAGGGGTGGGAAGTCGGCCCTTTGGCACAGTTGACGCAACGGGCCAGGATACGCGCGGAGCTGGTTTTGCCGCAGCCTCGCGGCCCTGAGAACAGATAGGCATGTGTGAGCTTGCCCTCGTCCAAGGCGCGCATCAGCGGGACCGTGACTTGGTCCTGGCCGATGACCCCTTCGAAGGTGTCCGGACGATAGCGACGATACAGTGCAAGTGCCATAGCTACTAACCTACCTTTGCCCTCAGAATTAACCGATAAAAAGTCAAGATAAACCGGGCTCATAGTTGCCGAATCGGGAAAACTCTTTATATTCCAACGACATTCACCTGACAACGGTTACCGCATTTTTATTGTTATTAACCGCTTTCTTTGTATTAACATAGTGTCAATAACGGTTGTGGTCAGGAGGCACCCATGAGCGATACCCTCGACGAGAAACGCCCCACCCGCGGCGATGCCCGGCGCGACGCCATCGTGCAAGCCGCGCGCAAGGTGTGTCTGGAAAAAGGCTTCTCCAAAATCACCGTTTCCGACATCGCAAGCGAAGTCGGTATGACGCGTTCGCTGTTCTACCACTACTTCGAAGACAAGGAAGCCGTAGCTGACGCAGTACTCGATAACGTCATCGACGAAATCCTCACCACGTTGAAGCAGTGGAACCAAGCGCGCGAAACAGGCAACGTGAACAAGGCATTAGACGACATCGTGCATGTGCTCCGCTCCCTGATCGCCGACGAGAGCCCCTTCTCAAACCGTATGATCCAAGACGGCAACGCCGAACTGTATATCAAGTTCATTGACCGCGCGGCGGACCGTATTGCCGACTACATTGCCCAGACCACCGTACGTGATTTCGAGCAGATGCATGGCCTGCCAATCACCAACGTCCATGAGACGTTCTTCACACTGATTGTGGGGCTTATCTCGCTGATTCGCTCGCATCCGAACATCAGCGACCGAACCATCAAAGAGGTCATGGCGCAGACGCTGCATATCGAAAGCTATGTCGTCTGAGGTCTGACGGCCATTGGCTCTGGTACCGCTCTCCCGCACTCCCCTCAGTCCGCTTCGCGGCCAGCTCGTCCGCAATTGCGGACAGCCTACGGCTGACTTTCTTCTGGTTCGACTATCGTCGAACCCTCGCCTACAAACAGCCCACTGGGCTGTTTGCTTTACGGCTCAGCCTAATGAGGGGAGCCAATATAATCGGGTCACGCGAACTGGCCGGTCACGGGATCGCGACCATCTCGGGCAATGGCGTTGAGCACTTCCTGTCGGGAATCCACCTCACGGGCGGCTACGGCCGGCGGCACTAGCACGCGCAACGCGCAGTCCTCGGCCACTACCCTAAATGGCAAATGCCCGATATATTCGCCGTCCGCCATCAGCACCGGCGGCTCGTCTCCTTCCGTTGCCCGCGTGACTTCGATTTCACGGATACGTTTCCAGCCGAACACCTTTGAAGCAAGTAGCTTGCCGTTATAGGCATTCGAAATGGCCACCGCGCATTCGCCGAAGTTCGGCACGTGGTCCATCCACACCAGGTCCAACAATCCATCGGAGAAGCAGGAGTACGGCGAGACCTCAATGCCGCCACCGATATGCCTCGAATTCGCAATCGTCAGCAATGGTGTGATGATGTCTCGTTCATCCGTGGTCCCGTCCGCCAATGTGGCTTTGATGTGGTAACCATAACGCTTCATATGCGTCAGCTCCACCAGCACCGCCGCAAAGTAGCGCATGGTGCCGGTCGGCAGATGCGAATGATTCGCACGGTCGTTGATGCTCGCGTCAAGACCACAGGACAGCATGCCCGCATAGTACCGGTCAATCGGATGCTCGGCGGACTTGCTCTCCTGGTACTCGTACTCCTCGCCAGTGGAGGGATCCACGGCATAGCCGCCGTCCAAAGAGGTCACGCGTCCCATGTCCACATCGATGTGTGATCCGCGCACGATAGCACCGACGATACCTTCCACTGCGGTTTCGATACGGTTGACCGGCAGCTTCAGTCCTCGTGCGAAATCGTTGCCCGACCCCGTGGCCACGATGCCCAACGGCTTGCCACTGCAGCCCACGGCGTTCGCTCCAAGTGCGATCATGCCGTCGCCACCGACCACTACGAGATAGTCGTACTCGTGCGCGCGTTCACGCGCCTGGTTCAGGGAATCGTCGAAACTCGTGCCGGTGATGTCGATGACGTCGAAGTTATGGGCACGGCCGGCTTCCTCCAGCAGACCCAATACCTGCGCGTCCACCTTAGCGCCACGGCCTTTATCGGAAGTGGGGTTGCCCACCATGGCCACCACGCGACGGCGCTCGTTGCGTTCACTCTCGCTCATGCTCTCACCTTAGCCAAAGGCCCAGAAGCCCGCCAGAGTATCGGTGCTTTACGGTCCATTATTGTGATAATTGTCTCCTTCCGTACAACTCACCGGTCCGGCCCGAGCCATCCGCTCCACGGATGATGCCACCAGGACCATGGTTTCCACCTTGATGGTTACCAACACGTCTTCATCCCGCACGGAGCAGGAGCCCAAAACTACACCATTCGCTTCAGCCATGTTGGCGGCGAGCGCACATGGATCACCGATATCCGCATGCCACAGCGCATACGCGGCGTCAAAGGCGATAAGGTCGGCGAGGGAACGCGCTCGGTTCTGGCAGATCATGAGGTTGCCCACACTTGCCGCCACCGCGAGCGCAATGCCCACCACCATAACCAGCATGGCTCCGGCCATCGTGCCCGATCCCTCCTCATAACGCATTCCCTGCACCGCAGTTCCTTTCTGTTGCGGCCGCCCAGCCAGCCGACCAGTTATTGGCTTATCGCCGTAGCGTTGCCGGTAACCCGCGTTGGAGTGACATCCAGCGGACCAGGCAATACCGAACATTCGACCATCACACTCGTCGATTGGCCGTCGTGGGCAATGATGACGCGAGGCTCTCCCCCGGCAACGTCCGCAGCTATGCTGCGCGCGGATGATTCGTCACCGGTAACCACAAACTCGCGTGCAGCCGCTGCCGCGGCACTTTGACAGTCCATGGAAACGATGACCACACGTCCTATTGCCAATATCAGCCCGGCGATGGCGATAATGCTGGGCAATACGATTGCGAATTCGGCGGTGGCCGATCCCGTGCATAGGTCTGGCGGCAGTCTGGCGAGCCGCCACCGGCATGTCATGGTCTTCATGGCTGTCACCCGACTTTCAGAGCCTGTTTGATGATGTTGGTCAGCAACGTCTTGATGGCATCCGACTTCAGGATGGCGACCAGCACCGCCGCAAAGCCTGTAGCCGCAACGAGTACGACTGCGTATTCCGCAGTGGCCGCGCCTTCTTCGGGCTCAGCCATGAGGGTGCGGATGCGTGCGTCCATGAGGCATAGCCGTTCTTTCGCCTTGGCGTTCAGCGTGGCCACACGAGCCTTGCTGTGCGCAAAGATGCCGGCCTGCCCGTCGACGATGACGGGGATAGGGGTATTCATTGGCGTTCCTTTCGGTAAGGAGGGGAAGCTGCGCAGTGGCTTCGCACCTTCCCCATGCGTGTGTGAGTGGTTGGCCCCCGCGCCGGGTTGACGCGGGGTGCATACCACTGTGGACTATCAACGCTTCATGCACCAGGAAAAACGGGGTATGTGGTTCTAGCTTGCCGAGTTATCCACACCCCGACGTGTCGTCCACCACCAATGTGGATAACCAAACGCAGCCAAGTGCAATACCGAGCGATACAACAAGATTCACCCTAAGCGCACTCAGTTCACGCCTATATTCACATCATGAAGGACGCAATCGCCGGAATGACTCCTACCAGCACGAATGCCGGCAGAAAACATAGCCCTGTAGGCATCAGTAGCTTTACCGACAGCTTCGCGGCATTCCGTTCGATGGCGGCACGCTCGTCACGGTCCAGCTGTTCAATGGCGGATTCGAGGCGCACGCCAGGCATATCGCCATGCGTCCATGACGATTCCAAAGCCGATTGCAGCAGGCCAAGATCTCGTTGCGTTCTGCTGGTACGTTTTCCGGATGAACTATCAGCTGGCGCACCCTCATGCTGAACAGCCATAGCGGCATGCCACGCATCAGCCCAGGGAACCCCTCTGGCCAGGGAGCTCCCGACCTCGCTCATGCGAGCGCCGCAGTCGCCGCCGACGGCTTTGCCCACCATGTCAAGCGCCCGGGGAATCGAGGAGCCCTGACGCAAGGACACCTGCGACATACGCAATATGAGTATGGTCCATGACGACCCGCAATCATGCGCTACGGCCGGTTCCTCGCCCGGCAAGCGGCTGTCATGACAAGACGGAGCCTTATACAGCCAACTAGCGATCGCCGCACAGCCTGCCGCGGCGTGTACCCACACCGTACTCATAATCCGCTGCCTTTCAACAATGCCCGCATCCATGCCAAGCCGGCAGCATAACAACATCCCCCTAATACCAAGCAGACCACACCGCGTGGCGATCCAAGCAAGAACGCCAATGGTCTAGCTCCCAGAAGCTCGCCCAATGCCACAGTGACGGCCGGAAGCGCGCTCAGCAGCCCCACAGTGGCTTTAGGAACGGCACATGCTTGCGATCGCAGGTTCTGCATCAGCCTCATCTGCCGGTAAGCAGTCAATACCGCTTCCAGACATGGCACTGCTTGGCAACCGAGCTCATCGCTCAAAACCGCTGCGGCGGTGACCCCGCGTGCAGCTTCAAGTACCTGCGCTGGTGATTCGTCGGGCAGACGCCGCTGTTCGAACACCGTTATGAGCCGTTCCACAGTAATGCGCTGAGTGGCGAAGCGTCTGCTGGATTGTTCCTCGAATGCTTCAACCAATGTGCCGCCACCTCGCAATCGCGCGATGGCGGACGTAATCACCTGCGCAACGCCCACGCGAGGTGAGCCGGCATATCGAGGTTCGTTTATGGCTGCGGAATCGACCGCACGCCCGCGGTAAGCCAGCCGATACAGCCTCCCGGACTTGTTCCCCGGCCATATCAGCACGGCGAGCGCCACCAGAACAGCACACCACATCATCACCCACCACCACTCGGCCCTGGAACGATGCCCCATCGTTCAATGAAGTGCCCCCATTCGGCGGCATACCGAGGAGGATGGCAGCCATTCCATACCGCCAGCGGTGTTCCTGCCAGTTCACCATGTGCTACACGCAGTTCGCCGATCTGCGTGATACGCCGCTGTCCGTTCACTCGCTCCAAATGCACCACCGCGTCGAAAGCGCCTGCCGCCAGCATGGCCAACGCCTGTGGACTGACTCCGGCGAGTAATCCAAGCGAAATCAGCCTGGACGGTACTCGGTTCACGCCGTCCGCATGCACAGTGGTCATGCCACCGTGATGACCAGAATTGAACGCGCGCAATAGGTCGACGATTTCCGCGCCACGGCATTCGCCCAGCACCACGCGGTCGGGGCGCATTCGCAACGTCGCTTTGACCAAGTCCGTCAGACTTATGGCTCCGACGCCCTCCACATTCGCCTCGCGCGTTACCAACGACACATGATCGCCACGCCCCAGTTCTCCCAGTTCACGAACTTCCTCTACGGTGACGATGCGCTCGTTCACATCGCATTGCGCCAGCAGCGCCTTGAGCAAGGTGGTCTTGCCCACGCCTGTTCCGCCGGTAATCAGCACTGTGGCATGTCTGCGCACCAGTCCCACGAACATCGGCAGCCAAGCAGCCGGGAATACACCTAATTGGCTCAGATGTCGCAACGATGCCATGGTCCTGTCAGGGAACCGTATGGAGATTGCGGCACCTTGTGGCACCAATGGGGCAATCACCGCATGCACGCGGATGCCGTCTGGACTGGCGGCGTCCGCTATCGGGCAGGCATCATCCAGTCTGCGCCCAAGCTGCGCGCACAGTTGGACGGCGTATTCTCGAACTACTTGCGGCGAGCGAAACGGCACACGCAATACTGTTTCTCGCATGCCGTTGCCGCGGTCCGCCCAAACGCGGCCATCACAGGTCACCGCCAGATCGGTAACCTGCGGGTCGGATGCCACATCATTCAATAGACCGAAGAACACAGTTCTGGGCACTGCGCCGGGCTCATCAGCCCGAGTGATTACGGCAGCCATACCGCATCACCGGTCCTTGCAAGAAGCTCCCGAAACCGGGCGAATGGCCTGCTCGACAAGATCGGCAAGCAAGCTCACGGCTTTGCGGCTGCCTTTGGTCACCGATCTGATGCCGAGGCCTTCCAGTACGTCTCCACACAGATTGACACTTGGTTTGACAGGCCCCAATACCGTGGCAGTCAAATAGTCCTGCGCCTCACCAATACCCACGTGGCCTCTCCCACGTGGAGCGCCACGTGGTTCCACGCCGACGATATGTGGCGCTTCACAGCCCCATGAATCCAGTCTGGACCGGTGCGACTTGGCTCTGGCCAGCCCCATCACCGACAATTCCGCGGCAATCACCTGCATGCCACTGCGCAGATCGGGTACGGTCTCAATGAGTCCACCCTGACCGGCATCTACGATGACAACGTCGTTCGTTTCCGCCAAGGCTCGAATGGCCGCTTGAACTTCCCACCAGTCAGGCTGGCGCGCGCTCCAAGGGTCATAGGGAAGTACTCGCACACCCTCCCACATCATCAGCTCATGGTTCATCGCATCGCCCTCGATGCGGCCGAGGGGTGCGTCGACTTGGCTGAATCGTAAACCCGGCTCTCGTTCTACACCCAGCAGCAGGTCAAGGCATCCGGCCACGAAATCAGCGTCTATGAGAGCGCAGCTGTGTTCACGTCTCGCCAATGTCCATGCAAGCATGGAAGCCATGACACTCAACCCCACGCCTCCATGACCTGACGTCATCGTCACAATGTTATGGAAGCTGGTGTCTGTAGTTAGGGCGAGTGCCGGAGCCTCGCCCGATCTCTGCCGTTCGCATGAGGCCAACGGCCTGGGCGGCGGAGTGTAGTAGCGATGCGCTGGAATCGGCGCATCGTCCGTGGGCAGCGGAATGCCCGGAGGTGCTACCGCTGGCGAGGTGATCCTACGCGCCACGCGGGGTGTGGTGTTGCTATTCATAAGCCGATTGAAACGTGTCCGAGTTCAATGCTCAACACGAATCGACCATTGTGGTTCTAGCTTGCTGAGTTATCCACACCCCGGCATGTCGTCCACGACAAATGTGGATAACCACGCTGTTGTTTCACGCCCATCTCATGCAGAAAAGGCCCTGACCTCATATGCACAGTCAGGGCCTTCATTTTCACGACGATTCCTTATGCGGTAATCTACATTCCTTGCTTACTTATCGAGGTTCTTGATGCCGTCTTCCATGACGTCCAACTGAGCATCGGTCACCTTGGCCGGCTTCTTCTTGCCGAACTTGGCCTTGAGCAGACCGATGATGGTCGGGGCGAGCGAAACCAGCAGAATCAGCACGATCACCAGTTCGAAGTGATCCTGCACGGCCGGAATGTTGCCGAAGAAGTAGCCCAGCAGCGTGAACAACGTGGACCAGCACAGGCCGCCGAGCACTGAGAACGGCGTGAAACGGCTCCAACGCATACCGGAAATACCGGAAATGAACGGCATGAACGTACGAATGAACGGGAAGAAGCGGCCCAGGAACACAGCCAGCGGGCCCCACTTTTCAATCATGCCCTCGGTTTTGGCCAGTCGCTCAGGAGTCAGCGCCTTCACCTTGCCGGATTGGATAATACGGCGGCCAAAGAAATGACCGATGAAGTAGTTGCACTGGTCGCCGATAATCGGCGCGCACCAAACCACCGGCAGCAACCAGAACAGCGGCAGCGCGGCCTTGCCGGTCGCAGCATCCGGGGCTGCGAACACGCCGGCCGCGAACAACAGCGAATCACCGGGCAGGAACGGGAAGAACACCACGCCCGTTTCGATGAATACGATGAGGAAGATGAATCCGAGGGTCGGCGCCACGCCCATGGCAATCCAACCGGCAATCGCGGCACGCGGATCCTTCAGCAGTTCGATGATGAAATTAACGAAGCCCATGTGTTTCCTATGAGTCCTAAATCTTGTATTGAGCTGCCAGCCCAATGAACCAGACAGTTATATGCAAACCGTCAAATACCCTACCAGCCGGCCTATAACATCAGGTCGACTGGGGTTTCCCACACAAACTCCGCAATACAAACGAAATTTCTACTCCCCCAAACGCTGCCGCACAAAGGCGTCCAGCGCGGCCGCATCGATGCCCTCATACGAGTCGATGGAGGCAAACTGGCCAAGGCCGGAAGTGTCGGTGCGAATCCAGCCAGTCTGCGCAATCAGTGTGGCCCCCGAGGCGGCGCCGGAGCGCAGACCGGATGAGGAATCTTCCATTACCACGCACTTGACCATGTCTTCAGGCGCGATGCCGAGTCTCTCAGCCGCGGCCAGATATGGGGCAGGGCTCGGCTTGTGCTCGTACGGATCATCGCCGCAGACGTAGCCGGCAAGCAATCCATCAGCCTGCTTCATGATGTTCTCGGCCATGCGGCGAGGCGAAGTAGTGACCAGCATGGATGGGATGTCGGCTTCCTTGAGCGAATGCAGCACGTCTTGCACACCAGGAATCCACGGCAGACGTTCGACCTCCGCCTTGAACACATAATCCTTGAGCTGCTTGTCGATTTCGGGAACGCTCAATGTGCAGCCATGCGCAATCATGACCTCTGCCACGTGTGGTACCGGAGTGCCGGAGCACTCCCAACCGAGGTCCTCGTTCCACTCGCCGCCATTGTTGTGCGCGATCTCAATCTCACCGTCATGCCAGAGCGGCTCAGAATCGATGAGAGTACCGTCCAAATCCCAGAACACGGCTTTGAGCAGCATAGTTACCTCCGTCCACATGCCCGCACGCCAATTGGCGCCTTTACTCTTGCTGCATTCCATTGCACCAATCGGATGCGACAACCATAGCGCGTCAGCACACCGCCCCTGCGCCTCAGCGCATGGTCAGCCCACCATCGACGTGCAGACATTGTCCGGTAATGAAGCCGGCCATGTCGGACGCCAACAACGCGACCCCTCCGGCGATGTCATCGGGACGGGCAAGGCGGCCAAGAGGCGTCATGGCAATGATTCGTTCACGAACATCCTCGGTGGTGGCTGCGCTGGATGCGGTTCCGGCCGTCAAACCTGCGGCAATGGCATTAACGGTAATGCCGAAGCCGCCCAGCTCCTGGGCCAGAGAGCGGGTCATGCCGACCAAGCCGCCTTTGGCAGTGATATACGAATGGTAGGGCACGATGGGCGAATCGACCAGATTGCTGGAGATGTTGATGATACGCCCGGAGGTCTGGGCTCGCATCAGCGGCACCACATGTGAGCACATCAGATATGCACCATGCAGGCATCCCTCGATCTGTGCGCTAAACTCATCCCAATCGCCTCCAGCAAAAGTGGAACGGCGACGCGGGTCAAAGGAGAAGCGTCCGAAAGCATTATTCACTAAGATGTCCACGCCGCCGAATGAGTCGACAGCGGTACCCACTAGCTTGGAAGATTGCGATTCATCGCAAACATCCGCCTGTACAGCTATAGCCAAGCCTCCCAGCGAGTGGATGTCTTCAACGGTGCGCTGCGCGCTGGCGGCGTCATGTACGTAATTGATGACGACAGCGGCTCCGCGCGATGCCAGGCATTTCGCCACAGCCGCTCCTATGCCCTTGCCGGAACCGGTGATGATCGCTGTTCTGCCATCCAGATTCACCATTGGACGCCGTGCCATATCGCTTTGCTCTGTCATTACCCTTGCCTTTCGCCCTGCTACCAGCCTCTGCTGCCCGCAACAGCACAGGCCTATTCCATATCCATATCGAACGAATCGCTGTACGCGTCGCTGCCGCGTTCGACATCCACCACGCGCAACAGATCGATGAGGTTGAAGCCCCCATCATGATGCCAGCCGGATTTCGCCCGATCCATCTCACCGAGCGGACAGATGCGATTCACACCGACCTCGGCCAATGTATCTGCAAGACCAAACAGTCTGGTTGAATCCACAGCGACACCGCAGCTCTGCAGCCAGCCACGGCAGGAAGTCAGTCTTCTGGCAGCGTCCAACAAATCTGGCACCGCCACCACGTTGACGGTGCGGTTCAACGGCGACATCAGCGAAGCAACATCCTCGTCGGCACCGCTACCGTCAAGTTCTCGATACAGCACCGACCATGCCGTGCTATGGCCACTGGCGAACACCGCGGCCTTCCCGCCCATCAAGGCTCTCATCTCAGCGTCGGTGCGCGCCCGCTGAATGGCCACGTTCTCGGCGTCACTCAATACGGAGCGCGGATATTTGCGCTGCTGATTCTCAAGCTCGCCACCGAGCAGCTGAGCCACTTCACGAGGGGTGAGGGCTCCATCAGTCTCCACGAACACGGTCTGCGGAGCCAGGCAGCTTTGCTGGTCATATGTGGCGATGTCAACAGCCACACGATGCACGGTATCGGCATAGGTATCAGGACGCAAAGCCTCTCGGCCAATGAACGCCAACCCGACTTTTGCTCCGTAACCTAGACAGGGCTTGGACCCGGCGACTTTGCCCGCAATCAATTTGGTAGTCTGCGAAGAACCGTAAACAATCACGGCATCGGCCGCATCGATGGCTGAATCCTCGAGCTGCTGCGAGCCGCCCTTCCATGGAACCACCGCAATGGCATCAGCGAGGTCGGAATTGACCATCGCAATGCTGCGAGCAAAGAACGCAGGCATCACCGGCTCGGAAAATGAAGATTTGCCAAGAATCGCGCCTTTGACCAGCAGGGTCATCGCCATGCTCCACACGGGAATCCCCGGCACATTGCTGGAGAACACCTGATAGGTGAGCGCTGGGCCCACATATTTAGAGTATCCCCCCGCCTTGTTCGGCCGGAATTCGTCGAGCATAGACGGCTGACCGATTTCGGAGTCAAGGAACCGGAGCAGTTCACGACGCCTGAACTGGCGCATATACCGTTTGAGCTCAATCCGCACCATGTCAGGCTCATATCCGGTGATTGCGGGAATCAGCAGTTCAGCCTGACGCCGCAGCTCAAAATCCGGATCGGCCCATAGTTGGGCCGCGTCGGCCACGATGTCGAGAATATCGTTGACACTCATCGCGGCAAGCGTGCGGTTGCGAACATCGACAAGCTGCTTGGCAAGGGAAGTCACCTTTGAGCCATCCAGTCGCGGATAGCGCAAACGCTTCACCCCATCCGATGTGGCGACCTCATAGATTTCGTAATCCGAAACATCCACTCCCGAGGGCAGGTGGAAGACATCAATGGCCTGACTCACGGATTCATCAACGGTTGGCACTGATGACCTCGTCTACCGCGATTGAGCACCCACGAGCCTCGGCTCCCTTCGCCCTGCCCTGCAGCAGGAATCCGTCCGGGGTCCGATGGCCGAGGTCCTCGGTCAGAATACCGATGCATGAATTCCAATTGGCAAGGTCGTAATGGGCTATCACACCGGTCTCACCATCCTTGACGGGAGTCAGCGTTTCCGGATCGAGGAAGACCGTGCGCACCCAGGCGGGGTTCGCCTTGAGATAGTTGCTGGTGCCATCCGTATACCACGACAGAATATTTTGGTCATAGATCTGCGAGCTCAACTCGGTCATGCCATACATGTTGACGCAGTGGTGGCGCGGCACCCCCAGTGTCTGTTCCAGCTCATCAAGCATCTGGTCTTCGGTGATGTCGCGCTTAGTGCTCTTGAAGCCGCCAGTGTCGAACAACCGGCTATCGGGGGCCAGCGCGAACGTCAGATCATGCTCATGCAGGTAATCGAACAGATACAGATAGGACGACGAGACACCCATCAGCATCACCGGTTCACCGTCAGACACCGCACGGTTAAGGAAGGCGATGATTTCATCGAACTTGAGTCCATGCTCGTCGAAGAACACACCGCTGCCTTCGCTGCCGCAGCACTCCACGGCCTTGGTAAGGTAGCGCGACAGGGAGGAGTTCTGGTTCATGTCCCATGCCGGCGAAATCACGGCGATGCGGATACGCTCTCGATCCGGCATGATGAAATGACGGAACGGCACAATCATTGATTCATCCCACACCTCAAGATCGGGATGGAAGTTGCGCCCACGCATCTTGCCGCCATGCGTGGTTCCGCTCGTCATGAATACGGCTTCGCACTGCTCGGTCGGTATGGTCGAAAGGTCAAGGTGCTTGAACCCGTCCACCGGCATCGGCGGAATCTCCCGCCAATCCTTGAGCGTTGCGGGGGTGACGCGTTTAGCCGCGCAGTAACGACGGTACGGCAGATCATACGTGTACTGATAGATGAACACGTCGCGCGCCAACGCACCAAACGCCTCTTCCGGGGCCTGCTCACAGCCATAGGTATGGATAAAATCCAGAATCCCGCGCTTGATACGACGCGCGTCATCCATCACATCAGTCATTGCATCGCTCCTGTCAATATCCAATATCAACCAGCATTATCGTTCATCGTACGCCGCAGCGCCAGTCCCATCCGCCGGATCGGCTGCTGGAACATCCACGGACGCCGGCGCACGATGCTTCGCCACCAAATCCGGAAGAGCGACGAAAAGCGCATTGAGAATGATGGCGCTGAATACACCGACCATGATGTTGTTGCCAAAGAACACGCTTGCGCCGCCGGTCAGGCCGGAGAGCGCCTTGGGCAGGGCGATGCCGAGCAACAGAGACATGCCGATGACCGTTTGACGGCGCTCGTCATCAGCGACCTTGCGCAGGGCGCGCAGGCCGGTCACGATTAGGCTGGCCGCAGCCGGCAGGAAAATGCCTCCGACGACTGCCGAGGGAATGACGGACAGCAACGCGCCCGCCTTTGGCACGAAGCCCAGAATCAGCAACAGCACAGCGGCGATGATCACAGGCGTGCGCGTGCGCAACTTGCCTTCGCCGGTCAGGTTGAGCAGGCCGACATTTTGCGGGTAGGCGGTGGTGGTGAATCCACCAATCAGCGAGGAAATGGCTGAACCGGCCGCCTCGCCGGCAAGACCGTAGCGCACCTGCTTGCGTTCGAGGGACGTGCCCTGAATCTCAGAAGCCGCCTGATAGACGCCGAGAGCTTCCATGACGGCAACCATGTAGGCAATGAAGAACGGGATGAAGATCTTCCAGTCAAATGTGAACGGACCGTAGGGCAGGAAGGTCGGCAGGCCCAACCATCCCTTGGATGCCACAGGAGAGAAGTCCACCATGCCAAACGCTGCGGCGACCACGGTGCCGACGACGAGCGCGATGAGGAATGAGAACGACTTGAGCAGGCCCTTGCCGAGCAACGACAGGACAAGCACAATCGCCGTGGTCAGAATCGACACGGTCAGGATGTGCGGATCGGCGAACGTCTTGTCGCCGGGAGCCCCGCCTAGAAACTCGCTCAGCGTGAATCCAGACAGCGAGACACCGACCATAAAGATGACCACGCCCGAAATCATCGGAGAGAACAGGAACCGCATCCGCTCTATCACACCGGTCAGGCACAGCAACAGGAACACAAGCGAAGCGATGAGAATGGACGAACTCGCCGCCCCCAGCATGCCGGCCGTACCTGCCGCGATCATCAACGCGTCAAACGCGGCTGACGGCCCCTGCACCACCGGCAGGCGAACCAGCCGAGTGGCCTGAACCAAAGTAACCAGACCAGAGACGATGAAGATGGCGTTAATCATGTTCGACGACAGGGCAATAGGTAAGCCGATTGCTCCGGCCACAAACACCGGATCAAGCCAGACGTTGGAAACAAGCACATGCTGGAAACCCAGCAGTACGTTCTGGGCGGTCAGCTCCTTGCGTATTGACATACGCTTCCTCTCTCTCAACGCGCATATGGGATGCCGAGCCGAACAGAGGAGTTCAACCGTCGCATTCCCTACGCGAGTGTTAGCTCACAGGTTCGAAGGGTTCGGCACATACCGTCTCAGCCTAAAGCACCCCTTACAAATCGGTTTTCGCACGTCACCGTAACAAACCTTGACATCTCCGTCAAGAAGATTCGTGCTTTTCGGCAGCTGCCCGATGTGAGATAACAAACAGTTTTACGAATGGAGAAGGAATCGAAGCAATGCGGCCAGACTCACCAACCCCACAGGACCATGGACTTGGAGTCGGCGGGAGTGTAGTTGGAGTCGCCGGTGGCGCCGGCAGCGATATCGGCGGCAGTATCGCGGCCGGGCAGTTCGCGGGTTTCGCGGCGGATGGCGTTGCGCCAGAGGCGGGCGCGGTTGGAGCGTTGTATCTCCACGATATTGCCGTCACGGCCTGCGGCGAAAACGCTCTCCTGGTCGCCGGTTTGCATGCGTTTGACTTCGCGGCGCAGTTGGCGATTCTCTTCTTCGAGGACCAAAATGCGCGCGATACCGGAAAGGTTGATGCCCTCATCCTGGCTCAGGCGCTGAGCTCGGGTCAGGCGGGCAATGTCGCGCAGGCAGTAGCGGCGTGCGCCGCCATCGGTGCGCTGCGGACGAACCAAACCGAGGCGGTCGTACTGACGGAGAGTCTGGGGGTGAATGTTGGCCAACTCGGCGGTCTGGCCGACGGTGAAGATGGGCAGTTCGATGTCGAAGCCGACGTCATCGGCTCCGTCGAGATCGGCCCTGCCCATCACGAGCGCGGTTGCGCACATCGCGTATAACTGCTTCATCTGGTTGGCTAACCGCGCCATTGTTCACCTCCTGATTACAGGCTGAGATAGTCGCCGGCTTTTTCGTCGAATTCTTTGGCGGCGTGCTTGACGGCCAGACCCGGCTTGGCGGGGACCATGATCTGCACACGGCCGATCAGATCGCCCGGCTGGTTGCTGCGCTGGACGCCAAGTCCCGTGAGCTTGACTTCCGCGCCGGAGCTGGAGCCTGCCGGCACCTTGAAGGTAACGGGATTGCCGTCGATATCCTTGGCCTCGACCTTGCCACCGGCCACGGCCTGGCCCACGGTGACGGGCAGGTCCATGACGATATCATGGCCGCGCATCGAGAATGTGGCATCGGGCTTGACGGTGACGTGCAGGTACAGGTCACCGGCCTTGCCGCCGTTGATGCCTAGCTTGCCCTTGCCGGCCAGCTTGATTTTCTGTCCGTCCTTGACGCCCGCAGGCACGTGGGCCTTGAACTTCTTGCCGTCCACGGACAGGGACACGGTAGCGCCCTTGACCGCCTGACGCAGGGTCAGGCTGATCTTGGAGTTGCGGTCCTCGCCGTTTTCGGGGCGCGGGGCCTCCTCATAGCCATAGCCGCCGGCATTGCCGTACGGCGATTGGCCGTAGCCGCCATACGGCTGGCCGCCCTGACCTGCAGCACCGCCGAACATCGAGAAGATGTCGTTGATGTTGTTGGGGCCGCCGCCCGAAGTGGAGAAGCGGATGCGCGAGCCATTGCCGCCGGCACCCTGGCCGAACATGGAACCAAAGATGTCGGAGAAACCGGAAGCATCGAAGCCGCCGGAACCGCCGGCGAAGCGGGCACCGCCCATGCCGAACTGACGAATCGCGTCGTACTTCTGGCGATCTTCCTTCTTGCTCAGCACGTCATAGGCTTCGGAGATGTCCTTGAACTTCTCCTCGGCTTCCTTGGTCTTGTTGACGTCAGGATGGTATTTGCGGGCGAGCTTGCGGTACGCCTTCTTGATGTCGTCGTCCGAAGCGTCCTTGGAGACACCAAGGACTTTGTAGAAGTCTTTGCTGAGCCATTCGTTTTCAGCCATTCATGTCTCCTTTCTAGAAAAGTCTTTATGATTGGCTCCCCTCAGAGAGGGGAGCCAAGGTAAATATCAACTCATTGCAGCGAGCTGACCGTCAGTTTTGCGGGGAGGCTACTACTACTCGGGCGGCGCGGATTACGCGATCGCCGATGCGGTAGCCGGCCTCGACCACGGTGTCAACCGTTTCCTTTTCGGCATCCGCGTCCGGCTTGTGCAGGATCGCGTCATGCTTGGTGGGGTCGAAGTCCTCGCCCTTTTCGCCGAACTTCTCGACACCGAACTTCTCGAAGGCCTTGTCAATCTTGGTGGCGACGGCCTTGAACGAGTCGTCCATCTCGCTGTGTTCGCGAATGCGGTCGATATCGTCGAGGGCGGGCAGCAGCGCGGTCAGCACGTCGATGATGCCGTGCTGGCGGAAGCGCTCCTGCTCCTTCTGCGTGCGATTGCGGTAGTTGATGAACTCCGCACGTTCGCGTTGCAGGGCTTCGAGGTAGTCTGCGGCTTCCTTCTTGGCCTTGCCGAGCGGGGTGAGGGTGTCTGCGGAATCGGACTGGCCTTCGCCAGTCTTCTCTCCCTCAGCTGCGGCAGGAGCCGCGTCGGCTCCTTCATTGGAAGGAGCCTGGGCAGCCGAATCCTGCGCAGAGCCGGACTCGGCGGAGGCGTCAGCCCCTGAAGAGGTCTGAGCGGCAGCCTCAGCATCTGAGGGATCCGGCAGGTCGTTCAGGTAGTCGTCCTTGTTGAACTCGGACATCACTTGTTGTCCTTGTCGTCATCGTCGTCCACGACCTCGGCCTCGACGGTGTCGTCGTCGGAACCGGAGGCGGAGCCAGCGGAAGCGCCGGCACCGTCAGCACCAGCGGCAGCACCCTCGGCACCCTGCTGGGCGTAGAGGACCTGGCCGATCTTCTGGGCGGAGGTCATCAGCTCGGTCTGAGCGGTCTTGACCTTCTCGGTGTCGTCACCCTTCAGGGCTTCCTTCAGAGCGTTGACCTTGTCGGTGACTTCCTTGACGATGTCGTCGGAGAGCTTGTCCTTGTTGTCGTTGACGAGCTTCTCGGTGGAGTAGGCGAAGGCCTCGGCCTGGTTGCGGGTCTCGGCGTCTTCCTTGCGCTTCTTGTCCTCAGCCTCATGAGCTTCGGCTTCCTTGACCATGCGGTCGATCTCGTCCTTCGGCAGGCCGGAACCACCGGTGATGGTCATGGACTGCTCCTTGCCGGTGCCCTTGTCCTTGGCGGACACGTGCACGATGCCGTTGGCGTCGATGTCGAAGGTGACCTCGATCTGCGGGACGCCACGCGGAGCCGGAGCGATGCCGGTCAGCTCGAAGGTGCCCAGCGGCTTGTTGTCGCGAGCGAACTCACGCTCGCCCTGGTAGACCTGAATCAGCACGGACGGCTGGTTGTCTTCAGCGGTGGAGAAGACCTCGGAGCGCTTGGTCGGGATGGCGGTGTTGCGATCGATGAGCTTGGTCATGATGCCACCCTTGGTCTCGATACCGAGGGACAGCGGGGTCACGTCGATAAGCAGGACGTCCTTACGGTCGCCCTTGATGACGCCGGACTGCACGGCGGCACCGACAGCCACAACCTCATCCGGGTTCACGGACTGGTTGGCTTCCTTACCGCCGGTGAGCTCCTTGACGAGTTCCTTGACGGCGGGCATACGAGTGGAACCACCGACGAGCACCACGTGGTCGATGTCGCTCACGGAGATGCCGGCGTCGTGCAGCACGTTGTTGAACGGCGTGCGGCAGCGACCCAGCAGGTCGGAGGTCATTTCCTCGAAGTGCGCACGGGTCAGAGTCTCATCCAGGTGCACCGGGGTGCCGTCAGGGGTCATGGCCAGGTACTGCATGGAGATGCTGGTGGAGGTGGAGGAGGAGAGCTCCTTCTTCGCCTGCTCAGCGGCTTCCTTCAGACGCTGCAGCGCGATCTTGTCCTTGGACAGGTCGACGCCGTACTTGTTCTTGACTTCGGAAACCAGCCAATCGATGATCTTCTGATCCCAGTCGTCACCACCGAGGTGGTTGTCGCCGTTGGTGGCCTGAACCTGAATGGTGGAGAAGCCGTCGTCATCCTTGCCAATCTCCAGCAGGGAGACATCGAAGGTGCCGCCGCCGAGGTCGAAGACCAGGATGCGCTCGTCTTCCTTGCCCTTCTCAAGGCCGTAGGCCAGAGCGGCTGCGGTCGGCTCGTTGATGATACGCAGGACGTTCAGGCCGGCGATCTTGCCGGCGTCCTTGGTGGCCTGACGCTGGGCATCGTTGAAGTATGCCGGGCAGGTGATGACGGCGTCGGTGACGGGCTCGCCGAGGTAGGCCTCAGCATCCCTCTTCAGCTTCATCAGGATCTGCGCGGAAATCTCCTGCGGGGTCCACTTCTTGCCGTCGATGTCGACGGTCCAGTCGGAGCCCATGTGGCGCTTGACGGAAGAAATAGTGCGGTCAACGTTGGTCACGGCCTGACGCTTGGCCACTTCGCCGACGAGGATCTCGCCGGACTTGGAGAAGGCCACCACAGACGGCGTGGTGCGCGCGCCTTCAGCGTTGACGATAACGGTGGGCTCGCCACCTTCAAGAGTTGCGATGCAGGAATTCGTGGTTCCCAGATCGATACCAACTGCACGTGCCATAATGTGTGCTCCTTAATTACTCGTTTGTTCTTACGTTCTTTGCCCAAGTTCCGATTGGTCGTCTCTTGGACCTTCCAAACTTGAGCCTACATCACTCAACTTCCATTTGGCAAGTTCTATTCCCAATTTCAACACAAAAAGTTGAGTATGTTTGGCTCAAGTTTTTTGTGGGAGTGACTGACGGCAATGACGGAGTGGTGCGTTTGGAGCCAAAATCCACTTATACAGAAAACTGCAAGGGGTGACTGGGGCGCGCCATCAGCCTTGCCATCAGACTTGCCAGCGGCGGCGCGCGATTGCGGCGCATGGGGTGTGTCGGCGACGTTATTGTCGCTGGGGGCATCGATGCGCTGAATAACTCAGACACAGTGTTTGTCGCCGATTTTCTGCGGGAATTGTTTGGCAATATCGCCAGGTATGCCGATTCGACGCAGCGTTACGTGGTGCTGGTTTCCGCCGCTCAGGACCGCGTCACCATTGATGTGACGGACCGTCCGCGTCAAGGTGACGCGACGTTTGAGGGGGCGGCATTCCGGGCTTGCGTACTATCGGGAGCGTGTGCTGCATGCGCACGGGGATTGGGATGTGCGGGAGAAACGCGGGCAGTGGGTACTGCATGCTTCAGTGCCGGTCGATAACGCTGGCTAATCGACAACACCGGCTCATCAATAACGCCGGCTAATTGATACCGCCAATCACTCGATAACGCCAGCCAGTCAATAACGCCGGTCCCCGGCCGCGCCGGCGTGGGTCGCGAGCGAGGCCGCCATCGCGACCGCGCAGACCGCGGCGGCCACCGCGACGCCCTTGTGCTGTTTCACCTTGTGCATGAAAAGTTCCTTTCCACTGACCGCACGATGAGTGCAATCGCGAAGGCCATCCCACGCACTGCACCCGGTATGCCACGCTCTTCGGCAACCATGCCGAACTTATCGCCGCATACCGGGGCGCACCCGGATGTTGCAGAAAACTGCAACCGGGCTCAGCTGCGCAGCAAAATTTCTTCGAGCGCGCCGGCCACCGCATCGGGCATGTCGGTGATCCAGAAATCGTTGGCGTAGCGCGGACCACGGTTCATGGTGCGCAGGGCGCCGATCGCGCCGATGCCGAGCTTGTGGACCGCCTGCAGCGCGAGCTCCTTGGTGCGGTAGAGCATCTGGGCGTGCAGCAGTAGGTCCATCGCGTCCGATTCGACCGGATTGTCGGCGATGCGCAGACCGCCGGGAATCTCGATGCGCAGACTGGCAGCCGAGCTGATGCCGGTGACGGACACGGTCAGGCTCATGGTCGCCTCGTCGTACGCCACCGTCGCCTCGACCGGAGCCTCGCCGGACCATGCACGCACGCCGCTGGCCGCGTCAACCGGCGCGACGCCGCGGAACACGACCGTCCAGTCGCGCAACTCGGGTACGGCGGACGTATCGCCGGTAACCGGCGCGACGGTGAAGGCGCTGGGCGACGCATCGGCCCCGCCCCACGTGAACGCTATCGCGGTGTCGGCGCTCGGGGGCGCCCCACGTGCCGCGATCCTCGCGCATGACGAACGAGCCGTCGGCACCAGGGAACACCAGCACGCGCAGGGCCTGCGGGTTGGCGATAGAGTTGATCGCTTCGCCGGATTCCGCGACGTCCTGCAACGGCACGATCGCGCCGGCCTTGGCGAACACCGGCGTGCGGTCGAGCGAGCGCCAGACCTCCAGTCGGCGGCCAGCGGCGTCGGATGAGACGTATCGGCGGCCGTCGAAGAAGTCGAACCACTCCCCCTGCGGCAGCCAGGCGTCGGCGCGGCCGCGGCAGGCGGCGGCATCGTCCGGGGAGACGATCGGCGCGACCACGAGCTCGGTGCCGAAGCGGAACTCATCCGGCACCTCGTAGGCGTCCGGCGTATCCGGGTTCTGCCAGTACATCGGCTCGACCAGCGGACGGCCGGCTTCGGCGGCACGGTAGTTCATGGTGTACAAGTACGGCATCATCGCGTGGCGCAGACGCAGCGCGTCCACCATCGCGGCGCTCACGTCACGGTTGAAGTTCCACGGCTCCTTGCCGGAGAACGGCGAGTTGGACGAATGCAGTCGGTTGATCGGGCTGAACGCGCCGAGCTGGTACCAGCGGGCCTCCAGCTCTTCGTTGCGGTAGCCGAACATGTGGCCGCCGATGTCGTGGCTCCACCAGCCATACCCGATGTTGGAAGCGGTGGCGGTGAACTGCGGCTGGAAGGCGAGCGATTCCCAGGTCACGATCGTGTCTCCGGAGAAGCCGACCGGGTAGCGGTGGGGAGCCGGGGCCGGCGTAACCGGGAGAAGGTGAGCGGCCAGTTGCCGCCGCGCCCTGAGTCGAGGTAGTGCATGTGGTTGAGCATCCACAGCGGGTCGAGACCTTTCTCGCGGGTCACGCCGCCCTGCTGCCAGTCCAGCCACCAGAAGTCGACGCCTTCGGCCTCCATGCGGTGGTGCATGTCGAAATAGGCGTCCACGAAGTCCGGGTTGGTGAGGTCGAATTCCACGTTCTCCTCGGTGGCCGGGTCGATGCCGACGCGCTTGGCGACTTCGGGGTAGGCGTCCTCGAACGCGCGCACGCCGTCGCGCGGGTGGACGTTCAGTGTGGTGCGCAGGCCGCGCCGGTGCAGGTCGGCGAGGAAGGCCGGCGGGTCGGGGAACAGTTCGCGGTTCCACGAGTAGCCGGTCCAGCCGGAACCGTACTTCGGGTCCACGTCGTCCACGCGATGCCAGTCCATGTCGATCACGGAGGTGGTGAACGGGATGCCCTCGCGCTTGAAGCGGTCCATCAGGGCCAGATAGCCGTCCTGCGTGTACCGGTAGTAGCGGCTCCACCAGTTGCCCATGGCGAAGCGCGGCAGGAGCGGCGTGGGGCCGGTCAGGCGATAGAAGTCGCGTACGGCCTCGATGTAGCGGTGGCCATAGCCGAAGAAGTACAAGTCCGTTTCGGCGGTGGCGCGCGGGGATACCCAGGTGCCGAACGGGTTCGCCTTGCCGTTCACCGTGTCGGTTTCGATGATGATGTTGGCGGCGGAATCGTCGATGACGGCCCAGCCGTCGCGCGAGATCACGCCGTTGTCAAGCTCGATGGCGCCGTCCGCCTCGTCCAGCGTGCGGGCGGTCCCTTTGAGGTTGCCGCGCGGGGCGTCGCCGTAATGCCAGGTGTTGAACTGGGTGTCGGCCACGCCTTTGACGACCACGCTCAGGCCTTCCTTGCTGAACGGCTGCTGGTCGTAGACGATGGTCAGGGCCGCGGTGTCGATGATGACGCGGCCGTCACGCTCGGTGACGCGGCGTTCGACTGGGCTACCGAAATCGCGGTTCAGGACGGTCTGGGTCGGGCGGTTCTCGAATACGCCGGAATCGGACCATTCGAATCGCACGAGCGAATCGGTGATGAGTCCGATGCGCCAGTGCTCGCCGGACACCACATTGTCGGCGCGCATGGCCGGCGTGGCGTCGAGGCGGAAGTCCTGCGGATCGGGCGAGGTCGGAGACGACTGCTTGAGTTGTGGTGACTGTGCCATGGTTACCCCTTCTGTACGGTTATTCACGATGATACGAGTGATGCGGCCGCGGCTCCCCGGGACTGGTGGGAGACTGCGGCGCGGTTCGGATTCGGCCGAAACCGGCCGGGTTTACTTGCCAGAGCCGGTGGCGATGCCGGCGATGAACTGCTTCTGGAACACCAGGTAGACGATGACCACCGGGATGATGGTCACGGAGGTGGCGGCGAACAGTCCGCCGTAATCGGTGCCGTACTGGCCGGAGAACATCTTGAGGCCCACCGACAACAGCTGCTTGTCGTCATCGGTGATCATGAGGAACGGCCAGAGGTAGTCCTCCCAGTTCCACAGGAAGGTGAAGATGGCGAGCGCGGCGATGGAATTGCGGCTCATCGGCAGCACCACCTGGTGGAAGATGCGCCAGTCGCTGGCGCCGTCGAGGCGGACGGCGTGCGGGCGGAGCAGGGCATCCTCGGAGTTGTGGACGTTGAACAGCACGGGGGCGTTCTTGTTGCCCTTGAGCGAGAGCGGGGTCTTGACCCAGTAGTCGCTCCAAGCCACCTGCGAGATCTTGAAGGTGACGTTCGGGTGGATCTTCTCGTACTCGTGGAGCATGGAGATCACCGGGTCAGTGCTTTCGTCGCCCCAGGACCAGTAGCCCAGTTCGATGGGCTGGCCGTCGTTGACCAAGTGGTTGGGGTCGTAGGTGATGGTGTCGCCCATGACGGCCAGGCCCTTGTCGGCCTGGGTGTCGACGACGCCTGACGAACCGCTCGAACTGCAACCGGTTGCAAGTGCCATAATGCTCACGGTTGCAGTCAGCGCGGCGAGAGATTTCTTGATCTTCATTATCTCCCTTACTTCCTCGCAAGCTCTAAGTGAAAACGGTTCAGTATACGGGTGTCGAACTAGTTCGGCAACCCGGCTTTCTCAGCCATGCAAACCGTTACATTTGCAACCTGTTACATTCCAAAGCTATTGAGACCATATTGGTCTATATTTTCGGCGTGTCGCAATATCGCAACCCATTGCACTATGACTGTCGTAAAACGTACTGCAATGATTTACAATGAAGAGAAGTTTGTCACACCGTCAACTTTGAAAAACCGGGAGGGGCCATGAAAGCCAGCATCGAGGACGTCGCCAGGCAAGCAGGCGTCTCCACCGCCACGGTCTCCCGCGCGTTCTCCCGCCCTGACATGGTCTCCGCCAAAACGCGCGCCAAGGTGATGGAGGCCGCCCAACAACTCGACTTCTCGGTATCCCGCATGGCCGGCATCCTCAAATCGGGCCGCTCCCACCGCGTGGCGCTGCTGGTGGGCAGCAGCAAGCTCGACTGGTTCACCTCGCGCATCATCGAAGGCCTCAACGAAGTGCTGCGATCGGCCGGCTACGATCTGGTCATCCAACCGATCGGCGACGCGGGCGCGCGCGAGGAGTTCTTCGACGAACTGCCGGTGCGCGGCAACGCGGACGCGGTCATCGTCTCGTCGTTCGCCATCACCCCGGCCGAAATCAGGCGACTCAACACCACGCGGATCCCGCTCATCGGCATCAACACGGCCTCGCAGGGGTTCACCGCCTCCGTGGGCATCGACGACAAGGCCGGCATCCGGCTGATCGTGCGCCATCTGACCACGCTCGGCCACCGCAACCTGTTGTATTTGTACGAGACGTTCGATGCCACGATGGGCTTCAGCTCGCACAACCGCGTCACCGGATTCCTGGAGGCGTGCAGCGAACTGGACGGCGTGACCGGCCAGACGATGGACATGCAGGCCGGCGACGATCCGGTCGACGCCGCCCTCACCGCGCTGCTCGCGCGCGACGACGCCCCGACTGCCCTGTGCTTCCATCAGGATTCGCTGGCGATTCCGCTGTTCTTCCGCCTGCGCCAATGCGGCATGGCGATTCCGACCGACCTGTCCGTCACCGGATTCGACAACAGCACGTTCTCGGGCGAGGTGGGGCTGACCACCGTGCGCCAGAAGCCGTACGACATGGCCGTCGCCGCCGCGCGCAAGGCCCTGGACCTTATCGAGGGGCGCACCCTGGACCAGCCGCACGAGATCTTCCCCGTGCAACTGCTGGTACGCGACTCCACCGCCGCGCCGCGGGTGCGCGGCTGAGCGGGGCCGAATCAGTCGTTATTCGGGCCGCTGTTGTCGGACTGGGCTTTGCCGTTCCTGCGAGCTATCGCCATGAACGTGACGCCGACGATGA
>ENA-OQKI01000040-OQKI01000040.1-human-gut-metagenome-genome-assembly--contig:-NODE-40-length-31895-cov-4.170077_pt1 | contig 31895 bp, 40 predicted proteins | sample MGYA00242778_ERZ504798 | MGnify/ENA primary metagenome ERZ504798 (study PRJEB26092, sample SAMD00036414) | human gut metagenome | host: Homo sapiens | study: EMG produced TPA metagenomics assembly of... | reverse complement strand
AGATACATGGGAAATGCTCCTTTCTTTCAACTGTTCCTATTATATCAAAATATGAATGGATAATATAGAGGGTAATTTCTGATAAATGATGAATTGTCTAGTCTGAGCAGTTCTTCACGGGTATTCCGGTTTCTGTCATTACTTTTTCGTACTGAAGAAGCTGTTCCCAGGTCAGCCATTCCGGTTTCTGATCTGTGGGAAAACCATTCCATAATTCTTTCATACGGGCAATATGGTTTTGAACGCTATGATTGCATAGGATAGACGGACTGCGATTTCCGTAGCCCAGATAGTATTCACAGTCAGACTGTAATTTACTTAACATCCGGTACTCGAATTCATAGGAACTTCTTTGATACGGAGCCGGATGAAATGTGTACTCCTGCTGTATGGGATGGGAAGGTTCTCCATCAATATGGTTAAAAGATAAAGAATAAAGATTCGGTTCAGGCTCTTTGCCAAGGTCAATATCCTTCCACAACTTTCCGAATTGGTCCTTATATACCGGACAGGAAAAATCATCCATGCCAGTATACTCAAGCACTTAATTTTGTTTTTGCATTTTCATTCATTCTATTAGACCATCCTTTCCTTTATTGCAGACATTGAGGTATATTATTGGGCGCTGTTTCTGCATTCCACTGCAGCTTCGCACGTACATCCATCAGGATGATTCCTAACTGGTTTTCTCCGCAGTTATTGACTTTGCCCCAGAAATAGTCACCCCAGTTGTTTCCTTCAATAAGTGTGGACTCTCCGGTTGCAAGAAGTTTATCCCGGAGTTCCGGGTTCTGCATGAATTTGCACATGCAGATTTCATACATGAGCCGGACTTTCACTTTTTCCCAGTCCGGGCGTAATGTAAGATCTCTGCCGAGTTTCTTTGCATCAGAAGGATTATGCATCCGAAAAATACAGAATTTGCGTTGCTCTCTCGCAGAGAGTGTTTTCTGCGCTTGAAAAGCAGCTTCATTATTTGCATAGGTTTGTCCCATGTAAGAGACCGGTGCCGGATAGAAATTGCTTAGAAAAGCATAATCTCCCCGAAATTCATTGATCTGTGTAGGTATGCGCTTGCTTGTATTTGTTTGATTCATTATAAATTCCTCCTTTGTAAAAGAGGTGCGGCCTTTCAGCCACACCTCAAAATAATTCTCATCTATTGCAGAGATGGTTATGCAATCATCTCCAAAAATTCAGCTTCTGTAAGAATTGGAATACCAAGGCTCTGGGCTTTTGCCAGTTTGCTGCCGGCTTTTTCCCCGCAGATCAGGTAATCGGTTTTCTTTGTTACAGAGCTGCCAGGTTTGGCACCAAGCTCCAGAATCTTATCGTTGATACCGTCTCTGGTAAAATGCTCCAGTTTCCCTGTTGCTACGATGGTACATCCTGTAAATTTGTTTTCTTTTGTCATAATGGTCTCTTCCTTTCTTTGTTCAAATGTGAATTCGTTCTGTAAGTTTTTCCATAAATCAAGATTTGCTTCATCTGCAAACCAGGAATGGATGTTGTGATTTAAGATTTCGCCAAAATCCTCTAACTGAGTGAAGTCGTAATCTCCGACAGCCGCCTGTTCAAATGCAGTTAAATTTCCGGAAAATACGGTGTCCAGAATCCGGCTTTTGGTTCTGCCGATCATAGGAATATCCATGGAAACCAGATAGCGGACAAAGCTGGTCCTCCGGCTGGCGTTGATGGATTCCCACAAGCGGTCGAAAGATTTCTCACCATATCCGTCCAGTGCCACAATATCTTCCCGGTGTTCCTCCAGATGATAGATGTCCTGAAAAGAGTGCAGATAGCCCAGATTCAGGAATTTTTCTAAAGTGGCTTCTGACAGTCCTTCGATGTTCATTGCCTTCTTGCTGGCAAAATGGACAAACCTTCTTGTGATCTGGCTGTCGCACTGCGGATTATCACAATGCAGAGTTTCTACGGTGCGACCGTCGCTGGTCTTACGGCTGTAGGTTCTGGTTTTGGAACCACAGCAAGGGCAGACCGGAGGCGTGATGTCGGTATACCTTCCACGATCCAGATTATCCTCTATATGTGGGATGATCATGTTTCGTTTGGAAACAAGAATCCGGCATCCGGGTACAAGCTCCAGATTTTTGATAAAGGTCAGATTATGAAGGGAAGCTCTGGAAACATCACAGCCGTCAATCTCCACGGTATCGAAGATGCCGACCGGAGCAATCTCTCCGAATCTGGTCGGTGTCCATTCAATTTCACGCAAGAAAGTTTCGTAGGTATCATCCTCAAACTTATAGGCGAGGCCGTCCTTATAGTGGTGTCCGGTTTTTCCGCAGCTTTTGGAGTAGCTGAGACTGTCAAAAATCATGACAATGCCATCGATAGGAAGATGTAAATTTGCTGCTGTGGATACCAATTCCTGAATGAATTTCTCCGCATATTCTTTTGAAAGTCCGGTTCCTGAAATTGAGAAAAACGGGCAGTAACCAAAGCCCAGGTGTGTTAAACCTTCTAATTTGCAGGCTCTGCTGTCCGGGAAGGGAACATCCTCCATTCCTTCTAATACATTGAACGGAAGAAAGCGAACACAACGTCCGATACAGTTCTTCGGATCAAGACTTCGTACTGATCCGGAAGCAAAATTACGTCCGTTTTTATAAGGTTTTCCATTTCCATCACGCAGAGTATCTTTCAGACGTTCAAAATCATTGGTTGGTATAAAAGACTCACCGGTAATGACCAGACGTTCTTTGTGTGGAATGGTAAGCGGTACATTTAAAAATGCCGGGATATTGTGTGTAATATCTTCCCCCACTTCACCATCTCCACGGGTAGAAGCCTGAATCAGTCTGCCATCTTCGTAAATGAGTTTGGTAGTCAAACCGTCCAGTTTCAGCATAAAGAGAACTTCCTGTCCTTTCATGAAATCTAAAAGCTCTGAAATCAGTTTTGTTTTCTCAAGCGAGAGCAGTGGAATCGGATGGGTGACTTTGGCAAGTTCACTGACCGGATAATATCCAACCGTCTGTGTCGGAGAATTTGACAGGATGAAACCAGTCTGTTCCTCCAGTTCCTTCAGTTCGTCAAAGAGTCGGTCATACTCGGCATCAGATACCAGAGGGGCATCCTGATTGTAGTAGGCATGACGGTATTCATTGAGTTGTTTTACAAGATTCTTAATTCTTTTGACTGACATAGAGTCTCCTTTCTTTTGTGGCGTGCCAGTTCCGGAATCATTTGTTTCCGTAATCCTCCTTTCCCTGCGTTCAGGCATAAAAAAAGAGAATGACGCTTATGTTCATTCTCAAAATAGATGCAGTTTCCTGCAAAATAAAAAAAGCCAGAAGTCCCTGCTGCTTGTTGGGCATAGGAAAACTCCTGACTACGTTTCAAACCTAAACTGCGTGTGATAAATCCTTTCCGGATTGACACAAATAATTGATATAAGAACAGTATAACACTAGATGTAGTATATGTCAAATGAAATAGATTCCTCAATGAAGCTTTTGCCTTATGTTGATGACAAATTTGTCGGCTACAGGAATAAAAGCGTTCAGGATTTCAGATTTGCCCTAAGCGAAGGAATTCGTAGCCAGGTATTTTTTGCCACTTTCGTGGAGAAAGTCGAAAACCAGATAAAATCAATCTCTGTCATAAATGCCTCTAAACTGTTTTTACATTCGTAGTGGTTATGCAAGTTCTAAATTTAAAAATAATTTTCACGAATAACTAACTTTTCTATATGCTGAATTGTCATAAAATATAGATTATTAAATTTGAAAGCAGATTGAAGGTGATAAACATGAGAAGTTATAAACGGTATACCAGGCGAAAGAGACTTTTGAAGCAAATCGCTGTGGTTGCTTTATCTCCTAATCGGGTATTCACGAAAGAACAGATCTATCAGCATATCTATGAGGAAGCGGAGTCAGAAGTGAATAACCGAATTTACGGTCTGATTAAGAACTTGAGAAAGAAAATAGAAGAAAATCCGGAAACACCGCACTACATAGAAACGATACGTGGTGTTGGTTATCGCTTTCGGGCATAAAAGGAGCCGTCCGGCAATGGGCGGCTCGAAGTGTTTCTCTTGTTGTTTATTTATTGTTTTTTTCGTTGTATACTGATAAAACGAGGTGATAAAAGTGGCATATAGAATTTTGATCGTGGATGATGACATCGAATTATTAAAGATGTTAAAGAACTATTTTGAAATCAAACGATATGATGTAATGATGGCAGAAGATGGCACAGATGCTTTGGAAAAAATCCATAAGAACCGGATATTATCTTGCTGGACATCAATATGCCTAAAATAGACGGATTAGAAGTATGCAGACGTATCCGGGGCAAAGTAACTTGTCCCATTATCTTCCTGACGGCAAAAGTGGAGGAGCAGGACAGGGTAAACGGGCTTTTATCCGGTGGGGATGACTATATACTGAAGCCGTTTAGTCTGAAAGAACTGGATGCTCGTATTATTGCACATTTGAAGCGTGAGGAGCGTCATAAAGGGAAGTCTGAATACAGATTCCACGGAGACCTCAGTATTGATTATGGAGCAAAGAGGGTTCAGATCGGTGAAAATGATTTGGAGCTTACGAAGCTGGAATATGCAATCATTGAGTTTTTGTCCATGAATCCAGGACAGGTTTTTGACAGGGAGCGGATATACGAAAAGGTGTGTGGTTATGATGCGGAAGGTGACAGCCGTGTTGTTACGGAACTGATCCGGAGAGTGAGAAAGAAACTGGCGGAATATACGCAGACAGAATACATTGAGACAGTATGGGGGATGGGGTATCGATGGAAAAGATAAGAAATTTATCCTTGAAAAAGACAATGGTTTTATATACGATACTCAGCTTGATTGTCACTTTTTTTCTTTCTGTGTCAATTATTGAGATTGCCGGGCAGATACAGGAGGAGGTCTGGTGGAAGTACGTGGATCAGGACGAGTATTATCAGGCAATGAATGACCGCAATGAAAATTTTGAGGTAGTGGTACCGAGACCGAATCAGAGTAAAATGAGCAGAATGGACTGGCATATTTCAGAAACCTGTGATTTCCTTCAGACGTACGGAGTATTGCTTTTTTCTTTTGCCGGATGTGGAATTGCGGTCAGCCTGTTTTACAAAAATAAATTAAAGAGACCGATTCAGGAACTGAAGATGGCATCACAGATGATTGCGGAGGAAGATCTGGATTTTCATATGGCTTATGAGAACGAGGACGAGATGGGGATGCTGTGCAGGGAATTTGAAAGGATGCGTGGGCAGTTGGAAGAAAATAACCGTAGACTTTGGCAGATGATCGAAGATGAGCGGGTACTGCGTGCAGCGATTGCCCATGATATCCGCTCGCCGCTTGCAATCATGCGGGGATATCAGGAAATGCTTTTGGAATTTGTTCCGGAAGATATGCTTGATCAAGAGAAAATGATGGAGATGTTAAGGGGCGGTATGCTTCAGATTGAACGGATGAACCATTTTATTGATAGTATGAGGAAGATGACGAAATTGGAAGAACGGGAATTAAACTGTTCCGTGGTAGATATCCGGCAGTTGATAAACCAGATAGAAGCTCTGGCAGAAGTCGTGGTGGAAAAATCAGAAAAGAATTTTACAGTGACGACAGTGAGAGAATCTGAAATACTGACTGCGGATGAGGAAATCATCATGGAAGTAGCGGATAATCTGTTGGCTAACGCATTCCGCTATGCCAATCAGGAAGTTAGGCTGAAGCTGACAGTGACACCCCAATATCTGAAAATGAGTATCAGGGATGACGGAATTGGATTTCAGGAAAATATCGACAGGGTGACACAGGCGTTTTATCATGAGAATCCACAGGATGACTTAAAGCATTTTGGAATGGGTATGTATATCAGCCGTATCTACTGCGAACGGCATGGTGGGAAACTGCTGATAAAAAAATGTAGCAGATGGCGGTGCGGAAGTTGAGGCAGTGTTTAAAAATTATGTATTAGAAGAACAACAGCAGAAATAAATGGCTGTTGTTTTTTTGTTGTGATTTGTAGGCTATGCTGTTTGTAGAAAAAAGAAAGGCGGGATGACTTATGAAAGCAATCATAAAAAGGAATCTGAAAAATTATCTTAAAAATCCGATATTCTGGATCGGTTTGATTGTTGTTTTAATCAGTATGTACCAGACACTTGCACCCTATCTGTCCATTCATTACGTGAAGTCGGATGAAACCTTCAGGAAGGTAAAAATGGCCTCCGATGGGGATGTTATGGAGGGATGTATTCCGGCAACACCGGATAAGGAGAGAGAACTGTGGGAGAAAGAGATTGTAAAGATACTTCAGGACACAGAGAATGGGTTTGGCATGTCGGAAGTAGAGGCGGAGGCAGTGATATCTGAGATGAAACAGATGAAGATTACGGAGGCGTGTCAGTATCTGAAAACGGAATACCACTTTAATGGTGCCAATTATGTGTATGAGGACGTTTCATGGTATCAGGGAAGCCCGGAGGAAGTCAACCGGTATATCAGAGAAAATCTTGAGAAACATCCATTCTCCTATTATTTCGGAAGAAAATTTACAGATTTTGCAAGCCTGCATATGGCATTCTTTGCAACGGTTCTGCTGGCGTTTTTATTTTTCCAGGATATGAGGAAAAATACTTATGAATTGCTGCACACCAAACCGATGACGGCTTTTCAATATATTGCCGGGAAAATAAGCAGTGGATTTCTCATTATGACGGCGGCACTGGTCATTATGAATATCGTATTTATCATTTTGTGTTACGCCACGGCAGTAAAATCAGGATTTGCTATGAACATACTGGATTTTGTTCAGAATTCGATCCTGTATGTCCTGCCGAACATCCTGATGATCTGCTGTGTGTATGCGGTTACAGCGCTGCTGTTTAAGAATCCGCTTCCAGCGGTTCCGGCGCTGGTTCTTTATATCATTTATTCTAATATGCTGACATGGGATAGCAAAGGACAGTGTCATGCAAGACCATTCTCTATTATGGTTCGATTTCCGGGGAATTTTTTTGAAACGGAATTGCCACATCAGGTATATCTCAATCAACTGCTTCTTGTGGCAGCATCCATACTGCTCATGTTTATAGCGGTGTGGATGTGGAAAAGGAGGAGAGTATATTGAAGAAAGAAGTAAAAATATGTATGCCATATTATAAAATTGCATATTCAATCGCTTTTGTTGTGATATTGAGTGCAATCCAGCCTGTTGTATATGCGAATGAAATCGGGCAGGCAGTAGAAAGAGCTGTTTCGCTTCTGGCAGTCGTTTTCTGTGCAGATACTTATCTGGTGGAAGTGCAGAGCAAACGCTCGGAAGTATTCTGCCTTTATAATCTAAAAAAGCAGGCAGGGGTAGTTTATAAAAGACTATTTGTGCAGGTAGCTTATCTGATTGGAATCAGTTTGTTGGCATATGGACTCTTTTATTGGCAGAAACCGGTGAATCTGACAGAAGAATTAGATGGCGGTGCCTTGTTTGGAATTTATTGTATTGCGATTCCCGGAACTGTTTTGTTTTGGAGTGTGCTTTCCGTAACTGTCAGCAATCTGGTTCGAAACAGATGGATTGGTATGGGTGTCGTGCTGCTTTTCTGGTTTTTCTCTATTTCCGGAAAGGCAACTCAGTTTTTGAAAAACTGGGGACCATTTTCCTACGGAACTTGTGATTTCGGTAAGCTGACAGAGTGGAGATGGCTTGGCGGGAAGGTGCTGTGCGTGGTATTTGCGGGGATGATGCTTGCATTTGTTCCTAAGATATTAAAGAAGAGAGGGTAAGATTATGAGTATAAGAATAGACGATTTAACAGTAACATTTAAAAATGGAGTGACAGCGGTAGATCATGTGGATCTGGAAATCCCACATGGGATATTTGGTCTGTTAGGTGAAAATGGTGCAGGAAAAACAACGTTGATGCGGGTGCTTACAACGGTGCTTGCACCCACAAGTGGAAAAGTTCTGTTAGATGGTACGCTATATTGCGAAGCAAATTACGAAAAGATACAGAAAAAGATTGGGTATCTGCCACAGGAAATTGATCTGTATCCGTCTTTGACTGTTCGAGAATGTCTGGAGTATATGGGAGATCTGGCTGGAATTGAGAAAAGAGAAAGCAAGAAAAGGATTGATTACTATCTGGAGAAGACCAGTCTTGCAGACCATCAGAAAAAGAAAATGCGGCAGCTTTCAGGTGGAATGAAGCGAAGAGTTGGATTAGTGCAGGCATTACTCCATGAGCCGGATTTTTTAATTGTGGATGAACCAACAACAGGGCTCGATCCGGAGGAACGCATCCGTATCCGTAATTTACTGGTAGATTTTGCAGAAGAACGCACCGTATTATTTTCAACGCATGTGGTGGAGGATCTGATGGCAACCTGTAATCAGCTTGCGGTTAATGAAAAAAAGGTGATTCCTTTATACAGGAACAATGAGGGAATTATTGAATAAGGCAAGAGGGCATGTATGGGAATGCTGTACAGAGGACGAAAGCCTTGCAAGAGAATTAGAAAGAAAATATCATATTTCCAGTAAGCAGTATACGGAGGAAGGAATTAGATTAAGACTGTTAGGGGAGAATATGCCGTCAGAAAGTGGATGTATAGCTTGTGACGTAACTTTGGAAGATGCATATATCTATGTAACCAATCGATAAACATTGTTAATGAGGAGTGAAAGCTAAATGCTAAGAAAAGCAGGTGATGTTATGGGAAAGTGATGATTCTTACCATTTCTGATTCCGAAGAGGGAATCCTGAATAAAATTAAATCAGTTCTAGCCTGCGAAAGTACGTTAGAAGTTATGGAGATTACAAATTCTGAAAAGTTGACATTCCAAGGTTTGGAAATAGACCAGCTTCAGCGGAGCGTAATCAAAGATGGTAAGGTTGTGGAACTTACCAGACATGAATATGACCTGCTTTTTTATCTGGCCTTATCCCCCAATCGGGTATTTACAAAAGAACAGATTTACCAGCATATTTATGAGGATGTGGAGTCAGAAGTGGATAACCGTGTCTATGGGTTAGTCAAGAATCTGAGAAAGAAAATAGAAGAAAATCCGGAAGAACCGCACTACATAGAAACGATACGTGGTGTAGGCTACCGTTTTCGGGCATAAAAAGAGCCGTCCGATTGGGCGGCTCGAAGTATTTAAACAGCAGTTTTCTTCACTGCCTGTTTATAGTTACCGGTAGCATCGTAATCTCCAGAGAGGAGCAGATTCTGGCGAAATTGCTCCAGTTTGATCTTGAAGCGTTTCCCATCCTCAACAGTCGTAAGCATGGTAAGAGCTTCTAGCATTCCCTGAATATATCCGGTTAGCAGGTAATATCTGCAGGGTTCTTCCGATGGTGAGATATTGGACAGGGTTTCTTCCAGATGTTCCTGACGTTCCCTGAGCCATGCATCCCAGACATCCAGTTCCAAATCAGTCATGGTGTTCCTCCTTTAAATCTGATGATAATCGTCTTTGGTGTGGAGGGGAGAAGTTTCATGCACAAGCATTTTTCTGCTCCAGATCCAAATATGGATTTGTAAATTCAAAAATAATAAGTTCATCCGCATCGAACATGAGCTCCAACTCTTTTAGTGTAGCTGCTGGATATCCGCAATCTCTGAATCGTTCTAATACGTCTGTTTCCGTTTCAAATGGTTCACCGTCTTCCAGCTTTTCTCCGATTATTAAGCCACATGGAGTCAATAGGCTTTCTTCATATAAGCGGACACAATATCGGTCAGGGAAAAATAGGTGTGCTTCATCCGTGTTATAATAAATTCGTTCTCCAGGTTCTATGCTTTGCATCACAAAGGGAACATGATATGCAGCGGCTATCGCCTGATATGCTTCATAAAGTGGAGTCCATGCTGTCTCTAAAGAAAGTAGAATATACGTATCATTCCATTCCATGTAGCTGACATTTCCACGAAGAGATATTCCGGTGGAATCTATTTTCTTGTGGGAAAATAAATTGCCAATCCAGCATAAATCAGGATTCTGGTTCAGAATGATGTAGGTTTCCAGGTCCTCCCACAAGTCATATAGTCCTTCCGGATTTCCTTCTGTATAAAAGATCACATCATCACAGCAGATATTTGCCATTACACATCCACCTCCGTTCCAAAAGTTTCACCCATATTCTGGTTGGAAACCGTAAGGTTTACAGGGGATAAGGTGCCAGAGGCAAGCCATTGTTCGATTGCATCAATTACCTGCTCCAGCGTGTCGTTATAAGCCACATTGCAGTCTTCCAGTCGGAGAAACTGCAGGTATGCTTCATGAAGAAGGCTTGGATCATCACGCAGCGTTTCATATGGAAGGTTGCAGAGTCCGATTCTTTCCTCCAGACGTTCCATGGAGCGGCGGATGAAGTCGCAGGAAATAAATTGTTCCCGGTAGATGTTATAAGCAGCTTCAAGCTGGTCATAGGTCAAAATAAATGAGACTTTCTCGCAAGGATTAGATGGTTGTTCTTTCATGGTAAATTCCTCCATTCATACTATGATTGGCTGGTGGTACGGATTCTCTTTGTTCGGGAGTAAGATGTACCAGTAGTTTCCAGCGCAGGTCGATTTCTCGGTGAATCCAGGTATCATTTTCATAAACTTCATGTGTCAAAAAATTGTAAATTGTCGGTTCTTTTTCTATATCATCCAGATCTGCGACCAGACAAGTTGCCTGATTCACATAGGGCCAGAGTGCCTGTTCGACCATATGGCGTAGTTCCAGTATCAGAGGATATATCTGTCCTACATCATAGGTTTTGGACATGCAGGAGCTGATTTTCTTCAGCATCCCGGAAGTTTGTATCATCTGGTTGATGACGGTACATTGTTCCTCCACATCTGCATCCGGATTCAGGACCAGCCGGTGGAGCAGCACAGATTTTGCATAGGCAGAAGCGGTCAGGTTGATGTTTCTGACCAGTTCTTCATACGGCTGCTTATACTGTGTCTTCAGCACTTCCAGAGGCACATGTTCCCGGTTCTTCTTTAAGGTGGAGAGGAGCCCCGAAAGGCAGCTCTCCAGTTCTTCCATTCTTGTCAAGCACACATCGCCTCCAGCTCCATCGGAACACGGGTGTAGCTGAGACGGTAAATACTGTTGCAGGTCTCAAATACCACACCGTTTTCGGATACTTCCAGAATACTCTGCACCGGACTGGTAGCAAAGGTCTGGTTATAACTATAGATCCACGCCCGTTCTCCCAGATGGAGGGGCAGGGACAGGATTCCGGTGAGGACATATTCTTTCTTTTGGGTGGTGTGTAAGGTTATATTTGTATTCTTCATTGATTTCACGCTCCTTTCCTTACTTAATTTTGTTTGCAATTACGGCAGCGACCAGTTTAGCGCATCCCAATTCCATCTCGGATAAATGCTGTCCGGTTCTGGAACAGAGAAGAAGTGCCAGCGGCTCTCTGTCTTCCCTTAAAATCGGGAAAAAAGCACAAACCGGTTGACGGGTGTTGGATACCGGGTAGACAGGGCAGTTCTCAGCAGAGATCAGTTCCTGGCCGTCCGCAACCAATTCGGCGAGTTCTTCTGTAACGGGAGTGCCTTCCGGAAGATAGATGCCCGCAGATACGAGTATGTGAGCCTCACTGCAAATTGCGATACCACAGTGGATGACACTGTAGAGGACGGAAAGATAGGAAGCCATTTCCTCTTTTCCGTTTAAGTGGGTAGGGCATTTGCGTAAAAGCAGCTCCATTCCCACATTTTCCAGTTCCAGTGCATCTCCGTCTGAGAGCTTCATTTGTTTCCGGATTTCTGCAGGGATGACGATACGCCCCTGAGAGTCCATGGTCCGGATGAGTGCAATATTCATAACTAAAGTCTCCTTTCTTAAAAAGAGGAGAAGCAGTAAAGTACCGCTTCTCTTCTGAAAATTTAGGCAGCGTAAGGCGGAGCCTGTGCTGTCTGTTGCATTTGACTGTTCTGCTGGTCTGCCAGCATCCGTTTTCCGTTATTGATCAGTGATGCAGCAATCACCGTTTCCCAGTTGGAAATATAGGAATCCGTCCGCTTCAGAAGCGTGAACAGATCCATGTCGGTAAGCTGGATGGCTGTCGTCTTTTCGGACTGGAAGCTGCGTGGCTGCATGTAGGAACCACCGTTCTTATTCTGTGCTTTGATGCCTTTCCCATTTACAATCTGGATTTTCCATGGGCTTTTCATAGGCTGCCCTTTGGAATCATAGGGATGTCTGGAGATATAAAACATCTGGGCTGTGGAATAACCGTTCTGATCGGGATTGCCGTAGATCTTGCTCTGGCTCCATTCAAATTCCTGAAAACCGGAAGTGATCCGGGTTAAGAGGAACTGGATCTGTTCCGGTGCCAGGTTGAAACGGGTGATGATATTCCGGTCTCCGGTACCGTTGGAATAATCCTGAATGGTGATGCAGATTAAAGAATGTACTTTATGCCCGTTTTCCTGATATTCCCCTTTGGCATGTAGCTGTGCATAGTTGCCGAGTGGTGCGTAGCGGAGCCGGTCATAAAAGGCAATGAGTGCCCGGTCATTCTGGATCTTGCAGATCTGGTCGGTAATCCGGTTTTGATAAGTTTCATTCATGAGTATTCACCTTCCTTTATTTGAGATGCTGTTTGACAAGCTGTGCCATATTCTTTGGAAGCTCTTCCAGTTTCGTGATATCCAGGAATCCGTCCTTGTAAATCCTGCGGATATTTTCCTTATCGTCACCAATGGCAGCCGCAAACAGGATGACATCCCGTTTTTCGTATTCTTTCTTGATGCCCCGCAGATCTGCCTCTGCTTCCGTTCCGCTGTAGCCGTAATCGGCTGGCTGACCGTCAGAAATCAGGATCAGCAGCTTCTGAAGCTCCGGGCGTGTGCACAAATGCTCTGCTACGAAGCGGAGAGCTGCGCCGTCCCGGTTCCCGTTGCGGTCGCACATATCCATCAGCCGGTAACAGTCCTCATTGTCCACAGAATCAAATTCTGCATAGGAGTAAAGAGCAACGCCGCCTGCATCCGTGGAATGCCCGTAAATGGTGATAGGGATACCGAGGCTTTTACAGAAATCATAAAGGACAATGGCAGTCTTTCTTGCATGTGTCATCCGGTCACCCCAACCCATCGAACCACTCTCGTCAATCAGGAGGGCAACAGCCAGACGTTTTTCCTCTCCTGGAAGTCTGGTTCTGGTAAAGATGGTTCCGTCTGTCTTATAGAGAGCATGGGAGTCCAGACGTTTTCCAAACAGGAGATTCTTCTGCTTTCCGCCTTGCTGTTCTTCTTTCAAAAGCGGCAGGATGGTGCTTTGCAGCTTTTTGGAAGCCCGCAGGAGCGGGGGAGCAACTGTCTGGTATTCATTCTTCAGGTAATCGGAAACACTGGTCAGGCGATGGATGGTAACATGGATGCCTGCATGGGCATTGCCGTAATGAATATCATTGGCTGTTTTCTGCAGTTCCTCGGTCAGTTCCGTCTGACAGTCTTCCTGCACCTTTTCTGCAGCCACATCGTTCAAGATCCGGAACAGATCCTCTGCAGCATGCTCATAGCCGCTGCCCTGATACTGACTGACATAAGTGACGCCGGGGTTGTTTTCATCCAGAATGGTATTGGTCTTTGTAAGAGCGATGCGCCCGCCTTCTTCCGAAAGCACCTGTTTGGCTTCCTCTATAGCATCCTCTTTGGTACGTGGACCGGAAGGAGCATTGCCCTCATCATTCCCGCTTCCTTTTGGGGAAGCTGGTTTGATATTCTTTGGAATGGCACCGCTTTTTCCGGTCGGAAGAGGAGCGCCGCTGCTGACTTCATCCCCTAGAAGATCTTCCAGAGCATCGGCAGCGGAATCCTCGCCATGCATTTCCAATTCCTCCCGTGTTTTTTCGATGAGCGGCTGGATATAGTTCCAGGTCAGGGCTAAGAGCGCATTGGAAACCAGCATCCGGTCAGTGCCTTTTTCCGATTCCATTGCCGTATCCAGAAGATCGGTACAATCGGAAATGGTATCCAGATAATCCCCCTGATAGCCGGTGGGATTGTTGATGTTTCCGGTCCGGCAATAGGAAAGGATCAGGTTGGCAATGATGGAAAATGGCTGGTATTCTTTGTCAATTTGTTCCTGTATGGAAGGAATCTGTTCGGACATACGCAGGTTATTGAGTTCAATCCCCTGTCGGAAGGTGCCGTGGAATTCCTCACACATACGGTCTTCAATATGGATGTCTTCCAGAATGTTTTGAAAAGTTGCGGCGCATCGTGCCAGTGTCAGGCATCCGGCTTTGTCCTTTTCTTCTAACACTTCTTTGATCTCCTCCAGTGCTGTCTGATAAGCTGGAAGGGATAGCTCCGGCTCCTTCGGATAGAAGGAACCGTTTTCCAGACTCCTCAGATGAACAGCGTGGTCTGTGAAATCAGAATAGAGTAAGTGCCCCACTTCATGCCCGGTGAGCCCTGTCAGGCTCTGGGAACGTAAGAAACGGGTGGGGAAAGACTGGGTGATCGGGTTCGCTGCGTTGAGATGTACCTTATAATTGTCGGTATATGCAACGCCTGCCTGTTCGGAAATGTCCCAGTCCAGCAGTACCTGCAGTCCATACCGGTAACGTCCGGTAACGGCTCTGGCAAGGGAGGTCTGGTACTTCTGATAGGCAGCGGAGAGGAATAACTCCTCATCCGCAATGGAATCCTCTTTTGCCCGGATTAGTTTCTTTAAATTTCTTTGGCTGTGATTCACGTGATATTCTTCCTTTCTTTTCTTAGATTTTTTGTCAGCAGTTCCTCCATCGTGCAGCCGTAATACACAGCAAGGCGAAGGACGGCATAAGCCATCGGGGAGGAGTTTGCATTTTCATAATTCATAATGGTTTTCGGGGGAAGATTTAAGATTCTGGCAACTGCCTTTTGTGATAACTTCGGTGTTTTGGCTTGCCGGAGATAAGACAGATTATCTGCCAGATGCTTTCGGATCTGGGCTTCTGTGAGTGCTGCTTTTCTCATAGGCGTGTCCTACGCAGCAAGCACAGTATCCAGACAGCTTTCTTCCACTTCCGTACGGTTCTCAGCATCGGCAGAGGCAGAGGCAAGCACCGTGTAACGGGCCGATTCCCGGATATCCCCGCAGACCATGTAGGACTGCACCCAGGAAATCAGCTCCCTCATGCCACAGCAGCCATCTGTAATGAGATTTTCCCGGCAGTAGACAGCCATGGATTTGACAATGCGTGTCATCAGACGTACCGTTTTTGCATCCTTGCATCCGGTAACAGCCATGGCACGTTCTACCTGTGTATCCTCATCCGGTTCATCCAGATCAATCACAAGGTTCATTCGGGAAATGACAGACTGGTTCATCTGTTTACAGCCTGCATAGTCATTGTTTGTGGTGATTACGATGGTCGTATCCGGATGACGGTGGATGGTTTCTCCGTTTGGAAGATATACGCTGTTACAGCGGTCTAAAAGGGAGTTAAGTCCAACCAGTACACCGGGATTAGCAATGACCGTAGGCTCCTGTATCTCAAGAATATACCCATAGCGGATGGCTTCGACTAGAGGCGTATCCACATACTGGAAGTTCTGTCCGGAGGTGTGTTCCTTATAATAGCTGTGCATTTCATCAAAAATTGTATCGATCAGCTTCTGGTAGGTGTCCTCGGCAGAAATTTCTTCATCATAGTTTCCGGTCAGCTTCTGATAGGCACCGGAGGGATCTAACTGGATTTCCTGAAAAGACGGGTACTGCCGCTGAAGCCGGGTGCGTTTTCCGTCCACATCCGGAAGAATCTGACCTAAAAGGTCGAATACCTCTGTATTTGCGGAACAGGTAATGCAGCGGTAAGGAAGGTGAAGTGCGGAAGCAATGGCTTTGGCTCCTTCGGTCTTTCCGGTACCTGCCGGTCCCCGTAAAAGAAAATTCCGCATCGGCTGTGTGGTATCCGTTGTCAGTTTTGCGTGTTCGCAGATCCGTTTGATTTCCGGAGGGATGATGTACCACTCTGCCAATGTCGGAACAGATACCTCCTCTTCCGGAGACAGCCTTCGGGATGCGGTCAGGATAAATTTCCCAACAAAATCATCTCTGGAAATGGCTGCCTGTGCTTTCTTAAATCCACTTCCTGGACGTAACACCTGAAAGTCTCCATGGAGCACTTCGGTTGGTGCATAGACCCCCTTCTGGATATTTAACGGTTTGATCAGCGACAATACGCCGTTTGCCGGAAGGTCAATCTTAACACCACCGGTCGGGAGACCTGATGCATAGCGGGTTCTCCGGTAAATGTTGTCGCAGAGAACGGCTGCTGTTTCCGCAGCGGCGTCCAGATCGGGATAACCGTTGTCCCGGTGCGCTTTTAATTCCTGATACTTTTCATTACACTCTTCATCTGCCAGAAAAACCGGCATCAGTGCGAACAGCAGAGCCGCACCGGACTGTTTGGAGTCTTTAAATTCGTATTTTTCCGGTGTGCTTTCCACATCCGGCGGAGGAGTATAGCAGCCTCCGTAAAACTTTCCGTTTAGCTGGTTGTAGACAACCACCTGAAGATCACCGGTTTTGCTCGGATATTCCGCCACAACAAAATTGTTGGATTGGGTACCGACCGCCCCAAGCTTTTCCGGCGGGGTACTGCCAACCGGGTTTTCCAGCTCCAGATAAGCAAGGACTGCCCGCAGGGTAGCTGCATGAAGCGTGGATTTTTTCCGTGGCTGAGTACAGTATTTGGATGCAATGTCATCAAAGATTGCATGGTCCGTATAATCCTCAAATGGTTCCGGGAGTTTGCGTTTGAACCCCCAGGTTGCTACGATGTTATTTGCCATGATTCGTTCCTCCTTCTTATGAGATCCAGGACAGTTCCAGTGCCTGCTCGGTCTCTTCTGTGGTCAATTCATCTTCAGTAAAAATCTCCGTCAATTCGCCCCAGTAATCTTTGGGCGGGAAATGTTCCAGCTTTCCCCGGACTTCCGGTTCAGTGCCGTTCAGAATATAGACATCTCCCTGCTCGTTGATAAACAGCTTTTCATAGCCCCTTGCCTGTAAGTCACCGACCAATTCCATCAGTAGCGGTTTCCCAATCAGGGAATACCATGATTTGGGATTAACGGCTGGTCTGGAATCCGGATTTCCTTCTGACGGTTCCTTTTTATGTAAGGATTCAATGGTCATCATCTGAAGCGTCAGACTGCCACGGGCATCCATGAGAATTTCCGCAAAATTATAACTTCCGGTATTCCGTGTGCGAATCCGTAATGGTTCCCCATCCAGTATCTGGGAGAGCGGTGGTTCTTTCACAAAATCCCATGTGGCATCCGGGAAGGCTTCCTTGAGCTTTCCGGTAATCTGGAATTTGATCTGTCTCCAGAGAATGGTTTCCAGATCAGGTGTTCCTTCCAGATGACGAGTTCTTTCTGGGCGTTTTCGTAGCTTATGCTCCCTGTTTTTCAGGCGTTCCGTGAAAAGCGGGAGAAGATAACTGAACAGCGTGACTCCGATACCGATCAGGGCAATGCCTGCAATCAGAAGCCGGTTGGCATCCTGTGGTACGAAAAGTGCTGCAAGAAACAGTACAAGCACGACAAACTGTAAGAATTTTTTTCGATTTGATTTTTTCATGAGCTGATTCCTTTCTGATTCATGATTCTTAGACAAGCCCGGAAGCTGGATGGGAAATCGCCGCTTCCGGACATGAAAAAGAGGAACTGCATCATCACAAAGATGATAAATGCAATTCCTCAACATAGGGTTCCTTGAGAGTTAATAGGGCAACTGGGATGCCATCTGTTCCGGCACATTTTGAAAGCCGTCAGTTGGCTGACTGCCCGGCATACCTCCGTAATTTGGCATTCCGGTATAACTGCCCTGCGGCGGGTAGCTGCTCTGTGGCTGCCCGGTTCCGTTTGGCGGAGCCTGATACTGTCCGCCATTTGCAGGAGGCGTGTAGGCACCGTTAGCAGGAGCCATTCCCTGCTGTGGATAGCCGCCAGGCATTGCCTGATTCTGGTAGCTGCCATTGGGATTTCCCTGCATTGGGTAGCTGCCATTGCCGGCTGCACCGGGCGTTGCCGCACCACCATTCGGCTGGCTGTTCTGGTTTGCACCCGGATGTCCGGTATTGCTGTCAGAACGGTTGGATGGTACAAAGTGCCAGTCCTTGACATTGATCCTCGGACCGGCATTTGCCTGCCCCGCATTCTTTCCTTTCTGATAAATGAACGGATGAAGCTCCAGATCACCATAGATCATCAGCCCGGTTCCTTTCTTTACGCCTGCTTTTGCTAAGCGTTCTGCAAGGAACTTGTTAAAATAGCACTGATAGTAAATGGTTTCTTCCTTTCCATCCTGGCCTCGCTGTGAAACTGCAATGTCCAGAGAAACATATTCCGTACCGGAATTTTTTCCTTGCTGCATCTCAGGATCTCTTGTGGCCCTCCCTAAAATTGTTAAAATTGCTGACATAAAAATTCTCCTTTCTGCCTCTTTGGGCGTTAAAATAGATTAAAATAAAAAAAGTGCCATTATAGCACCGTATAAAACGGCAGTATAATGACACGATTTTCCAAACTTAAACTGCATATGCTTCTGGATGAATGGTCCAGACTCCCATGACGGGACAGCACAAAAACTTAAATACAAGATTATATTAACACAAGATATAGCATATGTCAAAAGAATTAGAACTATATATAGCATATGTAGACGAGGTGGAAGGATAATATCAAAAGAATTTTGGACATAGTTATAAAAGTGCAATATAATATTGTTTAAATCGGAAAATGGAAGGATGAGAAAAATGGAGCAGAAAAACAGAATTCTGATTGTAGAAGACGATACGGATATCAATAATCTTTTATATACGGCATTACAGAAAGCAGGGTATGAGACGGTACAGGCTTTTTCCGGGACGGAAGCGAGGATGCTGTTCCAGATGGATAAGGCGGGCTTTTCTTTGATTCTATTGGATCTGATGCTTCCGGGAATTTCAGGAGAAGAGGTGCTTGCCCAGATTCGGAAACAGGGCAATACGCCGGTTATTGTCCTGACAGCCAAAGACGGATTGGATGAAAAAATCGGGCTTCTTACCAGTGGGGCAGATGATTACATTACAAAACCGTTTGAGATACAGGAGGTGCTTGCCCGGATTCAGGTTCAGCTCCGCCATATGCAGCAGGAGCCGGAACATAAAAGCGTGTCATATAAAAACCTGGAACTGGACCGTGAGCGCTTTGAAGTCCGGATTGCCGGAGTGCTGCTTCCCAAAATTACAAAGCAGGAATTTGCAATTCTGGAGCTTTTACTGGAGCATCCGAAACAGGTCTTCAGCAAAGAAGAGATTTTTGAATATGCGTGGGATGAACACTATATGGGAGAGACAAAGACACTGGATGTACATATCAGCAATATCCGGAAAAAGATAAAAGCAGTAACGCAGGAGGAATATATTGATACCGTATGGGGAATCGGCTACCGTCTGCATTCTTAATCTTTACTCTTTTTTTACTATTTATTTGCGTTTGATTAGGATTTATCCGATATGATAACAGCAGATAAGAAAAGGAGATGAAAGCATTGAGTGAATTGTTATTAAGTACAAATGGATTGACGAAGCAGTATGGTCATCATAAGGCAGTGGATAAAGTAAACCTTCACATAAAAAAGGGTGCTATCTATGGATTTATCGGACGGAACGGTGCGGGAAAGACGACTTGCCTGAAGATGATCAGTGGACTTGCAAGACCGACAGCCGGAGAGATTGAGATGTTCGGGTGTAAAGGAAAAGAACTGGAGAGGATTCGTTCTCGTGTGGGGTGTCTGATTGAAGCACCGGGGCTGTATGGCAACATGAATGCATATACAAACCTGAAAATAAAATGTGAATTGTTTGGTATTCGGAAAAAGGGATACATCGAAGATATCTTAGAGACGGTCGGACTGGAAGGTGTCGGAAAGAAAAAACGAAACATTTTCCCTTGGAATGAAGCAGCGTCTCGGAATCGGGCTGGCACTGGTCGGGGAGCCGGATCTCCTGGTCCTTGATGAACCGATCAATGGGCTTGATCCCCAGGGAATTGCAGAGGTGCGTGATACCATACAGAGACTGCGAGATGAACGGAATATGACGATTTTGATATCCAGTCATATTTTAGAGGAATTATCTAAGATTGCAACGGATTATGGAATTATCCATAATGGAAGTCTTCTGCAGGAGCTGACAAGCGAAGAACTGATGAAACGCTGCAGTGAACGGATTGAAATAGAGTTAATCCATCCAGAGCAGGCAGTCCCGATTCTGGACAGAATGGGATTTACCAACTATCAGGTTACAGATAAGAGCCATATCCATATATTTGAACGATTGAATGAAAGCGCCAATGTCAATATGGAACTGGCAAAAGCAGGAATTTTGGTCAATGGAATTTCCATTACCAGTGAAGAACTGGAAACCTATTTCTTGAATCTGACAGGAGGGAATCAAAATGCTTAATATGATAAAAATGGATCTGTACCGGATGGTCCGGACAAAAAGTATGTATGTGGTATGGATTGTGATGGCGGCAGCTATATTCTTCTCCACATCCATGTCGAAACTGGATATTGATACGATGAACAAGGAAGCGGAACAACAGCAGACAGAAAACATTGCAGAAACAGTGAAACCAGAAACCATCAATATGGGAATGTCCGTATTCCTGCCGACACAGCCGGGAGAAAAAGTAACGGTCTTTGATCAGGTATATGCAAACCTGCAGGCGAAGTTTGTGGCGTTGTTTCTGGTGATTTTTACAGTGCTGTTTTCCAGTGCAGATATAGGAAGCGGTTATATTAAAAATATCGGCGGGCAGGTAAGGAGCCGGAGAAACCTGATCTTTTCCAAAGCTTCCGTGTTGTTTGTGTATACGACTGTTACCATGCTGCTTTATTTCATCATTCAGATTATTGCACAGCAGATGTACTTCGGATATCTGGAGTGGGGGAATGGAAGCGAGTTGCTGAGATACTTTGGTATTCAGATTTTGCTTCATTATGCACTGGTACTAATCAGTATGGCGATTGCGGTGGTTTTGAACAGCAACGTGTTCAGCATGACGATTGTTATCTGCCTGTGCATGAATACCATGATTGTCTTATACGGAGTGATCAATCATTTGATCCAGAAGGCAGGTGTGGAGAATTTCCAGATTTTGAAATATACAGTGACAGGAAAGATTGCACTTTTATCCATGTCACCGACCAATAAGGAATGCCTGACGGCAGTTGTGATTGCGGCGGCGTTCGGAATCGTGGTTACATTACTGACAGCATGGGTATTCAGAAAGAGAGATATCTAAATGATAAAACTAGGGTTCGTGCTATTGATAGCAGTGATACTGGTACAAGGAATGTTATTTTGGAAATACCAGCGGCAGGTGAAAGACATCTGCCGCCAGTTGTCGTTTCTGATGAAGCACGACAGCAACATGCTGATTACCAGAGAAATGGATTTTGGAGGCATTGGTGAGTTGGCAGATGTTTTAAACGAATGGCTGGAACTGAAGCGAAGGGAAAAGAAGGAATACTTGAAGAAAGAGGAGATGATTTCGGATACATATACAAATCTCTCACATGATATCCGTACTCCTTTGACATCCCTTGACGGATATTTTCAGTTAATGGAAACCTGTGAAGACCAGGAAGAGCAGAGACGGTATATGAAGATCATACAGGAGAGAATCGGCAGCCTGAAAGAAATGCTGGAAGAATTATTTACTTTTACAAAACTTAAAACGATTCTTTTCATCTGGAAATGTCATCCTGCTGTATCAACAAGATTTTGAAAGATACCATATTTTCCTACTACGATGAATGGACGGGCAGAGGAATTGAACCGGAGATACAGATTACAGATAAACTGCTGTTTATGAACGGAAATGAACAGGGAATCCAGAGAATTTTTCAGAATATCATAAAAAACGGACTGGATCACGGGGAGAAGAAAATCAGTATTTCACTGGAAGAAGTTGAAAACAACATCCGGATACAGATAAAAAATCAAGTATGTCATGTGGAAAAAATAAATGTAGATCAGGTGTTTGAACGGTTTTATAAAGCGGATGAAGCACGCAGTAAGACTTCCAGCGGTCTCGGCTTATCAATTGCGAAAGAGCTGGTACTTCGTATGGATGGGAAAATCAGCGCCCGGATAGAAGGGAATGAGTTCTGTGTGGAGATTGTGTTTACCAAAATTAAAAGGAAAAATTTATATTAAAGCAAGTGAAAATGGGGAATGACTTTATATAGGTTTCATGGTAGAATTACAGTAGAAAGAGAAGAGTCACTCAGTCATTTGTTGTATGAAAGGATGAGTATAATGTATAAAGTAGAACTTAAATTTGATACAAGCAAGCTCGCTCCGGAAACGGTAAATCAGATGTGTGAACAGGCAGATCAGATTTTTGAGCAGGAGGATTTAAGCTGTGCAGTCAAAGCCCTTGGAAGCAGGATTTATCTTGACCGGGGACGCAAGCAGGACTATGGAAGATTCTGGGCAGCAATCTTTCAGTTGAAAAACTCCGTAGGAATTGCAGAGAATTTGTTAGAGTGTTTCTGGTATAACGGAACAGAAAAGGAGAACCTGATTACAGACTTTATAAGGAACTAACAGATGGACAGCTTACAGAGGAAAGGCATCAATTTTGACCTGAATACACAAGCACTAAAGGAATATTATCCGAAAGGTGACTGGCATAATGCATATGCGGATGTAAGGGACTTTTTTGAAGCAAACGGATTTGAGCATATTCAGGGATCGGGATATCATTCGGTGGAAGCAATGTCAGAAGCAAAAGCCATGGCAGTTATTTATCAGATGACAAAAGAATTTCCATGGCTCAATTATTGTGTGAATGTGTGTACCATATCAGATGTACCGGAACTGTTTGATATCTCGCATGTATTTGCCAGAGAAGCGGAACGGTTGGAAAAGAAAATGCATGATTTGACAAATTATTTCCAATATGTTATATTCATCTCAAGCAAAAAAGGGAGTAGCTGAACGCCTTGAAAGAGGTGGTTTTGTAACCGACAACCGGTATCGAGAGATACCCGTAGCAAATGAGATAGCAAGACTTTTATTGTGGCAGAGGTCATGATAGGAGTCTTTTTTATTATGAAATATAGAAAATCTGCCGCAATAGTCTGCTAAAAAGAAAGAGAGGATAAACGATGAGTAACGAAATGATGAAACGGGAAATGCAGGAAGCAGTACAGGCAGGGGAGCGGGCGCTTCAGAGCCTTTACGCAGCAAGGGATAAGTTGGGAAGTGCGAGAAACTGGGGCATTTTTGATATGCTTGGAGGAGGCTTTATCAGTGACTTTGTGAAGCATTCTAAAATGAATGACGCAGCTGCGTTGATGGAACAGGCGAAAAGCGATATTCAGCGTTTTCAGAGAGAATTAAGAGATGTGCAGGTTTCCTTGGATCTGCGCATGGAAATCGGCAGCTTCCTTTCCTTTGCGGATTTCTTTCTGGACGGGCTGGTGGCAGATTATATGGTGCAGAGCAAGATTGCAGATGCAAGAGAACAGGTGGATGATGCCATCAACCGGATAGAAAAGATACTTGCTGATGTGAAAAATCGGATGAATGGGGAGGTGTAGCATATGGGATGCCTGGGAAATGTGTTGTGGTTTGTGTTTGGCGGCGCAGTCAGTGGGCTGAGCTGGTGTCTGGCAGGTTGTCTCTGGTGTATTACCGTTGTGGGGATTCCGGTGGGGATGCAGTGTTTTAAATTTGCGGCGCTTAGTTTTTTCCCCTTTGGAAAAGAGGTGCAGTATGGTGGCGGAGCTGGTTCGTTCCTTTTGAATATCATCTGGCTGATTGTATCCGGTCTGCCTCTTGCACTGGAGCATCTGGCGTTGGGTACAGCTTTATGTGTGACGATTATCGGAATCCCGTTTGGTTTACAGCAGTTTAAACTGGCGAAACTGGCATTGATGCCGTTTGGTGCGGAGGTGTATTAAGATGCGATTATTTGATAAAAGGACACCGCTTCAGAAGGAGTGGGAAAAGCTGGAAGTACAGGAGCAGAGATTCCTTCAGAAGCGTTCAGAGAAAAGGGAGAGCATTCTGAATCAGAAACTGGAGGAAAAGATACCGCCGAAACTTCAGAAAACATTGGATACCGCTTTTGCGAAGGCATTTGCTCTGATTTTCGAGAAAGGAACCGGGGTTATTGAAAAGACGTATCAGCGGACAAAACTGGAGCAGGATTATCAGGTGCGGCAGTATATGGCGGATGTAAAGCAGAATTCCAAATCCCTCCGCTCTTTTTCTAAAAAGGCAAGAGATACGGGAACAAAGAATTTACTGCTATCCGGTGTGTCTGGAATCGGGATGGGCGTATTGGGAATCGGTCTGCCGGATATTCCGGTATTTACAGGGATGATTTTAAAGAATATTTATGAGACTGCTCTGCAGTATGGATACAGCTATGAAAGCAGGGAAGAAAAATATTTTATCTTATTATTGATCCGGGGAGCAGTATCCTATGGGGATACACTTTGTGAGATTGACGGGAAAGTAAATGAATTTATCAGAAACGGAATACTGCCGGAAGAGTATCAGGATAAGGAGCAGATCGAACAAACGGCGGGAGCTTTGTCAAAAGAGCTTCTGTATATGAAGTTCTTACAGGGAATTCCGGTGGTTGGTGCTGTAGGCGGAGCTTATGATGCAGTCTACATGAAACGGATCACAGAGTATGCAGAGCTGAAATACCGGCACAGGTATCTGGCGGGGCGGAAAAAGGCAGAGAATGGACAATTATGTAAAAGGTGTAAAAGTTATAGAGATATATGATGCCGCAAATAAGGAATTGCTGGTAAAGTATGATGATAAGCATAATATAGACAAGGTTATTTCTGCTTTAAATATAAAATCATGGAAAGAGACAGAAAAAAGCATAGGTATGAACCCTAAATATACCATAAAATTTTATTGCGATACTACGAACCAAGATGAAGAAAAAGATATAAAAGAAATTACCCTTTATGAAAATGGGGAATATGCTACGATTTTTATTACTTCTCCTGGCGGAGTAAAACAAAACTATAAAACGAGCATTGATATTTCTGAATTGGTTATCTAATAATATTTGTGTAATGAGAATGAAAATCTAATTCTTTCAAGTTTAACTAAGACATTCCCGGAGCAAATGCTCATGGCATTGAAGCGGATACAAACACTATTGTTTGATAGAAATAAGAGAGGTTATTTATAATAAAATGAGCCGCCAGAACTGTAGGGGTGATGCAGTACGGGCGGCTCATTTTCTATCTAAACGGATGTATCCGGAAGTTCCGGCAGTTGATCGGTGAGTTCTTCATATCCGAGAATATCTCCGGCACATGGCATCGATTGCCCTGTTCCCTGCTGTGGTTTCCGGAAGTACAGCCGATACCGATGTCCCTCTAGGAGTTTGATATTCTTTTCCAGTGAGAAGGCGTATTCCTTTCCGTTATCACTGGCAAACCAATATTGCTGGTTTTTCCCGAAGAGTGTCTGTTCCCGTTTCGTGCAGCTTACGTCCAGTGACAGATAAGCATGTGTATGGATCAGGTGGTAGAAACTGAGTGCACGCAAGATGCTGCAGATTCCGATGAGGAGGCTCATGAGGATAAAGAGCCGGTCATGGGTGGCGATCCCGAAGATGCACCCAAAAAGTACACAGAAAAAGCCGATTGCACTGATGGCAACCAGCTTTGTGAAAAATGGTTTTGGCATAAGGTTCCTTCCTTTAACATGTATGAAATGTGATTTGTTTATTCAGGTACAAATTAGCAATAGCCTGCAGCACTGGATACTGGGTATGGTGAATCTGGACATCATCCACAAGTGTTTGGTAAGTTGTCTCCGGTTCTGTGTATAACTCATCCATAATATCCGATTCGTTGTGGATTACTTTTTCCTGCTCCATACTTGTGACAAGCTCAGCGGTCGTGAGGGATACCTTATCAGCCAGCTTCAGAATGGTATCTTCCATCGGTGAAGAGGGTTTCTTCTTTAAATATCTGCCAAACTCTTTTGCACCAATAGTTCCTTCCAGATAAAGCTGAACGCAGCCAAAGAGCCGGATGGGAAAGGTATCCTTCAAGGGAATAATGGTCAGACTGCCGAGAAGGCGATATAAGGCATCCACCCCTGTCAGTCCAATTCCGCTTACAACCAGACCGCGTAAGGAAAGTCGGTTCAGATAGTGTTGGAAGGATAAGCCTTTCGGACCTTCTTTCTGTATCTGGCGCAGGGTATAGGCATCCTGGAGTTCATGGAGCGTCAGAATCTGGAAGGCAAGACAGCTCCAGAGCAGCAGCTCGTCATCCGATAGTCCATATTCTTGTCCATCGTTGATTACAAGAGGAATGGATTTTCCGCCTGTCGTTTTTTGAAATTTTAAGGTTCCGACAGCAGTATAAAGTGTCAGCATAAAAGTTCCCTCCTTCAAGGTTAAGTCAGAAGTGCATAGAGTGCATCATCCTGCTGTAATAGTTTCCGTGCTTTGCTCTGCCATGCCCGTACACGATTGGCTGGTACTTGGTAGTGTTTTGCCAAGTCAAAGCTGGTATATCCCTGCTGTTGCAGATAGAGGGCTACAATTCCCTTCTGAATAGTTGAGGACTGTCCGGTGCCAAGCTGGGTTAAATGCTCAAGAAGCAAGGTCTGGTTTGTGTCCTTTTCCGGGTGAGTTGTTTGTGTATCCTCGTAGGAAAACAAATCACGATAATGGAGATGTTCATCTTCAGATGATGCTTCGTCCAGAGAACAGAGCATGGAGCGGTCACGGGCAATTTTCCGCCAGTAGTCAAAGATGGCATGACGGATGATAGTTTTGGCATAAGGCTGGAATGATCTTCCTTCCTCAAATCCGACAGCCGACCGGCACAAAGCCAGATATCCAATCTGACATAATTCCTGTTGTTCTTCCTCAGTTACATAGGCAGCGGTGCGGGTCATGGAACGAATCATGATCGGAACCAGATCCATGGATTTTTCCACCAGTTGTTTTTGCTTTTTATTTAGTGGTAAGGTCATCATCAATCACCGCCTTTCAGCTGGCTGCCCGGAGGCGGAAGGGAATATGGTTGTTCTTTAAAACATCTGCGGATTCCCGAATGAGCTGGTCGCACATATAGTTGCTGAACTGTCCGATGTGAGCCTGCTTATCTGTCAGACAGAACTTATCTGCCACCCAGCGATATGCTTCCGGTTTGGAAAGGATGCCCTGTTGCCAGATCTGATCGAAAATTCGATGTGCCTGAATCCGCTTTTGACGAAGCTCCCGGTTGGCGAGCGTTCCTTTGGTATCTTGGTTCCCGGATGTACCCCGACATAGGAATTGCAGGATGGATAGTGGGAGCAGACATAAACCTGTCCGCCATGAGAATGCGTTCCATATACAAAGGATGCATCTCTTAATATTGCTGTTCCGCCGCAGTAAGGGCAGCGGATGATTTTTGGTTTCTTCATCTGTTTTCACCTCGCTTGTACATACACGATACGTAACGTGTACGTGAATAACCAGTACGTACTGTATACTTATATTGTAAGTAAGCAGGTGATGAATTCCCATAGGACGCAAGCGGATACTGATCCCAGATTCGGACTAAATGGCACGAATCCCCATTTTTCAGATGCCGGGATAGAAAATTGCTCGGATGAGCGGGAATAAGCCGCTGTCTGTGAAACGTGGATAATTAACCGGTGTAAAGATGAACTTCTCACAGAAAATCCGTAGCAGGAATAAGCTGATCAGTACCAGACAGAGCAGGTAAGTGTTCCTGCGCCTTCTGGTCCATGGCTTTTTCGGTACGGAATTTCACATACAGGACAAAAATCATGGGAATAAATATCAGGTTCGTAAAGACCTGATCGATACATTGGATGATTGAAATTACGTTTAACATAGGCAGTGCCTCCTTTCTTTACATATCCTGTACGTATAAGAGCCTGAAAGTGCAACTTTTTGTTACCAGTCATATTGCTGGTTCTCCTGAAGCCGGAGCAGTGCCGGAATGGGACATGGCTTTAAAGGCAGCTTCTGAGCGGCCAGATAGGGCAGATAAAGCTCTGTAAAAGCAGCAATGCTCATGCTTCCGGTACATTCGGTTGGCTCCGGTATCCGGGGAAACAAAAGCGCTGCATCTGAAAGAGGGAGGATGCAGGGGCTTCCCGTTTCATCCGGATGGAATAAAAAGCCAGAGTTCTCACAGCTTTCCTGTGCGTTACAAGTGCGGCACCAGACGTAGATACAGGAGTGCCAGTTCCCTTCACAGAGGTTCAGAAAATGACGGATGTGCTTGGCATCTGTCTTGCAGTGGGGGTGTTTCATATTCATCACCTACTAAAGAAGCAGGCAGTTCCATGTGGGAGCTGCCTGCAGGAGTCTTCGTTATGAGTTACTGATGTTCTTTTTGCGTTTGAAGTAAACGATGCCCAGGACACTTGCACCTGCAAGTGCAGCTATGGCGATTCCGGCATACAGGAGAAGCGGCGTCTCATCGCCGGTCTTTACAGGCGGAGCTACCGGAGGCGTCTCCGGTTCTTTCGAAAGCTCCGTCATGTGTACGGTCTGACCTTCATCCTTCAGATCCTCATGGGAAGCAATCTCATGCTCGGTTTTTCCGTCTGTATAGTAGAGCTTTTCAAAGACAACCACATCCTGTCCGGCAAGAGCAGAAGCGTCGAAGGTAAAGGTAACTTCCACAGAGCCGCCAGCTTTTTCTGCTTTAAATTCTGCCTGAGCGGTAACTGGTTTTCCGTCTTTTTAACTAAAGCCTCTCCGGTTTCCTTATTCATCAGGGTTCCGATGACTTTGTACTCAGATCCAGGCATCAGACCATGATAAGTGACCGTATCTACGATAGTCGCTTCCTTGGAAGCAGAGACATCCTGATCCCCGTCACTGCCGTCTTTGGCTGTGGTTTTGATTTCCGGGAAGTAGATGGTCTGGTTGGCATCTTTGATGTCCGCATGTACCGCTACTTCGTGATCTTCAAAAGTCATTGTTTCAAATGCCACGAGCGTTTTTCCGGAAAGTGCAGAGGCATCAAAGGTAAAGGAAAGCTCTACGCTGCCGTTAGCTTCTTCCGGAGTGAAACTTGTTTCTGCAGTCACAGCTTTGCCATCCACATCGAAAGGTTTTTCGGTTTCCGCATCCATGAGTGTTCCTGTCAGCTTGTACTCTTTGCCTGGGATCAGGTTTTTGTATTCCACAAGGTCTGTAAGCGTCAGTTCTTTTTCCGGTTTTGCATAGTGTGTGCCGGAAGCAGCATCTGTTGCAGTGGTTTTGATTTCCGGGAAGTAAATAGTCTGTCCTTCATCCGCAATGTCTGTGTGTACGGCAACTTCCTTGTCTTTGTAAGCCAGGGATTCAAAGACAACTACTGTTTTCCCTTTTAAGGAGCTGGCATCAAAGGTAAAGGTAACATCTACCGTACCAGCGGATTCTTTTGGCTTGAAGGATGCTTTTGCTGTCACCGGTTTTCCGTCTGCTTCGACTGGTTTCTTTGTTTCTTTATTCTATCAGAGTTCCAGTCACTTCATATTTCTGGTTAGGAACCAGCCCCTTAAAGGAAACCGTATCCACCAGCGTGATTTCTTCCTTTGCACAGGAAATATTGGAGTTCGTGTCCGCATCTTTCGCAGTAGTCTTGATTTCCGGGAAATAGATGGTCTGGTCTTCATCGTTGATGTCGGTATGGACTGCAAGCTGCATCTCATCCTGATATAATTCCTCGAAGACAACGGTTGTTTTTCCCTTTAAGGAAGTTGCATCAAAGGTAAAGGTTACTTTGACGGAGCCGGAGGATTTCTTTGCAGTAAATTCAGTTTCAGAAATCACCGGTTTTTCATCCACAAGGATTGGTTCCCCGGTTTTTTATCCATTAAGGTTCCAGTCAGTTTGTATTTCTGGCCCTTTTTCAGTCCTTCGTATTCCACAACGTCTTCAATGGTCACTTCTTTTGCCGGCTGGCTCATGTGTGTACCGGTCTCGGCATCCAGAGCAGTCGTGCCGATCTCAATGGCATCATCGGTCAGAGTTCCAACCTGTATCAGAACAGAATCCTTATAAACCTTGACTTCAAAGGTTAAAAGATCCATGCCTTTGTTGGAATCACAACGCTGTTCCGCCAGAGTGTAAGTATCGTAAATGAGAGCGCCTTTGGAATCATCCGGTTTGGAGGTGCCGAACCAGATGCCGTCTTCCGAAGACTCACCCCGGTTGGTATTTGCGGTATGTTTGTTCCATTTGGAGGAAGTGCTGGCATAACCGTTGGCATCTGTCACAATCACATGGCTTTCGCCTGTTGTTTTGGAAGTGATCTTAAATGGCACATTTGCCAGACGGTTCTGGCTGCCGTCAGCAATCTTGACAAATTCCAGATCCCCGCGGATGACCTGATTGGAGATGGAATTGTCTTTTGCAGTCAGTTCCACGATTTTTCCCTGTTCTGTGATGTCAAATTCTACAGAGATCTTTCCGCTGTTCAGATAACCGGAAGGTGCAGTTGTTTCATCCACACGGTAATGTCCGAATGGGAGAGCATCTTTTGCAGTTGCAGCAGAACCGGATTTATCGGCAGTAAGTGTAAGGACAACCTGATCTTTCGTGTAGGATGTTCCGTCTACTAATACCGGATTTTCATTTAACGTAGTGATCGCAAAGACAGTACCTTCCAAAGTGGCAGAACCCTGCGGTTTTGCTTCTCCGGTCTCGCTGTCACGTTTCTGGATCTTCACTCCGCCACGGATGACAGATTCTTCTATGGTAGAAGACTGGTATACCGAAACCATTTCCTGCTTACCGTCACCTGTAATTTTCTGTACGAAGACAGTTGGATTGAGCTGGTATCCGGCAGGGGCTTTGCTTTCCTGTACCGTTATGGTACCGAGCGGAAGACAGACGGTCTTGCCATCACTGGTATAGTAAAAGGCATCGCCGCTTACAAAGGAATCTTTGGTAAAATGCATCTTTCCGGAAACATCTGTTTTTAATACCCAGGTACGTGCCGGTTTCTTTCCAGCTTCCGCAGGATCACTGTCAGACTGCTCGGTATAGAACTTGACTGTAAATTCTGCGTTTGCAAGGGAAGCTGCTCCCTGTGGGGAGGCTTTCTTTGTTTCGGCATCCAGCTTTTCAAGCACCAGATTCATGGGATTATTCTGCGGAATATCTGTTACGTTTGCAGCAGAAGTCTGTTCTGCTTTTACGGTGACTTTGTGAGCTTTGGTGTCTACAATGTAGCCTTTGGAAGCAGAGAGCTCTTTTATGGTATAATCGCCTTCCTCCAGTTCGCCGGATCTGGCATACCCGTTTTCATCAGTGGTCAGTTTCTGGATGAGCTTCTCACCCTGATAGATCCCATACACAGCACCCTTTAAGCTGTAATTCGGATTCCCGTCCGATACGCTTCCGTTGGCAGAAGATTTTTTCAGTTCGATCCAGCCGTTTGGAACCTGATACCAGCTTCCGGCAATGGTCTGGCTGCCCTGTCCCGGAACGATGAATGCCCGGAAGCCTTCCGGCGGGTTCGGAAGTCCCTGAATGGCACTGGCTACTTCCAGTGCTTTATCAATATAGGACTGCGGGGCGCCATGGAAAGCTCCGGTGTCAGCGGAATTACCGGCATAGATGTAAGCGACAACCAGATGTCCGATGACATAGCTGTTATCATCACTCCAGCCACTGAAATATTTATCCTTGACGACTTTATCGTAGCCGTAACCGCCGTTTAAGTAGTAGAGCGCTTTTCTGAGCGGGGAGTTCTGGCTTAAAAGGTCATAGGAATAGGAACCAGAGGAAGGTGTTTTCTTCAGTGGTTCCACGCAGTAGGCAGTATTGCTCCCGTCAAAGCTCATGCGGGAGGTAAAATAGCTGCCGTAAGGGATATTGG
>ENA-OQKI01000038-OQKI01000038.1-human-gut-metagenome-genome-assembly--contig:-NODE-38-length-33131-cov-3.432857_pt1 | contig 33131 bp, 15 predicted proteins | sample MGYA00242778_ERZ504798 | MGnify/ENA primary metagenome ERZ504798 (study PRJEB26092, sample SAMD00036414) | human gut metagenome | host: Homo sapiens | study: EMG produced TPA metagenomics assembly of... | reverse complement strand
ACATAGTCCACTGGAACACGAGCCGGAGGCAGGTAAGATTGAAGGGCCTGACCCCGGAGGAGTTCCGGAATCAGGCCCTCGCGGCCTAGTCGCTATTTAGGGCGTCCAAGATTTGGGACGCAGTTCATTAGCTGCCTTGTGGGGCTGTGGGGATAAAGATTGCCGACGGTTTTATCCTGCCGAGCCCCTTTGATGGCGCGAATGGTTCGATTTGACGACCGAGTGGCAACCTGACGCGGAATAGTGGGTCGTTTAAATTGCTACAATTTTAAGTATATTGCGATGTCCTGCCTTGCGTTTCTGCGCGGGGGGGGCGTATATTTGCATCGATGGGGACGACACACATATATAGCGAGCCGCTGCTTGCCGTCCTCATGGATTTGGGGAGGGCCTTCATGAATCGCGTGTGTGCGAGAGCTCGAGAAATGCTAAAGCCTTTTGGCAAGAAAACCAATACCGCCAAGCGTGCCCTGAGGGTTTTGGCCGTCCCGCTGGCGGCGTGTGCGCTCATGTTTGGTGCGACGAGTGCGTCGGCCGATCAAGCGGTTCCTTTTAGCAACCATACCGTGCAGACGGTGAATCCCACCGGCACTACGGTCAATCTGTTCGACTACTGGGTCGTGAACGGCGACAACGACAGCTCGAAGAACATAAACAACGACAACAAGAATGACAACACCGGCATCAATAAAGACCATCAGCTCAAGTTCAATGGCGGTGCCGGATCGGGCATTAATAAATGGACGGGAAAAAGTGTTATTGGCGGCTTTGGACGTCTTTCGTTTGTGAAGAACACACTGGTAAAGGGCTATCCGTCGATCAATGCTGGCACCTACACCTCGTATAACACGCACGGTACGTACAAAGACGAGTCGCTCGATTATCTCTTTAATAACGACAGCCAGGCAAATGGCAAGCAGGACGGCAAGGCCGTTCACAACAACGTACAAGGCCTTTTCCAGCTCAAGGATGGCTATTACGTTTACGATTCGTACGGCTCTGACGGCAACTATGCTGTGTATAACTTCACGACTAACTCCTTTGACGTCTACGATAAGGCGGGCGTATATAAGGACAGCGTGTCGGATGCGAATCGGGGTCAGTTCTTCCCCTTTGACTCGGCTGACAAGGTTTTTGAAGAGAGGAACGGCCGGCTCTCTCCTATAGGAATAACGGACGGAACGAACGATAAGCTCAACCACCACTTTGGCATGTCCATGACCACGGAGTTTGTCCAGCCTAACGGTGGCAAGACCACCAAAGGCGAGGATATGGTCTTTGAGTTCTCGGGTGACGACGACGTCTGGGTGTACATCGATGGCGTACTCGTGGGCGATCTGGGTGGCATTCACGAGAAGGCGACGCTCAAGATCAACTTCGCCACCGGTGGCGTGCATGTCGGTCATGTTGACAATGCAAATGATCCCGAAAAGCAATTCAAGACACCACCATTAAGGCGATGTTCCAAGCTGCCGGCGCAGATACTTCAAAACAGAAAGATTCTCCGGCAACACCTTCCTCAACAGCTCCAAGCACACGCTGAGCTTCTTCTATCTGGAGCGCGGCGCGGGCGCATCGAATATGTCGCTTAAGTTCAATCTCACCACGCTGCCGTCGTCCGAGGTCGAGAAGTCGATCAGAACGGTGAGGCAGTCCAGACGCCAAAGTTTGCGCTGTATCAGTCGGATGCCAGCTGGAAGACGCAGGGCGAGTCCCATCGCTCAAGGTACGACGGACGATAAGGGTCGGCTGGTGCTTCTGAAGTCGGACGACGGCTCCGTCCTTTCATTTGATAACCAGCATGCTGATGGACATAACTACTTTGTACTCAAAGAGACAGGCCTGCCCGCGGGATATCGCTCGAGTCTGACCTCATCGACCAATGCAACGCCAGGTGAGCTGCACCTGCAGTACAAGGCCGCGGCAAGTGGCACGGGTGGCGTGGTGGTTGCGCCGCAAACAACGGTCACAACAGCCAACAACGAACAATGGACGGGCAGCCGCATGTGGCTGAACGGCGGCTATCTGGCCGCTAAGGAGACCATTTCCCTTAGCAAAGAGACAAAAGACAATAAGGATAAACCCATTAGCTCGGGTACGACCTTTGCCGTGGTGCTCAAGCGCACCGATGAAACTAAGAAAGACACGGACGAAAAAGCGTGGACGGCGGTTACGGGCAACCCGCTCAATGGCTATAAGCTGTGTTCCAAACACGGTATTGAGGGCGCGGTCGAGGCTGCCAAATCGGCAGATACGAGCGTCTTTGGCGTCAACACCAAGGGCGACTATGAGGTAACGGTCAGGTCGCTGCCTGGCGATATCGAGAAGTACGCCGCCATGATGACGGACAAGTCGAAGGCGGAATATACCGTGGCGGTGTATCACACCACGGCATCGTCTCTGGCGGGGGCAACCAAAGACAACACCTCTATGGTCAAATATCAAACGATAAACAGGCAGTTCTCTACGGTGATCCACCTCACCAACGTCCAGAATCGTCTGTTTGTGCAGAAGGTTGACGACCTGGGCAAGCCCGTGAACGGCGCGACGTTTGAGCTGTACAAAGCCGAGGGCGTTATCGGCGATAGTCCCAGCACGTATGCCATTAAATCGGGTGCCGAGCCGTATGACACCGTGCAGGCAAACGGCATGACCTATCCGTATGACATTGAGGGTGCTGCATGCTTCCCGCTCGATTCGGCAAAGCATGCGCCCCTTATCAAGGGCACGTACTACCTGCGTGAGTCTGTAAGTCCAGATGGCCATGAGATCAACAACACCATCACCAAGGTAATCGTGGACGATTCGGGTGTGTATGTGGATGCCGGCGAGGAAGGCGACGGCGTGCTCAGTATGAGCGGTCCGGGTTCGCTGATTGCTTCTCTGGCGCAGTTTGGCTCTCCCGATTCCATCGACAACACGCTTACGCACATTAAGGGCAAGCTGCAGAGTGCAACTGGCTCAGATGCCAGCGAAAACCTAACATGGGGCCAGACAAGTACCGCCAAGGGTGTGACGCCTTCTCTTGCGGACAACTTGATGCATATGCGCTATGACAAGACGATGCAAGGCGCCAAGACCATCCTGCGCTATGTCGAGGACGGTGGCGAGCGCAACGGTAAGCTGGCGACGATCTTTGCCGATACGGGCATCAACCGCATGGCTCTTTATCAAGACGATGATGCCACCAATGGCACCGATCTGGGCACGCTTCAGCTCAATCATCTCTTTACCACGGCAACGGCCGTGCAGTATACCGATCGTCGCGTGGCACGCCTGCAAGTGACTAAGACCGTGACGGCGGACAGTGGCCTTACTGCGCCCACCAAGGATGCGAACGGCAACGATCTGACGTTTACGTTTAAGTTCACCCTGCCGGATTCCGAGGAGGGCTATGAGGCACGCGTATTCGATGCGAATGGCAAGTCCATGGGCAACTCCTTTACGCTCAAGAACGGCGGCACCCATTCCATCAAGGCCGGCGAGACCATTCGCGTATATGACCTTAAGCAGGGCGACAAGTTTAGCGTGAGCGAGCTCACCACCAAGGGCGAGGCGTCCAACGGTGACGTGCTGGCGAGTATCGTCAACGCTGTGACCGGCTCTGCCGACGAGTCGGTGCTTCCGGCTGGCTTTAGCCTCGTGAGCCGCAAGGTCGGCGGCAAGGAGCAGTCGGGAACTGGCAACGCCATCGAGGGCAAGATTGTCGCGCTTGCGGGCGGACAGATTCCCGCCGATAACACGCTTGAGTTCACCAACAACTACAGCGCCAAGCCCGTAACACTTGAGGCCAAAAACGGTCTGAGCGCCAAGAAGGTGCTCGAAGGTCGCGATTGGGCCGATGGCGATTCCTTTACCGCGCGGCTTACAGCCGACGACGGCGTTCCTATGCCCGGCGGTGCCAAGAGCAAGGTGGCGACGGTCGAGCTCACCAACGACCAGCCGGCGACGTTTGGCGATATTACCTATACCAAGCCAGGCACGTACACCTATACCATCAAGGAGGTTATCCCCGGCTCCGATGCCGGTGCGGACGGCATAAGCTATTCTGCTGCCGTCTATACTGCGACAGTCGTGGTGGAGGATAACCATGCCGGTGCTCTGGCCGTTGCGAGCGTGAAGGTGGTGCAGGAGTGCGACGACGCGGGTGCCGACACCAAGACGGATGTTGCCGGTAAGGTTGCAACCTTCACCAACCACTACGATACACACGAAGCGAAGATCACCATCCATGCTCAAAAGATCCTGACCGACAACGCCGGGAGTTTCCCGCTTTCCCAGAACGCCTTTAGCTTTACGCTCGAGGGCGTTGGCGGCTATGCGGACGTCAACGCTGTGTTCAGTCCCAATACGGTCGATGCGAGCGTGACGGCTCCCATGCCCGAGGGTGCCGAGGACAATACCGTGACCGTGGGCAACAACGCTGACGGTACGGTGGCATGGCCGGCGATCTCCTATACCGCCAAGGCGGATGCGGGACGCGCCTACGTGTACAAGTTCGCTGAGAATCTCGGTAGCATTACGGGCATGACCTACGACGGGTCGGTCTATTATGCCTTGGTGCGCAACGCCAAGAAGGGTGCCGGCATCCAGACTTCGATCGAGTACTACAAGGCCGCTGGGGACGGTTCGGTAAAGCAGCTGGACAAGGATGCCACACCTTCCTTTACCAATATATATAGCGTGGAGCCCACGAGCGTGACCCTGCAGGGCCAAAAGACTGTGAGCGGTCGCGACTGGAACCAGGGCGAACGCTATACCTTTAACCTCACCGCTGCTGCGGACGATGCCGACGCAACTGGTTTGAGCAAAACCACTGCACAGGCGGTGAAGGATGGGGTTGTTGCCGTTAACGCCAACCAGGCAGTCGCCAGCACGCCCGAGTCGGGACGCGTGGCCTCGTTCTCCTTTGTTGGCACCGAAGCCGCCCCGACCGTGACGTTCAACCGCGCAGGCACCTTTAGCTTCAACATCACCGAGAAAGCTGCGCAGGATGGCCAGGCGGGCATGTCCATGGACAAGCACACCGCACGAGCGACCGTCGTGGTGACCGATCTGGACGAGTCGGGCAACCACACGGGCAAGCTGCGCGTGTCGAGCGTGACCTACGCCAACACCGGCGCCTCCGATGCGGACAAGGCCGTAACCGACAAGGCCGCCTTTACCAACGCATACCATGCGTCGGGCACCTTTGATGGCGTGACGGTCAGCAAGACCCTTGAGGGTCGCGCTTCTGCCGCGGGCCAGTTTACCTTTGCCGTGACGGGCCTTTGGTACAACGGCGTTCAGACATCGGTCGACGGCGCCGAGGCTAGCCTATCCAATACGGCTGCGGGGGCCGGCGTGTCCGGTGCCGTGGTGGGCGCAAGCGGGCAAGAGAAGCTTTTTGCCCGTGAGCTCACGGAACAGGACCTGGGGCGTACGTTTGCCTATCGCATCCACGAGAACCAGCCTGCGGCTGCCGGCTACACCTATGACACCGGCTACACGGGCGATGCCATCGTGCTCGTCAAGGTTCTTGCACGCGAGAACGACCCCGCTAAGCTCTATACCGTGACGACCGTGCTCAAGGGTGCGGGTGTGACGGAGTTGCTGGGCGATGGCACCGATGCGAGCGCGTTGACGGACGAAAAGATCGTCGAGCTCAAGCAAAAACCGAATACTTACGTGCAGCAGTACGATGCAAGTGAGGCCGGTGCCACAACGCCTGCCGTCTCGTTTGTGAACCGTTACACGGCAAGTCTCGACTATGGCGCCGCTGGCGGTTTGCAGATTGAGAAGACGTTGACGTATCCCAAGGACGCGACCATTTTTGGCTCGCCTAAGAGCACGTTCCGTTATATCGTCAAGCCTGCCGACGAGATATCTGCCAGCAAGGTTGGCATTTCCACGGACGGCAAGGTCTTTGAGACCGCAAATGTCGAGGCCGACGCCTCCAAGACCGTGAGTTTGATACCTGCGGGTGGGTTGACCTTCACTCAGGATGATGCCGGCAAGACGTTCACCTATACGGTGAGTGAGATTGACGACAAGGCGACGGGCTATACGTACGACAAGATGGTCCATACGGTTAAGGCTGTCGTGGCGGATAACGGCGACGGTGCGCTTAGAGTCACGACAGCGGTAAGCAAGCAGGTCGATGGCAAGGACGAGCTCGAGGGCCAGTGGATCTATCCGTCGGGTGCAACGTCCACCGGTGTCGCGACGGTCAAATTCAAGAACACCTATACGGTCACCGAGGCGGCAACCTACACCCCGTCCGTGACGAAGGTGGTTGCCGGTGCCGATGCTCCGGGCAAGTTCACCTTTGCTATGACCGCGGCTGACGATGCTACCAAGACTGCCATCGATGGCAAGCTCATCACCGGATCTTCGATGAGCGTGGACAACGGCTATGCTGAGGAGAAGCAAACGACGGCGGCCCTCAAGGACGGGGAGCACGAAAAGATTGACTTTTCGAAGCTCACCTTCAACAAGCCGGGCACGTATATGTTTGCTATTAACGAGCTGGCCCCGAATGGCGGCCTCGGCGAGTGGACGTATGACGCGCACACCTATAACCTGACCATCACTGTAACCGATGAGGGCGGCAAGCTTGTGGCCCGCGCCGATGGCGCGACCGGCTCGGAAGGCTTCATCTTCACCAATAGGTATCGCACCTCGACGAGCTACGAGCTCCAGGGCGGTCTGGAGCTCGTCAAGACGCTCAACGGGCACGACCTGCATGCCGGCATGTTTGGCTTTACGGTAACGGGCGAAGACGCCGCCTCGACCGATAAGCTCAACAAGCTGCTGCGCGCAGATGAGGGCAAGCTCACCGTGACAAACGATGAGCCGCAGGCCGATGGCACGTCCCATACCGGCATTTTGGGTGGCCTGACCTTTGCGACGGAAGATGCGGGTAAGACGTTTACTTACAAGGTTGTCGAGAATGGCGGCGGCAAGGGCGGCTATACATACGACTCCACCTATTGGATGGTAGAGATTGCGGTTAATAATCGCCGCGATGGTTCGCTCTATACCGTGACCACGGCCAAGCACTATGACGCCAGTGAAGCTGAAGAGCCCCACGATAAAAAGATCTTCAGCTCCGAGAGCGGTACCGCCAAGGCTCAGGTGTTCTTTACCAACAGCTACGCTGCGACCGGAACATTCGACGGTCTTACTGCCGAGAAGGTGATGGACTCTGGCGATAAGATTGAGGCTGGCCAGTATACCTTTGACTTGTATGCCGAGAAGGCCGATGGCTCGCTCGAAAAGATGGATGAGGGCGCGACTCAGACGGGCGAGGGCGGTACCGCTGCGGTCGACTTTGGTAAGGTTTACTTTAAGCTTGGCGATGCCACCAGCGGAACTGATGAGCAGACGATTGACCTTGCCCGCGCCGTCAACGATGGCGTTGCCACCAAGCGGCACAATGCCGACCACACCACCACCTACAGCTTTAACCTGGTGGCAAAGGAGAGCTTGGCCGACCTGCCCGAGGGCGTGCGTCCCGTGGATACGTCCGCGACGTGCCGCGTGCTGCTCGAGGTGACCGACAACAACGACGGCACGTTGACGCCCAAGGTGACCTATCGCAATGGTACTGAGAACGGCAAGATCGTTTTCCACAACACGCGTGACAAGGTCAAGACGATCGGCACGGTCGCGAAGCCCAATGTGGACATCGACGGGCAGCTGCTTTCTGTGGGCGACTCCTACGTCTACACCATCAACTGGGTCAACACCAAGGCCGATGCTGACGGCAACCTGGTCTCCGCCGACGTGACCGTGGTAGACGAGCTTCCCACGGGCGTCGTGTTCGAGGCCTTTGAGGGCAAGTATGCCGATAAGGGCGCCGCGAGCGGCCAGTCGCTTACTTGGAACCTGGGTGAGCAACCCGCGGGCAGCCATGATTCGGTGCGCGTGCGTGTAAAGATTACCGAGGACGCTGTGAAGGGCGCCCAGGGTGCGGTCGGCACCATCAATAACACTGCCACCGTTTGGGTCGGCAACAAGAGCTATACCGGCACCACGATCAATTACGTGCCCAAGAAGTCCGAGAGCGATGCCCAGGATTCGACGGGTCGGGTGTGGCGCTGGGCGACGAACTCACCTACACCATCGGCTACAAGAACACCGAGGGCGCGTCTGCCACGGTGACGATCACCGATGCCGTTCCCGCGGGAACCGAGTTCATGGAGTTCGCCGGCGACCATAAGGATGTCGGCTCCAAGGGCAACGACGGCAACCTCACCTGGACGCTGGCGGACGTTCCCGCCGGCAAGGAGGGCACGGTTCAGTTTAAGGTCCGCGTGACCGAGGACGCGTTTAAGAGCGGTGGCGCTTCGGGCGACATCTCCAACCAGGCGTCGGTGACGGTCGGCAACAAACCCGCCGTCAAGACCAACACCACCACCGATCAGGTTTCTGACGGGCGCCTGACGTTGAGCAAGACGGTCACGGCCGCCGAAGGCATCACCGCGCCCAACAAGGCATTTACCTTTAAGGTACTGCTCTACCAGGCCGATGGCACAACGCCTCTGGCCGGCACCTTTGCGTACGCCGGTCGCCCCAGCGGCACCAATGGCACTTATGTAAGCGGACAGATTAAGAGCGGTGGCACCATCGCGCTCAAGGCTGGCGGCTCCGTCACGGTTACCTTGCCTGCGGGTGCGCACTACGAGGTGCAGGAGCTCGACTCCAAGGGTGAGCTCATGACGAGCGAGGACGGCTTTGCGGTTGTCGATAAGGCGAACCCCCAGAAAGGTACCGTCGGACAGGCGACGCAGGTGGGCTTCACCAACGTCTACAGCGTGGAGTCCACAAAGGTGGAAAACGCTTTTAAGGTGCAAAAGAAGATCTCCGGACGCAACTGGATGACATCGGATGCCTTTACCATGACGCTGACTGCCCAGGGCGAGGCACCTATGCCCAAGGGCGCCAAGGAGGGCGTGTCGACGATTGAGTTGCACAAGGATGCCCAGGTCGGCAACTTCGGTACCATCGAGTACACCAAGCCCGGTACCTATACCTATGTGATTACCGAGCAGCCGGGTGACGAGGCAGCACTCACGTTCTCGAAGGCCACCTATCGTGTCACCGTCACGGTGACCGACGACGGCACCGGTAAGCTGTTTGCCAAGACCGAGATTGCACAGCTGACTGACGATGCGGGCGACGCCGCTGGGCGCACGGTCGAGGCGGCGGTCTTTACCAACACCGCCAAGACTGGCAGCCTCACCGTCAAGAAGACGGTCGTCGGCGGCGACAGCCAGCGCGAGTTCGGCTTTACGGTCGCGCTGGCCGACGGGGACGGCGTGACCGTCTCCGGCACCTTCGGCAAGGGCGAGCACGCCGTGACCTTCACGGACGGCAAGGCGACCTTCAAGCTTAAGGACGGCGAGGAGAAGGCCGTCGCCGGCCTGCCCGTGGGCGTGCGCTACACCGTGGCCGAGGACGCCGTTGAGGGCTACACGACCACGGTCAACGGGGCCGACGGCTCCAAGGCCGAAGGCGCCGTGACCGAGGACGGCGCGACCGTCGCGTTCACCAACACGTACGGAACGGCCACCGAGGGCAGGGACGTCTCCACCGCGGGACTCTTCACCAAGACGCTCAAGGGTCGCGACTGGGCGGAGGGCGACAGCTTCCAGTTCGCGCTCGCGGGCGAGGACGGCGCCCCCATGCCCGAGGGCTCTGCCGACTGCTCCAAGACCGTCAGCGTGACGGCCGCCGCCGGCACCAGGGCGGGCGCTAAGGTCACCTTCGACTTCGGCTCCATCCGCTACACGCTCGATGACATCAAGGATGCCGAGTTCGCCGAGGTCGGCGGCAAGCGCGTGCGCGCCAAGACCTTCACCTACACGGTGCGCGAGGTCAGGCCCGATGACGGCTCTGCCATCGCCGGCGTGGCCTACGACGGCCACGTCGCCACGATGACGGTGACCGTGACCGATGACGGCTCCGGCAACCTCACGGCCACGACGCCCGCGATCGCGGAGGTGAGCGGCGGCGACTTCGTCAACACCTACACGACCGAGCTCGACTACTCGGCCCGCGCGGGCGTGCGCCTGTCCAAGACGCTCTCCGGCCGCGCCATGGAGGCGGGGCAGTTCGCCTTCACCGTGACCGCGGACGCCGAGACGGCCGCCAAGCTCGGCCTCAAGACCGACAAGGACGCCTACGCCGTGGCCGCGGCTGACGATGGGAAGGCCGACCTAGTCGACCTCATCGGCGGGACTGCGGAGAGCGACGTGAAGTTCACCGACGCCGACGCGGGCAAGGTCTACCGCTTCACCGTCGCCGAGACCAAGCTCGGCGGCGAGGGCTACGCCAACGACACCGCGCCGCGCACGGTGACCATCGCGCCGCCTACGACGCCGCGACGGGCAAGCTCGCGGTCACGACCACGGTTGCCAAGGACGGTGTCGAGGTCGCCCGCAGCGAGGTCTCCACGGCAGATGACGCCATGGCGACGCCCGCGCCCGTGACGGTCGCGTTCGAGAACTCCTACGAGGCCACCGGAACGCTCGGCGGCGAGGGCAACGTGGCAATTAATGCCACCAAGACGCTGACGGGTCGCGCCGCGGCGGCGGGCGAGTTCTCGTTCTCCGTCCGCGATGCCCGGGGTAACGCGGTCGCGACCGCGACCAACCGGGCCTCCGGCGACGGCGAGGCCGCGGGACTTGCGTTCTCGCCCATTGCCTACACCACCGACGCTCTCGAGCGGATGGTGGCGGACGGCATCGCCACCAGGGCCGCCGACGGCTCCTGGGTCATTCCCTATACCGTATCCGAGGACGGCACGGACCAGCTGTCCGCGGGCGTGACGGCGACCGCCTCGAGCTTCGATATCACGGTCAAGGTGACCGATAACGGCAAGGGCGGGCTGGATGTGGCCGTGGTCTACCCCGAGGGCTCCGACGGCACGCTGTCGTTTGTGAACGGCTACGGCACCAACGAGGCGACGGTCGACCTCGCGGGCACCAAGACGCTGGCGCTCCGCCAGGCCGGACTCGGCCTCACGCAGGCCGACATTGCGGGCAAGTACACCTTTAAGATCACGCCGCTGGACGGCGCGCCCGCGCCGGTCGACGCCTCCGGCAAGACGGTGACCGAGTCGACCAACGACGCCGCCGGCAACGTCGAGCTGGGCCATGTCACGTTCAGGCAGCCGAGCGATCTCGATGACGTCGAGATCGACGGCGGCGGCCTGCGCACCAAGACGTTCGCCTACCGGGTGAGCGAGTCCGGTTCGGTCGACGGCGTGGTCAACGACGCGACGGCGACCAGGACCTTCACGGTCAAGGTGGTTGAGGACACCAACGCGGGCACGCTCGCCGCGGAGGTCCTGCCCGCAGAGGGCACGCCCGAGGGCAAGGGCGCGTTCGAGTTCACCAACACCTACGGCGTGAACCCGACGCCGAGCTCCGTCACCGACCAGATCAAGGTGAGCAAGAAGCTCAAGGGCCGTGACCTGGCCGAGGGCGAGTTCGAGTTCCAGCTGGTCGAGCTTGCCGCCGACGGCAGCGAGAGCGTCGCGGCGACGGGCAAGAACGCCGCCGACGGCACGGTCGCGCTCAACCCCGTCACCTACACCGCGCCCGGCATGCACAGCTACGAGTTGCGCGAGGTCGCCGGCACGGCGGGCGGCGTGACGTACGACAAGACGACGTACCGCGTGCGCACGACGGTCACCGATGCCGGTAACGGCACGCTCGCCGTCAAGCACGAGCTGGCGGATGCCGAGGGCAATCCCACGGGCGACGACTCGGTGACCTTTACCAACGGCTACGAGGCCGCACCCGTCACCCTCAAGCTGGGCGCCGCCAAGGTGCTCAAGGGCGCCGAGCTCAAGGCGGGCCAGTTTAGCTTTGAGCTCAAGAGCCGGGACGGCAAGGTCATGTCGACCGCCAAGAATGCCGCCGATGGCAGCGTCACGTTCGATGCGCTGACCTTCAAGCAGGCCGGCACCTACACCTTCACGGTGAGCGAGGTCGACGACGGCCAGGCGCACGTGACCTACGACAAGGCGGTGCACAAGATCGTCGTCACGGTGAGCGACGAGGCGGCAGACGGCACCAGGACGGGCTATCTGTCGGCGAAGGTTTCCTACGAGGGCGACGCCGGCCTGCCGCCGGTCTTCACCAACAGCTACGCCGAGGAGCCCGGCACCCCCGGCACCCCCGAGAACCCCGGCACGCCGGGCGGCGGCTCGGGCGGCGGTTCAGATAACGGCTCCGGCAGCGGCGCTAGCGGTGACGGCTCCAAGGGCGGTATGCCCGACACCGGCGACCGCAGCCTGCCGCTTGAGGCACTCGGCGCCATGGCCGGCATCGGCGCGCTGGCCGTCGCGGGCGGCGCGGTCCTGTACCGCAGGCGCCGCTAGCGATATGGACGAGTGGGGCGAATCCATCCGATGGGTTCGCCCCACTTGCCGTGGCGGGCGGGAGCAGGTAAGATATACCGAGCGCCTAGCGCGTTCGATGGGTTCGGATGACGACATGTTCCGAATCTGGTCAGGTCCGGAAGGAAGCAGCCATAAGGAGCCTCTGTCGGGCATCCGAATCCATCGAGTGCGCAGGCGTTTTTTGGTGCCGCGGCTACCCGCGAGTGCCGGCAGGGCGCTTGGTGTCTCGCTGGTCCTCGGCTTCGCCTGCGGGATCGCTCGACTACCAAGCGCCCTGCCGGCACTCGCGGGTAGCCGACCAAAACCGCCTGAAGGGTCACATTTATCTGAATAATTTAATCCCGTGCCTTTTGCTGCTCGCTGGCGTTGTCTGGGCATTGATGGCTACGTAGTTTAAGAGGCGGCGGTGCTGTTGTTTGATTTTTTGCAGTTAAAGAGGTCCGTTTCCCTAGGTGGGGAAACGGACCTCTTTTTGTCTCTGGGCTTGTGGATTGGCGAAGACAATAACCGCTGGCAGCTATTTTGGGTTCTTGATGCGGCGTGTGGCTGTGGCGGTTATTCCGAGTCCTGCGGCGGCGATTCCTGCGAGTGCGATTGCGCTCGGCGCTGCGTCGCCCGTGTTCGCGAGCTTGCCGGCGGTCGTATCTGCTTGCTTGCCGCTGCTCGAGTTCGCCTGCTTGGTGGAGCTTGGCGGGGTATTTTTGCCGGTCGCGGACGAGCCGGTGGGCTGTGTCGCCTCGGCCGGTTGCGCCGAGTTGGAGGGAGGCGTCGTCTCGGTCGGTTGCGTTATCTCGGGCGAGGTGGCCTTGTCTGCCGCGGCCTTTGCCTCTTCGTATGCCTTGCAGGCGTCGTCATAGGCCGCTTGCGCCTTTTCCAAATCGCCGAGGAGCGCATCTCGCTTGGCTATGTCCTCGTCGATGTGGGCTTTGGCTTCCTGCGCCTCACTTTCGGAATCCTGAACCTGTCTTTCCTGGCTTTCGAGCCGGCGTCGGTAGGAGTGAAGATCATCTTCACAAGATTTCTCTCGCCTTTCTGCCGACATGATCTCACGTCGCAACTGCTTAATATGCTCTTTAGTAGCTGTGCTGGGCTCCTCGTCGCCGAGTGCTTCAAGTGCCTTATCTAATTCTGCCTGAAGGCCGCTTGTCCGGCTGTGGGCCTCATCGTATTTGGCTTGGGCTGCATCGACGTTCGCTTGCATGGCGGGAAGGCGTTCCCTCCGTTTGGCGGCTTCCGCCGCCACCATGTCGTAGATCTCTTGAAAAGCGGCAATGTCATCATCGATTGCCGCAAGTTTCTCGGGACTTGCGGCAACTTTTGCGGCCTCGAGGTTTTTGAGCGCTTCCTGCATGGCTGCATACGCTTTTTCTTTTGCGGCGGCCGCGTCTTCTGTCTGCGGGGCGCCCGAATTGCCGTTGGCGGCGCTCGTCTGCGAAACGGCCGCACCGGTGGGGGCGCTAGTTTCTGCCGCGATCGCCGTTGCGGGGGCGATTCCCGCGACAAGTGCCGCGGAAAGGGCGATGCCCACGGTTGCTCGTCTTGCTCTTCTTGCGAGAATGTCGTTCATCTCGGCACCTCATTTCAAGGGTCGGCGACTCACTTGGTAGCACTAATGTAAGTATACCAAGTGGTCGACCCGACGTTGGTCGGATGTGAGCGTGCCTCTCCGCTTCTTTGGAAACCGAATCCCATTAGAAATGACGAGTTGTTTACGCTTCTTTTGGGTTCACCGTACTATCATGGTTCGAATTGAGTGTGAATGATGATAGGGAGCGCCTTTTTATGATTGAGCTGCTCAGGCGTTTTGGTGGTAAGTTTCGCCGGTATATGGTGATTGGCCCTGCGTGCAAGCTGATCGAAGTGATCTTTGACCTGCTTACGCCGCTGGTGATTGCCCAGATGATCGATAAGGGCATCGGCGCACACGATGTCAACGCCGTCGTCCGTTACGGCGCGGTGCTCGCCGCCATGGCTGTAATCGGCATCTCGTTTACGCTCGTCTGCCAAAAGATGGCGGCGCTGACCTCGCAGGGCATGGGCACCGACATCCGCGGTGCGCTCTACGGGCACATTAATAAGCTGAGCTATGCCGAGCTCGACCGCTTTGGCACGCCGTCGCTTATCACCCGCATCACCAACGACGTCAACCAGGTGCAGCTCGCTGTGGCGCTGGGCGTGCGCATGCTCATCCGCTGGCCCTTCCTGGCGGTGGGCTCCATGGTCGCGGCCCTTGCCATCGACCTTAAGCTCGGCATTATCTTTTTGATTTGCACGCCCGCCATCGGCCTGGTGTTTTGGTTTGTCATGGCGCGCTGTATCCCGTACTACAAGCAGCTGCAGGCAAAGCTTGACCGCATCGCGCTTATCTGCCGCGAGGGCCTTTCGGGCGCCCGCGTGGTTCGCGCCTTCGTGCGCGAGGACCATGAGCGCGAGCGCTTTGCCCAAGCCGCCGATGACCAGGCCAATACTGCCATCGCGGTGGGCAAGCTCTCGTCGATTCTCAACCCCGTCACGTTTCTTGTGATGAACCTGGGCGTGTGCGCCATCCTGTGGGTGGGCGGTATCCAGGTCAACGTGGGCGAGCTCACGCAGGGCCAGGTCATGGCGTTTGTGAACTACATGACGCAGACGCTCACCTCCATCGTGTACGTCGCCAACCTGGTTGTGGTCTTTACCAAGGCGAGCGCCAGCGCGTCGCGCATCAACGAGGTGCTCAATTGCATGCCGAGCATCACCGACGAGGACAACGAGACGGTCGCACTGCCCGAGCCGGGCAATGTCGCTCCCGTTCCTGCGCTGAGCTTTGACCATGCGAGCTTCTCGTTTGGCGCCGGCGCGGCCAATGCTGTCAACGATGTGACGCTGGAGCTCCCGCTGGGCAAGACGCTCGGTATTATCGGCGGCACGGGTAGCGGCAAGTCCACGCTCGTTTCGCTTATTCCGCGCCTCTACGATGCGAGCACCGGCAGCGTGAGCGTGATGGGTGCCGACGTGCGCACCTGGCCGCTCGACCAGCTGCGCCACGTGGTCGCGACCGTACCGCAGCGCGCGTCGCTGGTGAGCGGCACGATCCGCAGCAACCTGACCTGGCGTGACGAGTCGGCAACCGACGAGGAGCTCTGGGCGGCGCTCGACATGGCGCAGGCGAGCGAGTTCGTGCGCAACAAACCGCAGGGGCTCGATGCCCCGGTCGAGGCGGGCGGCAAGAACTTTAGCGGTGGCCAGCGCCAGCGCCTGACCATCGCGCGCGCCTTGGTGGGTTCGCCTCGGATATTGATCATGGACGATTCTGCCTCGGCGCTCGACTTTAAGACCGACGCGGCGCTTCGCCATGCCATTCGCGAGCGCAGCGTGCGCGGTGCCGCCGAGGGCGGGCTGCCGCTGACCACGGTGATTGTGAGCCAGCGCGTCTCGACCGTGCGCGACGCCGACATGATCTGCGTGCTCGATCACGGTTCGGTCGCGGACCTGGGCACGCATGACGAGCTGTATGCAAGCTGCCAGCTCTACCGAGAGATCTGCCAGTCGCAGCTTCGCCGCGAGGAGCTCGAGGGCCGGCAGGGGAGTGCGACACCCGCGTCCGCCCCAACCGCCCCCGCATCCGTCTGCGCAAAGGAGGGCTGCTAGATGAATCCGTATACTTCCTCCGGTTCGGTCGCCACGATGACGGCCAATGTGTCTGGCAACGACAAGCTCAACGATCTGGGCGACGGCCCGCGCCAGCCCGGCGACCCCGAGCGCTATCCCGTGGGCGCGGTGACGCGCCGCCTGATGGGCTACGTCCGTCCGCATCGCATTTCGTTTACGGCGTCGTTTGTGAGTGCCGCTATCTCCGTGATTTTGCAGCTCTACACACCTATTCTTATCGGCGAGGGCATCGACCTGGTTATTGCTACCGGGCAGGTGGACTTCGACGCGCTACTGCCGCTCGTCACCAAGCTCGCGATTGTCGTCGTAGGTGCCGCGGCCTTCCAGTGGCTGCAGGGCTACTGCGTCAACCGTCTGTCCTACGAGACGGTGCGCGACATGCGCGTGGAGGCGAGCGACAAGCTCAGCCGCATGCCGCTCAGCTTTATCGACGGCCATGCCCACGGCGACCTCATGAGCCGCGTGGTCAACGATGTCGACCAGGTGGGCGACGGTCTGCTGCAGGGCTTTACCCAGCTTTTCACAGGCGTTATCACCATCGTTGGCACGCTCGCGTTTATGCTCTCCATTAACCTGACCATGACGCTTGTGGTGGTGCTTGTCACGCCGCTTTCCATTTTTGCCGCCGGCGCCATCGCCAAGCTTTCCAACAAGAGCTTTACGGCACAGCAGCGCATCCAAGGCCAGCTTGGCGGTCATATTGAGGAGTATGTGGGCGAGCAAAAGCTGGTGGATGCGTTTGCCTACGGCCCCAACGCCCAAGCGCGCTTCGACGCGCTCAACGCCGAGCTCTATACGGCAGGTGAGCGCGCGCAGTTTATGGGTTCGCTTTCTAATCCCGGCACGCGCTTTATCAACAACATCATCTATGCCGTGGTCGCCGTGATCGGCTGCGCGGGCGTAATCACGGGCGTGCCGGCGGCGCTTACGGTGGGCGGCGTTCAGATATTCCTATCCTATGCTAACCAGTACACCAAGCCGTTCAACGAGGTTACCAACGTCATCACGCAAATCCAGACGGCGTATGCCTCGGCGCGCCGCATGTTTGCACTGCTCGATGCCCGCGAGCAGGAGCCCGATGCGCCAGATGCCGTAGAGCTTGCCGCCCCGCAGGGCGAGGTGACCTTTGAACACGTGGACTTTAGCTATGTGCCCGACCGCAAGCTGCTGCAGGATATCTGCATCGATGCCAAGCCCGGCACGCGCTTTGCCCTCGTCGGCCCCACGGGCTGTGGCAAGACAACGCTCATCAATTTGCTGCTGCGTTTTTACGATATCGATGCCGGTCGCATCGCGGTCGATGGCCGTTCCTCGCGTGACTATACGCGCGCAAGCCTGCGCCGCGCCTTTGGCATGGTGCTGCAGGACACTTGGCTGTTCGAAGGCACGGTGGCGGAAAACATCGCTTACGGTTGTCCCGATGCCACACGCGAACAGGTTATCGAGGCGGCCAAGCGCGCGCATGCGCACAAGTTTATCGTGCAGCTGCCGAAAGGCTACGACACGGTGATCGGCGAGGACGGCGGCACGTTTAGCCAGGGTCAAAAACAGCTGCTGTGCATCGCGCGCGTCATGCTCACCGACCCGGCGATTTTGCTGCTGGACGAGGCGACCTCGAGCATCGATACCCGCACCGAGCTGCAGGTGCAGGCGGCATTCGACGAGCTCATGGCTGGCCGCACAAGTTTTGTGGTGGCGCATCGCCTGTCGACGATCCGCAATGCCGACTGCATTCTGGTTATGCGCGACGGCCAGATTATTGAGCGGGGCACGCATGACGAGCTGTTGGCATCGGGCGGTTTCTATGCCGAGCTCTACCGCAGCCAGTTTGCCCAGTGAGCAAGCCCGTGGGGCTAATTAATCAATCGACAGACGGTGGTTTACATCTGTCACGTTAGTACTAAGATATTCATCTAATAAATTGCATTAGTGGCTTTAGTTTTGGGGGAAACGAGGCAACGTGACTATGACGTGCTCTTTGGTGGTTAACAGCAAGAGCGGTAATACCAGGATGGTTTCGGGTGCGATCAAGCGCGCTCTGCAGGCTGCGGGCGTTGAGTTTGTCCATGCCGCGGCGTTGAGTGACGATGCGGATGCAGATCAGGTTGCGCTCGAGGCGCAGGGCGCCTGCGCGGCTGACACGGTGCTCGTCGGTTTTTGGTGCGACAAGGGCGCGTGCACGCCTTCGGTCGCGGCGTTGCTCTCCGCCTTGCACGGCAAGCGCGTGTTCCTGTTTGGCACCTGCGGCTTTGGCGCCGACCAGAGCTATTACCAGCAGATTATCGACCGCGTAACTTCCAATTTGGCCGTGGATGCCGAGCTTGCGGGCTGGGCGATGTGCCAGGGCAAGATGGGCCCCGCGGTCAAGCAGCGCTACGAGGCCATGCTCGAGCAAGATCCCGACAACGCCCGATTTAAGATGCTGCTCGACAACTGGGTTGCCGCAAAGGATCACCCCACCAAGGAAGATCTGGATAACATGGCTGCAGCCGCCAAAAAGGCCGTGCTGGGGGAGTAGCTCCCATCGCTGACGGCGGTCGGTCCATCTTTCTAAATGAAACGTCCTCCCGGGCGTCGGGGCACGAAGTTCCCTGCTCTACAGTCCTGCGCAAGACGAAGGCCACATTAAGTGGCCTTCTTTGCGTGCGGAACTCGCGATGAACTTCGTGCCCCGCCGTCCGGGAGGACGCCTCTTTATTGATGGGAGGCCTGATAGGTCGATGGTTCCGTGCCCGGATGCGTCCAAAGTGGGACGGGCTTTCCGGATGGGCAGGCTTTCGAAAAATGCGTCCCGGAATTTGCCTTTGGAATGGGACGTAGTTTCCCGTTGAGGTGCTTTGCGGAAAGTGCATCCCACTCTGGGCGGTCGAAGTGGGACACACTTTCCCAAAGGCGCTCCAACGGGAAATTGCGTCCCATTATTCGGTCAAGAAACGGGATGCATTTTCCCAATGAGAGCAAAACCGGAAAATGCATCCCACAATCAGCCCTCAAAGTGGGACGCCGTTTCCCAATGAGGCTCAAGCGGAAAATGCATCCCGGAATTTGCGCTCAAAGTGGGATGCGGTTTCCGGTTGAGGGTCTAAGGGGAAAGTGCGTCCCAGAATCGACGCTTGAAATGGGATGCAGTTTCCCGATGAGGCACTCGACGGAAAATACATCCCAGAAATGGCCTTTGAGCTGGGATAAGATTTCCGCGGCATCTCGGATTCTCAAAAATGAGACACGCCGTTGGCGAAAATGAGACACGTGATATCGGGCATCGGACGTATCATTTGCAAAAATGAGTACACTCCACTCGAGTAAAGCGAGGTCCCTCATGTACGTTCCACACCCCCGTATCCGTAGGCTGTCGAAAATCCCGCTTGTTGGGACGGCGGCGCTTGCTGCGTTGATCGCCACGAGCGTCGCCTGCTTCACGGCCACGCCCCAGGTTGCCCAGGCGGCAGACGCGCCCGCAATCACCGATATGACCGAGCAGGATTATCAAGCCCTGGGTCTGGGCACGAGCGAGGACATTCCGGCCGATACCGTTGGCCCCTATTCCACTGATACCCCCACGACGTTTGCCACGCGCAGCGAGGTCTATATGGCAGCTAACGGTAGCCATGGCAATCGCTACACTCTGCGCGACAAGCTCGAGAACGTCGAGCGCGGTGACATTGGCGGCAGCAGCAAACTCACCGATGGCTATGGAAGTGTGTGGGGCGCCGCAAAGTTCTGGCAAAACGTCAACAACTTCGATACGAACAGCGATCTCTACAAGCATAGCGACTACGGTGGCGGCACCTGGTCGTACCTAAGCAACAATGAGTCCTCAACAGTACTCGCCAACGACAACAACGGTTTCTCGGGCATTCACGCCACGAGTGTTGAGTTCTGCAGCGACGCCAGCACGGGCAAAAAGAGCCGCGTTGCCGAGCTCCGTGCCTACGGCGACAGTTCCTCCACGACGATTGACGGCAAGTCATACGCCGGAAAGGTTGAGCTGGTCCTCTACTCGTTTAGCAACGGGCGTACGCGCACTCTCGACACACACCTGCCGGTGACGGTCAACACTAATATGATGTACGAAGGCCGTTTTAAGTACCTGGATGCCGGTTACCTGCAAGAGCACGACGCCGTCTTTGATGTCGAGGCGGGCGATGTCGATGGCGACGGCGTCGACGAGCTTTTTGTCTACGCGGGCTGCTATGTCGACGAGAACGGCGTGCGCAAGGCTGTAGTCGACATGTATGACTTGGAGGGCGGCAACTGGAAGCAAAGCGTCGTCAAGATCGATGCCGGTAACGCCGCGGACTACACCACGCACAACAAGGGCGGGAACGACTCCTGGACGCAGCTTCAGTCAGCTCCTGTCGTTTCGCTAGCGGCCGGCGACCTCGATCGCGATTTTTGCGATGACCTCGCCATCGTGGTCTCGGCACCCTACGGCAAGAAGAATATTGATAAGTCGACGCATTGCGAGCTGTTTTCGCGGGATGCATCTAAGGGTGCGCTCGTCCATGTCGATGCTCTGGGCGACGCGGGCGCAATCTCCCTCTCCGCGAACGGCAAGACCATGGTCGCTGCGAATGCGACGTTCGGCACGTTTGCCGCCTACGATGAAGAAGGAAAGAAGACGGGTGAAACCGTCACGGGCCTTATTCTTGCGGGCTATGACTGGCAACGCAGCGCTTTTGATTACGGCGCTTCTGACGGCAGCAAGGGGCTGTACGGCGCGCTGTACCGCTACGCGTATTTTGACTCGGAGTCTGGCGAGTTCAAGCTTTCCGATTGCAAGGAATACAGAGACGGGCTCCTCGCCTCCTATGGGCTGATGCATGTGCCCAACAGCGCATGGAAGGATAGCGCTCAGGATAAGCGCTATCCGTGCACCTTGGCGCCTATTGCCCTTGCCACTGCCAACCTTGACGGCCTGTCCGAGCAGCTGGCGGCCGACGAGGTGCTCGTGGGCGGCGATGTGTTCCGCGACTTTGCCTGCAACACGGCACAGAGCGGGGCTCAGGGCTTGGGGTCCATGGTCGGAACCATGAGCATGAGCGGTCAGCAATACAACAGCAGCAACAAGCATGACCACAAGGGTATAGAGCAGGTGTGGATCAGCGACGTCAAGGCGGGCAGCGTCTCGGGTTCGGACCGCTATAACGAGAGCTTTATCGCCGTGGTGGGCAAGCACCGCGACGAGGACCTGCGCAAGAACGATGACTACTATTGGATGACCGCCTCGCATTTTTCGCTCGACGAGAACGGAAAGGTGCGCCGCGGCGAGGAGCAGGTGATTAGCGAGAGCAACCGTCGCGGCACTACCTACGGCACATTTATCTCGCTCGCGCTGCCCGATGTCGACAACGACAGCGTCAAGATCACGTACAGGGACCGCTACAAGGTCTATACCAACCCGCGCGTGCTTGCCGTGCTGCAGGATGCGCCCTATGTTGAGGATCTGGAGCAGGCATACGGCTATCTGGTGTTGGGCGGCACGTCATACGGAGAGGAAAAGGGCACGGGGACATCCCAGGGCTATACCATTGGCGCCGAGTTGGGCGTTGCCGTCGAGGTGCAGACCGGTCCGCCCCTGGTCGCGATGAATGCTTCAGTCGATTTTGCCGCCGAGGGATGCTATGACTACCGGAGCGAGCGCACGGTCAGCGCAAGCGTAAGCTATGAGTCGCATGCCGGCGAGGGTGACAAGGCCGTGCTCTACACGATTCCGATGGTCTATTACGAGTATGAGATCGAAAATGAGGAAACTGGTGGCAAGGGCGTGATGGCGGCGCCCGTGTCGCTCGGCGCGCAGACCTCGGTCGTTAATGTCGAGGCCTATGACCGCATTGCCAAACAGCACAATATGACGCCGCTCAGCTACTTTTTGACCAACCGGTCGGGAGAACCCGGAACCTATCAAACGACGCTCAACAGCGAGACTCCCGTTGGGGATTCCTTTGGCCTGGGCAAGCCTGGCGTAACGCGCGCCTACACGCACGATGGGCTTAACGGCGCCGCCGCGCAGTCGGGGGCGAGCATTGAGCAGACCATCGAAGTCGAGGAGGGCAAGGAGCAGGAGCTCGAGCTCGGCTTGACGCTGAACGGCAGCGTTGTCATGGGCGCGAAGCTCGCAAAGCACGAGTTGTTTGGCGGCCTGTGCTTTGGTGCCAACGCCGGCTTTACTACGGGTAACTCCTCGAGTGAATCGACCGAATACGGCGGCACCGTCGACAACCTGCCCGAGGCCGCGCAGGGCAAGTACGGTTTTGTGTGGCGTCTGGGCGTCAACGCGGTGGATGTCGACAAGTTCGAGGCAGACTCGGGCGACAAGCTCGGCACCAAGGACACCGACCAGTTCTGGATCGTGGGCTATGACGTTAAGGACGTCGAGATGCCCGACGCGCCGGCCGTGACGGGCTTTACGGCAAACGCCGTCGATTCGACCAGCGTTACGTTTAGCTGGGACGATGTACTCGCAAACAAGAGTGGCTTTAGCTACGGCGTGGGCATGCTGCAGAGCAATGCGGCGGATGCGGTCGTCAATAGCTGGAAGATTGCAGACAACACGCAGACCTCGCTCAAGTGGGATGGGCTGCAGCCCAATACGGAGTATCGATTCGCCATCGCCGCCGTTAAGAATGGATCCACGACCGAAACAGGTATTCGCTCGGCAATCATCACGGTCAAGACCATGCCCGATGGCATGACGATGACCGTGAGCGGACCTGCGGCGGATGCTGCGGAGGGGTCGGATCTTGGATACGACTCTTCGGTTGAGCGCACGGCGGGAAGCCACCTGACGCTCTCGGCGATTGGCCATGTGAAGCAACTCGGTGCCGACGATAGCGAAACAGGGCTGGCACCGACCTATATGTGGTACCGCAAGGGCCGCGGCGAGACAGAGTTTAAGCTCGTGGGTGCCGATGGCAACCTCGCGGCTGGAACGGCCTCAAAGCTCGAGATTGACCTGACCGCAGACGATGACGGTGCGCAGTATTACTGCCACGTGGGATACAACGACGTGGGCCTCGACACCGGCACGACGCTCGTGAATATCGAGGCCGAGGAGACGGCGCCCACAACGGTGAACGCCACCCCGATCCGCACGCGCCGCCTGTTCTCACAGGCAAGTGCGGGCGCCAAGAAGTTCCTGGACCATACGCTGGTAAACACCGCCGGCCCAACCGATTCCGAAGGCTCAAAGGACCCCGAGACTCCTGAGACCCCGACGAACCCGGACAAGCCCAAGTCCGACAACGGAGCTAAGACCGACACCAAGGTCAAGACTACGACCACAGCGAAGAACCTCGCAAACACCGGCGACCAAACATTCGCCCTAGTCGCCACCGCAGCAGCAGCGGGAGCAACGCTCGTAGTGATAGCCCTCATCATGCTGATCAAGCGCCGCAAGACCCACTAGTAGCCAGTCGAACATATCGACAACCCAAAAACCCGGGTAGCCAAAAAACAGGCCACCCGGGTTTTCTGTTGAGTGGAGACTCCGCAAGCGGAAACTGCATCCCATTCCAGACAAGAATTCCGGGACACACTTTCCGCAAACAAAGAAGGCCACATGACGTGGCCTTCAACTTATATATGTTCAGCAGATGCCCCCATGACAAGCCGCGCTCCAGCAACAGGGCGTCTGTCCGGGCGGAGGCATATAAGGTTCATCGCGAGTTCCGCACGCAAAGGGGGCCACTTAATGTGGCCCCCGTCTTGCGCAGGACTGTCTGAGCAGGGAACCTTATATGCCTCCGCCCGGACAGACGTTTCAGTTATGAACTCGTAGCTAGTCGCTATTTGATCTTGGTCGTACCCGGCGCCAGGTTGGGGTCGGTCTCGTTGGCCTCGGTCTGGAAGTGCTCGGTGTAGACGTTCTTGCCGTCGCGGAACATCTCGTAGTACTGCATCTTGGCGTAATCCCTCGCGTGCCTTGGTGGCGGCTGCTGCGGCGGCGTCGTCACCGGTGACGTTGGAGGAAAGCGCCCAGCGCAGGCTAGCGTCCTCGTAGCCCACGGAGTTGATAGCGGGCAGCGACTCGCGCAGCGTCATGTGCGCCTTCTGGTAGTCGGAGAGGGGTGCGCCGATCAGCTGCATGAGCTGGGTGGACAGGTAGTTGGTGGACAGGTCGTCGGTCTCACTCGTCTGGTCGCAACCGGCAACGTCGTAGTTGGCCCAGATGATGTAGTCGGTCTGCCACAGGCGTTCCTGGTGCGTGGCGTCGTCCTCGCCGGTAAACCACTTGTCGTTGAACTTGGACGGGAAGAACGGTTGATGGTCGCCCCAGAACACCACGACCACCTTGCGGTCGAGTTTGTTCAGGGCGTTGAGGAAGTAACGCAGCGCCTGGTCGGACTGCTCGATGCACGAGACATACTCGTCGACATCGGAGAGCGTGCCGTCCTCGACGGTCTTGGCGTCCAGGTCGGTCGTGTCGATGTTCAGGTGCATCTGCTTGTCGACCGGCAGCAGGCCCGTGTCGTAGCCCGAGTGATTCTGCATGGTCACGTCGAAGATAAACTGCGGATCGGCGTTCTGGTCGAGCAGCTCAAGAATCTTGTCGTAGGTAGCCTGGTCGGTCACCATACCGCGCAGGGTGTCGGCTCCCTGGAAGTCGTTGATGGACAGGAACTGGTCAAAGCCAAAGTCCTTGTACACGTTCTCGCGGTTCCAGTTGGTGGCGTGGTTGGGGTGCATGGCGGTGGTGGAATAGCCGAGCGACTTGAACTGCTCTGCCAGGTTCCCGGTCGTCTCCATGTTGTAGATGGTGTAGGGGTACACGCCCGAGCCCAGGTTGGCCATGGAGTTGCCGGTCATAAACTCAAACTCGGTATTGGCCGTGCCGCCGCCGTAGGCGCTTACATAGAGCTTGCCGCGGCTGAGGCAGTTGGACAGGCTCTTAAAGTACTGCGGGCCCTCGTAGCCGGCGCGCATATTCTGGTAGATGGATAGATCCGAGAAGGTCTCGTTCATGATGGCGATGACCGTGGGCTTCTCGCTGTCGAATTGGTCCTTTGCGGCGGCGCGCTCGTCGCTCTTGGCGGCCTCGGACTTGTCGTAGGCCTTGGCGTACTTTTTGAGCGTGGCCTTGGCATCGTCGACGGAGTAGTCGGCGGGTTTGGGCGGCTTGATGGACTGCGCTGCGCTAATGAAAGCGGGCAGGTAGCCCTCGCGCCAGTAGCTCTCGTTCGGGCGCCAGGTGTAGACGGTGATGCCGAGGGTGTTGTAGTAGTCGATAAGCGTGACGTGCGCGGTCACGCCGCCCAGGCACAGCACGGCGACGAGCAGGTTGGTGAGCAGCATGCGCTTGGCGTTGGCGGCGCCCTTCTGACGGTGCGGTGCCACCAGGCCGGCGTACTCGCATAGCAGCATGGCGATGGCGGTAAAGCCCATGGACAGCACGCAGAACAGTGAGATCGAGAAGGTGTAGCCGGTGCCGGCGACCGCGGCGGCGGTGGAGATGGCCGAAAGGTCGCCCGGCTGGATGGGCATGGATTTAAACGTGATGACGAAGAACTCGGCAATGCCCAGGACAAAGAGGGCAAAGGCCAGGACCGCGGGAGCTGCGCCGTGGCGCTGGAACAGGAAGAACAGGCCGACCATGAGCGTGGTGATGATGGCCCACTCGAGCAGGATGCACAGGGGGTAGACCCAGGTAAAGTCGTGGTTGGACGAGACCTCCATGCCCAGCAGCGCAAAGACGCCGGCGAGCAGCAGGCACAAGACGGCGGCGACGAGCGGTTTGCCCACAAAGGCGCCGCGCAGGCGGGCGAGCTTGCCGGTGGGGGCGGGGGCGTCGGGCCCGGCGAACGCAAAGACGCGCGGGGCGATGCGGTCGCGGGCGATGCTGGCCCAAGCGCAGCCGGTGAGGATGGCGTTGGTCAGGATGAGCATTACGAAGGCGAGCGGCTCGTTTTGCGCGACGAGGCCAATGGCGCTCCAAATGGTCAAAAAGAGCTGGAACAGGCCGAAGGCGACGCTCCACCCAAGAGCGCTTTTGGCAACGGTGCCCGACTGAGCGCGAATGGCCTTGGCCTCGCGCAAAACAAGGTAGACGGTCGCCGCAAGACCGACGAGCGAGATGGCGGCAGCGAACATGCTGAGACTCCTCACAAACTTAAAACCTACGAAAGCGGGGGTTTACCCGATTGTTACCAAGATATGCGCTGCAATTGGTGGCTGCGCACAACAACCAGCCATATTAACGCGCACGTGTGGCGGTGTGGCGCAATGTAGTGGCGACCTGCGCGATAATGGACGGGAATTACACGGAAACGTAAAGGCTTCTTAAAGAAATGGCAGGGATGAGGCTATGAGCGAGCAGGTTTGCACCAAGGCTGTGGATACGCACGGCTATCCGGTCGAGACTACGGGCAACGTGGTGCTGGACATCTTGGAGCATCGCTCGTCTACGCGTGCCTTTGCGCGTGATGACGACCGCCCCGTGGCGGTGACCGACGAGCAGCGTGCGGCGATCCTGCATGCGGCGAGTCGCGCGCCGTCGGCGGGCGCCATGATGATGTATTCCATCGTAAGCATTCGCGAGCAGGCTACGCTGGACCGTCTGGCCGACCTGTGCGACCACCAGCCCATGATCGCCAAGGCGCCCTGGGCACTAATATTTGTGGTCGATTATGCCAAGTGGATCGATCTGTTTGAGCACGTGGGCTGCTTTGAGCCCGAGTTTGTCGAGCGCACGGGCAAGGCGCCCCGCCGCGCGCCGGGTTTGGGCGACTTTGCCATCGCGGCGCAGGATGCCGTGATCGCCGCGCAAAAACGCCGTGGTTGCCGCCGAGGCCCTGGGGCTGGGGAGCTGCTACATCGGCGATATCGTCGAGAATGCCGAGGAAGTCGCCGAGCTGCTCGATCTGCCGCCCTATACCATGCCGCTATCGATGCTCATCATCGGCACGCCCCGTAAGGAGCGTCCGGCAATCGCGCATCCCGTGGTGAACCTGGTACACGAGGAGCGCTACTGCCGCGCGGATGCCGCGACCATGGACGCGCAGGTGGCCGAGATGGACGCGATGTTTCGTCCGCACGCCCGCGAGGTGGGCGAGCGCGTGGTGGATATCTACACCCGCAAACACACCAGTCCCTTTATGGCCGAGATGAGCCGTTCCATGGAGTGGTGGTTCAAAAACTGGCTTGGAAAATGACGAATGTGACAAAGGGACAGTCCCTTTGTCACATTCCATATCGCCGCGGTGGCCTAAAGGCCGTATAAATGTTTATTTAGCTGGGAAAACGGCGCCATTCAAACATGGGCCGATTACCTATAATTCCTTCGAACATTAAAGTTGGGAGGAAACCGGCTTATGGAACAGAAGGCCAAGGAGGCAGCCTCGCACGCTGCGATTCCTGTGAGCATCTCGGCGATGCTCGTCACGCTGGGCGTGGTGTACGGCGATATCGGCACCAGCCCTATGTATGTAACCAAGGCGCTCGTTGCCGGCAACGGCGGCATCGGAAGCGTGACGGAGGAGTTCGTGCTTGGCGCGCTCTCCCTTGTCGTGTGGACGGTCACGCTGCTGACCACCATCAAGTATGTGCTCATCTCGCTGCGCGCCGATAACCATGGTGAGGGCGGCATTTTTGCCCTGTACAGCCTGGTCAAGCGCTGCGGAAAGTGGCTTATTATCCCTGCCATGCTGGGCGGCGCCGCGCTGCTCGCCGATGGCATCCTGACGCCGGCCGTTACCGTTACCACGGCCATCGAGGGCCTGCGCACCATCCCGGCGGTCCATGCCGTGCTGGGCGATGACCAGGGCCGCGTCGTCGCCATTACGCTCGCCATCATCATCGTGCTCTTCCTGGTACAGCGCATCGGTACGGCCAAGATCGGTCACGCCTTTGGCCCCATCATGACGCTGTGGTTCCTGTTCCTGGGCGGCACGGGTCTGTTCTTTGTCTTCCAGCACCCCGCCGTGCTGCTGTGCCTCAACCCGGTGCGCGGCATCGCCTTTTTGCTGAGCCCCAACAACCACGCGGGCATCATGATTCTGGGCAGTTGCTTCCTCGCCACCACCGGTGCCGAGGCGCTCTACTCTGACATGGGCCACGTCGGCCGCGGCAACATCTACGCTACCTGGCCGTTCGTTAAGTGCTGCCTGCTGCTTTCCTATATGGGCCAGGGCGCTTGGCTTATGAACAACGCTGCCAACCCCGAGCTCATGGGCATTGCCGACCTCAACCCGTTCTACCAGATGCTCGCCCCGGGCCTGCGCCCGTTTGCCGTCGGCCTTTCCACCGTCGCGGCCATCATTGCCTCGCAGGCGCTCATCACCGGCGCATTCTCGCTGGTGTCCGAGGCCAGCCGTCTGGACCTCATGCCGCACATGCAGGTCTTCTACCCTGCCGAGACCAAGGGCCAGCTTTATATTCCCATGGTCAACAACGTCATGCTTGTCGGCTGCGTCATCGTGGTGCTGCTGTTCCAGAACTCGGCGCATATGGAAGCCGCGTACGGCCTTGCCATTACGCTGACTATGATGTGCACCACGCTTCTGCTCTTCTTCTACCTGCACGAGGAGCGCAAGCTCAAGGTTGCTCCGTGGATCTTCGCGGCCTTCTTCCTTTTGCTCGAGGGCTTTTTCTTTGTGAGCTCGCTCACCAAGTTCTTCCACGGCGGCTATTTCACCATTCTGATGGCCGCGCTCATCATGGGCATTATGGTGTGCTGGTACAACGGCACGGCGGTCGAGCAGCGCCAGTTTACGCTGCTGCCGCTGCGCAGCTACCTGCCGCAGCTCAAGCGCCTGCGCGACGACGACCGTTACGAGCGCATGAGCGACAACGTCGTGTACCTGACCAAGGACACCCATACCGACTACATCGACCGCGATATCGTCTATTCGATCTTGGACAAGCATCCCAAGCGCGCCCGCGCCTGGTGGTTTGTGAATGTCGAGACCATGGACGAACCGCACACCTTTGCCTATTCGGTCGAGACGTTCGGCACCGACTACGTGTTCCGCGTGCATCTGTACCTGGGCTACAAGATCAACCAGCGCGTCAATGCCTACCTGCGTCAGGTTGTTCAGGACCTGGCTGCCACCGGCGAGCTGCCGCCGCAGACGCATGACTACTCGGTCTACAAGGATCCGGGTAACATCGGCACTTTCAAGTTCGTCCTGATCCGTAAGCTTCTGGCGCCCGAAAGCGATGTGGAGCCCAGCGAGCGTACGGCCATCACGCTCAAGTACATCATCCGCCGCGCCGCCGGCACGCCTGCACGCTGGTATGGCCTGGAGAACTCCAACGTGAGCTTTGAGTACGTGCCGCTGTTCACCAAGTTCAAGGCCGTGAACAAGATGCAGCGCCTGGCTCCCAACGAGCGGCCGTAGTCGACGCTCGAGGTTTGTCTGCGAACGGGCGGGCTTGTATTGACGGGGATTGAGTCCTGGGAGGAAACCATGGATGCAAAGGTGCTTGACGGTTGCGATTTTGCGACCGAGCTGGTGCGTGAGGCGCGCGTCGACGCCGCCGAAGATCGGTTCTTTACGAATCGTGCCAACATGGACATGGCCGACCGTGTGATCTCGATCGTGGTGACGCTGCTTGTCGCGGCGTGCGTGTGCGCACTGCTCGCGCACGTGCTGTTTGTCTAACGACCGCAGGCTGCAAAGGCTATACACTTGGAACCACCACAAGGGAAACCACCACAAAGGTGCCTGTCCCTTTGTGGTGGTTTTGTTTTTGAGAGAGGGGCGGGGCGCTGATGGACGTCCGTACGGACGGCGATATTGCCGATAGCTTTTGGTGGCGGCGCACAACGCTGACGCGCCGCACTCCTCTGTATGACGCCTGCGTATCGGTGGGGCTGCTGGTCGCGGCGACGATTGTGGGCGCGCTGCTCGACCATCCGGGTCTCGCGCCGAGCATCATGATCGTCTATGTGTTCGCCGTTCAGCTGTGCGCATTCTTTACCTGCAGTCGCCTGTATTGCTTGCTGAGCTCGGCTGCCGCCGTGGCGCTCTACAACTTCTTGTTTGTCTACCCGCGCTACTTGCTGTCGTTTATCGACCGCGGCTATCCCGGCATGTTCTTCATCATGTTTGTGGTCTCGCTTGTGTCGAGCTCGATTGCCTTGGCCCTGCGTCGCGCTTTGGCACAGGCTGCCGCCAGCGACCGCCGCACGCATATGGTGCTCGAGACCAATCGCATGTTGCAGCGCTGCGCCGACGAGCAGCAGATCGTTCACGCCATGGCCACGCAGCTGGCGCGTCTTTCGGGCTGTCCGGTCGTGTGGTACAGCGCCGACGCCGAGGGCGATGACCTGCTGCCGCGCGCGACTTACACGGCCGTGGGCGATGCCGCGCCGGTGCACGAGCTGGCGCCGCAGATGCCACCGCGGCTCTCGGCGTCCGCCTATGTGGGAACGCCGCTCGACGCCACGTTTGGCGGCTCGGCGTTTTATGGCATCTACCTGACGGTTCGCACAGGCGACGGCTTCGCGCGCTCGGGCGACCCCGCCTCGGTGGTGGGCGTGCTGGCTATCGTTGCCGAGCCCGACGTGCTGACGCACGAGGAGCGGACACTTGCCGATGCTATCGTGAGCGAAGGCGAGCTGGCGCTCGATCGCGCCCGCGCCATGGAGGCCCGCGAGGAGGCGGCGGTGCTCGCCAAAAACGAGCAGCTGCGCGCCAACCTGCTGCGCTCCATCTCGCACGACCTGCGCACGCCGCTCACCAGTATTTCGGGTAATGCCGATGTGCTGCTCGACCAGGGCTCGACCGGCACCGCCGTGCTCGACGCCCAAACGCGCCGCGGCCTGCTCTTGTCCATTCGCTCGGATGCGCAATGGCTCAACGCCACCGTCGAGAACCTGCTCGCCATCACCAAGCTCGAGGGCGGCGGTATGCGCCTGTCGACCACGCTCGAGCTCATGGACGATATCGTGGAGGAGGCGCTGCGCCACGTGAACCCTGCCGTGCGCGAGCACGACCTTAAGGTGGTGGCGTGCGATGAGCCGGCGCTCGTCAACGTCGATGCGCGCCTGATGGTGCAGCTGGTGGTCAATCTGGTGAACAACGCCATCACCTATACGCCCGCGGGCTCGCATATCATGATTTCGATTAGCGTCGACGATGGACGCGTGGCGTGCTCGGTGGCCGATGATGGTCCGGGCATTGCGCCCGAGGACCGCGAGCGAATCTTTGAGTCGTTCTACACCGCCAACCACGGTCTTGCCGACAGCCATCGCAGCGTGGGCCTGGGTCTTTCGCTCTGCCGCTCCATTGCGCTGGCGCATGGCGGTAGCATAGAGGTTGCCGCGGCGGACCCGCACGGCTCGGTCTTTACGATTGAGCTTCCCGTCGCCGACGTTTCGTTTGATAAGGAGTAGCGCTGTGCCGAACTCTGCCGTAAAACCGCTCATCTTGGTCGTTGAGGACGATCCCGCCGTCCGCAACCTTATTGTTGCCGCGCTCGAGGCGCACGGCTTGCGTCATATGGCCGTGGAGACCGCCCATGCCGCCATCGCCGCCGCCTCGTCGCAGGCGCCGAGCATTGTGCTGCTCGATCTGGGCTTGCCCGATATGGACGGCGTCAAGGTGGTCGAGTCGGTGCGCACGTGGTCGGGCATGCCGATTATCGTGGTCTCGGCGCGCAGCGAGGATGCAGACAAGATCCGCGCGCTCGATGCCGGTGCCGATGACTATCTGACCAAGCCGTTTTCGGTCGAGGAGCTGCTCGCGCGTATCCGCACCACGCTCAGGCGTCTTTCGTATGCGCAGATAGGTGCGGGTTCGTCCGAGGGCACGTTCGATACCGGCGAGCTGCATATCGACTTTGATGCCGGCATCGCCACGATGGACGGCGAGGAGCTGCATCTGACGCCGATCGAGTACAAGTTGCTCTGCTTGCTGGCGCACAACGCCGACAAGGTGCTCACGCATCAGTTTATTCTGCACGAGATTTGGGGCACGGCGACCAAGAGCGACCTTGCGAGCCTGCGCGTCTTTATGGGCACGTTGCGCAAGAAGATCGAGTCCGACCCCGCGCACCCGCGCTATATCCAGACGCACGTGGGTATCGGTTACCGATTGGTCACCCAAGGCTAGATCGCCAATCACCATCCCAATATGAGTTGCGGTGGAATACGGTCTAAATTTGCCTAATTCAAGGCAAAACAGTCCGTATTCCACCGCAACTTTGCTATTTGCCCTTGGGCTTGCTGGCGTAGAACTTCTTCTTTTTGGGCTTGCCGGCGGGGGAGGGCTTGCCGTCGCCGCGCGGCCCTCGGTCTCCGGCCTGTGCGTGCGCGGGCGCCGTTGCGCGAGGCTTGCGGGTTTCGGGGTTGCGCAGTTCCTCGGTTCGCTCGGCAATTTCCTCGGCGCTAAAGCCGACCTCGGCCATGGCGTCCTCGATGGGCAGGCGGCGCACGATATAGCAATGGTGCACCTTCTGGTTGCGCGCGAAGTCCTCGGGGATGGTCTGCGCCGTAATGTCCTCCAGCACAACGCCCGCGCGTGCGAGCTTGCGCGTCTCGGGGCGGAAGCCGCGCAGGTTGCAGCTAAAGATGGCATGTCCACCCTGTGCGAGCAGGCGAGATACGCCGGCCAAAAGCTCAACATGGTCGCGCTGGACGTCCCAGGTGCGACGGCCCATTTTGGACGAGTTCGAAAACGTGGGCGGGTCGACAAAGATCAGGTCCCAGCGGTTGCGCGTCTGGCGCTGGTCGCGAATCCAGGCGAGCACGTCGTCGCGCACAAAGTGATGCTGCGGACCCACAAAGCCGTTCTGGCGCATGTTGCGCTCGGCCCAGTCCAGGTAGGTGTTGGAAAGGTCGACCGTCACGGTCTCCTCGACGCCGCCGTCTGCCGCGTAGCAGGTGGCGGTGCCGGTATAGGCGAACAGGTTGAGGAAGCGGCGCGCCTGTTTGGCGTGCTCGCGCACCAGGTTGCGGGTGACGCGGTGATCCAGGAAGATGCCCACATCCAGATAGTCGTCAAAGTTGACGGCAAAGGTGAGCCCGCCTCTTCGATGAGCGGCAGACGACGGCGCGCGATATTGGCGCGCTCGCCCGAGCCGCCCATGCTGCGCCCTGCTTGCCGTCTGCGAGCCGCCGCGCGAACGCGATGCGGGCCTTGGCGTG
>ENA-OQKI01000034-OQKI01000034.1-human-gut-metagenome-genome-assembly--contig:-NODE-34-length-34083-cov-3.854606_pt1 | contig 34083 bp, 25 predicted proteins | sample MGYA00242778_ERZ504798 | MGnify/ENA primary metagenome ERZ504798 (study PRJEB26092, sample SAMD00036414) | human gut metagenome | host: Homo sapiens | study: EMG produced TPA metagenomics assembly of... | reverse complement strand
GTGATCGTGGCGCCAGGCTTCTGCTTGCCGCTGGGGTTCCAGCTAATGACGGTGCCCTCGGTGACGGAGTCGTTCTCCTAGGTAGCTCACGTCGACGCCAAAGCCGGCCATGTCGAGGGCGTTGCGCGCTTGGGCCTCGGTCATGTCGGTCAGGTCGGGGACGGACGTGGTATCCGGGCCGCTGGAGACCTTGTACGAGATGGTCGTGCCCTTCGCGACTTCCTTACCGGCTTCGGTGCCCTGCTCAAAGACCTGGCCCTCATCGGCCTCGTTGGCCTCCTCGGAGGCGTTGCCCTTCAGGCCAACGCTTGCCAGCGCGGCTTCTGCCTGGTCCTTGGTCAGGCCGACAAGCCGGGGAACCTCAACCTTCTCGGAGGGCTTGGGGCCCTTGGAGATTACCAGGTTCACCTTAGTGCCCTTGGCCTTCTTGGTGTTGCCGTTGGGCGTCTGCTCGGCGACCTTGCCCTCGTCGACATCGTCGTTGTAGCTTTGGTCGATGGTGCCGACCTCGAGGCCGGCCTCCTTGATCTGCTCGATAGCGGTCTGCTGGTCCTTGTTAAGCACGTCGGGCACCGTGACTTGCTCGCCCCCAAAGAGTCCGGTGGCGAAGGCCACCACAACGCCAACCACGGCGATTGCGGCGACTACGGCGGCGATAATCTTGTTCTTGTTGGACTTGGGCTGATCGACCTCGTAGGAACCGGTGGAACCCGAGACGGCGCTGCGGGGGTTGGTCTGTCCGCTTACGCCCGATACGGGGCGAACCATAGCGCGCGTGGAGTCAGACAGCTCACGGGTCTTGGTGGCGCCCAGGTCGCCCGCGGCACCGATGATGCGCGTGGGCTCGGAGACGTTGACGGCGCGGCCGGACAGGTAGTTGTTGAGCACCTGGCGCAGCTCGTCTGCCGTCTGGAAGCGGTTCGACGGGTCCTTTTCCATGCACTTGAGGATGATGCGCTCCAGATCGGCGTCGACGCCGGAGTTGATCTGGCTCGGCGGAACCGGCAGTTCGTTTACCTGCTTGAGCGCAACCGAGATGGCGTCGTCACCGTCAAAGGGGACGCGACCGGTGGCGCACTCGTACATCACGACGCCCAGGGAGTAGATATCCGAAGTGGGACCGAGGTCCTGGCCGCGCGTTTGCTCGGGGCTTACGTAGTGGGCGGTGCCCAGTACATTGTTGTCCTGCGTGAGGTGGCTGTTCTTTGCGCGCGCGATGCCAAAGTCCATGACCTTGATGTTGCCGTCGGGCAGCACCATGATGTTCTGCGGCTTAATGTCGCGGTGGATGATCTCATGCTTGTGAGCGACCGAAAGCGCGGAGCTGATCTGCGAGCCGATCTGGGCGACCTTCTTGGGGTCGAGGGCGCCGTGGCTCTTGATGCCGCTCTTAAGGTCGGTACCGCGCAGGTACTCCATGACGATGTAATAGGTGTCGCCGTCCTTGCCCCAATCGTAGACGCCCACGATATAGGGGGAGGAGAGACCGGCTGCTGCCTGGGCCTCCTGCTTAAAGCGTGCGGCGAAGGTTGCGTCGCCAGCATACTGCGGTAGCATGATCTTGACGGCAACCGTGCGGTCGAGGACCTGGTCCTGTGCACGGTAGACGGTCGCCATGCCGCCTGTCCCCACCTTATCCTTGAGGAGGTATCTTCCCCCGAGGACCCTCTGTTCCATTCCTGCTCCTAACATAACTATTCGCTCAACGATGTGTGTAGTACCTACGATGTGGCCGCTGGGGCCGTGTGGCGCGTTGCCGCTAACTCTTCGGCCGCGGCGCGCCTCGGGTGTCCGATTCGATCATGGGCATCACGCTCCCTGTGCGGCGAGCGCCGCGGTCAGGACGATGCCGGCAATCTTGGCCGCCTTGACGTCGTGTTTGTCGTAATCCTCCAAGGCCACCGAGATGGCGACCGTGGGTGAATCGTAAGGTGCAAAGCCAACGAACATCGAGTTGACGTTGGTGCCGCCGGTCTCGGCCGAGCCGGTCTTGCCGGCGACCTTGACGCCGGGGACCTGGGCATCGGTGCCGGTACCGGACTGGACGACGGCGAGCATGGCCTGCTTGACCTGGTCGGCCGTGGCGGAGCTGACGGCCTGACCCAGCGAGCGGGACTGCGTGGTCTTGACCACAGTTCCGTCCGGGGCGAGTACCTGGGCTACAAAGTACGGGTCCATGACCACGCCACTGTTAGCGATGGCGGCGGCAATCACGGCGTTTTGCATGACGGTGGTCTGCGGCCCGGGCGTGTGGTCCATGCCGACAGGCTGGCCGGCGCCGGCCCAGGCGGTCTCCCACTCGGTCATGAGCGACGGGTCGGCCATGATGGAGGCCGCGGAGGTCAGGTCCTGGCCGAGCTTTTGGCCGTAGCCAAAGGCGTTGGCAAACTGCACGAGCGTGTTTGCGCCAACTTCGTTTGCCACCTGGCCAAAGACGACGTTGGAGGACACGGCAAAGGCCTGCTGCAGGCTGATGGTGCCGTAGCTCTCGTTGGCATAGTTGGTGACCGGTGCGTTGCCGATGTCCATGGAGCCGGGCGCCTGGTAGGTGCTGGTAAGGCTGGCGGTACCGGTCTCGAGTGCCGCGGAAAGCGTAACGACCTTAAACGTGGAGCCCGGCGTGTACAGCGCGTCCATGGCGCGATTGTACATGGAGCCGTCCTCGCCGCCGCCCGCCTGCAGCAGGGCGTCGATGTTGGTGTTGTCGTAGGTGGGCGAGCTGGCACATGCGAGTACCGCGCCGGTACGCGGGTCGATGACCACTACAGCGCCCTTAAAGCCCTTGAGTGCCTGCTCGGCCGCCGTCTGGATACGCGAGTCGATGGTGAGCTTGGCGGTGTTGCCCGGCTGGGTCTGGCCCGCGAGCGACGCGATGGCGTTGTTCCAGCTGGAGTAGTCCTTAGAACCGGTGAGCGTGTCGTTCATGACGCTCTCGATGGCGGTGGTGCCATACTGCTGGCTCACGTAGCCAACCACGTGCGCTGCCAGGTTACCGTTGGGGTAGGAGCGTACGTAGGTGCCGTCCTCCTGCTGCAGCGACTCGGCCAGCGTCACGCCGTCGGACGTGATGATGGAGCCGCGCTGGATGTACTTGGAGCGGGCGATGGTGTGGTTGTTGGTCGGCATGTCCTGATAGTCCTTGGCCTTAATGACCTGGACATAGGTGAGGTTGCCGATAAGGATGGCGAACAGCGCCGTAAAGGCGAGCACCGCACGGGTTAGACGGTTGGCGAGCGCAACGCGGCCGAGCACACCGGATTCAGGCGTGTCGAGCAGGCGACGGCGCATGCGCGAGCCGACGGAATGGCTGCCGCTGCCGTAGGAAGACGAGGTGGCAAAGCGCGTGCCCGTCGGGGCGGCGGCAGATGCGACCTGATCATCGGTGATGGCGGCCATGGTGCCGGTGCCGGTAAGCTCGGCCTCGCGTCCGGTCGCCTCGTCACCGGCGCGCAGCAGGAGCGCGACGATGATAAAGCTTGCCAGCAGCGAGGAGCCGCCCTGGCTCATAAAGGGCAGGGTGACGCCGGTCAGCGGGATCAGGCGGGTTACGCCGCCAACGATCAAGAAGGCCTGGAAGCTGATGGCTGCCGTAAGACCGGTGGCGCTAAAGGCGGCAAGGTCGGATTTAGCGCGGGCAGCCGTGGTGAGGCCACGCACGGCAAAAAGCATAAACAGGATGAGCACGGCGCCGCCGCCCAAAAGGCCCATCTCCTCGCCGATAGCCGAAAAGATAAAGTCGGACTCGACGACGGGGATGTTGTTGGCCATGCCGTTGCCGATGCCAACACCGACCAGGCCGCCATCGGCAAGCGAGAAGAGCGACTGGACGATCTGGTAGCCCTGGCCCTGGGCGTCCTTAAACGGATCGACCCAAACCTGGAAACGCACCTGAACGTGAGACAGGAACTTGTAGGCGCCCACAGCTCCAACGGCTAAGAGCGCAAGGCCGATAACGACATACGAAAAGCGCCCCGTGGCAACGTAGAGCATCAGCAAGAAGATGGTGTAGAACAGCACGGCCGAACCCAGGTCGCGTTCGAAGACGACGACGAGCAGGCACACACCCCACACGGCAAACAGCGGCAGCAGCAGTCGCAGGCGAGGGATCTTAAAGCCCAGGATCTTGCGGTTGGAGATGGAGAGCAGCTCGCGGTTCTCGGCCAGGTACCCGGCCAGGAACAGCACGATAAAGACCTTGGCGAACTCGCCAGGCTGGATGGTAAAGCCCGCGATGCGAATCCACAGCTTGGAGCCCGAGATCGTGGTGCCGATAAAGATGGGCAGCATCAGCAAGATGATGCCGATGATGCCAAAGGTGTACTTGTAGCGCATGACCACGTCGAGGTTTTTGACCAGTGCGAGCGTTCCCACCATCAGGGCCACCGAGACAAACAGGATGATGAGCTGTGAGATGGCGAGAGCGGGGGCGAGGCGTGTCACGAACGTGATGCCGATGCCCGAAAGTATAAATACGATGGGTAGGATGGCGGGGTCGGCGCCGGGCGCCAAGATGCGCACGGCGATATGTGCCGCGGCGAAGGCGGCAAAGAGGCCGATCGGCACGGCGAGCGTCTCAAAGGAGATGGCGGCGCCCGCGGTGAGCACGTACATCGCATACAGCAGGATGACGGGGAACGCCGAGGCGATGAGCAAGAGCAGTTCGGTGTTGCGGCGACTCATAAGCGGCACTCCCTTTCTAATTCTTATCGGAGGCTTCGGCCTCGGCGGACTGTTCGGCGGTTTTCTCGGAATCTGATTCGGAGGTCGATCTCTGGTCGGTGTTGTCGCGAATCGTTTGCGCGTCGATCACCTGGCGGGTCTGCTCCTCGTCGATCTGGTGGCGGTACTTGGATATCGTGTCCTGCGCATCGTCGACACTTGTTTGCGGAATACCCGCCTTGAGGCGGTTTTGCGTGTCTTCGGGCAGGTCGGACAGCTTGATACTGGTTTCGCTTTCGAGCCAGTGAAGCTTGAGTCCGAGCGGCTTGCCGGGAAGGCCGCGCCAGACGGCGACATTGCCCTGGTAGGTACCCAGGTAGTACGAGCCGGTGACACCCGTGTAGGCCCAGATGGCAGCCGCCAGCACCAAGACGAGACCTAAGACGACGCCGATGGTGACGTTGCGGCGACGCACGCGTTGCGCCTCGCGCATAACGCCATCGTCAACCAGGTCAACGACTACTACGGTCACGTTGTCGTGGCCGCCGGCGGCAAGCGCCGCGTCCACTAGGTTGTCAACGCAGATTTGCGCGGTTGAGGACTGCGTGGCGATGTTCTCGATATCGCTATCGGGAATCATGCTCGAAAGGCCGTCAGAGCACAGTATCAGGCGGTCGCCTTCCTCGATATGCAGAGTGAAGTGGTCGGCATACATGGCGGGGTCTGAGCCCAGCGCACGGGTGATGACCGAACGGTTGGGGTGGACGCGAGCCTCGTCTGCCGTGATCTCGCCGGCGTCCACGAGCTCCTCCACGTAGGAGTGGTCGCGGGTCACGCGGATGAGCGTGCCCTCGTGGAGCAGGTAGGCGCGAGAGTCGCCCACGTGGGCGATGGCGAGCGTGTCGTTTTCGATATAGGCGCAAGTGGCTGTGCAGCCCATGCCGGGCTTGCCTAGGCCGTTCAGGGCCGCCTCGATTACGGCGGCGTTAGCTGCCTCGACGGCTGCCGCCAGGCGTGCTGCGTCGGCGGACTGCGGGGCCGTCTTGGCAATAGTCTCGACGGCGATGGAAGAGGCTACCTCGCCGGCGGCGTGACCGCCCATGCCGTCGCATACGCAAAAGAGCGGCGACTGCACCAGGTAGGAATCCTCATTGTGCGGGCGCACACAGCCAACGTCGGAGCGGGCACCCCACATGAGTTGCGTGGTGGTGCCGGCATCATAGGTCGAGTCGGTCTCGATGCGCTCCTCGGTCAGGGGCTCAAAGCTCATGGTCGAGCCGGGGTCTTTGAGCTTGGCTTCAACGGCGGCTACGTCGATCTCGGCTGTGTCACCGGGAGAGACGGTGTCGGTCTCGGCGTTTGATTCGGAATCGCCGGTGTCCGGGGAGTCGGGCTCCTCGGACACGCGGGCGGTCGACTCGTCGTCTTGCGGGCTGACGTCTATAGGCTCGGGCGCCGGCGTAGACACGGGCGCAACCTCGGATGCCGGGGCTATGGGAAACGCCGGCGCGGCGGGCTCGGGCGCCGCAAACACCGCAGCGCTCTCGTTGATTGCCGCGGCGACAGGCTCTGCAAAGTGAGCTGGCGCCGGGGTTGCTTCGGGCGCTGTGGGCTGTTCCGCGGCATGTGCGCCGATGGGCGCCGCTACGGTATCCTCTTCGTCCTCGTTATCGGCGAGATCCGAAATATCATGCGTTACATGCGAAAGAGGCAGGGAGAACACGGTGTCCTCGGGTTCCACGGGTGCGGAGCCCGCCGGAGCGGCGTGGGCCGGCGCAGCTGTGGCGGCAGCCGGTGCCTCGGTCATAGTCGCGGACTTGTTCTCCTCGTCGATCATCGACGGTTCACCTTCATGACCACGTCGCCAATCTGGACTTCGTCGCCCTCGCGCAGCGTTGCGGGCTCCACAAGCTGGCGGCCGTTGACGAGCGTGCCGTTAAGCGAGTTGAGGTCTTCGATGATGAGCGCCGGGCCCTGCAGCGAAAAGCGCGCATGCGAGGCCGAGACGAACGGTTCGTTGATGCAGATGTCCGAAGATGGCGAGCGACCGACGATGACGGGGCCGAGCATGTCTACGTGGATGCCGCGGATACCGCGCGGACCCTTGTCCACATCGATCGTCCAGATAGCCGAGTCGCGGCGCTGTCCGCGCACAAGTCCCACGCCGGTCTTCATGACGGCGAACAGGAAGATATAGAGCAGGGCGACCAGGACGATGCGGCCTGCAAAAAGGACGATATCGATGTTCATAAGAGACTATCCCCTAAATTCAAAGGTGCTCAAGGCCAAACGTCAGCAGATCGCCGTTGCGCAGCGGGCAGCGCGTAATGCGGCGGTTGTTGACGAGCGTGCCGTTGGTGGAATTGAGGTCCTCGATCGACCAATCCGAGCCCGTAAAGGTGAGCTGGGCGTGGCGGCGCGACACGTTGGGGTCGCGCAGGGCAATATCGGAAACCGAGCGCTCGCGACCGATAGTCACCTGTGCGGAGGTGATGCTATGGCTCTCGCCGCTCACGACGTCGACGAGCTGGGCGAGCGGGCGCTGCGGGGCGCGAGTGCTCGCCATGTTGGAGGCGATGCCGGCTGCGGCGCCTAGGCCCACGGCGGCACCGGTCGCGGCGGCTCCGCCCATGCCGGCAAGCGCGTCGCGCGAGACGGTCTGCGGCACCGGGATGGGTGCTGCGGCGGGGTCGGGGACGCTAGGCGCGAAGGGGTCTGCCACGGCAAGCGGGTCGGGAGCGGCGGCGCGAGGCGTCGGCTGCTGCTGGGGCATGGCGGCGGGGCGCTGCTGCTGCGGGGCAGCAAACTGCTGCTGGCCGGCGCGCGGGGCGCTGGCGGCACGGCTTGCCGCGGAGTTGTTTTGGCCCAGACCGTTTTGATAGGCGCGCTCTTCTTCGTACAGGCGGCCGAGCGTGGGGGCATCGACGTTCTCGGCAAAGACCGAGAACTTGCCGGCGCGCAGCTGCGGATCGATCATAAAGCGCACGAGGGGCTCGCCGACAAAGACATAGCGGCGCTTTTCGGCCTGCGCCTTCACAAACTCGCGGACCTCGCGCGAAAGCTCGGGGTAGAACGGGGCGAGCATGGGATCGTCGTCGGCGGCGATCAGGATGGTATAGAGTGCCGGCGCCGTGTTGACGCCGTTGATCACCAGAGTCTGATCCTCCATGTCGCGAGCGGCCTGCTTGGCAAGCTTCTTAAAGGAGAACGGGGCACGGGTGGCACCGAAGATGCCGGCCACGTGGTCCTCGAAGATGTTCAGGAAGTTCACGAAAGATCACTCTCCGTATAGGTTCTTTGGTATCCGAGCAAATATAGGCATATCCCAACGATTATAGAGGATAGGGTTCCCGCAACCGCCGCCTTGGCGACGACCGCGGCTGCAAGGCTGGCAATTTCCATATGGTGTGCAAGACAGGACGCCGCTGCGCAGCCGATGCCGGCGACAGCGATGGCGGCGATTACGGCAAGGTTTGAGCCCTGATCGGCACGCTTGGCATGGGCGTTGAGCAGCGCAGATGACGCCGCGGCAGTTGCCGCTACCAGCACAAAGGCAGCCCAAAGGAGTGGGTCTCCCAGCGCTGCGGCAACGTTACCGAGCCCCAGCACGCCTCCGGCTGAAAGCGCGACCGTGGCCAGACGGGCAAAAAGTGCGCCCATGCCCGTTGCCGCGGCGGCGCTTGCCGGGCCGAGCCAAAATGACGCGACGCCGGCGGTGACCCCAGCTGCCAGGAAGGTATTGCCGGTCAGACAGCCAAGCGCGAGTGCACAGGTGAGTGCGGCGCTCGCGGCAGCCTCGGTGCGACCCCAGGCGATCCACCAACCGGACATGGCGGCGGCAAAGATCACCGCGACGGGCAACATCGACAGGACGCCCTGTGCCTGCATGGTGGCGTTTGCCATGAGCACCAAAAAGCCCACAGCCGAGATGGCCGAGCCAATCTGGGGGGCCAGGCCGGCCGCCGCTCCGATCGCGATAGCCGCAATGACCAGGCCGGGAAGCGCCGCGACGCCGGCCGTCTGCATCAGCAAAAAGCTAAAGGCGCCGCACGTTAGCGCCGAGATAGCGTGCATGGCGTAGTCGCGCGCATGGCTCCAGCGCGTGCCTGCCCAGCCGAGTGCGGGGTCGACTTCGATGGTGTCGTCCTCGTAGTGCGACGGCTCGATATCGTCGAGCTCCTGCTCGTCATCCGAAAGTTCGCCAACCATTTGCTCCAGGCTGCGACGGCCTTCGCGCACGCTGCCCAGACCGGCAAGGAGCTGGTCGCAAAATGCCTCGATGCTGTTGGGGCGGTCCTGCGGCATGGGGGAGAGCGCGCTCATGAGCGCGGCCTCGGCTCCCGGGGGAAAGTGTGGTATCAGCTCGCTGGGATAGGTGGCGCCGCCGATGATGCGGCCGAGCGAGTCGGCGGGCGTGGCCGCCATAAAAGGAGCGCTGCCGCACAGGCCCTCGTAGATCACACAGGCGAGGGCAAAGACATCGGCGCGCTCGTCGACCGTGCCGGTCTCGATATCGAGCTGCTCGGGCGGCATGTAGCCGATGGTGCCGCCGCGCGAGCCGCCAAAGCCACCGGCGGACGACAGCCGCGCCATGCCAAAGTCGGTGAGCTTTACATTGCCCGAGTGGTCGATGAGCACGTTGGCGGGCTTAATGTCCAGGTGGAGTACGCCATTACTGTGGGCGAAGGTGAGCGCCTGGCCCAGGGCATCGGCAATGGCCGCGGCCTCGTCAAAGGTAAGTGAGTGGCCGTCCGCGCGGTGCAAAAACTCGGCCAGCGACATGCCATCGACATATTCCATAACCAGGTAGGCATAGGCTGTGTCGTGCGTAAAGTCGATGACCTGCACGATGTTGGGATGTTGAAGCATGGCGGCAGTGTGCGCCTCGCGCAGGACATCCATGATGTCGCTAGCGGGCATGCCGGCACCGTTGATAAGGGGGATGCGTTTAATGGCGACGCGGCGGCGCAGGTGCGTGTCGCGGCAAATCTCGATGGAGCCAAAACCGCCGGTCGCAAGTGTCTCGAGCGGCTGGTACCGCTTGAGCAGCTCGCGAGAGCTGGTGCCCTCCAAAGGAACGTCCGGCGAGAACCGGGCGGTATGTTGCGAGAAAAGCGGCATGGCCAACCCTCGTGCGTTTAAAGTTCGTTTGCGAGCGGCGGGCGCGGGGCCGAGCCGTTCGCGGTGGCATAGATGCTGCTAGTGTAGCACGCTCGGGCAGATGGCGAGGATAGCGGGATGCGAGGTGGCCCGATCGATTCGGCCCGTTTCGGCTCGTTTGGAAAGCGCATCTCAGTTTTCAGCCAAATTATGGGATGCGCTTTCCAAATGGGGTGGGCTGCGGAAACTGCATCCCAGAATATTGCCCTGGAACGGGATGCGCTTTCCGAACCGGCGTCCAAAAGGAAACCGCATCCCGCTTTGATGTGGGGACTGCGAACAAAAGCCGGACCGTGATCTGGCGCGGATTGGAGTTCGCCTGAATCATTGATGCTGGCTGGTGTGAGAACAGAGATAAACGAGCGGCTCGAGCGATATAATGACACGCTATGGAGGCCGTATGCTCTTTTCCCGCCGTTCTGCTACATTTGCCTGCGCCATTGCGCTTGTCGTAATGGCGGTCACCCCTTATCACCGGTTTTCATCTTCAATCGGCCTAGCGTCAGGTGCAATGACCTGGCTCGTTATCCTGGGCGCATGCCTCGCGGCGTTTGTTCATGGTGCTGCGCTATGCAAGGGGGGAATGAGAAGGCCGAGGCATCTCGGTGCCATCGGTGTTTTCCTTGGTGTTATTGCAACGGTTCCCGAATGGGCCGACCTGGCTTTCTATGCTCGCGGAGACTCTATTCCAATCGTGTTTGCACCGATTTGGTTGTTACATGGCGTTTCGTGTGTCTCGTGCTTTGTTGGGTCGCTGCTTCTCTCATATGTTATTTGGGGCACGGCGGACTCTCCTTTGACGCAGAGGTCGACACGGACTGACGAAAGGGAAACTCGTCACCCGCAGGACGCGATTTTTACAGAAACAATAGCCGTCATGTCTTGCCTGCTGTTTTGCTGTCGAGTTTCATGGAGAGTCGTTCCCGAGCCATGGGGGATGCCCCCTGTAACGGCCGCGTCAATTGGCCTTGCGCTTTTAATTCCGTTGGTCTATCTCGCATTGACTGTGGCCCCGCCGTTTTGCCGCCCTCGTGCCTTTGGCCATGGGCGGCGCGACGTGTTTGCCTGTTCTGTGCTCGTAGCAGTTCCTATTGGTCTTATTCCGGCTGTTGAGGCGGCATACTTCGCAAGCGATGCCGTGGTCATTGCATTGCTGGCGATGGGGTCCGTTATCGCTGCTGCCTTCGTATGCATGTTGCTAAGGGGAAACGGGACAACAATTCGGATATCGCCTGTGCGTCCGACACATTCGATGCGGGGGTGTTTTCCCCTGCCCTGTCGCCTAGAGAAGAGCAGTTTGTTCGACTGCTGCTCAAAGGGAAAACGCCGGCGGAAATTGCCAAGGAGACGGATACGAAGCCATCGACGGTGAGAACAACGCTTCACCGAGCATACGGGAAGGCGTCGGTTGCGGGCTCACGCGAGCTCGTGGCGCTGTTTGCGGGTGAGGGCGATACTGTAGGGCATGAGCTACCGCAGCGGCATGCTGACGATATAGTGGCATCAGCTCGAACGCGCCGGCTGTTTCGATACCTGCTCACATTATTCTTTATCCTCCTTGCGGCGGGGCCCTTGGTAATGGCGGATAGCGATTGGGGGTCCGGTGTTTCGCGGGCTGTCGCCTTTTCCCTCTTAAGCTACGCATTGGGTCTCGGACTGCTTCTGTCGCTACGCTACGCGGGTGGAAAAGCGAATCGTGGCGCTGCGCTGGATAGAGCGGGTGAAGCGATTTGGCTCGGAAGCCCGTACGTATGGGCGGTGCTATCTGCTGTGGAATGGTCTTTTATCTATATCGCGGCATTGATGTGCATACGCGTTCCGTTGATGGCTGTGCCGGTCCTGTTTTGCGGCGTGGCGTCTACGGCTTCGCTCGCTGTTGGGCTGCGTCCGTTTAAGGTGCATGCCCATGCTCGGGCTATCGTGCCGTTGGTGTCAATGGGCATGGTTGCCTTAATCTATGCGGTCGCTAGGGGGCGAATCCATGGACTTGCGGTGCTGACGGGGGTGCTGCTCACATATATAGTGATGCGAAGCTGTCCGCAGCGCAAAATGCTTGGGATATGGATGCTTTGCTTCGGGGCGACGGCTCCTGTTTGGGCTGTCTTGCTCAATATGGTGCAGGATCTGACGGTTTTCGAGCCGTTGTTCCTCGCGTCGTTGTTGGGGCAAAGTTCGGCTGTCAATGTCGTCGTGGCAACGGTGATTGTTTGCTGGTCTGTGCCCATGTTCGTTACGCACATCGCGCTCGCCCGCTCGGTTGAGGACGAGAAGGCCGTCTTGGAGTACCGGGCGAACGGGTCCACCGAAACGGCCCGCGTGCGCCAGCTGGCCCTGCTTACGTCGCGCTCCCTTTCTGATGTTCAGTCGCAAATTTTGCTGATGACGGCAGAGGGGGCAACGACAAAGGCCATTGCGGAGGATGTCGGTTACGCTGCATCTACGGTGCAAGCGCTGCGGTCTGCATCTTACCGCCAGTTGAAGATCAAGAATAAGGCGGAGCTAATTTTATTGTTATCGCAGGTAAATAACGTGTAAACGCCTGAGCAATCAACTCAATAGCGGGTGTTTACAGACATCTTTCTCTATTCATGCGAAGGTTGCCGTGCGTCGACGCATTGTTAACCGCTTTTGATTGGAGAAGGCCATGATTAAGCCAAGGAGCGCTATTGCTCGAATCGGAGTCGGCTTGGTGATTGCAGCTGGTCTGTCCCTAGGGGTTCCCGCTGCATCGTTTGCACAAGAGGAGTTTGACACCTCTCAGGTTTCCAGCATTACTCAAAACGCCGATACGGGAATTACGACCTGTACGAACAATGCCGATAAGGCATTTAGTTTTCAATGTGCCGGGACGAGTGCAACTGGCTACCGTCAAAAGGATGATTCCTCATCGCTCTATCTGGATATCCAGGGCCATACGGGAAATCCGCTTCGGTTATATACAGACGGTGCGTATAACACAAGCGGTAGCGGCAGCATGAATTGTACTCAGGGAACGTATCGTTCGAATCACAAGGGACAGTGGGAAATGTATAACCTCGTCCGTGAGAACGGGCGATCTGCGGCGCGACTGACTGCATGGGCGGAGTCTGGCTACGGCACTGTTATTGGCGTATGGAGCCCCGACTGCGTCGGGCATTTCCACAAGCTTCCCGCATAGTTGTTTGAAATGGCTCCCTTCCGGCTTTCTGGGTCGGAAGGGGGAGGAGGACGTATGAACCAAAAGCTCGCAAGATACGAACTGTCGAAAACGATTAGACGTCCAGCTTTTATCCTTGCTCTCTTGATTGCGGTCGCAGTTGCAATAGCTGCCGCGCTGGAGCCGTGGGCAAATTTGGAAAAAGAGCGCCACAACCTTCTTTCTTTTGGTTACGGCGTTGGCGTGCAAGCCGAAAATTATCTCGGTCAAACACGTGAAAGCAGCTTCGGTAACTGGATTGTTGTGAGCGCGAACGCGCCACTGTCTGCGTCGGTGTTTTTCTATGCACTGCCCCTGCTTGCAATGTTGGCTGGATCTTGGTCGTGTCTCTTTGAGCGTTTGAGTGGTTATGACATGCAGATATGCACGCGCGTTTCCAGAAAGGCGTACGTGAACGTAAAGATGCTGTCTGCTTTCCTCTCCGCGTTTACAGTGACTGCCATTCCTCTGCTCGTCAATTTCCTGATCGTCTCGATGCTTTTTCCTGCGTATCTTCCTCGGGTCGATGAGTCGACTTACGTAGGACTTTACCTGCATAGCTACTTCTCCGGTCTATTTTATTCGCATCCTTTGTCATATGTGCTCGCATACACGCTGTTCGATGCTGTCACGCTCGGGACTTTATCCATGGCTGTAACTGGCTTCTCAATTTTGTTTCGTAGCAGAATCAAAGCGATAATTGTCCCGTATCTGCTAATGGTTGCGTGGCATTTTGCAAATGGCTGGATCTTCGGCGTAATGGCTTGTGTGGGGTTTAACTGCAATATCCTCAACAGCATCAGGTCGGAATCGCTGAATAACTGGCCAGACATTCGAGCCGGTTTTGCGGAAATCATATTATTGACCCTTGCTTCGTTGGCTTTTTCTGGGGCGTGGAAAAGACGCGAGGTGGTCTGATGCTGTTTAGGCTGGTCGCCGCGGACCTGAGGACCGTTTTGAAGAAGAACATCCTTACTTTTATTGCAATTGCGGCAGTGACCGTTGCGAACTTGGTGTACGCCTACGGATTGTCTTCTGTGTATGGGGTTAGAACGGATACCTTGGGGTTTGCGGATAATCTTGCGCTCGTGTTTGCCGGATCTGCTCCGTTTGAGCCTAGGCCCGGGGTCATGTTTGTGCCTCCGCTAGGATGGCTATTTCTCATTCTGCTTATTCTCTATACAACACTCGACTATCCGACCGAATCGTTGCACGGGTTTGGTTTGCAAGCGCTTGTTCGATGCCGGGCAAGAACCCTTTGGTGGGTCTCGCGTTTTATCTTGGTGGCGGCAGTAACGGCATTTTCACTGCTCGTGGTGGTTTGCTCTGTTGTGATTTGGAGCTTGGTGGTGAGCTCCTCGTTCAGCGCGGTCATTCATGGTGAGTCGCTTCAACTGGCTAATTTGGCGCCGTGGTTTCTCAAAGCTGCCGAGGCAGATGCGCTGCCGTTTTTCATAGGTCTCTTATTTGCTTTTGAGGCGCTTGCGTTTGCGCAGGCAGCGGTTGGGTTTGTGCTTGGGTCGTCAGTCTCGTTTGTGGTTTTAATGAGCTACCTGATCTGCTCGGCATATGCACGACATTGGGCGCTATTGGGTAACGCCTTGATGCTGTTGCGCTGGGGTGGAATTGTCAAAGAGGGAATCGCGGCGGGCTCGAGTGTCTTGTCATCAATTGGGCTTATGTCGTTATGCCTATCGTTGGGTGGACTGTGGTTTCGAAGGGCCGACCTTATAGAAAAGGGGGACAAGATATGAGTGTGATCGTAAGGGGCGTATCGAAGCGCATGGGTAAAAACGATGTCCTGCGCAACGTGTCCATCGAGGTTGACCCTGGGACTGTGGTCGGGCTTCAGGGGATAAACGGTTCGGGTAAGACCATGCTCATGCGAGCGGTCTGCGGATTGATTAGACCCACCGAGGGCGAGATTATTATCGATGGCCAAAGACTTGGGGCGGATATCTCGTTTCCGCCGAGTCTGGGGATGTTGATAGAGGCGCCTTCCTTTTTAGGATATCTGTCTGGTTACGACAATCTGGAGCTCATAGCTCAAATCAATGGCGTTGCCACCCCCGAGGACATTCGCTCTGCCCTGCGGCTCGTGGGGCTCGATGCAGACGAAAAAAAGAAGTTTCGAGCATACTCGCTTGGGATGAAGCAGCGTCTGGGAATAGCTGCGGCAATTATGGAAAAGCCGAAGCTGCTTGTTCTCGATGAGCCAACGAATGCCCTCGACGAAGCGGGCGTTGAAATGCTCAAGCGCGTTGTGGCGATGGCGGCATCAACGGGTCGTGAGGTCCTTCTGTCCAGCCATGACGGAGAGGTGCTCGAGGAACTGGCCGATCGGGTTTACTGCATGCGCGACGGTGCCGTTGTGAAAGTTCGGGAAAGGTCGTGAGCGCGATGAAGAAGACCCTGTGGACGAGAAGATCGGCGCTCGCGCTTTTTTGCTGTGCTGCTGCCGGCCTTGCGGGCATGAGGGTGAGCGTCGTTAACGGGAACCGGACGGTCATTCCTGAGAAATATTACGCGGAGGGCGAATGGCTCTCGATGGATGGAGCGTTTCTGGGGTCGAAGGATGTGGTGACTGATGGGTATTCGTTTTGCATAGACGGGGCAGAGTTGCTCACGCCGCGCGAGTATCTCAAACGAGCACATGACGATTATTCAAAATATGGCACCGTGGATACGAAAACGAGACTGAAGGATGCCGACATCACGTGCGTTATCGCCGTAAAGATGCGTGTCAGAAATAGGGATAATATCGACGGTGGAATCAAAGCGTATGTTTGGCATCTGGTCCCGGAGTCTGCGCCAAACTATGATTTTGTAGTCAATACCGATCTGATAACGCAGGCAATGCCGGTGCTGGGCGGTTCTGCTGCGTTTGCTGTACAGGTTGGGGCGGAGAACGAGTTACTCGTCCCATTCATGATGCAAAACACCAACGACTATTTCGAAGGTTACGAGACCGTCCGTTTTGAGAAAGCGTTTCCCGGGACCTATACGATGAAGATGACCGATCTGCCGGAGCGAAGGCTCTTCAGGTTTGAAGTTAAATAGCTCGAAGGCCCTGTTGGGGGAGCCTCATCCTACGCTGAAGCGGGATGAGATTCCCTTCGCAGTGGCGCTCGGCCCTAGCGCTTCTTCTTGCTCTTCTTCTGCTTGCGCTGCTTGCCCTTGTTGTCCTGGGGCTTGTCGGCCTTGTCGCCCCGCTTGGCCTCGGCGGCAGCCTTCTCGGCCTTCATTTTCTTCTTCTTGGTCTCGATGCGGAGCTTTTTGTTGATGCGCGCCTTAAGGAAGGGGCCAAACTGCTCGGCATCGCCGCGGATAAAGGTGTCCTTAGGGATAGTCACGCCCTGGTCGGCGAACATGGCCACAAAGATGCGCTCGCCGTCGAGCACGTGGTCGAGCTTTTCAAACGGGAAGAACTGCGACTTGCCGCTCGTGCCCCAAACCATCAGGCCGTCCTCGTTGGCGGCGACGCGGCGATAGCGGCCACCCATGGACTCGTCGGCCTCAACGGCGTCGATAAAGTCGCGGGCGAGGGTGTGGTGCAGGTTTTTGCTCCACCAGGCCAAAAAGGCGCCGAATACGATCAAGACGACGCCAAACTTGATCCAGTTGCCGCCGGCCACCAGCATGCCGATGCCGATGAGCGCGGCAATTGCCGCGGCGACATACAGCGAGCCGCGACGCCTGGGCGAGGCGACCAGGCGGGCGAAGTCGGTGACGAGGTCGTTTTCGTATTGGTACTCGTTGAGGTACAGGATGCCGTCGTCGGCTGCGGCCTGCTCCTCGAGCGCGACCTCGACCTGGTCGGCTGCTTCGGAGGGAACGAGGTTGCTCTCTGCGTCTGCCATGCTCTTTGGACTCCTATCGCGGCGGGCTCGCCGTACGGGTTATTATGGAATGCAGTATGCCGTGCGACCGCATGGCCGCCGCGGCAACAAGACTCAGTATACCCGGGGGAGCACCCATGGAATCGTTGTACCGAAAGTATCGCCCGCTCACCTTTGACTCCGTGGTGGGCCAGCAGCATATCGTCTCGACGCTCGAGCACGCCATCACCGAGGGGCGCCTGTCCCACGCCTACCTGTTCTGCGGACCGCGCGGCACGGGCAAGACCACCATGGCGCGCATTCTGGCCAAGGCGCTGCTGTGCCGCAATGCCGAGGCGGCGCGCGCCGAGGGTGCAAGCGGCTGCATGCCCGACGGTACTTGCGAGGAGTGCGAGCTCATTGCCGAGGGTAACCACCCCGATGTCTACGAGCTCGATGCCGCCTCCCGCACGGGCGTGGACAATGTGCGCGAGGAAATCATCAACTCCGTCAACTTTGCCCCGGTGCGCGGCAAGTACAAGATCTATATCATCGACGAGGTCCACATGCTCACGACGGCGGCGTTCAACGCGCTGCTCAAGACGCTCGAGGAGCCGCCGGCACACGTGATCTTTGTGCTGTGCACCACCGACCCGCAAAAGATTCTGGAGACCATCCTCTCGCGCTGCCAGCGTTTCGATTTCCATCGCATCGGCAACGAGGATATCGAGCGTCGCCTGGCATACGTGTGCGAGCAGGAGGGCTTCGATTACGACGATGAGGCGCTGGCTATCGTGGCGCGCCATGCCAAGGGCGGTATGCGCGACGCGCTGTCCACGCTGGAGCAGCTGAGCGTCTTTGGCAACGGTTCTGTGCATGCGGACGACGCCCGCTCGCTTTTAGGCGAGGTTTCGGACCAGATTCTGGGCGAGTTTTCCCGCGCCATTGCCGATCGTGATGTTGCCGAGCTCTATGGACTGATCCGTGCGCAGGTCGAGGAAGGAAACGACCTGCTGGAGCTGACGCGCGACCTGGTGGCGCATGTGCGTGACGTGTACGTTGCCTGCGTTGCCGGTGCCCGTGCCGAGCTGTTTGAGGGCGGCTCCGAGCAGGCCGAGGCGCTTGCTGCCGAGGCCGCTGCCTTTGGCGAGCATCCTGCCGACCGCCTGGCCCGTGTGCTGACGGTGCTCGACGATGCCGCACTGGAGATGAGGGGCGCGAGCGACGTGCGCCTGGTGCTCGAGATCGCCTGCACGCGCCTGGCACGTCCCGAGGCCGATTTAACGATTGAGGCATTGGCCGAGCGCGTGGCCCGCTTGGAGGCCATGGTTGCCAACGGCGCCGTGCCGGCGAGCGTGGCTGCTGCTCAGGCCGCCGCGCCTGCAGCATCCGTACCCGCTGCTGCCCAACAGCCGACGCTAATTTCGGGCGCTCGTGCTGCCGCTCCGGCGGCATCCGCTGCCCCCGCTGCTACGTCCGCGCGCCAGGGCGGTATGCCTTGGGACCGTGGTGCTGCTGTTCCGGCTGCCCAGCCTGCGTCCCGTTCTGCGTCCGTGTCAGCTTCCAAGCCTGCAGCGCCTGCACCTCAGCCTGCGCCGACTCCGACGCCTCAGCCCGTTGCGGCTCCCGCGCCTGCCACCGCTCCGGCACCTAAGCCCCAGTCCAACAATGCCGCCCAGGTTGCCGCCGCCGGTACTGCCGAGACGCCCGCGGTCGAGGATGCCGGAGAGCTGCAGCGCAAATGGGCCGAGGTTGTCGAGCGTGTCAAGGCGCGTCAGGCTTCCTACGCGGGGCTTTTGCTCAATGCCCGCGCCACGGCTGACGACGGCTCCAGGCTCACGGTCTCGTTCCCCGCGGGCTCGACCTTTGCCATCAAGATGCTTGGACGCGCCGACACGCAGTCGGTGGTCCTGCCGACAGTCAGTGCGGTCTTCGGTCGTCGTACCGTCGACTATGTCCTGGATGGGGGTGGCACGCCGGCTCCTCAACATGAGGAGCATTCTCCATCTGCACGGGCTGCGGTATCTGCGGACCCGCAACCCGTGTCCTCGGCGGCCCCTGCATCCTCGAGCGCCAGCGCGACGCAGCCAAAAGCAGCACCGATAGCGGCGCCGACCCCGTCGGCGCCTAAGCCCGTCATGGCCAAACCGGCTGCTCCGACACCCGCGCCCAAGCCTGCCTCGCCCGCGCCCAAGTCGTCTGACCTGGGCAAAGCCCCCTGGCTGCGCTCCGACAACCCCGCCGGCGCTCCTGCCACGGGCAAGCTCCGACCGAGCCCGCGCCCCGAGCGCCCGAGCGCGCGTCCGCTCCCAAGGCTCAGCCCGCCGCGCCGTCTGCGCCATGGGAATCCGAGCAGGTTCCCTACGACGATGCCATGGTTGGCGGTTTTGTTGCCGATGCTGGTGGGGACGATCTGCCTCCGTTCGACGTGCCGGGTGCGGCGTCCGCGCCCAAGTCCGCTGCAACTGCCCCCAAAGAGGAGGACGCTCCTGCAGCTCCCTGGGAGTCCAACTCCGGTGCGGGCGGCCCCTTCGGCCATCAGGGTGCAGCCCCGAGCATCCCGCAGACCGAGGACGAGGCCAAAGCCCTCATCCGCAGCGTCTTCGGCCAGTCCACCATCTTCAAGCCGGTGGAGTAGCTGCGCAGGCGGGTATACTGCTCAAGAAGAGAACCCTTTGAACGGAGCGAGCTTATGATGTGGGAATATGTCCGCCTTGAGGACGATACGCAGGTTTCGTATTCCGAAGTCCGGGAGGACAACACGGTGAAGGTTGTTGTGGAGCGCCCGCGCGATTGGGGTTTTGACACGGCGGAGTGTATCTTGCCGGCATTCAATTGGGTGTCACACGAGGGCTTTAGCGAAGCGAACCTCAAAGAACTCGATGATTTCGTGCGCAACAATGCCCCGCTCATCCTGCGTTTTGCCTACGAAGGCGGACGAGTCTATGCCTAGTCTCTTCCGACTCGGCCATATATCACTTTCTTTTGTCCGGGCGCATCTGTATTTCGGACATGTGTAGTGTGGTGCCGCGTATATCGCATTCGAGCAGACAAGCGCGTGACGGTCGGCCTAGGATGCTGAGGTCGATACGATACGTCGCATGGCCGTCCGTGTACTCGACTTGCTCGGCGTTGACGGTTGCTCCGATTGTAAAATAAAGAGCCCAGTTCGGCATCGACAATCTTGGAGTCCTTTATCTTGACCTTGAACTCTTGGTAGAGGGACGGGCTGTTGTAGTAAATGGTTCGGGTTCCGTCGGTGCATTCATCGGTCGTCTCCCATTTGACGACGGGCTGGTCCGAGCTGGCTATCAGCAGTTCTGCTCCAAAAGCTATGGCATGGGTGATGATAACCAGTAATACCCAGACGACAAAGAGATAGAGAACCACATATGCAACGGGGTGTTTTGAGCGGATGTTTTGGAGTACGGCTGGGACATTCGACGAGGGCACCTCCAAATCGTCATCTATGACAATCAAATTATACCCAGCCGCCATGCGTGCCGCCTCGAGCAGCGGCTCGGCATTTTGCCATGTAGCCTTGTAGCCCTACGCATAAACTGCCTGGTTCCAGCTCTGCTAGATGTAGCTTGAGATAATTATGCAACCTTGCATAATTCGACCTTGCATAATCTTGGGCGTGCGTCACGCTCAAGGACATGTATATCGACTGAGGTAGCGTGTCCGCCCCGCTTGCTTGCCCCGCGCCGTGGTACGATTTTCGAGTTTGAAAGTCCCGTCGCGCTCCGGCTGCCCTTGCAGCTTGTCGCGCGGCCGCACGTAAAGGAGCCATCATGGCCGGTATGAACATGCAGCAAATGATGAAGCAGGCTCGCAAGATGCAGGAGCAGCTTGCCGCCGCGCAGGAAAACCTTAAGTCCCAGACCGTCGACGCCTCTGCCGGCGGCGGCATGGTCAAGGTGACCGTTAACGGCGAGATGGAGCTCGTCAACCTCACCATCGACCCCGATGCCCTCGATCCCGAGGACGTCGATATGCTGCAGGACATGATCATGGCTGCCGTCAACGAGGCCGTCCGCGGTGTCAACGAGCTCGCCAACAAGCAGATGGGCGCCATCACCGGCGGCCTCAACATCCCGGGCATGCCGTTCTAAGACACGCATATATATGAGTGCCAACCATAGTCTGCAAAAATTGCTCGATGAGCTGGGCCGTCTGCCGGGCATTGGTCCCAAGTCGGCCCAGCGCATCGCCTATTACCTGCTCGAGGCCGATGCCGAGGAGGCGCGCCGCCTGGCCGAGGCTATCCTGGAGGTTAAGCAGGAGGTTCACTTTTGCAGCCGCTGCTTTAACTACGCCACGGCCGACGAGTGCTCCATCTGCCAGGATTCGATGCGCGATACCACTCGCATTTGCGTGGTGGGCGAGCCGCGCGATGTCCAGGCGATTGAGCGCACGGGCAGCTACCACGGTCTCTACCACGTATTGGGCGGCGTGATCAGTCCCATGGACAAGATTGGTCCCGAGCAGTTGCACATTCGTGAGCTGCTGGCACGCTTGGGCCACGAGGACATCCACGAGGTCATCATCGCCACCAACCCCAATATCGAGGGCGAGACCACGGCGAGCTACCTGGCCCGCACTATCAAGCCGCTGGGCGTTGAGGTATCGCGTCTGGCGAGCGGCCTTCCCGTGGGCGGCGACCTGGAGTATGCCGACGAGCTTACGCTTGGGCGCGCCATCGAGGCCCGTCGCACGATTTAGGTGGCGAGCCTGCTCCTGCCGTATGTCTTCATCGCGACGCACGGGGTAGCCATAATTTCCCCGTGCGACTGTAAGTTTGTTGTGCAACAAAGATGCTTTGTATCCGCTTATCGCATGGATGCTTCCACTCGCATCCTTAATTTGCCCATTCGTTGCGCAACCTTTTGGGTTCGCTGATACACTCAAATATGGATTCGAATGAATGCGCCGCTCCCGAGCGGCGTGTTTTTGTTGGAGGAGAACGCATGCGGCCCGGTGGCACTCAGACAAAGCGCGGCGCCGCGGTGCGCATGCGACGCCGACTGGGCTTGGCGCCGCGGGCGTACGCACTGCTGTCTTGCTCGCTGGTGCTGGTCATAGCTGGCGTTTCTGCCTATGGCATGACCGTGCCGTCCATGATGCAGGCACATGCCGCACGCGAACCGCGCGTGGGGCATGAGGTCAAAAGTGACCTGGGGACCACGACTGGATATGCTTGGGCAAGTGTGGTCGCGCATATTGTGTTTGGCACCGGCGACGCGGACGGCGCCGAGGCCCCGGACAACGAAGTCACGCTTGCCAATGGCAAAACCATCGTGCTCACCAACACCAAGATCATCGATCGGTTGTCCAACAATAGCGTGGCGGCAACGGTGAATAAGGTCGAGCAGCAGAAGGAGCAGGACGCCCAGCAGTCCGGAAAGCCCGGTAGCTCGGATACTTCTGGCTCCGGCTCGGATTCGTCGAGTTCGGGCGGTGGCTCTGGGTCGGGTTCCTCTGCCGGAGGGTCTGGAAACGGCGGCTCGACGGGCGGCAACACTGACAACGATGCAAACTCCGGTGGCCTTTCCGCTGCTGAGGAAGAGAGCATTCACAGCTGGCTTGTGACCAAGTACAACATGCTCGACGGCTATGTTTCTCGTGCCAATGACGTGGTCTCGACCTATAACTCTACGGGAGATCCCAGGCCGTGCGACAGCCTGGTCGGGGAGATGTTTGTCATTCGAGCCGAGTTCGGTCGTCAGACATTCTCGCCCCGGTCAAAGTGGTATCAGCAGTATGCCAATCTGTGGGGCTGTTACACCAACCTATGTCAATGGGTCGGCCATTACGGCGATGATGACGTCGCGCTCGGTAACTTCAACAATAACGTGGCGGCGCTTGCCCTATGATGACCGATCTTGCATCCACCACACCACAATCGCTCGGTCGCGATCCCATGGTCGGCCTGCGCCTGGCGCGTGTCGACGGGTTTGAGCCGGCCATTGCGCTCGGTCAGGGCGAACTGCCTGCCTATCTGCGTCGTTTTACGATGCTGTTTGCCGACGATGCCACCATGCGCCGTGGCGGTATCGGCCGCGTGACGCGTGCCGTCAACGCCCAAGGCGAGGCCGTGGCGCTCAAGCAGCTCATCTTGCCGACGCGCGATGAGTTTGACGACGATGCCGCTCACGAGGCGCTGGTCGCCAAGTTCAAGGCGGCGTTTCGCGAGGAATACGAATGCCATCGCGCCCTTTCGGGCCTTAAGGGCTTTCCCCGCCTCTATGGCTGGGGCGAGGTCGACGGTGTGCCTGCAATTGTCATGGAATGGGTCGAGGGCGAGACGCTTGCCCGCTTGCGTTCGCGACTTGCCGTGGACGATGCCGGACGCCTGTCGCCGCTTGTGGCGGCGCGTCTGGGTCGCGACCTGTTCGATCTGCTCTGCCGTATGAGCCTGGTGGGCGAGGGCTTTGTCCATCGCGATATCTCGCCCGCTAATATTATGGTGCGTACGGCGCGTCTACCGCTTGACCGGCAGCTTGCCGAGGGCACCTTTGACCTGTGCCTGATCGACTTTGGCTCGTCGCTGGCGCTTGAGCCTGCGTCGGCCGTGGCCGGTACCGGCGGCAAGGCGTCGTTTACGGAGCGTTATGCCACGCTGCGTCGCGCGACGGTTGCCTATGCCCCGCCCGAGATGCTCACCGACGATATTCCCGACCTGCGCGCTTTGCGTATGTCGCCGGCGATTGACGTCTATGCCGCGGCAAGCACGGTTTACGAGCTCATTGCCGGCATCGCGCCATACGAAGCCGCGCCGAGCACTTCGGGCACCTCGGGTTCGCGCAAAAAGACGCGCGACATCGCGAGCCCCTACCGTCTCAAGATGGACACGCGGCCCGACTATCCCATTGGTGCCCATGCGCCCGGTTGCGATTTGACGCAGCTGCTTCATCGCGAGCCCGATGTGGCGCTCGCCGCGGCCGAGCAGGCCCAGCAGCTGGGGCTTGAGCCGGATTCCGAGGAGCTACGCGATGCGCTGGCGTTTGTCGATGCCCAGCTGTTCAACGTGGTGATGGCCTGTCTGTCCAGCCATCAAAAAGATCGTCCCGAGCCGGCGGCGGTCGAGGCGGCGCTCTCGGCGTTTTGTGACCACTATGCGCAAAATGTCGGTCGTTCGCTCCGCGGCGAGCCGCTCACGCCGTGCCCCATGGATGCGTCCGGCCGCGCGGTTCGTCGCGCGCTGATGGTCGGCGCGGCGGTCGTCTGTGGCGTGGTTTGGGCTGCGGTCGTGGTTTCGGCCGCGCTGCTGGCGTCGGGCGCTCGCGTGACGGCGACTTTGGGATCGCTCGTGTGGCCTGGGTCGCTACCGGGTGTTATTGCCGCACTGGCGCTGGCGCTGCCAGGCATGGCCGGCGTTGTCGCGGGGGCACTTGCGCGCGATCGACGCTCGGGGTTCCTGCAGGGTGTGCTTGCGCTTTCTGCCTGCGAGGTTCCGGTACTGGCTGTGGCTGCATGTAGCGTATTTTCCCAACGCGCCGTGATGGGCGGCCTTGTTGCCGCTTTGGTTGCAACCTATACGCTTACGTGGTTTTTGCTTGCGATGGGCTTTGCCTTTGAACTTCCCGTTTCGGCACCGCGACGCACAAAAGCCCAGATGGCGACTCCGCTTGCCGGTGGAGCCGCAGCTGCCCGTACTTTTGGCGGACCTGTCGAAGTATCGTCCGATTCTATTTCTACGACCAAGGAGGCCTAGGTCATGGCATCTCAAGTTGAGCTCACCCCATGCGGGGCCATGTTTGACATCTTTAAGCGCGCGGCGCATCTGAGCCATATCGAGCTGTGCGGCTTGGTGCTTTCGTCCCGTCCGCTCGCCGACGGCCGCAGCCCGCAGAGCCGAGCCGCCGATCGCTCTTGGGTTTCCCGCTTTATCGTTCGCGCGCCGGTCGGCACGCTTCAGCAGCGCTACTTTGCCGAATACGGTACCTCGGCTGCGCGTATTATGTCGCAACTGGCCCTGCGCCAGCGCAATCCCATGGACTCCACGGCTGTGATCAATATGGTGTGCGGTCCTGCAGGTGAACCGATGGTACGCGCGCTCGAAGAGTGCCATCAGGACACGAATCTCTATCGCAACGCGCTCGATCGCCTGTCCCAGGCGGCGGAACTCATGCCCGCCGAGCGCGCCGAGGCCGTGCTGGTGCTGTTTGTCGCCGTCGGTTGTTCGGCGGATGTGCGGTCCTCGGTGAACTATGCCATCGACTACGCGCACGCGACCTGTGGCGGAGGCACCTCCACGCCGCGTTCGCTTGGCATGTCGATGACCGCGGGCGAACGCGAACCCGCTCCGGCGCACCCCTTGGGCTTGCTGCGCGTACAAAACAGTTTTGTCGTGAGCGCCCCGCGCTGGATTCAGCCGAGTGAGCAGGGTGTTGAGATTGGTGCGCTGGCCACTGGTGAGGGCGATATTACCGACGTCGGCGACGATGTCTCGGCCCGCCATGCCCATATCTGGTGCGATGCTCAAAATATCTGGCACGTCGAGGACTTGTCGTCCACCAACGGAACCGTGGTGGTAAACGGGGCCACGCGCGTCTGCATTCAGGTCGAGCCCGGCCGTTCCGCCCAACTCAATCCCGGCGACGAGCTCAAGCTCGGCGAATCCACTACCTACGCCATCCTCTTCGGTGCCCTCTAGCCGGCAGATAGGGACGTTTCTTTTCTGCCGGCACTTGGGGACACTCCTCGGCGCGCCAGAGCCAGTCGCCCGGGGATGGAGGGGCCATTTTGGCCCTTGGCGGTCAGTCGGGGCGAAACTAGAAGATCTTTCCGATTCGCGGCTGTTCATGCTTGTAGAGCATCTAAAACAATAGGATGTTATTCTGGAATATGCCGGGTGCGTGAACTTGCCTGTCTTAGCCTTAATAAGGTATAGGGGAGTTTGGCTCAGGGGTTCCGTCTTGTTCTTCAGCGCAGTATTGTGGGACAGATTTGCTGAGATTGGCGCCTTACACCGCAGAGCGCACGGAAGGCTCTCGATTTGTGTTCTGGCCCCAGAATACAGGGCCTGATACTTACCAACTGTGGCATGGATGTAACATCTGTAGAAATCAACCCTTTTGTTGTCGACCTTTGTAAGAAAAACACTGCCATCAACTCTTTGGATGACGAAACTAGGGTGCTTGAGGGGAGCCTTTACTCCCCTCTGAGAGATGACTCATGTTTTTCGCTTGTCGTTGTGAATCCTCCGTTACTGCCGATTCCGGATGAGATTCCTTATCCCTTCGTTTGAGATGGAGGACAATCGGGTCTGGATAAAACACTTCGTATTCTTAAGGGTGGCGATACGCATTTAGAGAAAAACGGTAAATACTGCTAATAGGGGTGACGACGATGGTGCAGGGGCGACCCGCGATGCTCTCATCAATACGTCGGATACTTGGGAAATCAGGTCTAGATGCATGTATGATGATGCTGTGTGGCTATTCAATTAATCCGCGTTCCGAATGGGTGCAGGGTATAGCTGCGACATCGTATGCTTTTGACCCGGCGCGATACTCAGATATTTCTGAGGCGGTTGACGAAGTTTATACGCACTATGCCGCGCAAGGCGTTTCGGAAGTTTGCACATCTACGTTACGGGCTTAGGTTTCTTCAAGCGAGCAGGCCGGTTGCGTTATTTCGAGCGATTTTTCTAGTCTAGACGACAAAAGGCAAAGGATTTGATGGGTATAAAACGCGGACGTTTGTGGGCGGATGCTCAAATCTATTGTGGCAATCGGGCGGTTGAAAAAGATATTTCAACCGCCCGATTGCCAGGTTCGTCGGAGGAGATGTCCGATTCCGACTCTCTTGTAGGAAGAGCTTGAGATCGTATTGGCCCAAGGCAATCTTAAAGCAGTCTCATTGGCAAATCTTCGCTCCTGTTGTGTTGAGGTGTAAGGTATCAGTGATTGATGTTTTGTGGCGGGTAGATTGGGGCCTTCCTTGATTCGATGCGTTCTCTCGAGGTTCATCAGAGCAAAAGGGGCTTTCGTCTTCATTGCTATCACGGTGATTGGAACCGCTCTCTCCTATGCCATGCCATACGTGAACGGGAAATTCTTAGATTTTCTTCTCGGTAACCGCAGCGAAAGAGACGCCGTACTCTTCGCGCTCCTGGTTGCGTCAATAGGAGTTTTCTCCACCCTCTTTACTTATTTTGCAGGAACACTTTCCATTCGCATAACCACGAGACTTTCCTTTGATCTTCTCAGGGAGGCCGTCTTGCGTTTTGAAAGAGACGATTACTTGGTGAGTCGGACCATCGATCCAGCCTATACAACGCAACGGATTATTTCCGACTCCAGCGTGGTCTCATCCTTCGTTTTGGCGAATTTTATCAGTGCGCCGCTGTCCATTGTAGCCATTCCCATCGTATTGCTTATCATATGGTCAATTGATTCAACTCTCGCGGTGTTTTCCATCATTCTCCTCATCGTGTATTTCTGTGTAATTACTGGGTTGAGGAAACTTTTGTATAGGGTCACGTATGAGAAGAAAGAGGCGGACAGCGCCTTTTACGCCGCAATTGCATCGCAGCTTAATCAGATTCTCAACATTCAACTGACATCTTCGTACGGCAAGAGCGAACAAGCGCTCGACGCTGGCTTTAAGAGCTATTTTCCCAAAGTTTTGCGCTCCGGAAAGCTATCATATTCTCTGACATCGCTCGATGGTCTTTTCGCAGCGTTGTTTCAAGCGGTGATACTTGTTGTTTCCGGAGTACGAATCATTAACGGAACTATGTCAATAGGCGAGTACACTATCATCGGTACATACTTCGCGGTTCTCTTTAAGACTTTGAAAAGTATGATGTCATTGTTCAAATCCTATCAAGATGCCAAAGCATCATGGGATAGGACGGCTATCGCGACGAGAGAAAAGGAGAGATCGGGGTGGAATCGGACCGATTTAGCTAAACTCGATGAAATAAATGACATTTCGGTATCTGATTTGGAATTCTCGGTTGCCCTTCCAGACGGATCTGTCCGAGAGGTCCTCGGCGGGTTTTCTTTCAAGTTTTCCGGTCCTGGTACATATTGCATAGTTGGGGAAAACGGAAGAGGCAAGACGTCACTTCTTTACTTGATGCTCGGGCTATACTCATCGAAAGGCAAAGTAAAATACAACGGCGTGCCAATCGAAGAATGCGACTTGGATTACATACGTGCGAGAGAGATATCGTGCTGCCCACAGTCGTGCTTCGCGCCGGACGAAACGGTGAAAGAGCTGTTAGAGTATTTCGACACGCCCTTTTCTTCCTATCACCGGGGTGTAGATGGCCTACTTTCGCTGGAAAACAGCGTGAAGGAGTTGCTCGGGAAACGTTGCTCCGCGCTTTCGGGCGGTGAGCTGCGCCGAGTGTACTTATGGTCGGCGATTTCACGCAAGTCGTCAGTTTTGGTACTCGACGAGCCCACGACTGGGTTAGACGCTGTAAGCCGCGCCGAGCTTGCGGCCTATGTTAAGCGCAACAAGCAAAGCCAGCTGATCATCGTTGTCTCTCACGATGACGAGATGGTCGGCGCGGTAGAAGGGGTAGTGGATTTAGGCAGCATGTACCAGGGTAAATGATGACAAGTGTAGTGCTACCCAACTGGCAGAGATAACAAAAAGGCGATGCAGATGCACGTAGCATTCAGGCGGTTCGGACTCGGTGCCTTCACGCCATCGCAACGCTTTCAGATATAGTTCTCGTTCTCTTACTAAAGGAAACTTTAGTCTACGTCATCTTGTCGAGACAGAGGTGAAGCGAAGTGTTGTCGCGACGTATCTTATTCCAGGTGGCTCAGTATCAGCGTGAGAATCGCACCAAAGTGTACTTACGATTCTCGTGTCCCACGGACAACATGAGCTGAGCATTGAGGTTCCACCCTTTGCTGCAACTACACGGGGTTGGACGGCAATGAATATGCCGGGCCGCATACCACGCGCAGCGGGGGTCCATGTCCCAGTATGTTGCCTACAGCAGCCTCGATGTCCACGCACACATCATCTCTGCCTTCGCGTTCAATCCATTTGCCGGAGAGTGCGAGGGTTGCCAGGCCGTAGAATTCGAGCCGAACAAATGAAATGCGGTATCAGCGCATAGGATTAAACTGACGATTGCTTTGCACTGAGAATACGCTTGGAAAGCCGCTATGGGTGGCGGCCCTGTTAGCGCTACTGTAAAAACAACCATTTTGACCAACGCTCAACAACCAATCATGCCAACGCAATCCCGCCATTTGCGCCAACGCATTTTCACCATTTCCACCAACGCCGGGGCTTACGCTTCGATCGACGAGCGAACGATGCTTTCGGGAGGAGCGGGCCGTGGCGGAGAAGAACCTGATCGGAGAGTTGGACATGTACAGGGAAGCGGGCATAAAGCCCAACTTCAGCGACATAGCGAAGCGCTACGGCAAGGACAGGCACACCGTGGCGTCGTACTGGAGGGCCGAGGGCGGGCGGCCCCACGACGGGCGCGGCGACAGGGCGGGCTCGTTCGACGCGCACATCGAGGAGGTGGCCGCCAAGGCGCAGCTGCCGGGAGTCACCAAGAAGGGCATCCACGAGTGGCTGCTGCACAGGTATCCCGGCGAGGACCTGGCCGGCTACAACGCCTTCACCCAGTTCATGCGCAAGAACGGCATCGCCGTCGGGGCCTCCGGCGGCCCGGAGCCGCACCCGCGCTTCGAGACGCCGCCCGGACTGCAGCTGCAGTTCGACTGGAAGGAGTCCGTCAAGATGGCGAACCGCGACGGCGAGCTGTTCGAGTTCAACGTGTTCGCGGCGACGCTGGGCCATTCCCGCAGGCACATATTCATCCGGTCGAGGACCAGGACGACCGACGACCTGGTCAGGTGCATGTACGCCACGATCGCGAGGCTCGGCGGCGTGCCGCGCGAGTGGGTCACGGACAACATGTCCGCCCTGGTGACGGTCAAGGGCGGCCGGCGCCTCAAGGTCCAGCGCGCGTACGAGTTCGCCAAGGCCGCCGGCTTCGAGCTGAAGCTGTGCCGCCCGCGCAGCCCCCAGACGAAGGGCAAGGTCGAGTCGTCGAACCGCTTCCTGTCGCGGCTCATGGCCTACCAGGGCGACTTCGACGGCTGGGACGACATCGACGAGATCGTCGCGCGGATCGAGGACGCCAGCAACTCCGAGCCCAACGAGACCACGGGGCTGCCTCCCTCCGCGCTGTTCATGGAGGAGAAGGACGCGCTGCTGCCCGTCGGCAACCTGCGCGCCCTCGAGGAGGCGATGGGCGACGTGGTGCGCGTGGCCAGGGTGCCGGCCACGATGCTGGTGAGCGCGCACGGCGAGCCCATGTCGGTGCCCAGGCGCTGCATCGGCAGGCCCGCCCGCATCGTCTGCATGCCCGGCGGCGCGATGGACTGCTACGTCGGCGGCGAGCTGGTGGCCACGCACGTGGCGGGCGGGCCGGCCTACGACCCGGCGCACTACGCCGAGGCCATGGCCGGCAAGCGGTGGTTCGGCGACGCCGCCGGCGACATCGAGGCGGCCGCCGCGGCCAACCTCGGCCTGCTCGACTCGATAGGGGGCTCGCTGTGAGCGCCGCCGTGCAGGCCAGCCCCCTCAACCGCCTGGCGGCCAACCTCGAGGAGCTGGGGCTCGAGGGCATGGCGTCGTCGGTGCCCGAGTACGTCAGGCTCGTCGCCGACGGGAGGAAGGGCCTGGTCGACGCCATGCTCGAGCTCACCGACGCCCAGATAGCCCTCAAGCGGCGCGCCGACGACGAGCGCCGCACGAGGATGGCCAACTTCCCCTACATAAAGACGCTGGCCGACTTCGACTGGGGCTTCCAGCCGAGCGTGCCGCGCGGGCTGGTCGAGCAGCTGGCCACGCTCGAGTTCATCGACCGCGGCGACAACGTCGTGCTCGTCGGCAGCCCGGGCGTCGGCAAGACCCACCTGTCGATAGCCATAGGCCACGAGGCGGTGATGGCCCGCAAGCAGGTGTACTTCGCCGACTGCTCGAGGCTGGTCGAGGACCTCAAGCACGCCTCGGCGAAGGAGGCGCTGGCGCGCAGGATGCGGTTCTACGAGCACTGCAGCCTGCTGATAATAGACGAGCTCGGCTACCTCGACATCGGCAAGGAGGGCGCCGACCTGCTGTTCCAGCTGGTCAACAGGCGCTACGCGCTAAAGCGGTCGACCGTCGTCACGACCAACGTGCCGGTGGGCAGGTGGGGCGACGTGTTCGGCAGCAACGTCACGGCCTCGGCGGTGGCCGACAGGCTTTGCCACCATTGCGCGATGATCAAGATAACGGGACGGTCGTACCGCCTGAAGGACGTATCCATCGGCGGCGAGGACGGGAAGGAGGAGGGAGCCTAGACGCCGAAAGCGGCGCATCCGCGTTGGCGAATCCGGCGCATCCGCGTTGGCGCGATTGGCGAAAATACGTTGGTGAAAATGGTGAAAAATATATTGACGCTAACACGGGGCGGCCGAAGGACCTCGCCAAGGGCCAGGCCCCGGACCGGGGCGCCCGGAGGCATGCCGCCAAGGGCGTGCGGAGGCTGGTCGAGAGGCGGGAGGCGCTGCTCGCGCGCGGGGTCCACGGCAACAAGGCGAACGTGGCCACGGCGCGCGAGCTCGCCTGCTGGGTGTGGGCGGTCGGCCTCATGGCCGAGGAGGCGTAGGGGGCGGTCCCCCGCACATAAGCCAGTCACCCCGGAAGCGGTTCGATCCGAAGCCGTTGAGGCGAACCTCAGGTCCCTTTTCTGCGAGCGCCCAGGGCGCCACACGCGTGCACAGACTGTCGGTTCGACGTAGAAGCCTCAGCCGTAGCAACGGATTGCCCAGCGAGAGATCGCCACGGGCGGATATTAAACTGCAAAGACGAGCGTCGGTAAGACACGCCAAGGTCGCCGCGGACGGGTTGATATAGGGAGAGGGCCTGACCCCATATCGTTGGGGCCAGGCCCGATTTTGCCTCTTGACAATGTCCTGCTCATATTAAAAGGAACGTCCCTAAGTGCCGACAGTTAGGGACGTTCCTTTTGTGCCGGCATTCGGGGACACTCCTTGCGGATTTGCGAGCAGTTTGCGCGTTTGTCGACGTAAGGGTGTTCATTTGTCGACTTCTTGGGCTGTGGTCACCTGTTGTTTCTGTGGTGGCTGCAGGCATCTGGCTCAAAAGGGCGGGCTGGCCGTCTATGTTTGCCTGCGGTTTTGTTGCGGTGCGCATTTTCGGTCAAGCTTTTCGTCAAGTGTTTGGTCAGCATCTGGTTTGCAGCCGGAGGCCTATTTTGCCCGCGCTGGTCGTGGCTGTCCACCCTCCTCGTAAGCTCAAATTGAGGTCCATCAGTTTGAGGAGGATGCCATGACTGACCACGCTTTTGACCGAGCAGAGCTGGCTGAAGCCGTCGGCAACGATATTGCCGGCATGGCTCACTTTTGGATGCTGCGGAAGTTTCAATTCCTGGAGCTGGCACGCGAACAGTTCGAGGTCATTGTCGACCCGTGGCTCAGCTATTGCGGGGGGCCTTCTCAAAACGAAATCATGGCCTACAACATGGCGTTTACCGATTGGCTGCTGTTTGAGCGCCCCTATTACCACGGCAAAACGCAGCTCGAGCTATTTGTTGACGAGCCGCCGGCATCGCTTTCGCCTGCCTCGCTCAAGCGGCTCGAGCAGGTACGCGACACGCAGTATTTCTCGCGCTTTGGCATTTTGGACAAGGATCCTGCGAACGGCATGGTTGCGCTGAAGGACACACGCACCGATCATCGCTTTGATGTCTACGATCCGCATATCGTGCAGAAGGAGCACTGGAGTGACGGCGCGATTGCGGTGCGCCTCGCCTGCGTCGACGATGTCTGGCTTACGGCGGGACAGCTCTACCTGTATGACATCGCGCGGCTGAGCGATACGGCGGTCGATGGGCCGGGTGCGGTGCATCCGGAGGACCTGCAGGACGGCTTTGACACCTCGTGCATCAGCTTCTTCTTGCGTCTGGTCCGCGACATCATGGGCGCCCAGGGGCGGTACGTAAAGTCCCTCAACATCTACGAACAGGAGTGGGAGTAGGGGATGGGTAGTTGTCGCCTGCCCTGCCTTTTGCCTTTTTGTCTCAATCTGTAACATCTACAGGCCAAAAATCGGTTTTCCTGTTACAGGTCGAGACAAAGAGGTGCAATGCTGCACGAATGTCTCGATCTGTAACGTTTGGCGGCCGCTTGTGCCCGTAACTGTTACAGGTCGAGACGTTTGTCGGCGGAGGCAACGGTGACGATGGTCCATTTGTCCGATGTGGTGGTGATGGAAGTGCCTAATACCGTTCTCAAACACAAACATACGACTCGTAACACGTTGGCGCGGAATAGGATGCTTGCCAGGCTCACGGAGGCGGCTGAACAAGGCGTGCTGCTTGTGACACACGACAATGCCGAGCTCATGTGGCTACGGCGTCATGTGGGAACCGATGATATTGCGGAGCCCGAGCCGTATTTGTTCTGTTTTCAACATGATTGGGATGCGCTGACGCCGACGGAGCGAGCGCTGCGGGCCATCAAAGGGCTTGCGGAGTTTCATCCCGATTGGGCGTTTTGGGGCTATGACGCGGCGCTTTTGTGGGGTCTGGAGGTGCCGAATGATCTGCTTGGGCCACGATACCTTGTTAAGACAGGTTGCTCGGTGCCACTGAGTGCAGGATGTCGGCTGTTGCGTCCGCAGGCGGCGGGCGCACTTGAACAAGTCGACGGCGTGCAGGTGACGTCGTTTTGGCGCACGGTGGAGGATTGTCTACTGCGTGCGCCGTTCTCCTACGGGTTGGCGATTGCCGATTCTGCACTGCGGGCGAAAGGCGTATCACGTGGGGATTTGTGCGAGCGCCTCCGCGCCGATTGCGAGGGCAGGCGAGGGTATCGCAGGGCACAGGTGATTGCGTCGTATGCGGACGGGCTGTCTGAAAACGGCGGCGAGTCTCGGTTCCGAGCATTCTTTATTGCGTACGGCTTTCCGGTTCCGGAACTGCAGGTGGAGTTTCGCGACCCGCTCGATCCGAGCCAGGTGTTTCGCGTCGACTATTTTTGGCGGCTCGAGGACGGGACGTGTGTCATCGGCGAGCTCGACGGAAAGGGGAAGTACACCTTGCAGAGCGGCGAGGGTCGGGAGTCGGTTGACCCATTCGTGGCAGAGCGTCAGCGGGAATCTCATCTGACAATGCTCGGGCACAAGGTGCTTCGGTTCACGTTTGATGAACTCAAGAACCCGGGAAGCTGGTTAGAAAAGATGAGGCTAGTCGGGTATTTCGCGAGC
>ENA-OQKI01000033-OQKI01000033.1-human-gut-metagenome-genome-assembly--contig:-NODE-33-length-34349-cov-3.235112_pt1 | contig 34349 bp, 32 predicted proteins | sample MGYA00242778_ERZ504798 | MGnify/ENA primary metagenome ERZ504798 (study PRJEB26092, sample SAMD00036414) | human gut metagenome | host: Homo sapiens | study: EMG produced TPA metagenomics assembly of... | reverse complement strand
GTTTATAAGTGTCAGATTCTTTGCATTCCAGCCAAGGTATTCACCTGTAATAAATGAATCGTAGACTGTGACATTTTCCGTATTCCAGAAGGCATCCTTTGAGATAAGCTTTGAATCGTGCACCTCTACATTCCTTGAGCCGTCAAACGAATAGTTGCCGACAAGCTGGAAATTCTTCATGATAAGATTATTTGTATTCATGCCAAAATAATCTCCCTTTGCCGAGACATTCTCGATATCGACATGATCACAGCTCCAGAGGGTCTCCTGGGCATTTGGAAATGTCACATTTTTAAGCTTTAGGTTATTGCAGCGCCTGAAGTTCTTAGGTGCCTCAACTATTGAATCAGTGACAGAGATATTGTCAGTATACCAGACACCCGCACGCGCCATGTCAAACCATGTACAGTCCTTTACAGCTATGTCACTGCAATACCACAGCGGATATTTCCATCTAAAAAAACAGCCTGTCAGGCTAATGCCATGGCTCTCCTTAAGAGGTGACTCTCCGTCATCAAAAATTGTATCATATATATCCAGGTCGTTACTTGCAAACAGTGCTCTTTCGCCTGTCAGAAACTCCTGATGGATTTGTTTTCTTTCGCTCATTATATATACTCCTTTTTCCCGGTAATTCTAAATAGTTATCTGCCATAAAATCAAATAACCGCCGAGCACATAATATATGCAGCCCGACAGTTATCATTATACCCCAAACCATACTGAATTTATAGTATTTTATATAAGTTTAATATTACAAAATTAATATTAAGAGCATGATATTTACAGCTCAAGCCCGTCAAGTATGCTCTTAAGTGCATCAGCAGACTCCTTGAGCTTTTAAAGCTTCCTCACCGTTTAACTCGATTGGGATATCGCTCTCCACTCCGTTTGCTCCAACGATTGCAGGCATTGAGAGAACCACACCGTCGATGCCGTACTGTCCGTGCATCATGTGTGAAACAGGAAGAATAGACTTCTCATCACGCATGATTACCTCGCAGATACGTCTGACCGACATAGCGATACCATAATATGTCGCATGCTTTCTGTTAATTATCTCGTAAGCACTGTTCTTTACGTTTGCAGCGATTTCCTCTGTATTCTCCTTGTGCTTGTAGTGACCTCTCATCTCGCACATCTTGTGAAGCTCCACTCCGGAAACATTGGCTGATGACCATGCAACCACCTCACTGTCTCCATGCTCACCTACGATAAATGCATGTACGCTTCGGCTGTCCACCTCAAGGTGCTCTCCAAGCGCGTACTTAAGTCTTGCACTGTCAAGCACGGTACCTGAACCGATGACACGCTCCTCAGGAAGTCCTGAAAGCTTCTGTGCCACCTGTGTTAAAATATCTACAGGGTTTGCAACGATAAGTAAGATTCCACCGAAATTTCTCTTTGCAATCTCCGGAATGATGCTCTTGAAGATTGCAACATTTTTATTTACCAGATCAAGTCTTGTCTCACCCGGCTTTTGGCCTGCACCAGCAGAAACAACAATGATAGCAGCATCTGCCACATCATCATAACCGCCTGCATATATCTTCATAGGTCTGGCAAAAGGAATACCGTGGCTTATATCCATCGCCTCTCCCTCAGCCTTGTCCTTATCAGCGTCAATGAGAACTATCTCAGAAAAAAGACCGCTCTGCATAAGTGCAAAAACTGATGCCGAACCAACGAATCCACATCCGATCATGACAGCCTTTCTTGGGTTTGTCTTAACAACTGCGCTAGTTTTATTGCTCATGTACGTTCCTCTCTTTCTTAAACTATAATTCAAATAGTTGCTTTTTATTATAACTATTCATCCCAAACACAAATTTTCAATATCTGCTTTGTTATCAGTAGTTCTGAATAATTATCTTTTATTTATATTATACCCGCATTGTACATATAATCCGTTGTAAAAACAACAAATTACTTGATAAAATACAATCAATAGCCCATTGTTCCCATTTTTATACAATTTTAATGCAGATTTTTACATAAAAAGTGCAGTACTAAAAAGCAAACCGGACCAATACAGCTGAATGAATTGTCATTTAGCATATTGATCCGGTTATATTAAAATGCTGTATCCGCTTATTTTGTACTTGAATTTCTGTACTCAAGCGGTGTCATTCCATACAGCTTCTTGAACTGTCTGTTAAAATGCTCCACGTTCTGATATCCTGCCTCGATTGCGATATTCTCAACAGTTGTGATGCTGTTTCTCAGCAGTGTGCGTGCCTTCTTCATCTTGGCATTGGTAACCAGCTCCCCGAAAGTCTTGCCTGACTTCTCCTTTATGTACTTGGAGATATACGGCTCTGTCAGGTTGAACTGTGCAGCCATGTCTGCAAGCGATACCGTCTTGTAGTTGGCCTGGATGAAGTTGAGCATGGCAATATAGCGCTCATCCTTCACGTGACTGTCAGCCTTGGTGGCAAGATAATGGTTTACCGCAACAACAAGCGCTCCGATTGATGCCTTGATGATATCCTCATCCACACCTGCGCCCCAGAACATACTGCCGTCAACTGTGATACCCACATATGCCATAGCCTTTGATGAAGATCCGTGTGAAAGCGCATGCTCCTCGTATACAGTGAGCTCAAAGCTGATGTCAAAATACTGCTTAATTATATTGCTGACTGCGTCGAGACGGCCATTTCCATTGGCATCTACCTTTCTGGTGCTGTCATTGTGTAAAATAACTGCCTCTGCGAAAATGCCGTTTACCTGCTTAAAGTGACACTCCGGTATAGTGAAATATGGATGAAAATCCACATAATTGTCTGTAAAGATACTGTGTACCCACTCAGGTGAAAGCTCCTTGTGCTCCTCGTCCGATACCTGCTTGACCATGTATCCGACCTGCTCTCTCATCTGCTGTGGCACATTGATACCGAAGCTCTGCTTAAGAATATATGCCACTCCGCCCTTTCCTGACTGGCTGTTGATACGGATAACATCAGCCTCGTATGTCCTGCCGACATCCTTTGGATCTATAGGCAGATATGGAACCGTCCACTTATCAAGCTTCTTTTCCTCTCTCCATGCCATGCCCTTTGAGATTGCATCCTGATGTGAGCCTGAAAAAGCAGAAAAAACAAGGTCTCCCGCATATGGCTGTCTCTCGCCTACCTTCATTCTGGTAAATGTCTCATACTTCTCCCTGATCTCAGGCAGATTTGAAAAATCAAGCTGTGGATCCACTCCGTGTGAGTAAAGATTCATGGCAAGTGTCACGATATCTACATTTCCTGTTCTCTCACCGTTTCCAAACAGCGTACCCTCTATCTCCTCAGCTCCTGCAAGCACACCAAGCTCTGATGTGGCAACACCGCAGCCTCTGTCATTATGAGGATGTAAGCAAAGCACTACTCCGTCCCTGTACTTGAGGTGCTTGTTGATATACTCTATCTGTGTGGCAAAAACATGTGGCATAGCATTCTCTACTGTGGTAGGTATATTGATGATGGCCTTATTATCAGCCTTTGGCTGCCATACATCAAGCACAGCGTTGCACACATCAACCGCATAATCCACCTCAGTGCCCGAAAAGCTCTCCGGTGAATACTGGAAACGGAAATTACCGTCAGTCTCTGCTGCAAGGTCTCTCAGTAAAATAGCTCCGTCAACTGCAAGCTGCTTTATCTCTTCCTTTGACTTCTTAAACACCTGCTCACGCTGTGCAACAGATGTGGAATTGTACAGATGTACAACTGCTCTCGGTGCTCCCTCAAGTGCCTTGAATGTCTTCTTGATGATATGCTCTCTGGCCTGTGTCAGCACATGTATAGTGACATCATCAGGAATCATATCCCTCTCAATAAGAGCTCTCGTGAAATTGAACTCTGTCTCAGAAGCTGCCGGGAAACCTACCTCGATTTCCTTAAAACCTATATCTACAAGCATCTTAAAGAAGTCAAGCTTCTCCTCAAGACTCATCGGCTCGATCAGAGCCTGGTTGCCATCACGTAAATCAACCGAACACCACAGTGGTGCTTTATCTATATAATCCTTCTTAACCCAGTCATAAGTGCATTCAGGAGGCAGAAAATAACTGCGCTCGTATTTTTCATATCCTTTCATCTTAAAACCTCTTTTCGTTTGAACTGATATAATTGTAACACATAAGCGCAGTTATTGGAATGATTATATTTAATCACTTTGATTGATGTAATTTAATTTTTATAAAATATAATCAACTTTATTGATTTTGATTATTCTAATCAGATATTTAGGCTAAAATATCCGGCTAATCCTCTCTCTTATTACCCCAGAAAAACAATGCAACTGTTCCCGGACCTGTGTGGCTTCCTATAGTCGTACCGATATCATTTATCTCTACTTTTCCCTTCATCTTAGGGAAGGCAGCCTCTATCAGATCAGCTACGGCTTTAGCATCCTCATAGCATGCAGAATTTGATATATAGACCTTATCCGAATAATCGGCACCATCCTTGCAGAGTGCCTGCATCTTCACAAGCATCTCCTTTATTGCCTTCTTTTTGGTACGGATTTTCTCACGCACAATAAGCTTTCCCTCATTGCTCACATTCATGAAAGGACAGATATTAAGCACATTTCCCACGAATCCCGCGGTCTTTGAGATACGACCTCCCCTGATAAAAAATGTAAGGTCTGATGAGAAGAACCAGTGATTCACCTCAAGTCTGTGCTCCATGGTCCAATCAGCCAGTGTATCAATATCCATGCCGCTATCCCTAAGGTCAGCGAGCTTATCCATCAAAAGACCAAAGCCTGACGATGCTGCCAGCGAATCAATCACATATATCTTTCTGTCAGGGTATTCCTCCTTAAGAGCCTCCTTTGCAAGCCTTGCCGAGTTGACTGTACCTGATATACCTGAGCTTAGTGTACAGTGAAGCACATCATATCCCTCATCCAGAAACTGCCTGAAGTACTCCATGTACTCCTCCTGATTGATCTGCGAGGTCTTTGTCATGGCACCTGCCTCCATTGCCTTGTAGAAATCAGGCAGTGGCATGGACTGTCCTAAATCATCCATATACTCTTTACCGTCAAGCTCATAGTGAAAGCATGCGTACTTAATATTTCTCTCGAGCATATGCTCTCTGGTAAGATCTGCTGTTGAACAGCAGCTAATCACATAATTTGACATATTATTTTCCTTTACCTTTTGACCTTTTATCATTATATGTAGTCAGATACATATGGTATCTCATGATATAAAATATCGTCAAGCTTTGCAACAGCATCATACGTAGCCTGTATTTTGCCCATCTGCAAAAGCTTCTCAGCACTCTTGTAGCCTAAAAGCAGTGTGGTAAACGTGCCAATAGACATGCTTAGGTGATGCTGTGGCTTTTTGTCGGTGAGAGTACAATGACCTCCCTCAAAATCAATGACAAATGTGCCATTGTTCCACGGCAGAAGCTCATCTTCTATCTCGAAGCTAAAGCAGCCGCCCGGACCATCAGGGTCACAGTTGTACTGTGAAATAAACTGCGCCACGTCGATGATTCTGCCCATGGCGTATGGTCTTATTGTCTCCTTTATATCACTGTCATCGAGCTCAAAAGCGATGGGCTCGCTGTAATAGTTGTTGCCTCTGACCTCATCAATCATGGAATCGTGCGCATGAATGTACTCCCACAGACCAAGCTGCGCCTCACGGTTTAAGTAGATGAGCTCCTTGATGTGCATGACATCGGAGCTGATAAGATACACCATATAGCCACACGGTTCATCATCCTCGTTATAGTAGATGGCGACCATCGTATCGTCCTCATCCCAGCGGAAGTACTCCTCCCAAGCCAGATTGTTTCTGTACAGACAGCCGTGAGTCTTCGCGGCAAAGTGAGTATGAAGCTTCTTAAACTGCTCGTCATCCCACTGCACACGGCGCACATAGCCCGGCTCCTTAAGCTTTGTAGGAATCTGTCTGTCCTTTATCACATATGTCATCTTGTTTGAGATAATCTCCCAGCCAAGTCCTCTGTAAAGAGGTATGGAGTATGGATACAAAAGGGCAAACGACTTGTTGCTATCGCGCATCCTCGTAAGACTCTTTCTCATAAGCTTTTTCATGATACCATGGCCTGTGTACTCAGGATACGTGCACACACTTGTGACAAAGCCTACCTCGTAGCGCTCACCATATATATTCATATCGAGCGGATATACCGCAAACTGAGCCACAAGCTCCTCTTTTTTGTCTATGATATTGAAGCAGCCAAGCACATCAGCTCTCTCAAGCACCGGAAACTTCGACTGCTTGATTTCATCATCCTTCCAACCGGTCTCGGCAAGATCTGCCTCTGTTACCTGAAAAGCATAACGAAGCAGTGCATTGTATTCCTCCGCATCGTCCTTTGTCAATACTCTTATCTTAAATTCATCTGATTTAAAAGAATGCTATAGTGTCCTTTCTCACATGTCTTTACTGTATGACCATACATATTTTCCGAAATAATCCTAAAAATATAATAGTCCCAAATTCCTAAAAAGTCAATCTTTTGACTCAATAATGATAAATTTTCCTCTATGGATATCAATCACTGCATAGTCATCAATTATTTCATTGGATATGCCAAGCGATGTAAATCTGTCAAAGGAATAATCCGTAACAGGATACTTAAAGCCTCTAAGGCTCACCTCATTGTCGTCTGTCACTGCTATAAGCGAGACAAACCTGCCATACTGGGCTGATTTTTCAATGGTTACGGGCTTATCCGACATCCTTATACGGTTGTTTGTGTCGATAATGCTGATATCAGTTCCACTTTCCAATCCTATTCCCAAAAGTGAAATATTGCCGAGCACATGGTCTATTCTGCTTCCTGTTGCTCCGAGCAACACTATGCTTCGTGCACCCTCGCTTATGGCAAGTCTTATGGCATACTCTGTATCAGTATCATCCTTTATGGGATTGAGCCTGTGTATCTCGGTCTGTCCCTTTCTCTCAAAATACTCTAAGGCCTTTGTCGTGGCTGAATCGAAATCACCTACAATTATATCAGGCGTGACACCGTTTTCGTACAGGAAATCCATTCCGCTGTCAGCCGCAATTATGGCATCTATTCCGTCAGTCTTTATCTCATTTAAGCCGAATTCCTTATCTATTTTTCCACCACATACAATCAAATACCTCATTTTGTCCACCTTCTTATAAATAACATATCCACATTTGCTACAGCCCCGGAAGCATTTCCGTTTTAACCTGCATCTGTTACATCATGATATTCAGAAAACCATTTACATTTTCTTCTATATCTCCGTTAAACACCGCACTTCCCGCAACAATGATATTGGCTCCTGCCGCAAGCAGTGTCTCCACGTTCTCAAGATTAACACCACCGTCCACCTCGATATCAGCCTTATTTGCGGTTTTCTCAAGAAGTGCCTTTAAGTCGCGCACCTTGTCTACAGTGTACGGAATAAGCTTTTGTCCTCCAAAGCCCGGATTTACAGTCATGATAAGCACCATGTCCACCTTGGGAAGCACATACTCTATGGCTGAGAGCGGAGTAGCCGGATTTAATGCTACACCTGCCAGTATGCCCTTTTCCTTTATTGCCTCGATTGTCCTGTCAAGATGCTTACATGCCTCCGCATGGACTGTGATGATATCTGCTCCTGCTGTCGCAAAATCATCTATATATCTGACCGGCTCATCTATCATCAGATGCACATCAAACATGCGCTCTGTGCACTTTCTGATTGTCTTTATGACCGGCAGTCCTATTGATATGCTGGGAACGAAGCTGCCGTCCATAACATCTATATGCACATACTGTGCTCCGGCCTCATCAAGCTGCTTAAGCTGCTCTCCGAGTATTGAATAATCCGCTGATAAAATTGATGGTGATAAACAGTTCATGTTTTCCTCCGTTTGATTATGCTTTAAATTAATACTTTTGTCTGTTTTTAAGCTCCTCATATAAAAGCTTATAATTATCATACCGCACCTGCGATATTTTCCCATCTGCAAGAGCTTCCTTCACGCCGCAGTCTGGCTCATTTATATGACTGCAGCCCTGAAACCTGCAATATGGCTCATATTCTACAAACTCCGGATAACATGTCCACAGATCTTCCTTTTCAAAGCCCGGCACATCCATCGAGCTGAAGCCGGGTGTATCCATGATATACGTGCCATCCTTTATCGGGATAATCTCAGAATGTCTGGTCGTATGCTTTCCGCGCTCTATTTTCTCACTTATATGTCCGGTCTCCATCTGCACATCATCCTGCAGACAGTTGATGATAGATGACTTGCCAACTCCCGAGGGACCTGCAACCGTGGTCGTCCTTCCCTCTAAAATGTGCTTTATCTCATCTATGCCCTCACCTGTTTTCGTGCTGGTAAAAAGCACTCTATAGCCAGCCGGCTCGTATATGCTTTTAAGCTCCTGCTGCTCTTTAGGTGTGATTAAGTCCTTTTTGTTTGTAAGCATATGGTAACCGGGACATGCTGGTACTCCATCATACACAAAAACCTATCAAGCAGGTTGAAATTGGGATCCGGCTTTGCGGATGCAAAATAACCAGGGCCATGTCTATATTGGACACAGCCGGCCTGATAAGTTCGTTTTTCCGTGGCAGTATACGCTCGACATTGCCTATGTGCTTTTCATCATCGAGGACTGCTATGTCGACTATATCGCCAACCAGCGGCTTTATCTTTTGTTTTCTGAAGGTGCCTTTTGCTTTACACTCGTAGAGAGTGCCGCCTGTGGCAGTTTCTTTTGCTTCTTTGGTTTCTTCTACGTAGACGTAGTAGAAGCCGGCAATTCCTTTAATAATTTTTCCTGTCATGGTTTTCCTTGTGTGCTTTTGTATTTGCAGGAGTCACGCTTTCGGCGGGGTGCATGCCGCGCTTTGAGGTTGTGTGGGTGGCGGGGGCAGGCATATATTCCTCTTAAAAAATATGAAGCCAGCCCCGGGCTCTCCTACGGACAGGCTATGGCTTGCTCTGCCCTGTTCTTTCCTCGGTAGGTTTATGGCACCCCGGGGCATTTCATATTTTTTCCTCGGAACACATGTCTGCCCCGCTTCCTTAGTTCCTCTCCGCGAGTTCAGGTTTTCGTCCGCGGGTTGGCGTGCTATATGTGTATTGTGTGTATTTACAAATACGATGGCGATACGGAAAACTTGACGTAGCTGCGCTACGGCTCGTTTTCCTTGTGCTGCCCCACGCTATGGCAATATCTACCTTTTTTTGCTATTCCGGTTTATAATAATTATTTAGCGTCTCTTATGCTTATGGCACGCTATACATTACTGGATCAAGTGTGACAGTTGCAGGATTTCCTGCTTCATCTGTTTCCCCTGTCTGAACTGTCCAAGTAACCACAATACTTCCTGTAGCTTCTTTCATTGTTCCGGAAACTGTAAATGATGACGTATTTTCATATGAACCCTTATCGTATACAGTTCCACTTTTACCTACAAGCTTATACTCTGCTTTTACTACAGTTCCTTCTCCACTATAACTAACTCCTTTACTTACATTAGTCGATATCTCCTGCTTACCCTTACTGAGTGTAAGTGTGATTGTGGTGCCTGCGGCTACGGTTTCACCGGATTTGGTCTGGCTGATAACGCTGCCGGCTGGTACGGTGTCGCTGTACTGGGAGTCGGCATAGGTGTACTTGAGGCCTGCTCCTGCGAGGGCGCTTTCTGCCTGTGACTGTGAGGCACCTACTACGTTTGGCACGGTGATTGGCTTCTGGCCCGGTGAAAGGGTAACTGTTACTGTGCTGCCCTTTGCGGCCTGTTTCTTTGCTGATGGTGACTGTGCTGTTACTACATCTGCTGCTACACTGTCATTGTAATCTCCATACTCGAAAGTGACACTGAAGCCTGCTGACTCGAGTGTACTCTTTGCCGAGCTCTTGGTCTTTCCGATTACACTTGGTATCTTGACCATCTCTGATGTACTATCACCTTTTCCTGCGATAACTACATTAATCTGTGAACCACGCTTTACTGTATCTCCGGCCTTGACATCCTGCTCAAGGATTGTGCCGTCCTTTCCATCTGACTGCTTTGTCTCAAATGCAAATACTGTGAGGTCAAGCTTTAAGCGGTCTACTGCCTTCTGAGCATCATCCACTGACATGCCTCTGATGTCAATCATCTGGCCCTCTGTCTCAGTCTGTGTCTCTGACTCTGATTCAGACTCGGTCTGTGTCTGTGACTCTGTCTGCTGTGACTCTGAGTTCTTTTTGCCGCCAAACTTAAACACTCCTGCCACTGAAAGTGCAAGATATATGATAACTATTACAATGATTACGGCTGTTACTATACCCATGATCGTGATTGCTTTATCCATCTTTGGATTTAAAAGCTTGCCGTCATCATCATCGTCTTCGTCTTCGTCGTCATCATCGTCGTCTAAGAGTGACTCATCATATTCATCATCATCGTCTTCACCGTCAGCATACTCATCATCATTATCTGCATCGGTATCATCATCGTTTAAGTCCTCTGCGACACCTCTGCCCTCTTTTATCTTGTCAAGTTCCTCCGGGCTTATAACCTTGGTCTTGCCACCGTCAACGAGTGGTGCTATTGTGACGAAATCCTCATCAGGATGCGCAAGAGAGCGCCTTATGTCTGTGAGAAGCTCCTCAATAGTCTGGTATCTGCGATCCGGTGTCTTTTGTGTACACTTTAAGATGATTTTCTCAAAGCTGATCGGCAGATCCGGTGCGTAGATGCTTGGCCTTGCAATCTCCTCCTGTAAGTGCTGCAGTGCAACTGCCACTGTGGTATCACCGTCAAACGGCACACGGCCTGTAACCATCTCAAACATTACGATTCCCAGTGAGTAAATATCACTTCTGCCATCAACGAAGCCGTTTCTTGCCTGCTCCGGAGATGCGTAGTGTACTGAGCCCATCACATCTGAGCTTATTGTATTTGAAGATGTAGCCTTTGCAATTCCAAAGTCTGTCACCTTTACCTTGCCATCTGTAGAAATAATGATATTCTGCGGCTTGATATCACGGTGGATGATATTTTTATTGTGAGCGGCCTCTATGCCCCTTGCCACCTGGATTGCAATACTTGCAGACTCCTTGAATGACAGCTGGCCCTTTTTCTCGATATAAGTCTTAAGTGTGATACCCTCGACATACTCCATGACAATGTAGTACAGACCATTCTCGCTGCCTACATCATAGATATTTACGATATTCGGATGCTCAAGTCCTGCTGCTGACTGTGCCTCAGCACGGAACTTGGTCACAAATGAACTATCCTCCGAAAACTCCTGCTTTAAAACCTTTATAGCTACAAAACGGCTCAGTATATGGTCTTTTGCCTTGTATACATCGGACATGCCGCCTGCGCCAACCTTGCTTAGGATCTCATATCGATCCGATAAAAAACTTCCTATCTCTAACATCTGTTATTACCTCGTCTTAAAATGGTTTAATAATCATTACAGTGATATTATCGCGGCCACCGTTTGCATTGGCCATGGCGACAAGCTGTGACGCTGCTGTCTCGATATTATCATTTTGCCTAATAGTATCACATATTTCTTCATCTCTCACCATATTGGTAAGTCCGTCTGTACACAGAAGAATCCTGTCGTCCTCACATAGCTCGACCTCAAAGAAATCTGCCTCCACATGATCTGCTGCCCCGACAGCTCTCGTGATGATATTCTTGTCCGGATGAACTCTCGCCTCGTCGGCATTTATCTCACCCATCCTGACCATCTCATCAACCAGTGAATGATCCCTGGTAATCTGTCTGATCTGCTCTGTGCCACCTACAATATAAAGCCTGCTGTCACCTATATTGGCCACAAAAAGCTTGTTTCCTATAATAGTTCCTATGACCAAGGTGGTACCCATTCCACGCTTAGCTTCATCCCCACGAGACTCAGCCACCAAAAGCTCATTTGCCTTGTTGATAGCCTCTTTGATGATGGATACCGGTTCATCCCCGGCATTTCTCGATACCGATGCAACCACACGCTCTATAGTGTATCTGGAAGCATAGTCACCGGCTTTGTGTCCTCCCATTCCATCTGCTACGATGAAAAGATTCGGAAGATTTCCTACTGCAGTGTCAGACGAGAAATAAAAATCCTGATTCATCTCACGAATAGCACCTGCATCCGTAATGGAAAACGTCTTCATCTAGTTTATTCCTCTCTCCTTATCTATATGCTTCTTGCGAAGCTGTCCACAGGCACCGTCTATATCTCTGCCCATTTCCCTTCTAATAGTAACATTAATTCCGTTTTTTTCAAGCCATTTTTAAAAGCCTCTATAACACCCTTGTTGGACTGCACGTAGTCGCGCTCCTTTATCGGGTTTACCGGAATCAGATTTATATGGCAGTTCATGCCATGTACGAGTGCCGAAAGCTCTGCTGCATCCTCGGCTGTATCGTTCACTCCGCCTACCAGGCTATACTCAAAGGTGACTCTGCGGCCGGTCTGTGCAAAATAATATTTGCATGCATCGACCACATCATGTATATCATAGCTGTTTGCAACCGGCATGAGAGCTTTTCTCTTTTCCTGGTTGGAGGCATGCAGTGAAAGCGCCAGCGTGATAGAAAGCTTTTCATCTGCAAGCTGTCTCATGCGCGGTACGAGACCACATGTGGAAACTGTCAGATTGCGCTGGCTGATATTGATTCCGTTTTCATCAGTAAGAAGCTCTATAAAGCGCAGCAGATTGTCGTAATTGTCAAGCGGCTCACCTGTACCCATGACAACCACATTTGAGATGCGCTCTCCTATGTCCTTGCCTATCTGATAAATCTGGTCAATCATCTCAGACGGCCTAAGCCCCCTGACTAGTCCGTCAAGAGTGGATGCACAGAATCTGCACCCCATCCTGCAGCCAACCTGCGAAGATATGCACACCGAATTACCATGCTTGTACTTCATAAGCACACTCTCTATGACATTGCCATCGTCCAGTGCAAAGAGATATTTTCTCGTGCCATCGAGCTTTGACACCTGCACCTCCTCTTTTTTTAGCGAGATGAGTATTGCATTGTCCTTTAATACCTGTATGAACTTTTTTGAAATATTGGTCATCTCATCAAAGCTTTCCACATGCTTCACATGAATCCACTCATATATCTGCTTCGCACGGAATTTCTTTTCTCCGAGCGATATGATAAACTCTGTGAGCTCGTCCATATTCATTGATTTGATGTCAGTTAGTTGTTCTTTTATCTGTTCCATATTATTTTTATTAAATCTGCATTTAACTATTGTTTTATAATTCTACTAATTCGAGCCAATTTATATTTATTAATTCATGATTTACTTTAATATCATAATTTACTTTTTATGAATCTTGCAATAAAGAATCCGTCACTTCCATGCTCACCGGGCAGTATCTGTTTCATTCCGGTGCCCTCAGCAAAGCTCTTATCCAGCTCAAACTCCGGATGCTTTTCAATAAACCACCTCACATTGTCCTCATTCTCAGCCTCATCTATCGTACATGTACTGTACACGAGCACTCCGTTTGGCTTCACGTATGTATGCACGGTATCAAGTATCTGTCTTTGAAGAGCGGCAAGCTCATCTACAGACTCAGGCGTCATCTTGTAGCGGATATCCTTCTTTCTGCCGAGCACTCCAAGCCCTGAGCACGGCAGATCACAAATGAGTATATCTGCCTTTCCCGCCGAATCAGCATCAAATACTGTGGCATCCCACACCTCTGCCGACATATTGTTAAGACCATGCCTTTCTATATTTTCCTCAATCATACCGACCTTGGTATCGGTCAGGTCACGCGCGAGCACATGGCCGCTTCCCTGCAAAAGCTCAGCTATATGGGTGCTCTTGCCGCCCGGTGCCGCGCATACATCTATCACATAGTCGCCCTTCTTTGGAGCAGCCGTCTGTGCGACAAGCATGGAGCTGATATCCTGCACATAGAAAACGTCCGTCTCTGAAGCTCTGCAAGCCATTCAAATAATCAAATCCAGATATAACAAACGCATAATTAAGTTCATCAACCGCTGTGACCGTCACACCCTCTGCCTCAAGCATCGCGCGAAGCTCATCCGGAGTACACCTGGTCAGGTTTGTCCTGATGCTAATTGTGCTCTTATTGTGAAAGGCCTTGAAAATCTCCTCTGCCTTCTTCTCTCCGTATGCCGCAACAAATCTGTCCACTATCCACTGTGGCATGGAGTATCGGATACTTAAGGTATCAAACTGTACTGAATCTATATTTCTTGCAATATTTCTGAGAACACCATTTACAAAGCCCGAAAGCTGTGCAAACTTATGCCTCTTTGCAAGCTTCACCGCCTCATTGCATACGGCTGAATCCGGCACCGCATCCATGTACTTTATCTGGTAGACGCTCATGCGAAGAAGGTTTCTGATGAAGGGCTTCATCTTCCTTACCTTTGTCTTTGAAAAAGAGTCTATGATGTAGTCGAGCTGCAGCATATACTCGATAGTGCCGTCAACAAGCCTCGTCATAAAGGCTCTGTCCTGCTTTGACAGATACTGATACTTGTCAAGCACACTACGAAGCACGATGTGCGAAAATGCTCCACGCTCATTAATCTCAATAAGCATCTCAAGGGCAAGCTCACGCGTATCTACAGAGTGCTCATTATGCGCTGCCACGTTTGATTTTGCCGGTCTGCCCGGTATATTATTTTTGTTTATTTGGCTATTTTTATTGTTATGATTACTTTTACTATGATTATTTATATTCTTATTCGATGTCATATAGTTTAACCTACTTGCAGCTAAAACAATATCAGTCGTCCCGTCTGCGTCCGTTTGTGATAAGTATTATACGAAGGAGCTGTAAAATAGCAGCTGCCGCACTGGCTACATAGGTAAGTGCCGCTGACTTGAGCACTCTTCTTGTGTACTTAAGCTCGTCATCTGCAAGTATGCCCTGTGTACGAAGCATGACAAGCGCACGTCTTGAAGCATCAAACTCTACCGGCAATGTCACGAGCTGGAAAAGCACTGCTGCCGAAAATAGCAATATGCCTATATCAATAATAAGCCCTGACGAGCGTGTGTTAAAGAACAAGCCGATAAGTATGACCGGCCATGCAAGCATTGAGCCAAAATTGGCTATAGGCACAAGTGCACTCCTGATTGAAAGAGGTACATAGCTTTTTGCATGCTGTATAGCGTGTCCACACTCATGGGCTGCTACGCCAAGTGCTGCGACCGATGTGGCATTGTACACAGGATCAGATAAATTCACCGTTTTGGTGCGCGGATCATAGTGGTCCGTCAGACTGCCGGACACATGACGCACCTGCACATCATATATGCCTGCCGCCTGAAGCACTCTCTGAGCTACCTGTGCGCCATTCATGCCTGACATGCTTCTCAGCTGCGAGTATTTATTAAATGTACCTTTAACTCTTGCCGATGCAATCATACATATCACTGCACCTATCACAACGAGTATATATGTCGGATCCCAGTAATAATATCCCATGTATCATCTCTCCTTGCTGCTTATTATAATGCGTGTAGTAGTTTGTCAATAGTTACTTATAATTAATAACTATAATGTGAAAAACGAGCCCTCTTCCACATGACAGCCTCTCAAAAATGAACCTGTATCCATGCGCTTCTTGCCCTGGAGCTGTACCTCTACTAAAGATAATGCTCCTTTTCCTGTCTGTACATACATATCATTTTTTCCGATATGATAAATGCAGCCTGGCTCATAATCATCGCTGCCGTCAATCACCTTTGCACTCCACACCTTAAATGTCTTACCGTTTAAGTGGGTGTATGCGCTCGGCCATGGATTAAGCCCCCTTATAAGCCTCTCAATCTCAACAGCCGGCTTTGTCCAGTCGATAAAGCCAAGCTCCTTACTGATCATTGATGTATGTGTGGCCTCCTCGCTGTTTTGAGGAGTATACTCTGCAGTGCCATCCTCTATCATCTTCATGGTCTCCACACACAGCTTTGCTCCCTCTGCTGAGAGCTTATCAAACAGGCTGCCGCCGGTCTCATCAGGTGCGAGTCTGACTGTACTCTTTGCAATCATATCGCCGGTATCGACGCCCTCATCCATCCTCATGGTAGTGACACCTGTAAACTCGTCACCGTTAATCACAGCCCACTGGATAGGAGCCGCACCTCTGTACTTTGGCAGAAGTGAAGCATGCACATTGATACAGCCGTATCGAGGCATATCAAGAATACTCTTTGACAGAATCTGTCCAAAAGCAACCACAATTATTATATCTGCATTAAACTTTCTGAGATACTCTATATTAGCAGTCTCTCTTATTTTAACCGGCTGGAATACCTCAATACCGTGCGAAAGCGCACACTCCTTGACCGGTGTATACTGCATTGTCTTGCCGCGGCCCTTTGGTTTGTCGGGCTGTGTGACAACCAGTGCCACCTCGTGTCCTGCCTCTATAATTGCCTCAAGTGTTCCCACCGAAAAGTCCGGTGTTCCCATGAAAATTACTCTCATCTTACTGCCTCCCAGATATTTTCCAAGCTCAGATAACAAATGTCATCCTAATGATTACTCCTGTGTATCCTCATATGTCACATCGTGAAGTGCGCCCTCAACCTTCTCCACATAGAGATGTCCGTCGAGATGGTCAAGCTCGTGACAGATACATCTGGCCAAAAGCTCCTCTCCCTCTATCTCATACTCATTCATATCCTCGCCCATGAAGCGGGCCTTTACATGATTCGGGCGGGTCACCTGTCCGGCCTTTCCCGGTACTGAAAGACAGCCCTCATCGCCGGTCTGCTCCCCGTCAGACTCGATAATTTCAGGATTAATCATCACGATCGGACCCTCGCCCACATCGATAACAACGATCCTCTTTAATATGCCAACCTGTGGTGCGGCAAGTCCTACACCATTGGCCTCATACATAGTCTCAAGCATATCATCAATAAGTGTTACTATCTTTGGAGTCACCTCCGTAACCTCTCTGCAGACCTTGCCAAGTACAGGGTCTCCCTCCACTCTAATAGTTCTAAGTGCCATAATTGCCTCCTTCTATATCTATCAAAATCCACTCATCGGATTGAAATCAAATGAGATATTAGCATGTTTCATTGCCGTATCAGCTTTCACAGCCTGCTCTATGCCATCCTTTATGGAAATGAGCGCCGCATAGTCAGATGTCTTCATGTAAATCACCTTGCGGTATATGTCATTTACCTTGGCGATGGTCGCATCCGCAGGACCGATGAGCTGAATCTGATGCCTATCATCAGGGCTTTGATTTTCATCTGCATGCGATATCATCTGCGACGCTATATCGTACACTTGCTGTGACATGCTGGCGCACTCACTCTCATCAGGTGATGTGACATGGACTAAAAGCATATTCCATACAGGCGGATAATGCATAAGCCTCCTGTACTCTATCTCCTTATCGTAAAAAGCCTCATAATCCTGCTCTTTGGCAGTCCGGATGGCATAGTGGTCAGGGTCGTAGGTCTGGATAACCACATTGCCGGGCAGCTTCCCTCTGCCGGCGCGCCCTGCCGCCTGGGTCAGCAGAGCAAAGGTGCGCTCCGCCGCATGAAAATCATTCACATGCAGTGACATATCCGCCGCCAGCACACCAACCAGCGTGACATTTGAAAAATCATGCCCCTTTACAATCATCTGCGTACCGATAAGTATATCGGCCTCATGATTGGAAAATGCCTGCAGAATCTTCTCATACGCATCCTTCGCCCTCGTGGTGTCATAATCCATGCGCAGTATACGCGCCTGTGGAAAACGCCTTGCCACCATCGCTTCTATCTTCTGTGTGCCGGCCTTAAAGCCGCTAATGTACTTCGAGCCACAGCTCGGACACACCTTAGGTACCGGCTGTCTGTAGCCGCAGTAGTGACAGACCATCACTCCGCCGCTATGCTCACTGAGTGATACATCGCAATGAGGACATTTTACCACAAAACCGCACGCTCTGCACGACATAAATGCCGATTTGCCCCTTCTATTTAAAAAAAGCATGGTCTGCTGGCCATTTAGAAGCCTCTCCTCCATAAGCTCCTGAAGCCTGGTGGAAAGAATCGAGCGGTTTCCCTCACGAAGCTCCTGCCTCAAATCGACAACCTCACACTTTGGAAGAGGTCTGTCGTCCACGCGCTTATCCAGCTCCAAAAGCCTGTAAACGCCTGTCTTTGCCTTGTAATAGCTATCCACCGACGGTGTTGCAGAGCCAAGTACCACAATAGCATCGGACATGCGCGCATACTCTATCGCCACCTCCCTGGCATGATAGCGCGGCACCGACTCGCTCTTGTATGAATTCTCGTGCTCTTCATCTATTATGATAAGTCCTAAATTTGAAAAAGGTGTGAACAGCGCCGACCGCGGGCCAATCATGATGTCAATATCACCATTCTTAGCTCTCTCAAACTGGTCATAACGCTCACCATTTGAAAGTCTTGAATTGATTATCGAAACCCTGTTCCCAAATCTGGCAAAAAAACGCATCACGGTCTGGTAAGTGAGGGCAATCTCGGGAATCAGCACAATCGCCTGACGCCCGGACTGTATACAGTGTGCTATAAGCTCCATGTACACCTCTGTCTTGCCGCTTCCGGTAACGCCCTTAATCAGATAAGTATTTCTAAGGCCGGCGGCAATGTCGCCTTCTATCGCATCAACCACACTCTGCTGCGCGGCATTCAGTACCTTATCATAGGTGTCCACACTCATATGCTCCACAGGATTTCTGTAGCCGCTCTGTGTGATGACATCGATAAAACCTCTCTGCTCAAGCGCTCTTATAGTGGCAGCCGACACCGAAAGCTTGCCTGTCACAAAGGAATACTCAAGGCGCGCCCCATCATCAGCATCAATCAGCGCACGAAACAGCCTGGCCTTTGCCTTTTGTTTTTTTGCCTCGCAAAGCGCAAGCTGTGCCCTTGCCTTTACCTTGTCTATTTTCAGTGCAATACTGCGGCTCACCTGCTCCTTAGCCTGCTTCTTTACAGGTATAACAGTCTTAAGTGCCTGATTCATGGTAGAGCCGTAATTGCGCCGTATCCATGCCGCAAGTGCGATGAGCTTTGCCTCCACAGCCACAGAGTCTGCCTTTATCCCGATAAGAGGCTTTGTCCTTGCCGGGTCGTACTCAGGCTTATCCGTGACCTCAATCACATAGCCTGTGATAGTGCGGCTGCCAAATGGAATATCCACGCACACACCCGGACGGATGTCGCATAAAATCTCATCCGGGATGCTGTACTGAAATGTCTTATCCAGTTTTTCGTGGGATATATCCACAATCACGTTGGCATACATAACTGATACTATTTAACTCCTTCGTATTTCTCCTCGCAGTACTTGCAGCGGTAGATTTCGTTTTTCTCATCGGAAAGCACGAAAATCTGGTCAAGTTCCTGCTCAATTGAAGTAATGCATCTTGGGTTTTTGCACTTGATGACATTTTTCACCTGATGAGGCAGCTTAAGCTCCATCTTGTCCACAATCTTGTCACCCTTTATCACATTTACAGTGATATTGTGGTCGATAAATCCAAGGATATCGAGGTCTAATGACTCTATCGGACACTCTACCTTGATAATATCCTTCTTGCCCATCTTGCTGCTCTTTGCATTCTTTATGATTGCAACTGTGCAGTCTAGCTTGTCAAGCTTTAAATCCCTGTAAATCTGAAGACTCATACCTGCCTTGATATGATCGAGCACAAAGCCCTCATGTATTCCACTTATATTCAGCATATTATCCTCCTTTAGTCCTCAGCCAATCCAAGTAATGTCAGAATAAGCGCCATACGCACGTAAACCGCATACTGTGCCTGCCTGAAATAGCATGCTCTCGGGTCATCATCCACATCAACAGAAATCTCATTCACACGTGGGAGCGGATGAAGTACAATCATATCATCCTTTGCAAGCTCCATCTTCTCCTTTGTCAGAATGTAGAAATCCTTCAGACGCACATAGTCCTCCTCATTGAAGAAACGCTCCTTCTGGACACGTGTCATGTAGAGCACATCAAGCTCTCCCATGGCATCCTCGAGCTTTTCTACCTCCTTGAACTCGATATTGTTGGCACGAAGCACATCATCGCGCACATAGTCAGGCACCTTAAGCTCCTCAGGCGAGATAAGCACAATCCTCACATTGTCATATCTGATAAGTGCATTGATCAGTGAATGCACTGTACGTCCAAACTTTAAATCTCCGCAAAAGCCGATTGTGATATTATTCAATCTGCCCTTGATGGAACGGATTGTAAGGAGATCAGCAAGTGTCTGGGTAGGATGCTGATGACCTCCATCGCCTGCATTGATTACAGGGATACGCGATTTCTCTGAAGCCACAAGCGGTGCACCCTCCTTAGGATGACGCATGGCACAGATATCCGCATAGCAGGAAATAACCCTGATAGTATCTGAAACGCTCTCGCCCTTTGACGCAGATGACGAATCAGCACTGTGGAAACCTAACACCGAGCCTCCCAAATTAAGCATGGCAGCCTCAAAGCTAAGCCTGGTTCTTGTGCTTGGCTCGTAAAAACAGGTTGCAAGCTTCTTTCCATCGCACTTGTGTGCATATTTCTCAGGATGAGCCTCTATATCATTTGCAAGATCCAGAAGCTTGTCCAACTCTTCTACAGAAAAATCCAACGGACTCATTAAGTGACGCATAATTTGCCTCCATTCTTTTTCGCGTAACTATTCCAAACCACACCACGCACATTCGCAAAAACGCACGTTACACGTGCTTTCCCGCTGCTTCACAGCTAATTTTGCTCATGAGTGTGGTGGTGGCTCTATTCGAGCCACCTTGAGAACAGAAAAATCTGCTGTTTACATGCAAGCATGACACATCAGCTTTTCCTGCTCTCAGTGGTTCTGAATAGTTAATTGTTTTTTACATTTTTTCTATCATATAATATCTCAGTGCAATATTCAAGTTGGCTTTTACACTTTTTTGTTGTAGAATATATATCAGAATATAACTGTTCTGAATGCTTAGCAATTGTAGTGAAGTTTTCATACAATTACGACAATTTCAACATCAAAAAGGAGAATAATATGTCTGTAAATGAATCACAAATCAAAAACACCACCGCCGGCGCAATTGATGATGACGATGCTGTAATCTTTAAGGAGCGAAAGAGACTGCTGTTTCTCGGTCTGCCGTGGACTTTCACAAAATATACCGTCACACCGTCCTTTATCACTGTAGAGTCCGGACTCTTAAGCACCACAGAGGATGACTGCTACATGTATAAGGTAGCTGATGTAAAGCTCACCACATCACTGATGGAGCGCATTTTTAAGCTCGGCACCATAGTCTGCTACACAGGCGACGTCACAAACCCTGAGCTTAAGCTCGTTCACGTAAAGCACTCACGCGAGATAAAGAACTATCTGCTCAAGCAGTCTGAGGCCGCAAGACTTAAAAGACGCACCTTAAACACTGTGGATATCGGTGCGCACGGAGCAGACATTGCAGATTTGGATCATGATGGTATTCCGGATTCTATGGAATAATACAGCCATTGCTGCGCAGCTGATTTTGCTCATATATGTGTGGATCTGAATAGTTACTCATGTCCATAAATAAAAAATGCGGTCGTATGACCGCATTCTTTTATTTTCAGGTAACTATTCAGAATAATTGCACAGATTAATATACCAGTCCATCGTTCTGCAAATAACCAGCACAATAACTTGCATGAATTTCCATCTGTAACATCAGAAAAGCTTGACATCTAGCAGCAGAACATCTGCCAGCAAAGGAATGTGGCTAGCAGACTGCAGCACTCGCTGCCCCTGCCACTAGGGCGTCCGTATATGTCTCCCATATCCGAATACCACGAGCCACCATTTTCAATTATCTGCATAAACTGGCGGTACTGCATGTTGTTTGGCTCAAGCGACACAGCTCGCTGTATGTGTTCTATGGCTGTCGCTGTGTTTCCGAGCTTTTGGTTTGCGACAGCACTGTAGTAGTACCACCTTCCGCGTCTCTCAGCAAAAGGTACCTCCTCAAGCACCTTCAGTGCCTCATTGTAGTAGCCGTTGCTGATGAAATTGCCTGCTGCACGCACCTTTGGATTGTCATCCTGTGCACTGCTGCCTGCATTATTGTAGGTATATCGGCCATAGAAACCGCCAAACGGTCCACCTGCTCCAAATGGATCACCTGCTCCCGGTCCACTACCATATGCTCCACCATAGGAGCTGCCTCCGTATGAGCTGCTGCTTCCCGCACCGCCATATCCACCGGCTCCGGCAGCACCGGACTGCTTTTCCTTCATTATCTGGTCATATGCCTGCTGCACCTGCTTAAACTTCTCCTCAGCCTGATCCTTGTTAGGATTGTTGATATTGGCATCAGGATGATATTTTCTGCTTAAGCTCCTGTAGGTCCTTTTTTATTTCATCGTCACTTGCACTGCGGCTGACACCGAGCACCTGATATGGATCTATCATTTATGTTTCTTCCTTTTCTTCATCTGAATATACTCATACTTGCTCCACACACCGGAGTATAGAACATTTCTGATTATATCCGCATGTAAGAGAATTGGCAACCTCTCAAATATTTTTGCTGCCTCTGAAAGCATAGATGTCATCATAAGCCGACAGGATTTGTCAAATTTTTCCTGATCATTATTGCAGCAATGCATGAGCTGTATAAGTGGATTATATGATTTCTTTTTCACATCATCCCCTATGTCCTCATACGCATCCATTATATAAATAAATTTGCCCATGTAGCAGCCAAATTCCTTCAAATCCGTCTGCCACTCATCCTGCTTCCACGCAAAAAGTATGCCGAGCATCTCCCCTGTCAGCCCCGCAACTGCATCAATATTGGTATCATTGCTCTTCTCGCACTCTGTAAGCCTTGCAATGTAGTCCTCTATCGCCTTAGCCTGTACCGGATAGCCTTTTTTGGCCTTCTCAAAGTCCTTTTTCAGCATCTCTGCGTATGTCTTCTTCGGCAGGCGTTTATCGTCTTCCAGTCATCTATCAGATTGTAGTATGCAAGCAGTATGTTCATAGCTGCAGCATACTCTGTAATCTCATTGGTGCGAAGTGTACGCTTCTTCGTAGGGTGCACGCTGCATACAAATCCATCCCGCGTCACACTATCCGGCTCGTACAAGCCTGTCAGAAGCACTATAAGAAAAGTCATGTCATAGTTTAGTGCCATCTGTGCACGCCTGCCATACTGCGACTTCATTGTCTGGCACAGCCCGCAATAATAGCTTTGATATATTTTTTTATTTTTCCTCGGACAAGGTGTCCTTATTGACAGTTATATATCCAAACATTTCTCTTCTCCATGCTCTTATGTACAAGTATATATTGAGATACTAGCTGCGTCTCACGAACTGCTCTCTGCACTTCGGACAGGTAATACAGATCTTGCCATGTCCTCTTGGCACCCTGACCTCCTGCTTGCACATAGGGCACTTGAAGAACTTGTACTGCTTTCTCTGTGCAAAACGCTTTTTCCTGCGCTCTGCCTTTACGGTCCACTCATACCTGGCATTTAAAAACTTCTGATTCTCAGCATAGCGCTTGTTTACATTCCTCGAAAAAACGCGAAAATACATATGTATCATCAGTCCTATTGCCAATATATCAAGTATTGCCGACCTTGTAAATATTGAAACCAAAAGTAATATCATTACTACCCATGACTCAGCCCTTGCAAGCTCGTCCATCCCGTTTCTTCCATTCATAAATCTGATAAATTTTTCTCTCATATTACCGCCTCGCCCTATATTTTCATTATAGCCAAATTCTTACCTCATACAGTGTCCACGCTATGAATTTGAGGTTTTAAATCGCTCTTTACATTATTAAGATAATATTGAAGATAAAAACCGTCAATAGACCTATCGTCTTTTAAGAAACATTTTATATTTCGTTTATTAAAGTTGGTAAAAGGGCTTGATTTTTGGAAAAATGCTTGGTATATTAAATAAATATGCAGGACAGGTGATCGCGGCTGCAGGTGTCGAAAGACCGCAGGTGAGGAAAGTCCGGGCTTCATAGGGCAGGATGCCGGTTAACGGCCGGTGGAGGAAACTCTAAGGACAGTGCAACAGAAATATACCGCCACTTTTGTGGTAAGGGTGGAATGGCAGTGTAAGAGACTACCGCCTCACTGGTAACAGGGAGGGCACATGTAAACCCCATCCGAAGCAAGACCGAAACAAAGCTTTGACGTGGCCCGCCAGCTTTAGGTAGGTTGCTTGAGGCGTCTGGCAACAGGCGTCCTAGATAGATGATCACTCAACGACATAACCCGGCTTATCGTCCTGCGTATTTTAATAATCTAAAGCCTATTGGCGTTTCGTAAAATAACTTATCAGTAACGTGCGCCGCAAGGTGCACCATTAAAAATGCAACTGAGATTTCTCAGTTGCATTTTGTTATTAGTTTTAAACATTAAAGCAGCTTCCTCCTACAAACTCACGAAGCAGTGAATTGTTTGGTATGCCGTCAGCCGGCATCGGAAGAAAGTAGTCTAAGAGCTTAAGCAGCCTCTTTGCCTCGAGATACTCCGGGCAGTCTCTTTCTATGCCAAAAAGCAACGGCTCCGCATACACCTTGAGTACCGCAAGCTCATACACAAGTGCAGAGTTGAACATCACATCCGCCTGTTCCTGGAAAGGAAAGATATTCTCCCTTTCACCCTTTCTGACAGACGGCCACATAGCGATGGTCTCCATGGCATTGGTACCTCGTGTACGCGCATCACGCACAATCCGGCGTATAAGTCTTTCATCTGTGGTGGAAAGAGGATTGTGCTCGTCAATATTGAGCTGTGTAAGCGCTGAGATATAGATTTTGAACTTGTGCTCAGGCGGGATAAGCTGTGAAAGCCTGTCATTTAGGCCGTGGATTCCTTCTATAACAAGTATATCATCAGCTCCCAGCGTCAGCTTTCTTCCGCGGTACTCTCTCTTTCCTGTCTTGAAATTGAAGGAAGGCATATCAACAGCCTCTCCTTTAAGAAGCCTGTTCATATCCTCATTGAACAGCTTTATATCAATAGATTCAAGGCACTCAAAATCAAAGCTTCCGTCCGGATTCTTCGGGCAAAACTCCCTGTCCACATAGTAGTCATCCAGACTTAACGGATGTGGCTTTCTGCCCTTTGCGATAAGCTGGATTGACAGTCTGTTGGCAAACGATGTCTTGCCTGATGATGACGGACCTGCTATCATGACAAATTTCTTTTTGTCATCCGAAGCAATCTGCGCTGCAAGATTTCCTATCTTCTGCTCCATCAGTGCCTCCTGAAGCAGCATGATTTCCTGTCCCCTGCCGGCTGCAATCGCATCATTTAGTGAGCCTATCGTGCCTATTCCAAGCATCTTGCTCCATTCCCTGGAATCATCCAGCGTGTGAAACAGCTTATTTGATGTCACAAGCGGCTCAACGCTCCTGCTGTTGGCACCCGGAAAAAGAAGCACGAAGCCACTCTCATACGGCACTATATCAAAGTATTTGAGCATGCCTGTCGAGGGTGCCATAAATCCGTAGAAATAATCCACCACCCCATCCAGCTCATAGAGATTGACTCTGGAGCTTCTCCTGTAGTGCAATAACCTCTCCTTATCATGCTGCCCTTTTTCCTTGAAAAGCTGCTCCGCATACTGTGTTTTTTGCACTGTGCTTGGTAAATTGGTAGGTCTTTTTCCACAAATAAGTACATGTCTGCATATTATCCTGTCGATATCATGCTCTGTCACGCTTTGCACACTGTTTTCGCTGCTTCCTTGGTTATCAGAACTATGCTTTTCCTGTTGGCTGTCCGCACACTCCTCTGCTTTCTCAAGCTGACAATAATAGCCTTCTCCGAGCGAATGCATCACATGAAGCTGTGTCATGCTGCCATATACATCGTATATAGCCCTCTGCAAAAGCAGCACAACACTTCTTCTGTATGTACGCCTGCCATCCCTGTCAGCTGTCGTCACAAAGCTAAGCTCACAGTCACTTTTTATTTTCTTATTCAGTTCACGAAGCCTGCCGTTTACAATTCCAAGGATTATGTCATCCTCATAATAATCCTTGAATCTGTCTGCTACAGCTTCTAAAGTATCACTTTCTGATGCTGTCACTGCCATGACCTGTCCGTCCGGCAAGGTCACCTTCACACTATATTCCTGCATTTCTTATTGCCCCCATAGTCGAATATGCTGCCTCATTGTATGCCATCATCTCGTTTATCTGCTCGATTCTGTCCATGATGGAATCACTCATCTCCTGTGTCCTTAGCTGCTGCATGATGGCAGCCAGCTTGTGGTGTTCCCTGACAAGGAACTTCCGAAGCACCGGATTACCGTTTTTGATAAGTACAGGTCCGTACAAATCGCATACAGTAACCGTCGTCTCGTCCATATTGTCCCATGCGGAATTGTCCGCACACGGCACACATCTGAACATCGGATAGTATTTTCCGTCCTCCAAAATCATATCCTCATCAACTATCTTATAGCCTGTGTTCCTTACATATTCACGGACTTTGCTCACTTCCGACTGTGGCTGCAGAATCAGCTCCTTTGCCGACCTGCACACTGTCTCCCCTGCGGTTAAAATGTGAATAACAAGCTCTCCTCCCATTCCTGCTATGACAATAGAGTCAACCTCTCCGTCGTGTATCGCTTCAAGCCCATTGGAAAGCCTTGTTGTAATCTGCTCTGTCAGACCGTTTGCCCTTATATGCTCATTGGCGCGCTCAAGCGGTCCCTTATTTATATCAACAGCAATTGCCTTCGGTATTATATTACCCTGCACCAGGGCAATAGGCACATAGCCATGGTCGGTTCCCACATCACACAGCGTGTAGCCGGCCGTGACCATTGATGCCACTGCCTTCATTCTTCTGGATAGCCTAATCATCTTACTCTAAGTAGTCCTTAAGCTTTCTACTTCTGCTAGGATGACGAAGCTTTCTTAGTGCCTTTGCCTCAATCTGGCGGATACGCTCACGAGTGACGTTGAACTCCTTACCTACCTCTTCAAGTGTTCTGGCTCTGCCGTCCTCTAAGCCAAAGCGGAGTGTGAGTACCTTCTGCTCTCTCTCTGTAAGAGTTCCAAGCACCTCCTCAAGCTGCTCCTTAAGAAGTGTGAATGCTGCCGCATCTGCAGGAACCGGTACATTATCATCCTTTATGAAATCACCAAGATGTGAATCCTCCTCCTCACCGATTGGAGTCTCAAGCGAAACAGGCTCCTGCGATATCTTGAGTATCTCACGCACACGATCTACCGGCATGCTCATCTCCTTGGCAATTTCCTCCGGTGAAGGCTCTCTGCCAAGCTCCTGAAGGAGCTGCCTTGACACACGGATGAGCTTATTGATCGTCTCAACCATATGCACAGGAATACGGATTGTTCTGGCCTGATCGGCTATGGCTCTTGTGATAGCCTGGCGAATCCACCATGTGGCATATGTAGAGAATTTGTAGCCCTTCTTGTAGTCGAACTTCTCAACTGCCTTGATAAGACCTAAGTTTCCCTCCTGAATCAGGTCAAGGAAAAGCATTCCTCTTCCCACATATCTCTTTGCGATGCTGACAACAAGACGCAGGTTTGCTTCTGCAAGACGCTTTTTGGCATCTGCTCCCTTGTCCACATCCCTCTGCAGTGTCTTTATCTCTTCCTTTATCTCAGCCTTTTCCTCTTCCGATGCACCATCAAGGCGGCCCTTTAGTACATTGATCTTCTCGATTGCTACCGCTCCGTCCTCCATATTCTGGGCGAGCTCAATCTCCTCATCTGCTGAGAGAAGAGGTACCTTACCGATTTCCTTAAGATACATACGGACAGGATCCTCGACGCTGACGCCCTCCGGTACTGAGAGATCAATCTTTTCAACCTCTACCTCATCCTCTTCATCGAGTATGATATCATCATCCACGTCATCATCATTGCTGATTTTAAGCACGTCTATGCCGTTTTGCTCGAGATAATCTATTACCATCTCAAACTTCTCCGGATCCAGATTTAAGTACCTTGAAAAATCTGCAATTTCCTGGTATTCGAGCATATTCTTTTCTTTTTCCAAAGCTCAAGAATCTCAATAAGCTTCTAGCTGGAATTTCAGTCTCAGCTCCTGCTCCTGTGCCATGTCTTTTGTTCCTTTTTCTTTGTCCATTTTATTTTCCTCTTTATTCTGGTATTTTTGTAATTCTTCGAGTGCACGCTTATCCTCAATAATCCTCATCATGCCCTCCATATCTGTAGGTGCCAGATGCTTTGAACGATAGTCTATGCTGTTTTGCTTGATACGGACAACAGTCTCCCTGAGTGCGGTTGCCTTGTCATTTTTGCCCTCCACCTGATGGATTGTGGCATTAAAAAGCCCTGCCACCTCGCGCTGTTCGTCCTCATCGGTAAACATGCTTACTATCCTGGCCGGATTTACTGTATGCGTAGTCTCGTACTGTGAAAAAACCTCCTTAGCCACCTTGTGGTACAGCTCTTCGGTAAAGTCATCTGCACTGATACGCCCCTTTATCCTGTCAAAAAGTGAATTGTCCTCTATGAGCCATGTGAGGAGAAGCTTCTGCGACTGCTTCATGCCATCCTCCTTTTTATTTTTCTCATTGATTCCACTTTTAAGCTTTGTCTGGGGCTTTACGATACCGCCCTTCATTGCCATACTGTTTACGAGCTTTCTTAAGTCGTCGTATGGTATGCTGTACTCTCTTGACACTGCCTGCGTATAGTTTGTCCGCTCAAGCTCCTCGGTAAAACCAAGCAGCTTCTTTGCGATTTCATTATAAAATGCGGTTTTTGACTCGGGATCGTCCATATCATAGCCTGCCTGCATGATCCGTATCTGAAACATAAAGCTGTTTTCAGCCTTTTTGATACGCTCCTCATACTCCTGTGCGCCGAGCGCCTTGATAAACTCATCCGGGTCCTTGTACGGCCGCATGTTAATGACCTTTGTTGTGATGCCTACCTCCTTGAGTATCGGAATCGCACGCAGCGCTGCCTTTACCCCGGCGCCATCACTGTCATATGTCAGATACACTTCATTGGTGTATCTCTTTAATAGTGAGGCATGTCCGCTCGTGAGCGCCGTACCAAGCGACGCCACCGCATTGTCAAAGCCCGCCTGATGCAGTGCTATGACATCCATGTAGCCCTCACACAAAAGGAGCTGGTTTTTCCTCGTGCTCCTTGCTATATTAAGTCCGTAAAGATTACGGCTCTTATCAAATATCTTTGTCTCCGGAGAGTTTAAATACTTTGGCTCTCCGTCACCCATCACTCGGCCTCCAAAGCCTATGACGCGGTTGTGCACATCCATAATCGGAAACATCGCACGATTCCAGAACTTATCGTGCCCGCCTCTGACCTCATCTATCGTCACAAGACCTGTCTCCTTAAGTATCTCATCATCATAGCCCTTGCTGCGCAGATACTTGTACAGATCATCACTGTACTGGTCCGAGTAACCAAGCCCGAACTTCTGCATTGTCTCATCGGACAGCTCTCTCTTTTTGAAATACTCATGCGCCCTTTGTCCTCTCGGTCCACGAAGCAGCATATAAAAATACTTTGCAGCCTCTTTATTTATCTCAAGCAGCTGTGTACGCCTGTCTGCCTCCCTCCTTTGTGCTGAGGTCATCTCCTGCTTTGGAAGCTCAATTCCCACACGGTCTGCAAGCTCCTGCATGGCCTCTGGAAAGGTGAAGTTCTCATACTGCATGAGAAATGTAAATACATTGCCTCCGGCTCCACAGCCGAAGCAATAGTACATCTGCTTATTCGGCGAGACGGAAAAGGATCCTGTCTTTTCGTTATGGAATGGGCATAATCCAAAATAGGTACTTCCCTTTTTCTGAAGGTGCACGTAGCTTCCTATGACATCGACTATGTCATTTCGCGAACGTACCTCCTCTACAAGCTCGTCAGAGTAGTACGGCATTTTATCATCCCCTTACTGTTCATCTTTGTTGGCGCCCGGTGAAAATCTTAATATCCATCTATTTCCCAGGCTACCGGTACGAAATACTCGTGGAATTTCGTGGTGGCATACTGGTCTGTCATGCCTGATATATAGTCGCATATGATGCGCCCCTTATCATCACCCTGACCTAGCATGGCGAGGTATTTCTGCGGCAGCTCCTCTATATGCTCCATATAATAGAAGTAAAGCTGCTTGAGCATCGCCTTGGCCTTTTTCTCCTCGCTTTTTGCGACTGGATTATTATAGAGGTTTGCGAACATGAATTTACGCAAATCCTGCATTGCCTGCGCGGACTCTTTTGACATGCATATATCGTCCTTTCCCATGCTGTTTGTGATGATATTGTGCACCATATGATTGAGCCTGGCCTTGGTGCTGTGTCCAAGCGTGTTTCTTATCTCAAGCGGTATATCATCCTCGCACAGAAGCTGTGCGCGGATTGCATCATCAAAGTCTGAATTTATGTAGGCTATCTTGTCTGAAAGCCTGACTATTTTGCCCTCTAAGGTGTGTGGCATGAGCGAGGTCTGGTGATTTAGCATACCATCTCTGACCTCCCAGGTCAGATTGAGTCCTGCCCCGTCCTTTTCGAGCTTCTCCACTATGCGCACACTCTGCTCATTATGCTTAAAGCCACCCTCGTATATCTCATTGAGGATACGCTCACCCGCATGTCCAAACGGTGTATGCCCCAGGTCGTGTCCCAGCGCTATAGCCTCCACCAGATCTTCATTCAGTCTCAGTGCCTTGGCTATTGTCCTGGCATTCTGTGACACCTCAAGTGTATGCGACATACGTGTGCGGTAATGGTCGCCCTTTGGTGTAAGAAACACCTGTGTCTTATTTTTCAGACGCCTGAATGCCTTGCTATGCAGTATCCGGTCCCTGTCCCGCTGAAAAACAGGTCTGATATCGCACTGCGGCTCATCATAGTCCCTGCCTCTTGAGTTGATGCTCAGGCATGCGAACGGACTAAGTATTTCCTGCTCACGTTTTTCTATCTGCTCGCGAATAGTCATTTATCTGCCTCCTCGCTGTCACAGTCGTTATGTTCTGCTGCTATTCACACACAAATGTAACAAATAGCGTTACATTCCACTAATTATGCTCTACACTAATAGTGCTCTACACTAGTTATTATTCGACGTGATTTTTAAAAATCCTTTTTTTATTTCTTTTTACTTTAATTTTCTTTCGGCAAAAATTAAATGCTATATCAATTACCGCCGAGCACATGGCGCAGCATCTGAAGCTGTCCTCCTGTGATTTCATTGTCGTAGCTGCCATAGTAAAATTTATCGTCTTTTGCCAGTATGCAGCCCACCCAGGTGCCCACATGACTGTCACTTTCTATGGCATCCTTCATGGATTTGTAGCCCTCTATTGTAAAATAGGCATCATAGTCCTTGAAGTCTGCCGGATTTATTTTCACTGCACCAAAGGTATCCTCAAGACTTTTTATGAAATCCTCATCGCACTCCGTATAGCCTGTGACATCCTTGCTGTAGCGAGACTCTGACTGCCACTCCTCATCCCACACTAAGAAAAACACTAGCAGTCCTTCCACTTGAATTACTTTTTTCTAACTTACAGACAGCTTCTTGTATGAATTTGATGTGTTGCCGACATCTGTAAATATGTATCGTCACCGTTCTTATTCATATATAAGAGGTTTGATGCGGCAAGCTCATAGTACCTGCTGCTATAATCCTGATCCTTGTATACAATATAGCCAAGCGGACTGCCAGTCCCTGCATAGTCAAGCTCTATGGTTATCGGAATATACACCTGACTGTCATAAACCATAGGCCCAAGCCTGTCATCATTTGTGATACAGCTTGCGACCTTTTCATACTCAGCCGGCTCGTTTGAAGGCGACATGAAATATGTGTAAACAACAATAATTGCAATGACAACGACCGGCACAATGACTATTACAGCTTTTATGGTTTTCCTTCGAACCCTGCGTCTGTGAATGCGCACTTTCCTGTCTGCATGTTCATCGCAATACCTGTATTTCACCAGTCTGTATACAACTAAAAGCTCCAGCACAAGCAAAAGCACAGCAAAGGCCATCATACAGCCGGCCTGCCACATCACCTTGTGATTGACAAATTTCTTGTCTATAAACCTAAGCGGTATGAATATTATCGTCCAAAAAAGCGTATTTCCCAACACATACCGTGCATATATTTTCCTGCTTTTTATCACGGTAAGCGGAAAAAGTGAAACAATCACTGTCAGCATGAGCACAATTGCAAAAAAATACCCCCATATCTCTGACAGGGTTGAGCCGTACAGTGCCTTGAAATACTGCGCCGGACCAAGCTTTTTGATATTGCCCCAGCCTGAGTATTTTGCAATAAAGAGCACTACCGTGCCGATAAACCATGTCAGTATATAGATGCCCATGTAGCATGCCATATTTTTCCTTGCAAAGCTGCCATATCTCATAACGGAATATGACACAAGCACCCCTGCAAGCACAGGAAATCCGCCCACTCTGCCAATCAAAAGATTTACATACTCCATAACAGCAAAGGACAAAACAAACACACATATTACATTAATATAAGATAGATTCAATCTCTTCACGCTGCAATCCCATCTCCAATATAATAATCAAATTCCTGTGACAGCTGTACCCCTCAGTGTGGCAGGCAACGGTTACAGACCATTAATAGCAAATAGGCTTTCAAAATTATCTGCACAAAATAAAATAGGAAGCCGTTCACCGACTTCCCTGTTAATGCAGGAGATGGGACTTGAACCCACACGATATTGCTACCACAGGCACCTGAAGCCTGCGCGTCTGCCAATTCCGCCACTCCTGCGAACAAGCATTATTCTACCAAAAAGTTTAGAAGAATGCAAGCATAAATTTAAAAACTATACGAAATGTATGAAAAACTATAAATCTGTTACTACACCAGCTTTGATATATCTAAAACCAGTGCATCAACCTCCTCCTGTTTTGTGGCCCAGCTGGTACAGAATCGCACTACAGTGCCATCCTTCTCTCTTTCCATCTCTTCAAAATAGTACTTCTCGGCAAGTGTCTTCTTCTGCTCATCCGATAAAATCACAAACTGCTGATTTGTAAAGCTCTCAACCCAAAACGGTACCTTCTTCTGTTCAAATGCCTCTTTAATTTGCATGGCAAGCTCATCGGCACGCTTTGTCTTTTCAAAATAATCACCATTCTCAAGCATAGTGGCAAACTGTAAACCCATCAGCCAGCCTTTTGCAAGCACTGCACCGTTTTGCTTCATATAAGCCTTAAAACGATACTTGATATCCTCAGCATTTATAACCAGCGCTTCGCCAAGGAGCGCACCACACTTTGTGCCACCGATATAAAAAACATCCGAAAGCATGGCAAAATCACAAAGTGTAAGGTCATTTTTATCTGAGCCCAGTCCATATCCCATTCTCGCACCATCAACAAACAGGTACATACCGTATTTCTTGCAGACAGCACTGATATCGCAAAGCTCTCTTTTCGTGTAAAGAGTACCCTGCTCAGTCGGAAATGAGATATAAACCATCTTTGGCTCCGTCAGATACTCAGGCTTTGCATTGTCATAATACTCTGCGGCACACGCCTCGATCTGCGCAGCACTGATCTTACCATCCGTGTTAGGAAGCGCAAGAATCTTATGACCTGTATTCTCAATAGAAGCTGCCTCGTGGCAATTGATATGTCCCGTATCCGCTGCAATCACGCTCTGCACCGGTGAAAGCGCCGCCGCAACCACAACATAATTGGCCTGTGTCGCACCCGGAATAAATTTAATCATGGAATCATCTCTGCCAATAAGCCCCTTAATAATCTGCTCAGCCTTATCGCACCACTCATCCTCACCATATCCCGGATAGCTGGTTGTATTTGTATCCGCCAGTGCCTTCAAAATGCAATCAAATGCACCGCGGTTGTAATCGTTATTAAATCTAATCATAAAAATCTTACCTTTCCTGTCTTATCAATCAATATAGGGCGCCTGCCCCGCAACAACCGAAGCCTTGCGGAAGATGGGTTGCAAGACGTCCGGGGGACGTCTGTTCTGCAACGACCGTAGCGGAGCGGAGACCTTGGACCCATGGGGACAAGGTCCGCTTCCGCTTCTAAATTAAAAGGGCTAAGCCCTAAGGCTTAACCCTTTTAGTTTTATAATGCGGTAAGATGGGACTTGAACCCACACGATTGCAATAATCACAAGATCCTTAGTCTTGCTCGTCTGCCAGTTCCGACACTTCCGCATGTATTTGTTTTTTGCCGCTTGTCTCACGCGACTCGTATACTAATATCAGATTGTTTTCAAAAATGCTAAGCACTTTTTTTACAAAAAAACTCTATATTTTTTTACAGTACTCTTTTCATAGC
>ENA-OQKI01000030-OQKI01000030.1-human-gut-metagenome-genome-assembly--contig:-NODE-30-length-37457-cov-5.111546_pt1 | contig 37457 bp, 44 predicted proteins | sample MGYA00242778_ERZ504798 | MGnify/ENA primary metagenome ERZ504798 (study PRJEB26092, sample SAMD00036414) | human gut metagenome | host: Homo sapiens | study: EMG produced TPA metagenomics assembly of... | reverse complement strand
TCCCGGATGTGCTGCATAGCACTATTTCTGCTTCCGGGAATCCATCTGTGCAAAAAGTGCCGATACCACAGGCATCGGCACTCAGATTAAAAAGCATTTTTCAAAAATGTGCAGCCTGCATCCACTGGATGCAGAACACAAGGGGGTTTGGGCACAGCCCAACAAGCATTTTGAATTTGATTTTTAGAAATCGGATTCAAAAATTGCAAGTTGGTACCAGCTTGCACTGCTTGCCACAACAATGCGTCCTTTTTGTCCGCAATTTGTAATTTTCAGATTGGAGAAAAACGCCATGGCAAAGACGAAGGCTGAAGAAAAAGCTCTCAATCTTGATTAGATTTTGTTTAACTGCCGGGATTATCTGCGCGCTGCGCGCAACTCCGGCTCGTTCTTTGAAAAGCGTGATATCCCCCGCAGTACAGCCCCGAAGTTCTCAAAAAGGTCATGGAACAGGTAGAGAACTTTGAGGAGAACAATTAAGCATTTTCTCGTTTTAACGTGGGATTAGATTGCTGTAGACCTTAATACAAAAAGATAGATAATGAAAATCTGGTGTCTGCTGGTACCAAAAAGCAGTTTGGCATCCTGAAAGACCTGATGAACCGCTCCGACGTGGATATCATCGTCAATGCCTGTGAAGCCCACCTCCACATTCCCATGGCCGATTTCGTAGTCTATGTAGTTGTAGCGCCTCCGATCAAACCAGATCAGGTAGGTCAGGCCGTTTTTTGTTCTCTTTTTGAAGTCGCCCTTTTTCAGCCGCTTCCAGCCCTTTTCCTCCAGGCCCAGGCCGTTCCACAGGTAGTCCAGAAGTTCCTGAATTATATCTGCCGGCCGTTTTTGTTCCACGGTCTCCACCCCCTGACGAATTCTCTTTAATAATCAAGCAGGATAGGCACCTGCTGTTCCTCGGCAAACCGCATGGCCCGCCAGAACATGGAGAAGGCGAACTTGGCCAGGGATTGGGTGTCATACTGGGTGTGTTCCGGGATGTCTGCCTTGCTGTACTGTCCATCTGAGTCTACGGTTCCGTCTACCGGGTATCCCTCCGTGTCTGCCCAGCCAAGGATGGTGTCCTCATCGGCCTGCCATGCCAGCTGGTTCAGCTTTTCCAGCTCCTTCCGCAGTCCGCCCAAGGTGGCGATCATCGTCTGATCATCGGTGGGCAGAGGGCCTTGGAATAGAAAGCTGTCGGTGAGGGGAAGCCACCAAGTCGCGCCCCGAAGCAGGGACCACACCCGCTCCTCGTCCGATGCAAGGCGGGCAATCAGGGGATGCTCCCCGAAGTCCCAGTCCTTCTCCACGGTGAGAGGCACCGGTTCCTCGTATGTATGACAGGCAGCCACCAGCAGCATAGCGCCAAAGGCATCCCAATCCGGCTTATCGGTGTAATAGGGCCGCTCGTTGTCCTCCGGCCATGGAGTGTAGTGCGGCTGGTTCGGCTGGGAAATGGCGGCTAAGATCTGATCCCGCCAGTCCTCCACTGCCGCCTGGATCTCAGCCGGGGACAGCTCCTCCTCGTTGTCGGCGGGTTCTCCATCCGGGGTGATCCGGTTAAAGGTGTATCCGTTTTCCTCCGCCCACTGCTGAACAACAGTTTTCCAGTTGTGAGAATAGTACCGGGTCAATGTTCCGGCGTAGATGTCAAGTCCCATAGTATTGCCTCCTTTTCAATCAAAATCCATCCAGACCAGGTGTTTTCCGCAGTGGAGGCACTGGAACAGATAGCATTGCAGATGCCCGCCATTGACAGATTCCCGGATCATTTCTTTTTGCTCATCGTCCCACATCGGATCGTCCAGTACCTCCTCCAGCACACCCAGGGCCCGCAGTTCTCTGGCACCCACATGGCCCAGGTAGGCGCAGTAGTCGCCGCAGTGGGCGCGCCAGTATTCCTGCTGCCAGCCGGAGTAGCCGGGGGTGCGGTGGATCAGCTCGTCCAGCTTCTCCGGATCGTCTACGCCATCGTCCACAGAGAAATCATCTTGAAAGCTGCCGTCATATTTCCGGGCCGCCTCGCCGCTGGCGATACACGCTGGGCACAGATACGCAATATCCCCCACGGAAAAGAACGGATTGGTATAGAAAATATGGGTCATCTTGCCGCAGCAGTCGCAGACAACGCCGTCTGCGGATTCCTCAAAAGCCCCAGTTTCCAGAGGGTTTGGGTGATACCGGAAGGCGGGCAGGCCCAGCTGGGCCTGCCGTTCCTTCTTTTTCTGCTTTTCCTCCGGCGTTTTGGGCTTGGGGAGAGCATAATGATTGCCCCAGTTTTCCGCATAGTCCTTCAGCGTGCCCAGCCGCTTGAGGGTCTTTTTATCGGAACGATTTCCGATTTGGCAGAGCAGTTCGTAGGCGTCCTTCTTAAAGTCCAGCAGGTCATATACATCCACCAGCACTTCCTTGGCCTGCTGATCCTCACTCTGCTCAAGTTCTTCCTTGAAGGTATATAGAGCGCGGACACTGTCCGGACCTTCATTGGTCGCAACAAACTGTTTTTTTAGTTCGATATAGGTTTTCTGATATTCTGTCATTGGTCGCACCTCCCATCAATCCCACCAGAAATACCAGACGGTGGACTGCCACAGGACATCTGCCAAGGAGCCAATGCTTCCATCCTCATTCTGATCCAGATCTGGGCAGAAACCATATTGCTCCACAGCCACCTCCATAGCTCTTTCCTTGGAGATCGGAGTTGGAAGTTCAAACTCCAATTCATCGTGGCTCATGGCGGCAGGGATGGCACCATGTTGCTCGAACCAGTATTTCGCCACTGCCATCAGGTCCGGTGTGTCGGGACACTCATTCCAATTTCCAAAGGGCAGGTAGGCGAAGATCTCCCAGGGGTTCTTTACCGGAATTTTAGCCAGAATGAGCGGATATGTCATTCCGGTATCATCGTTCCAATAGTTTGCGAAGCGGTCGTTGGGTTCTCCGCCCTCCATCTCGCCCAGGACTTCCTCCTCCCAGTCCAGATCATCGTCCTCGGCTTCTTCCTTGCGCTGGCCGGTCAATTCCTCCAAAATCGCCTTTCCGTCCTTAACAGGAGCGGAGAGCATCTTCTTCCGGTACTCCTCTACCGTTTTGAGGTCAAATTCATAGCAGTCCGCATCATGCTCCGGGTCGGCGTTCATTACCAGACATTCCAACAGCGTTTCATCATCCGCCTGGATAAGTACGGGAACAAAGCCCTCCCGTACCCCCAGCCGCTGGGCGTAGCTGTATGCCGACATGATGGGGTCATCATCTGCCATGGATGGGAAATAGGTACACTCGCAGTCCAGATACTCCATGATGGCATGAGCCACTTCGGAAGGCTCCAGCGTGTCCTCGTCGAAGTCCTGTCCCTGCCAGTTTTCAAAGCGTTCCTCAATCACTTGAGCCATGGTCTGATAGTATTTCTCATCAAATGGGATGAATAAGTATGCCTCCTGTTGAAATTCATTGGAGTGGTATCGGGACGGACCAAAATATTTCAGGGCATAGTCATCAATGTCGGCAGGATAGTAGGGACTGTCGCCCTCTCCGTAGTAATAGCCTGCAAAGGCACGGCCTTGCTGATTGAACAGCACAGAGAACAGACAGCCGTCCAGCTCATCCCGGATAAACTCCCGCAGATCCACGCTGGCAGGGTCGGCTTTGACCTGTTTGGCCACTTCGCTGTATTCTTTCAGGAAGTCCTCGCCCATCAGGTCGTGCTCCATGCACCAGCGCAAGTAGATGGCCATGTGGTTATAAGCATTGATGGGGTCAATAGGCAGTTCCTTCTCCTCAATGCTCTCAAGGTGATAGGAAGCGTCGTCCATCTCACCGTCAAAATTATCATTGGAAAGGGTGCCACGGGTGATCGCATTCTGGCGAGTGGGGTTTACAACAAAACTGATCCCCCTCATCTTGTTCAGCAGAGCGTCTACATCATGTTCCAGTTTATAGTCCAACTCGTCCTCATAAAGCGGAATGACCTGATAGAAGTTGACCTCCTCGCCGCCCGGCAGGGTGCAGACCTCGCCGCCCTCCTCTGTACTTTGGGGGCCGGTGAGAATGGCGGCACACAGCTTCGTATTTTCCGCAAAGTTCTCCTTGTTATCCATGGTATGTCCAAAGCCCAGCCAGGTATCGCTGGCAATGGGAAGGCGGGCCAAGGATTTCAGCAGGCGGATGGGCCAGTACCACTTTTCGTCTTTCATGGACTCCTGATCCAGCTTCCAGTCCGCAGGCAGGGCAATGGCCAGCTCCGCCCGCTCCAGCTTATATTCCGCCAGTTCCTCCGGCACATTCATCCGGTGAGCGCCCATGCCCATGGTGACCAGGGTGCAGTAGTCCCGCTCCTCAGAGGGCGGCACCACGCAGATGTCCACATGGATGTCGGGAGAAACCAGCTCATGGAACACATTCTCGAACTTGCCGAAATACTGCTCAATGTGCTCCTCGACGGCTTCCATCTCCTCCTCGGTGTAGACTTCGGGATTACTGAATTCTTCCTCATCCTGCGTGTCATCATTGTCTGAGTGGTCGCAGCTGTCATCCTCCGAATCTCCCTTTATAGGCTCGTAACCGATCTTCAGGGTCATCTGTTCTTCTGGCAGAGAGATGCCGGGGCTGCGGGTGATGGTGTGCTTATCGTCCGCAGAAAAACCGATGGTCTCGCCGTCTTGCAGTGTCACATCACACGCCAGCACATAGGAGGCAAGGCTGGCCAAAAAGTCCCGCAGTTCCTCCGGCTCAGCGTCGGTGTTCAACACCTCCATTTCCTCCTTGCCAAACACATCCATGCCGTAGGTGTAGCCGTTTAGGCCCCCCTCGCTCCGGTACAGGCCGAACCAAACCCAGTTGAAGATGGGCAGTTCGTCCTCTTTGAGCATATCGGCAAGGCCCTCATAGAAACGAGGCTCAAATACCACGCCGCTGGTGTAGACACCGGTGGCATATTTCTGCTTGCAGCACACTGCCATCGCCTTAGTGAACAGCTTACCCCGTTCCAGCAGTTTTTCCTCCTCGCCCAATACAGCCACCACGATATGGGCCTTGTGCGCTTTGGCCACCTCTACGGCCTCTGGCCACATATAGTTGTTTTCGGCGTTGATCTCCGCTTCATTGTCCGGGATGTGACCGTGGAAGAGTGTCACGATCAGCATCATATTGCCGACCCGCATTACCACAGCGTCATCGCTGTTCTCAACATCTTCGTCGCCCTCATCCGGCTCCTCATCTACGATGCCCCATTCTTCCCGTAGATTCCGGATCAACTGCTCCTTGTCCCATTCCGCTTTGGAGAGGAGCACAGACCCGGCAAAGGAGCCCTTACAGTCAGTTTTCTCCTCGTCGGCGTCATCCTCAAGATTCTCTGCATCTTCATCCGGATCATAGAGGGATTCATGCTCCAGTCCGCGGACAAATTCCTCAAAGCTGTCTGCCAGATGGGTGATTTTGTAGTCGTTTTCCTGATCCACATGGACTACCGCAGGCTCTCCCTGGGGGCCACAAACCCGGTAGTCCAGGAAGATCATATCGTGTCCGGCGCTGGGACAGTCGCAGATGGCCACTCCGATGGCAGGATACTCCCACTCATCGATCATAAACTGGCTGCCCAGCTCTCCACAGAGGGAGCAGCTCTTTTCTCGTCCGATGCCGAAAATGCCGGTGATGGCCACATGATCATCTGACCAACAGGTAGGCTCATCGCAGGGATAGCAGGTGTTCACCGGAATGCCGCCGTTGTGCTGCTTCATCAGCCAGATGTAGGCAGCGGGCAGCTTGTAGCCCAGTTCCTCCTCCACGCTGGCAATCAGCTCATCGGAAGGCGGATCACTGACATATTCTTTCAGTGCATACCAATTATCATCCCAGAAGTTGGTGAGGTCGAAGCCCTCAAATGGAGTATCACCGGGCACGAATTTGGCCTTCTTCTTCCGGCTGCGCTGGCGTTTCCGAATCTCCGCCTTACACTCCCGAATTACTGCCGGGGCATTTTCATCCTCCGGGTCCAGCTCCGCCCACCGCTGAGCGTAGGGAATGGCCTTTTCCTCCTGGCCGTAGAGATACTGATAGCCATAGGCCATCCGCATATTCCACTCCGCCTTGTCCTGGCCTTCCTCCCGGACGGACTCCAGCACCTCAATGGCCCTCAGAAGGGCTTTGTCTCCCTTGGATTTCAAAGTACCTTCGTCATGGTCCCCGATGATGGCGTAGTTCTCCAGTGCACGGGCCAGGGCGTAGGCGGTGCGGTAGTTCCTCCAGTTCTCCGGGATGGCATTCAGTGCCTGGATACAGCGGGTGTACTCGTCTTCGTCGTTCCACTGCTCCAGCTGAGCGAAGAATGCTTCGGCGTTCTGTTGGGTGTAAGGAATATAGTCCATGCCCGTCAGCGTTTCGTCCAACTCGTCATCCTGATTCTCAGTTTCTGTCCCATCATCTTGTTGCTTTAGGGATACAGAACCGGCTTCACGGCGGAAGGTGTGGAAGATGGCCCATGGAATGTCCGTGCCTTCAAAGAACTCTTTTGCCATGTTCAGCGCCGTTCGGATGTCCCAGGCGATGAAGTCCACATAGCCGCAGAAAAGTCCGGTGGCTCCGCCGGTGAGGGTGAGAATCTCCGGGCCATCGCCAGTGGTGAACACTTCCTCCAGCTTGTCCCGGAAGTCGAAGATCTTATCCGTTCCTTCTTCTTCCCGGAGGGTATCCAGGGGATAGCAGAAGAAGCCCGCCACTGCGCCGTCGGCATGGAGCGCGTCCATGAAGTCATTGTCGGCATCCAGATAGCCGTTGATGAGCGGCACGCAGTTGGTGGAACCGGCCATTACATCCAGCCGCCAATCGGCGTCCGGGTCCTGTTTGGGTTCCATTTTGTAACCAAGGTAGCTCTCCAGATAGGCTTCCGGGTCGGTGGAGAGCTCCAGGCCCTGCTCCCGCAGTTTGTCGGGCAGCTGGGACAGGAGGAAGGACGGCTCTGCCTTGGGTTCCTCCAGCACATCAAAGCTGTCTATGTATCTCATGTGGGGGATCTCGCCCAGCACTTGGTCGGTGAAGGTGGTGAGCATCCACCAGGCCCGGCCTTCTTCCTCCCGGAGCATAGGCAGCAGCTTTTCACAGTAGGCGGAGATGGCGAAGCTGTTTTCACCCTGCTCCTCCAGCCAGATCTGCACATCATCCCCGGAAATCTCCCAGCCATCCTCAGTACGCAGGCCGATGTTCTGGAGAGGCTGACGGCCCACAAGGATATTCCAGTGCTCCAGCACCTCCTTGGGGGCGTGCTTCTGGAAGTAGACCAGCTCAAACAGTTTGACCTTATCCCCCTCCGGGGTGAGGATCAGCTCATGCTTTTCGCCGTTGAAGCCCATCTCGAAGGAAATCTCGTCAAAAACCAAATTCAGGGTTTCCTCCATTTGGGCCACGATCTCCGCACCGCGGGTGTGATCTTTGTCCTCGTCCATCATCTGGCGCAGCTCTGCTTCCATCTCGGCAAAGGTTTCCCACCAGTTCTCTGTCCGTTCCCGGAAGCACTCCCAGAACTGCGGCAGAGAAATACCCTTTTTGCACGAGTCAATTAGTTCCTCCATGTCCTGTCGGGTGTTGAGCTTAGGATCATCACCGGGATGCAGTTCCAGAGCTTTTTCAAAATGCCGCAGAGCCCGGCCCTCCTGATCCAGATAATAATAGGCATACCCCATACGGAAATTCCAGGAATAAGTATCTCCCAGTTCCTCCTCATGGGACTGCATCAGTTCCAGTGCCTGGTGAAGCAGCTTCCTTCCCTCCGGCTCGCTGGAGTCCGCCAGATTGTTGTAGGCGCGGGCCAGCTCCATATCCATTTCCGGGGTACGCTCCTCGGCAGAGATTGCCTCCAGTGCGTCAACGATTTTCTGGTGTTTGTCCTCCTCATGCCACTTCTGGCACTGCTTCAAAATATCCATATCAGGGTCCTCCTCGTCCTCATCTGGTTTCCAGTCTTTGATCTGCTGGAACACGCCATTTTCATCCCGCTCAAAGGCGCAGGGAGCGGGGGTGTTCAGCAAAGGGATGATGTCGGGATCGTCATTGCAGATCGTGTTCAGCTTGTAGATCCCGGCGTTGTTAGGGTCGTCCATGTACTCGTCGCTCTCATCACCGGCGGTAAAGCGCCAGCCGCTGTCCCAGCCGCCGTCCGGCTCCTCCCTGTAGCAGTAGCCCACCTTGCGGCCCTCTACTGTGATGCGGTTGGTGGCAATGCAGCCATCGGCACCCTTCCAGTCAGAGAGTAGAGGTTTCACATCCGCCGCTTTCACATGGTAGTCCCGGTTGCGGCCAGAGGCTTCGTACAGCTCCTTCCGCAGCATCTCCACCTGAGAAGCCATATCCGTGATTTCATCCTCGCCCATCATCTCGCTGATGTCGTATTCCAGCGGGGCATGGACAAAGTCCGCCAGGGCCTTGTCCATGGCCTCGTGCTCCTCCGGCGTAGCAGTGATGCGGATACGGCGGGCGGGGGTGTTGTACTCGTCCAGATCCTGAAGGTTTACACTGCCACTGACGCTGCACTCCAGCAGGATGGCGGCCAGGTCGGTGACCACATCAATGGCGAAGTGGAAGTCCATCTCCACGCCGTCCGAATGGGTGAACTCCAGATACTCCACGGTCTGGCGGAAGTCCCAGTTCTGCTTGTCCAGACCGATCTTGGAGAAAATCTCGCTGAGGGGGATCTCCTCCTTTTTCTGATCCTCTAAAAATGCCACAAGGTTCAGACTGTCATCGGAACCGCCAATAAAGTTGCCCCAGTATTTTTTGATATACATTTGTCGTGCCTCCTGTTCTGAATCCAGTCGATCAATGAGCTGATTCAAGTGTTCCAACCACGCAGGAGCGATCTCACCGCTATCCTCGTTCTTCCAAAGATCCATAATCTCACGGATGCCGTCCTCGTCCGGCACCTCGTTTTTGATGTCGGTGAGCTGCCGCAGCAGGAAAGCAAGGGCTTCTTTGGATGCTGTGAAACCGGTGACTTTATCCCATATAGCTTCTTCATGATCGTAGTCCAGTTTGCTGTTATCCTTCCATTGGAAATACAGCTCCGCCAGAGCCATCGCAGTATTGTCAAAGAGGAAGTCGATTTGTGAAAAGTCAGATCCCAGCATGACTTCCTCTTTCATCAGTTCGATCATCTCGCCCAGATCCATTACCGGATGCTCCGGTACATATTCATTTTTGAGGATGTCCAGTACATCCAACCCTTCGTCACGCTCTAATGCTTTTATGCCCCATGCTCCCATGTCGGCACCTCTCTTTCTTTATTTCGTATCAAGCTTCTATTGTCAATCATAGTTCTCCAACCGAATGATAGGCCGATAAAAGTCATAATCTCCGTTTAGTTCATTGTCCTCCTGCACTTCCGGCTTACAGTGGGGCGAACAGGGTAGGAAACCGAGAAATGGGCCCAGCCCACCGCAGATATTGCATCCGCCGTCACCGCCGCAGGTGGTAAGCCTATCAGCCTGCACCACTTCCCGCATATAGGGATCGTAGGCGATGGACAAGCCGAAGAAGTTGGGTTCCTCCATGTCATAGGGCCGGTTCTCATCCTCATCCATGTCCTCAAACCAGTGCAGACGCATGGAGTAGTCTAACCCATCTCCCCATGGAAACAGGGTCCGACATCCGCCGCCACACAGGTAGGCCCACTCGTCTGCCGTAGGCAGCGAGAGCCCCTGCTTTTCCAGCCTGGCAAGGAGTTCATCGTAATCAGTGCGGTTATAGATACAGATCTGAAAGCCCTTTTCCGTCCGCTCAATGCGGGCCGACTGATGCAAGGTAAGACTGCTGCTGTCACTCCAAGCAAAATCACGGAATTCCTTCAGCCAGTCAGGGTGGGCAGTCAGCCTGGGATCGTCCATCTTGACCGGCTCCCAGCACAGTTCCTCCAGCTCCCGGCCCACCAGCATGGGGCCAATGACCGCCTGCCGAACGGGAGCCATGCTTTCCCGGATCATCTCCTCCGGGTTCTGCGGTTCCATTTCCCATTCCCGGAACAGATACTCCAATTCCTCCCGGCTCTCCTGATTCAGTCCCTCGGCAAACTGCTCCCAGCCCAGGGTGACGGTATCGCCGGGGACAAAGACGAACTCCCGACCATCTTTCTTGAAGATGCCGGTGGTGCAGCTCTGGCCCCAGCGGTCAAAAGTATGTAGACCGAGAAAGGTCATATCATAACGGGCAGCCAGGCTCTCCATCAGCACCTGCTTCTCGATGTTTTCCATTTGATTGAATTGGGTGCGGAATAGTCTTTTGTTCATAACAAGTCCTCCTACAGCCTATCCAGGTTTTCCTGTAAATCGCCCTGCATCAAGTGCTGGGCAATGGCTTGGTTCAGTGGCTTATGGGGGTGATAGGCTGCCTGCTCTACATCGTGGAGGCACTCCGCCATCAATACCTCCGGAGAAATGCCTTCCCGTTTGCCATAAAGATGGCCGAAGGCATAGCACACAGACTTTAGAAAGTCAAAAATGTAGTCGTGATTTCCGCGCATACTGGGCAGATCATTGAATGAGCCCATACCACCGTATGCCCGAAGATGATGGGTAACCTCCCGCCGCTGGTTCCAGTCCTGAATGTCCCGCTCCAACCAGTCAATCCAGTTCTTGAATTCCGGATGGTCTGCCTGAAGGATTGAGCGCAGACAGGTCAGAGCCTCGGTATAAATATCAGACTGTCTCATTGGCCATCGCTCCCCAAAATACCTCCATAGAGCACACCATCTTTTCCGAGGAACAACATCCGGCTGCGAAGCAGGCTGCACTGCTCCACAGCGACCTTATTTCCGTCACAGGTGGGAATAGCCTTCTGTTTTTTCCCAAGGCGACCACCATGAGAGGTAAGGAAGTAGAATTTGTCCCGTTGCTGGTATCCGCCTTGAAACAGGAAGGTATTGCCGGACGGGGCAACAGAAAAAGCTCCGCTTCCTTCGATTGGCAGTTCAAACACAAGATCCTCTTTGAAGTTCGTCCGCACCAGCTGGAATTCATCGTAATAATAAAACCACAGGTTTTCTTCTTCGTCCAGGCTGATGGCATAGCAGTCATAGATGGAATACTTCTCATTCTTCCAGAGAGGAGTTCCCTCCGATGTCCATGCAATCAGGCCGCAAGCGCCCAGAGGTTCATCCCAACCGTAATTACCAAATACACCTTCGTCAAAGTAGCTGGTAATGATGGTGCCATCTTTTTTTACCACACAGTCTTGAATGCCATCCCCCAGGCAGAAACGGGACAGCACAGCTCCGTCCCGGCTGACGATCCAGGCGTTCTGGTCGGGGCCGTTTTCCCGATAGGCGCATCTTGCCCCCAGCAGGAGGAAGTGGTCACCTGCGGGCCGCAAATAATGGAACTGGAACTTCAAGAGGCCAAGAGGAAACAGCGTCGTTTCCAGCACCCGCTGTTCCGCCCAATCCAGCTGGATTTCCACTGCGGTATAGGTGGAAGGAGTGCTGAGCCAGTCCTTACCCTGTGTTTCGGACGGCTGTTCCATGAGAAGATAGACTTTTCCATCCCTTGCCGTGAAAAAGTCTGTCACTTCTGTGCCCTCCAGATGGTTTTCCCGGCGCAGCTGGTTCAGGTCAATGATGGAGAACAACGGCAGATTTTTGGCTTTTATAGGTTTGTTCATAGTGTCTCCTCCTGGCTACTTTAACGCTCCATCATAGGTGTGAGTTTCCCAGATGGCCTCAAATTCCGCCTTCTCTATGATGCAGGCGTGGAACTCCTCGCCCCAGACATGGGCGTTCAATTCCTCCACGGTGGGAATCGGCGTTATCTCGATGGCGCCGTCGTAAAGGTCAGGGATGTTGCGGGTGTGACCGTCCATAAAGATGTCAATGGAGCGGCGGACCAGCCGATCACTTTCTATATCCACTTCATAGAGGATGACCGGTGGTTCTCCCTCCGGTGCGTCCTCCCAAAAGAGTTTGATGTACTCGATTACGCCCAGATAAGTCCGCATCACTTTTACATCATCACAGGCCGCCCGGATCATTTTGGACAGCAGCATCAAATCGTCGATGTATTGGGAGTACACGCAGAACACATCTTCGTCGGAGTCGAAGTGAAACAGATCCACGCCGCTGTTATTTTCCTCGAACTCCCGGATCACGCCCTGGACAAGCCGCTCCCAATCCTCGCTGCTTCCGGTCAATCCAAGCCGGCAGAATTCCTCTATCCGGAATCCGTCGCTGATCTTTAGCAGAAGGGAGATCGCATAGGGGTGGTGGGGAATGAGAAAGAATGGCGCGATCTGCTCCGGCTTCACCCAGATTTTGAAGGGCGGGCGCGGATCAGGTATCCAGGGCAAGATTTCCCATTCGTCCTCCGGCCGGTTTCCGTATTGGCAAAGGTCTTTCATAGTGTTCTCCTCATTCGATGTCGCTTAGTTCTTCTTTCACATCCAGTGGAGCGCCGTCCAGAGATGTGATCTGTGCCAGTTCTGTTTCCGTCAGATTTTTCAGGAAAATGCAGTATTCGTCCGGGTGGCCTCCCACAAACTCCATTTTGGGCATCTCGATCTGCTGTGGGTCGGTGATCCACAGGCAAGGCTCTCCCGTTGCCCAAAAGTGAGTCAGAGTAAGAATTTGGCCGTTGTAAATTACTTTCTGTTCCATCCTCATTTCTCCTGCATTTGCCTCAGCAGCTTCACGATCCGCTCCCGGTTCTTTGCGGTTTTCATAAAGGTGGGGAGATGGTCAGCCTGGGTCATTTTCGCTCTTCCCGGCGGCTTTTCCCGCAGGTCGGCGCTGAGATAGCCGATCAAATAGGCAAGATGTTCTCGGTTGAGTGCCCAGACTGGCTTACCCTAGAAGGAGGTCAAAAACCATAGTTCCAACCCGAAATAAGGTTCTCGTCCATCCCTGATTTCGCCAATATATGAAAACGCCTCCGCTGTTTTATGAACTTCTCCTGACATGGTTGTTCCACAATAGGGACAGGCCACATGGAGAACGGAAAACTGCTGCTTTGCCTCATCTTCAATATCCACCCGATAGTATCTGCCGCAGTTTTTGCACTGGTTATGGACATCATAGTGGTAGATCGTCCGGTCGCGGGTCTCCTGATGGCCGCAACTCAAACAGCGGAAATAGGCGTTATCCTCATCCGCTGTCACCACACCCGCGCCGTGGCACTTGGGGCATTTCACCTGAATGCCGGAGGTCAGGGCGTTGTATGCACTGTATGTAAAGTAGGGTTTATCGACGATTCGGCTCATGCGCCCACACACTCCTTTCATCCGTCTTTCTCTAAATAAAATCCCCATACGCAGTTGGAGAACTCTCCAGCAGCAAAGCGGTGGATCTGCCCATCAATCTCTACCTGCCAGACCTCGAAGGTATGGTCTTGGTGATAGATGGGGTCTTTGATTTTTACCCGCTTGCCGGTGGTTTGCCAGTCGTAGTCAAAGATGTTCACACCGAACAATTTGCATTGACCGTCCGGGCCAAAGGTTTCATATTCCCAAGCCATGTGATGCCTCACAATTCCGTGCGCTGCCAGCCGTTCAGCCGCTCCTGCACCGCATCAATCTTCCAGCCTTCGCCCACACGCTTCATAAGAAAGCGGCGGTCAAAGCCGGTGTTTTTCTCCCTGGTGTAGATGTAGAGCTTGTTTTTGGTGATCTGCTCTGCGTCAAGGAATTCTTCCCCGTTGTAGGTGCCCTGGGCACTGTATGAGAGGCCCAGAGGCCGGTAGCCCGGACGGGGCTTTTCGCTCACATACTTTTCCCAGATCGCCAGCAGGCGGGGCACAGCCCCGGCATCTTCAAACCCAACCTGCTCCATGTACTGCTCCCATTCTGTCATTTCGGCAAAGAAAGCGGACAACACCCTGCGGCATTCGGCCGCCGCCTGTTCGTCCAGCTGGGTGGGCTTTTTGGCCTTTTCCCGCTGGAGCTGGGAGAAGTGTTCCATCTGCTCCCTGGTAAACTGCACATGGGCCACCGGCTTGATGTAGTGGTTGGCGGCGATGGCCAGCAAGCCCTCGTATGTCACGGCGGTGTGGTCCATCTGGATGTGGGAGAGCTTGGGGATGGAGGCCGCCTGGAGAAGACCGGCATCATCCAGCCCGGTGCGGTTGAGCGTCAGAAGGTCCAGCTTGCAGCCTTGCAAGGCGGACAGACCGCTGCCGTGGATGGCGGCGTTGCCGTCCAGCAGCAGATAGCGCAGCTTGGGCATAGCTGAAAAGACGGGGAAACAGGCGTCGGTGAGGGCGCCGTCCTCCACGCCGAAGTTGGCCATGCTTTTATGCCCGGCAAAGGGGGCAAGCAGTTTATCGGTCACCGGATAGCCTTTCACATGAAAGCCCACCAGGGTGTAACCGGCCAGCCGCTCCATGAGTTCCATAGTCAGCTCCGGAATTTCAAATTTCTTTTCTCCGTCTAAGGTCAGGACACCGTTTTCCCAGTCCGCTGTCCGCGCCCGTTTTGGTAATTCCATAGCGCGCCTCCTTATTCCTGCTCTTTGTAACTGGCTTCAATGTCGATGAAGCGCACATACACGGCGCAGACTTCGCCCTTGGTGTCGTAGCCGAAGTAGACGGGATAGTAACCATCACCCCAGCCAGAGGAGAAGAGGGGCAGGTTGCAGTCCGTGTCCGGCACTGTCCAGTTGAGCCAGTCGCCGCAGTCCCCTTGATATTTGGGGTGGGCTTTGGCGTTTTCCTCCAGAAAATCGCAGAACAAGTCGTTGTAGGGGTCGATGTCCGGGTCCTCCTCCAGCCGCTTGGACCAGTATGCCTTAAAGGCCGCCTGGGTCTGGATGTCTGCAATACACCCCATCCCGGCATCCACGCCGAAACCGAAGTAGTCGTCATCTCCCAGCGCCGCGTCCAGATTCTCGTTGCCCACCATGCCCAGCTCATAGCGGACAGGCTTTTCCTGAGAAACCTCCACCTTGACACAGGCATAGCGGTCGCCGTATTTCTCACTGGGCACCACGCAGATCTTCACGGGATAAGTCCCGGCGGGGATCGTCTGGATAAAGGGCGACGTGTCCTCCAACTCCACCAGCGGATCACATGCGAAGATCGTCCCGGTGGGGAAATGGACGGCGCCGATGTCCAGCACATCCACAGCCATGTTCCCAATCACTTTCTCTGTGAAATGGGCCTCCAAGTCATCTTTACAGGTCAATTTATCCTTAATTGCTTCGTATTTGTTCAGCCATTCAGTTGTAGGCATATCAGTTTCCTCCTGTTGATTCTGTTTCTTGATGTACTCGCTCTTTGAGCCATCCCAGTAGCAGTTCACACACCGGCCATCCTGAAAATGATGGTCACAATTCGGGTAGCCATAGAGAACATGAGCACATTCCGGGCACAGCCCCGTCATCTGTGAGGAGCCTTTGAAAAACAGGCTGCCGCACTCATTACAAAGGGCCAGTTCTTTTTCTGCCATAGGGCTCACCAGTCCCGTTCCCGGATGGCCTCCTCGGTGTCAATGGGGATGTCAAACCACTCCAGAATGTAGGCTACGGTTGCCGCGATACACTCCCGTGCCACCGTTTCGATCTCGCTGTCGTTCTCGTCAAACTCCTCCTGGAGATCATTGATGCCGCAGACCGCCTCGTCCAGCGTCTCCTGCACTACTTCAATGTCGGTTTCGCCGCTCTCCAGCAGGGCGATGACCTTCTGAAGCTCGTCTTTTACCTTGTCTACCAGAAAAGCAGGATAGTAATCGTCCTGATACATCTCGTCCAGCAGCTTGTAATTGGGGTCAAATGCTTTCATAGGGATTGCTCCTTTCCTCGTGTATGTCAGTCACGCTCAGCTCTCATGTGTGATACAGAAAATCTCCTTGTTCAAATCAAAGTAGATTACCATCAGTTCGTCGGTAATCTCCGGGTTAAAGGACAGATCCAGAATGAAAACTTGCTGGTTCATCTCGCTATCCACCAGACTGCCGAACCGCTTGAGCTTCAAAAAGTCAACCATCTCAGCAAAGGACAGTTTGGCTGGGTCGGTTCCCGGAAAAAGTTCCGCCACAATATCCGGGCCTACATCGTCCCGATGGAACTCCATGAAAAATGTCACAACGCTATGGTAGCGGCTGTCCTCGTCTGCCAGCGCCGCTTTGATGGCGGCTTTGGCCTTCTCCGCCAATTTCTCCGCCTCATCCAGCATTTCGCCCACCGCGTCCATGGCAGAAGGATTGTCGGTCAGTTCCTCATCTACATCAAAGAGAAAGGGCAGTCCCGTGTCCTCGGGAAAAGTAAAGATTTCCTCGTCGGGCGTGTATTCAAAATCAATGCGTTTACTGTTTAGTTTCATCAGGCTATCCTCCTTATCCTGCAAGGTTGGCATAGGTAATGCCCTTCTTCAAAGAGCCGCTAACCTCTACCGAATGGCCCCAGAACATATCGTCATCGTTATAATAGGCGGTAAAACGGCCGCCGGGAGAAACGGAAACCTCGGTGAGCAGGATGCGCTGGGTAAACTCCTCCTCCGTGATGGGGGCTGTTTCCGGGTCACGGGCGCTTTCCTCATCCTGGGAAAGCCAGTTGTTGGCAAGCCCAGTCAGGTTTTTGGCCGCAAAGTCCCGCATGGCCTTGTCCCAGGTTTCCTGATCTGTAACCAGCCTCTTGGCGGCGTTGCGGGCGCGAGTCCATGAGGGCTTGCTCTCAGCATTGACCTCCAGAGAAAGGCGTACATCCTTTCCGCACCACTGGATCTCACCCTCAAAGGCATCATAGTCCTTATCCAGCGTCAGCTCACCCAGCACTTCGTCCTGGATCACCACCGGCTTGTGGTACTCGTCCAGAATGGCCTGAAGCTCCGGGCAGTCCTCATGAGCTCTGACCACTTCGGAGATGCACCAGGGCCGCGCCACCAGATTTTGCGCCCGTTCTTCTTTCATCCGGCGGATCTTCAGGCGGCAGATCTGCTCCTTGCCAAAGCGTCCCCAGCCCTTTTCGCCGTTACGCTCCTCCTCGGTGACCGGCCAATCCAGCCGCTCCTCTTTGGTGCTGACCTTGCCGGTGTCACAGAACACTATGCCCAGCGTCACAATGGTCATTTCCCAAAAGTTACCTTTCCAGTTAAATCCGCCCCCAATGCAGCGATTGATCAAAGCGACCACTTCCTGCTCCTCGGACTCGTACATCTCATAAAATTCTTCAAACATAGATCATTCTCCTCATCCCTCTATATGATTGCGGTATTCCTTTTCAAGCTGGGTGTACCACCGTTTCAGCATGGTTTCCAGACTGGTCTTTCCGTTGCGATCTGTAAAAACAAGAAACTTCTGCATCAGTCTGGGGAACAGATATTTGCCCGCTTTTGTCAGATCCTGATTGAGATAGACCATCCGCAGGATACGGCCCTGCCGGTCCAGAGGGTCCTTTTTCAGCAGTTCCTTTTCAAAGCAGAAGCGCAGGAAGACTACATTCTCGTCGTAGAAGTCCTCCACCACAGCGGCTCCAATGCTGGTGTATGTGATGTCGTACACCAAACGGCTCCAGTCAAATTTCTCGATATAGAGCAGTTTCAGCGCCTTCTCCCAATGTTCCTCCGGGATCACCAGCATCCTATGCTGGGCGGTGCTGGAGTAGCCGCGATAGACGGGTTCCGGCTGCCCCAGCAGCTCGCTCACACTGTCGGCGTAGACGAAGCACAGTTCCTCATCGAACAGGCCGCCGATAAAGTTGCCGTTGCAGTACAGCATATAGTTCTTTGACTTCGCCGGAGAAAAAGAGAGGTTATATTCCTGCGAGTCCAGGCTTTTATGTACCTTGTTCAGAAAGTCTATGGATGTCATGGCTTTACTCTTCATTCCTCAAACTCGCCCTCGATCATCCCGTTCAGATACCGGCCGGGATCTGCGATGAAGTCATCCCATTTGGCCAGAGGGTGAAATTCCTCATGCTCGATGTCCAGATACCACAGTTTTTTGTCCCTGGGGCTCCACAGCAGCAGATAGTCGCTGTAGTTGTCCATCTGCACCATCAGGGAGAGCAGCTTCTTCCGTTTCCAGGTCATCTCCTGCACATCCATGAAGGAGTAGAGCTCCGCCCACTTCACCCATTCCTGATCCGGGAACTCCAGCCGCAGGGGGCCGGTCTTCAAGTATTCCACCAGCTTGGCAGGCAGCTTGTAGGGCATAAGCTGCCGGATCTTTTCCTGCTCGTTGTGCCATTCCTCCGGCTCCAGGGCTTTCAGGTAGTCGGCCATCTCCTGATTCTTGTTCTGCACCGCCACGGTGTAAGGCCGGTCGCCGTATTTGTCAGCAATGGTGATGTCGGCTCCTTGCTCAATGAGCCAGCGCACCATGGGGAGATTCTTATGCCGAGCCGCTTCGGTGACAGCGGTGGGGGCGTTCGGAAACACCATGTCCGGCTTGTGGTAATTGATGTCTGCCCCTTTTTCCAGAAGCAGCCGGGCAAGTTTGGTGTTGCCCTCGGACACAGCGGCCCGGAATGCCTCGCCGCCAAACTTGTCCACTGTGATCCCAGCTTGCTCCAGCACCTGGATATTCTCCGCTCGCTGTCCCCAGCGTACTTCCTGGAAGGCCCGCTCTTTCTGCTTCGAGCTGAGTTTTGCGGCCTGTCCAGCAAAGAGCGCCACCACCTCCGGCCCACAACAGCGGGCGGCGGTGAGCAGCAGGGGCTGTTCCTCTGCCAGATCGGGATCAGCTCCATGCTCCAGCAGGAAGTGGATCATGGGCACATCATTCCGAAAAACCGCGATCTCCAATGGCATCAGCTTGATGTATTCGCTGAGCTGGATGGGAACATCTAAATCCAGACCGCCTTGTAGCAACGCCTCCAACTTGGGAGTGTCATGGTCACAGATGGCAGCAGCCGTTTCCGGAAGGGTCTCCCAGCGGCCAATATATGCAATTTGGTACATAAGGCACCTGCTTTCTCGACTTGTACTCATTCATCTCCGAACCGTTCCGCAGCATCCTGGTAAACGGTGATGCTCTTAGCCACTTTCTTTTTCTGGCTGCGGATGCGGAAGTAGTCCCGCAGAACGCACTTCAGTTCCGGGTTTTCCACCTTGCGGGGCAGCAGACTGATGAACATTTCGTCGTAGCTTTCGTACAGAACACCACTCCGGTTGTAACTTTGCCAAGTCACCGTAGGCTTTCGACCTTCAGGGTCTTTGGCCAGATCAAAAAGCCACCGCTCATCCAGCTCCACATAGCGTTCAAACATAAAGGTCGTGTCATAGGACCCGTAGCGGTCATGGCCCCAAAAGATGAACGCAGTCATTCCATCAGGCCCCAGGCGTTCATAGATTCAGTCCTCCGGATAACAGCGGTAATCCAGCATCCCCAGAGCATTGAACAGGTAGATTTCTTTGGGAGTGCCCAGCAGGAGCGAATAGGTTTCATACACCTGTTCCTTGGGCTGGGTGATAATTGCTTTCATAGAGACTGGAATCAGCCAACTGCCGCCATAGCGTTCATATAGTTCATCGGCCAGTGCTTGTAGTCGTGTATCCGGGTTTCGAATCAAGGAGGCGGTCAGAATCAAAGCCGGAATCTTCTCCATTTCCTTTGGCTTTACTTTATAGAGCCCCAGTCCTTGGGAAATGTGCCATGTAGTGCATTTGTCACCATCATAAAAGGGGGTGTGCTTGAGATGGCCGATCCGTTCCGCATTTTCCGCCAGAAAACGGTACACCTCCAACATCTTGGGGGAGGCTTTGCCCAGCATCAAATGAAAACAGAAATTCATCTGTTCCACCTGTCCCTCTTCCAGCGGTTTTGTATCCGCCTCATCCAACAGCAGGGAGAGGGTTTTCAGGATGACTGGGGCAATCTGCTCCGATACACAATCCGAGCAGGCATCCGACATGATATGGCTGCCCATCCATTTGCCCTTGACCAGCTTGGCCCACAGTGGGGCAGCAGGGGCATACTCCAGCTGCGCCAAAGCCTTTTGAGCAGCCGTTTTGCACTTGCCCTTTTCTGTATTCACAAGCTGGAGAAGCAGTTCGCCGTTTGCTTCCTCTTTGCCCAGCGCCAAAATGGCCTGTTCTCGCTTTACACCCTTGGGAGGCAGTTGTTCTAAAGTCATCATAGTATTCATAGCGTCTCATCCTCGTTCATAAGTTGTCCCTGCACCTCTCTGGGCAGGTCATTCCACAAAATATCGTATGTAAAATCCCGAATCTCCGGGTAACACTCCCGTGCGGTCTTTTCCGCAATATCTCTATTCAGGTAGTGCATCTCTTGGTGGAAAAACCAGTTGAGTTTTTCCATCAGCCGATAGAGTCGGATCTGTTCTTCTTGGGTCATGGGATTGCTCCTCCTATTTCAATTTCAGCACAAATCCCCAGATACTCACCACAATCAGGAGGACACCCAACAGAAAGAAAACCACACGCCGGTATCCTCTGCTGTGTCGATGGGCATCCCGTGTGCCGGTGGGGTCGCAGAGCCAGTTCCAGTTGCGGATCGCTCCAATTAAAATCACGGCCCCGATGAGCACCGAGGCAATGTACCAATGCTCTTGCAAAAATGCTGTGATCTGTTCGCTGTTCATTTACAGATACCCCCCTTTTTACATCATCGGGAGTTTCCTTTCGGATGATTTCCTCCCGCTCTTTTAAATCCAGCTCCAGAGCTTTTCCCTCCTCCAGATACTCCTCGCAGTCCCGCACCAGCTTTTGGGCGTCCGGGTCATCCGGGGCCAGAGCCAGCCATCGTTTTGCGTATTCACAAGCGGTGGTTGCTGAACTATATGCCATCAGGCAGGAGTAGCCCATCCGGGCGTTCCAGTAGGGATCGTTCTCACCCTGGGCGCGGACGGACTCCAGCAGCTCAATGGCGTGTCGGATGAGATCCCCGTCCACTTCACCGTCGATCCCATGCTCTCCATGATCGCCCAGCACCGCCAGATTGCTGTAAGCCCGACTCAGCTTGACGGTCAGCAGATAGCCCCGCTCCTGTTCCGGGATGGCTTCGATGGCCCGGATACACCGGGAATACTCGTCCTTCTTATTCCATTGCTCAAGCTGCTCCAGCAGCTCTGCTTTTTCTGCCTGATTCATCATTTCACCGCCTTTTCTGTGTTATCCCTTGCCTTTTCTGAAGTGTTCGCTGCCTCGCCAGGTGTTGACCACACAGGTGAAGATCTGGCCGCAGTGCTTGCACCGGATCATGTGGGCCATGATTTCATCCGCCCAGCCATCCTCTGCCTTTACCTTCTCCAGTGGGCAGGTGGATTCCTCTTGCATCAGTTCAAATTCCCCCTCCGACACCAACTGCTGAATGTAAGCAATACAGGCCAGATAGTCCTTTGGGGCGTCAAATTTTCTCCATGTTTGAATGTTTCGGCAGTGCTCGCACATAGTGGACGCCTCCTTACGCAAATACTTGCTGGTATTTCTCTTTCAGTTCCTTGGGCGCTGTCTTGATGACCTTGCTGCCGCCGTTTTCAGAGGCTGTGCCCCAGATGGCCCAGAGCACATCACGCCACAGGTAGGCCAGCGCCCTTTTGTCATTGCCGGATTCTTCCGGCAGGTAATATTCCAGATGCCCTTTGATCTCCAGCAGAGCATCCAGGCTCTCCTTATTGGCGATCAGGGCGCGGAACTCCTTTGCGGGCTTCAGATTCTGCATGGACTGTACTCCGTGGACCAGCACCGGCAGGGACTGGGCAGTGAACCCGTACTGCTTGAACAGAATATGCAGGAACTTCTCCTGCAAAGAGGAGTGCTCGTCATCACATCGATCCAGGTAATCGCACACCAGCCGCCACCACTTCGGCCCTTCCAGTCCCAGGGCGAACACGGCAAAGGTGCCAGGCATGGCGCAGGCTTCATCCGCAAGGTTTTGATACCACTCAAACTCCCGCATAGCCAAACGAGCGTATCGCTCCATAGCCGGATGAAGATCAGGGTGCTGCACAGCACAGGCAAAGAGCTGATTGACGCCCTTTTGGGGCAAGCCGGGAATGGGCAGATAGAGTTTTTCCTTCCCACGGAACTCCACCGAGTAACTGCGGGGAAATTCCTCCTGCTCCAGCACCGCACACAGGTAGTCCAGGATTTCAGCATAGCACTCCTCCGTGGAGTCCCTGGCGGTGATGCGGATAGTGGCAAACGCATCATTGGCCGATGCGTTGAAATGCTCCGTCTTACGCTGCTGGATGTCCTTTGGTAATTTGCCGCTGCCGGCTGTTTTCAGCTGCTTCACCATATCTGGGCGAAGCTGGGAGACCAGGCCGAGGATGTGCTCGGTGGTGAGGGATTCAAAACTCTGCCCGTACACCGTATGGCAGACCGCCACATAGCAGGCAAAGCGCAGCAGGCCTTCATCCACATCCTCCGGCCGCAGCTCCGGCCACACAGTACAAGGCGGGTAAGGCGTAAAATCATCCTCTTTTTCTCCAGCCTCAAAATACCTTTCCTGCACCTGCTTTTCTATGTATTTCTCCAATGTATAGCGGATCTCCTGCCAGCCCACCAGCCGCCGCATGGCGTCGCAGAGAGAGGCAGCATCCTCACAGGGAAATCCTTTCAGCGGCAGCCCGGTCAGATACCGCTCCAGCAGCTGATCCGGGAGAAAGGGTGTTCCGTTATGATTTCGCACCACAGTCGGGTAGGCGGAGTGATTTTCACGAGCGGTTCCGTTCAGCACATCCTGAATGCAGAGATCCGCCTCCGCCAGCACCTCCAGGGAAGTGTCCGGCTTGTGGATCAGATAGTAGCGGTCATGTACGCCATCACGCTTTGGCAAACTCATGGCAAGGTCTCCTCTCAGGTTTGCTGATGCTGCATGGATACGATTTGGCAGTCTGGACAGAATTCCACATAGAGCGTGCCCTCCGCACAGTCAAACACCGTATCCCACTGAATCTGGGCCAGATATTTCATAGGTTTCCCACAGTGGGGGCAGGTCGTATATTCCGCGTCCTGTACCCAGTTGGCAAAGCCACCCACCGTGTTCACATCCTGGCGGGCCGCACCGTAAAACAGGGGCACGGGCGCTTCGCCCAGCACAAAGGGATTTTCCGTGAGGGCCTTGTAGTCCTCGGGACTGACATAGCAATCCGTTTTCTCCGCCCCGTCAAAGAGTTCGGAGGGAAAGACCTCCACGCCGCCATCCAGAGCGAACCGGTTGAAGGCGGGGCCTTTGAGGAATCCCACGCAGCTGGGGCAGCAGGTGGCAGTCAGGATACCATCCAGCCCCAGGAACCGGAGCCGCTCATCCCGGCCATCCAGCACCAAAATATCCACCATCCGCCCGCCGCAGTGGGGACAGGTGTCCTCCCGTGCTCGGCCAATGCGGACGGGAGATTTCTCGCCAGTGGTTCCCTTGACCATAGGATAGCAGGTATCGAAGCCCAGTCGGATTCTCTGGCCCTCCTTGTCGAAGGTCCAGCCTCCGATCTGCGCATAGCTGGATGGGTCTACATAGAGGCCCTTGCGCCAGGGCCGGGGATTTCGCTCCAGCTCCAGCAGAGTCTCCATTGCCTTGTCATCTCCTTGCATAGCAAGGCAACTCATCAGGTTGGAGGCCGCGCTGGAATATTCCGCGGACAACAGCGCATGGATCAGACCATCCCGCACATCGGCGGGAGCATGATAATAGATCTCACAGGGCCAGAACACCTCTGCGGCCAGTGCCACTCGCTGAATCTCCGGGGTGATGGCATCACGGTAGCTAAGCAGCTGCCAGAAGTCGGTGAACTCCGGGTCCTCCATATCAGCCAGCCTCTGGATGTTCTGTATCAAGTTTCTTTGTTTTTCGACAATTTGTTCCGGCATCCAGGCCAGAGCAGCTTGCCGTTCTTGCTCGCACTTACATTTCCAACACAATCCCTCATAACCCAATGGGGTTCCACAGCTGGGGCAGGTATATTTCAGACTCATGTTCTCATACTCCTTTCAGGCAATAAAAAAGCCCCACGCCGCACTGTCATAAAGACAGGCTGACGCAGGGCATGAAGAAGCCGCGTTGAAGGAGCCGCATCCACCAGCAGATGTAGTTTCTTCAACAACCAAAATAATTTTTTCGTATCTTAAAGCAGCAAATTGCTGTCCAATATATTTGTTCATAGCGGCACCATTTGTTCTGAGCGTAGTTTTATATCTTATTATATCACAGCACCCCTTCAATGAAAATATTTTGTTGGAAATGCTAATGAAAAATTTTTGTGAATTTGTTAAGGCGCAGGGGCTGTTATCTCCATAGTGTCTGGATGGATCAGAGTGATTACTTTTCCCTGATGCAAGGCATAGTTGACTGTCTGTGCTGTACCTGAGCGCAGCTTTTTCTGATTATCAAACACACCGATAAGGTACTCTGCATGATCGACCATATAATAATTTCTTTTTTTATAACTGGAAACATCCGCAGAATGTGAAATAACAATAGAATCGTTTGCGTTTTGGATCAGCTTTTTCAATCTATGTTTACTCTGATCCGGCCATTTAGAGTCATAGCCGATGAAGGGAACTACAACGATAATTTTAATATAAAAGTCAATATGCTTCATCCGGTTCGGTAGGTGCTGCGGTAATATCGCGGTAGAAAGTAGCCCATGCAGCTTCCTCATAGGGGCGTACAAAAAAGAAGCCAATGCTCAATGGAATTGTCAGCAGAAGAACAAGAGAAATCGCCAGAGCCTCTGAACCGGTGAAATATTTGAGAACCAGAAAACCCTCGGCATACAGTGGCACCGAACAGAGCAGCTCCCAGCCAATGAAGCTGAAATCCAGACAGAACAGCCGCCATTTGTTGCCATTCATGATCCGCCGGGATTCTGTGATCGCTTCATTTGCGGTCAGCGAAGGATGCTCGGACATGATGTAAGGTGTCATCGCATAGCTGTATGTTTTCACGATTCCCGGAATCACCAACAGCAGCGACCAGAGGGCGATGTACAGACCCTGCAGGAATTTCATGCAGAAGCCATCCCACAGACGGTCTTTCTGAGAGAACAAGTCCGAGATGGCAGCATCCTTTCCATCTACAAGGTTCAGATTAAAATGAGCATATCCCAGTTGAACTGCACCGCCCACGATCAATTGGAGGATTGCCCACAGACCAATGCCGACAAGCAAAACAGCAAGCAGCCGACCGCCGTCTGGCTGGGCGAACAGGTTAAAATGAATGTCCTTTGCCTGATTGGAATTGGAAACGACACTGTTGGAACTGCTCACAATGGTAGCACCGAGCGCACTGGCGGCAATACCTGTCAGAACAGCAGTTTTCCATTTTCCGCGCAGAGCATCGCGAGCGAGCATACGATAGTCAGCAGATATTTTCATAAAAGCAACCTCCTGTCTGAAAATGGCAAGTATGTGTGAAAAGGAATATGATATGCCACTTTAATTTAGATACGTTTGAAACGCTGAAAAAATTGTAGCATGAATGAAAAAGAGGCTGTTACACCGGTTTTATCCTTGTGCAACAGCCCCTTTCCTTTACTTCAGCAGCTTGTCCAGTTCATCATAAACGGATTTGACGTTCGTGTCGACAATGACCTGACAGGCGTTCTTCCCCGGACGGATGATGCCTGTTGCGCCTGCCGCTTTTACAGCCTGCTCATTGACCTGACGGTAGTCCTTGACCTCAAAGCGCAGGCGGGTAGTGCAGTAGCTGGCGCTTACTATATCACGCCGCCAGCTTGTGCTGCATTTGCAGTGGAACAGACCAATGAACTGCTGCTTCATTTTACGTCCGCAGTTCGGACAGATCCGTTTGCTGGCTCCCATAAAAGTTTACTGGAGCTTGGCGATAATTTCATCAGCGGACATACCGCTGGCAAGTAGCTTTTTCAATACGGATTCCGCTTCGGCCTTTTTGGATTCTTCTGCGGCCTTTTTTTCGGCTGCAACCTTTTTTGCCTCTGCTTTAGAAAGTTCCTTTACTGCAACCTTCAGCGCAGATTTTTTGCCTTTCAACTGCTCTTTCAGTACGCTGATGTTGTCAGACAGCGCAGCGATCTCAGTTTCAATTTGTTCCTTGGCAGTAGTCTTTTCAGCAACAATAGCCGCATAGTCAACATTTGTTTTCTTGGTACGCACTGCATTCTTGCTTCCTTTTGGTCTAGCCATAATAGTCCCTCCACCTAGTATTGGAATTTACTAATATAAGTATATTCTTTCTGCCTCGAAATGGCAATACTTTCTTAGACAACAAGAGCAGAGCTTTTGCGAGGCCCCGCTCTTATTGCTGCCGTTAAGCAGAAAATAAAGGAGATCTATCTTTCAAAACCGCCTGCGGACTGCTGCAGCGATGGGGAGCCACAACAAACCCATCAGACAGGCTTTGGAAGAAGCAAATAGGGATGTGAGAAATGCACTGTCACAGGTTGATGCCGATTCCAAGGATCACGAATAGGATCGCCAGACAGATGCAGCTTAACATTTATCTGGAGATGGCCCAAGGATAAAATAGAAGCAGTATTAAAGCCGCTCACCGTGCAGGTTTTCAGCATGGTGAGCGGCTTTTTACTATAAGTATGAGGAATCAAAGAAGTCTTTTAAGGTGATTCCCAAGCCAAGACAGATTCTTTCGATGGTTTCTACGCTTAGCTGACCTCCCCGACGGGCAGTTGTTTGAATCGTGGAATACGATATTCCGCATTTCTTTGCCAACACACACAGATTCATATCACGCTCTTGCATCAAATCCTGAACACGCTTAATCGTATCCACGAAATTCCCTCCCATCTTTTTAGTTCAAAACTTTTCCGACAATCTCGAATCTTTGCTCTGGAGATATAATAATTGGTGAATATTTGGTGTTAAGAGAAACCAAAACCGGTTGGTTATGCACCACGCCATAGCTGTCGGTAAGGAATTCTGCTTGGGTTTTATCCGGGGTATGTTCATCGTATTTTTTCAGATATCCACAGTCATCATATACGAATATCCCGATATCTCCGCATGCAAGTTCTTCGCAGCGCTTTACCCATACGATTTGTCCGCTATGATAACGTGGCTCCATACTATCACCGCTAACGTATATCCCGAACTCGGCACCAGCCGGAACGCTACTGGCAGGCACTTGTATCTGCTGGAACATTTCACCCTCAAGAAAAGCTCCTAGACCTGCCGATACTGGCAACTCTGATACAGGCATCATTATGTAGTCGATTTCCGCGGGCTCTTCTGCGTCTGGCTGGTAGCGCCGGGATGCAATCAAGTCCATTTCGTACTCAGCGACCTTTTTTTGCCCGATGTCATTTAGAAGGGCGGGTTTCTGAAAGTTCTTTGTAAAGTAGGAAGGACCCTCCTTGATGTTCAATGCGTAGCAGATTGCAACTAGTTGGTAGATGCTAGGAGTGGTATAGCCTTTTTCCCATTTGCTGATTCCTTTATCACTGACATCGACGCCATAGTGACGGAGAAGTTCAGAGAAAGTTACAAGTGAATAGCCATTCCTTTTTCGTGTGCCTGCGAGAATCTGACCAACCTCATTGCTATCCCTCGCAGCGACTGCATCATAGCGCACTGTGGATGGGGCTATGTGCATTTTGGTGAGCGTGGTTTTCTTTTTCATAACAAGAACACTCCTTTGTAATCCGGTAGCTCTATTATAGTATAGAAAATATAAGAAATCAACAGGAAATCTCTAAAATGGCGACAAATGCGTAATTGACATCTCCATAAAGTGGGTGTATAATCAAACCAAATCCACAAATAACAGCCTTTTGGTGTTATTTTCGTATGGGATTGTGTTTGTTTGGCGTTTTTTTGCGAGGTGATACTATGAGAAAAGAAAATGTAAGATGTCCAATGTGCGGAACCATGAATTATGATGTGGATCTTGATGAAACCGGTGGCTGGACAAAATGCCGTCTGTGCAAAGCAGTGACCTGCTCTATGGATGAGTGGAAAAAACATACAGTGTCCGTTCCGCTGTTGAACGAAAAACAGCTCGTGGCACGCAGTATGATTCGCAAGTAATGCACGCCGTGTTTTGATAAATCCGCAAAAAGGAGGAATTCTGATGTGTGGTGATTACAACCTTCGCCGTGAGAAAAGATACGTCGAAGTGGATGTTCGTTTTACTCCTGACGGTAAGATCCGCCCTCTTGCCATAAACTATGACAAGGCTCACACTTATGGAATTGATCGTGTCTTGGCAGTCAAACATGGGACATCACGCCTAGGCGGAAAAGGTCACTGCTTCACCTGCCTGATCTGCGGTCAGAAGCGGAATCTTTGGCTTGAACGGGGCAAGTGGTTCGTGGAAGCCTACTGCTCCGTGCCGGAAAGCTGTGCTTCGTAATGGCAAGATACTTATCCCGCGCAGATCTTTCGCACATAGCGGGTAAGTATATCGACCAGTACTATACCCGTTTCGGGATCAGTAAAGATGACCCAGAACCCATTGACCCTGAACGGCTCGCAAGTTCTGTTCTTGGGCTGAATGTGAAAATGCTGCCGCTATGCAGCGATGGAAGTATTCTAGGACTGACTGTTTTCCAGAAATGCGGTTTTACCGTAACCTTGGGGGACGGGACAAAGCTTGTGGAGGTGTTCATGCCGAAGGACGTTGTAATCGATTCCGCCCTTGCGTCAGACAGCTGCACCGGATGCCGGAATTTCACGATAGCGCATGAAGCGGCGCACCATATACTGGCTGACCTGTTTCCGAACGACTACGGAAAAGCAGTCAAGTGCCGTGGGCACATTGCCTATCGGGAACGAAACGGACAGCCCTCATGGGAAGAATGGCAGGCGAATACCCTTGCAGCGGAGCTGCTGATGCCAACATTTCTGGTCAACGCCGAAATAGAACGTGCAGCGCTGTGCCTGCCAAATGGAATCCTGTACAAATCCGCATCGGACCCGAACTATGAAAGAATTCTGGAGATGGCTGCACGGATCGGGGTATCGTGGTCTGCGATCAGGATCAGATTACAGCAGATGCAGGTCATCAACGGAAAACCCATCCACTGCCATCCATTGGACGTCATTCGATTTGGAGAATAATATGACTTGGTCAAATAATCGCTCTTTTAAGAGTAAACCGCTGAACAATATACAGCAGGCACAATTCAGCATTGGCTGGAGGTTTTGTCCGGTTTGCGGACACAAGCTCTACCAAAAAAACGAGAGCTGTTCAGGCTCTATCAGCATAAAGTGCCTCAAGTGCGGTAACATAGCAACAGTTGACTTAGCCTACCGCAGACGCTGACTTTTTTAGACAAACCACAATTTCAAAAATCGGGTGCATTGCACCCTGAATATGGACTGTTCGTCACCGAGCAACGGGCCATTGCCGCAAGGCAATGTATGAAACGCGCACCAAATAGCCGGGCAACAGCTGATAGAGTGATTCTGCTTTAGAACCGCTCTGTTAGTTGGTTGTCCGGCTATTTTTTTAGCCTTCAGGTAGCCTGCTCCCGTAAAAAGGAGCAGGCTTTATGTTTGTCCGTTTTTCATGGATGCCCCAAGCGGCGAAATATCCGTAGCCTTCCAAATTTTCGACTTTTTACGACTTATCGAAAATTTGGAGGTTTACGATGTCTTTTAATAAAGGCTATGAGTTGAAGAAGTTTGAAGCACACTGGGAAAAGTTGCGCATCGAGTACGCAGCTGCGGGAATGACGAAAGAGGCCATCCAGAAGATGTACGATTATGACCGTCAGCAATTCAATTCGGAGCGTACCTTTATCGAGCGGACGCAGGAATTCACCGCTCCTGCGTATGAAAGCTCTGAGGAAGAAGCGTCGCCTTTGATGCTACGCTATCAGGATGCGATTACCGTGACAGATACTTACCACGAAACTAAAAGCCGTTTTGCATGGATTGGTGAGATTGAGAACGAACAGTTGCTTACTGCACTCGAAACTTTGAAAACCGAAGATTTGGAAATCATCACCATGTACGCTTACGAGGGATACGACATCACTGAAATTTCTAAAGTCTACGGCGTATCTCGGCCCACTATTAGTATCAAAATCAAGAGAATTACTAAATTTTTGAAAAACTTCAATTTCAATGCTACGAATTGACCTTTCTCGTCGGCTACCAAGTGAGAGGACAATTTCCCAAGCGGCACCTGCCGCAGGGCGAAACGTCCGACCTCAGGGACCTTGAAAACTGAATAGTTCCGTCATCTGGTACTCCGATAATGATACTTCCGTAATTCGCGGCCCGGTCACAAAGCAGACGGGGTGGCTGAAATGCCAATGAAGCGGTACAAGTCCGCTGCCAGATGTTCATGCCCCACTCGCAGGGAGCCGAGGGCGAATATGCGAGACCTTTAATCATATTGATCCGGGAACTGTCGGGTACGTTCCACGCATCCGGCAGTTCCCGTTTTTTTACGTACTCTTATTTATTCTTTATCCGAATATTCACTTTTGATACATAGGAGGACACTTTTATGGACGAGTTGAACCCCACGGTGCGCGAGCAGGAGATCTACGAGGTGATGGAGCTGACCCCTGAGATGGTCAAGTCCATCCGAACTCTCTGCGGTACCTGTCTGCGGCACTTTGTGGATGCAAAGGCTTTCAAAATCGCGCTTGTACCCAGCCCAGACCGGAGCATGGACACATGCACCGTCTGCCAGATGCGGCGCGGCTATGATTATGTGGTCATGCACCGCTGACCCAACCATACCACCATACCTTGAACGAAGCTCGTTGCGGAACATCCGGCAGCGGGCTTTGCACATAACAACATGGAGGTACAATTTTGCAGCAAAACTGGAAATTCCAACGCGGAGACATCTTCTTCACCCATTTCGGGGCGAGCACCGGCTCGGAACAGCACGGTGACCGCCCGGCGGTCATTCTTCAGAATGACGTGGGCAATTATCACTCTCCGACCCTGATCGTTGCGACCATGACAAGCAAGGCGGAAAAGAAAGTAAACCAGCCGACCCACTGCCTGTTGGAAAACGCAGGGTTGAATATGCCGTCCGTTGTGCAGGCAGAGCAGATCTTCACCATCGACAAAAGCCGGGCACTGAAGTATCTGGGGCATCTGACCCCAGAGGAGATGCGCCGGGTGGATGATGCGGTTCGCATCAGCCTTGCGCTGAACCCTATGGGCAGCATCCAGCAGATAGAGCCTATCCGGCGCTCTACGGCGGTTTATGCGCCGCCTGAGGTGGTGGATGGCAAACCGCCTGTCTACCCCTATACGCCCATCCGGTCGTCCTTTGAGAACGCCGGAAGCATCGAGGAAATGATGCTGTACACCGAACTGCAATCCGCGGTTCATGCCATGATCCAGCGGCTCGAATATAGCTTCACCTTCAATCCCAGCCTGCTCACCAGCCCGAAGCGGAAGCAGCAGGTGACTGAGATCTTAGAGGAAGCCGAGAAGTACATTTGGAGAATCAAGGAGGAAATGCGATGCGCCTGAACGACAACAATACTTTCATTGGTATCAACCCGCCGTACCAGCTTTCGGTCATCCACAGCAGCAAGCTGATCTATCCCCGCGAGATCTACCAGCGGGGCGTAGAGCGCAAGAGAGTGGAGCTGATTGCAAGGGACTTCAACGAGTACATCGTTAACGAGCCGAAGGTCAGCTTCCGCAACGGCAGGTACTATGTAATGGATGGGCAGCACACCATCGAGGGCTGCATCCTCCTCAACGGCGGCGAGGACCGCCCGATCCTCTGCAAGGTCTACACCGGTCTGACGATGGAGCAGGAAGCCCTGCTCTTTGCCGAGCAGAACGGTCACGCCGCACCCCTGTCGGCGGGCATCAAGCTGCGCGCCAAGGTGGTGGGCGGCGATGCGCCTTCCAAGGCGTTTGTCGCAGCCACTAACCGGGCGGGGCTTTCCCTCAACTACGACAGTATGCAGCTGAGCGACTACCGCATCGGCTGCGTGGGCACGGCGCTGAAGCTGTACGACCAGCTGGGCGAAGAAATCTACTGCGAAGCTCTGCGGCACATCGTGGAAGCGTGGGAGGGCAGACCGGATTCCTTCCGGGCGGCTGTCCTGCGGGGCGTGATGTACTTTGTGCAGCTGTATCATGGGCAGTACAGCGAGGAGCGGCTTGTCCGTGCGCTGAGCGGCGTCCATCCCATGGAGCTCTACCGTGTCAGCCGGGATAACCCCGCCAAGCTTCCGGGCTGGCGGCGGTACGTTTACCCCATCTACACCACCTACAACGGCAAGTGCAGGAAAGACGCACTGCCGATGAAGTTCTAAGCTCAAATATCTCCTTTGGCAAGTGAGATGGTCCCCGAAAAAGACCATCACACTTTACATATAGTATTTTCTGCTGAATAATCGACATATTGAACTAGAAAGAGAGGACAGGAATGAGCGAGATCGCAGCCTGCACTTTGATTCAGGAAGAGCCTGACCGAAAGACGGAGAGGTATCTGACGATGTTCAAGGACTACCCGGATGTGGTGACGGTGGAGCATCTTCAGGAAATGCTTGGCATCTGCCGGAAGAATGCGTATCTGTTGGTCAAGCAGAATAAGATCCACTCGGCGCGTGTAGGACGCAGCTATAAGATACCAAAACTCTGCGTGGTAGAGTACCTGCTCGATCAGGATCGGCAACTTGGAGGGATGCACCTTTCAAACTCCCTTGTGCCATCCTTGCAAAACACTCCAGAATCTTCTAAACTTATGATGCCTAAGCAAAGGACGTTTGGCTGCGAACAGAAAGGAGCATAACTATGACAAATGTGGCCGGACATTTAAGAGAACAAAACGGTATGTATCAGATGATTCTGAGCTGGAAAGACACAGATGGAAAGCGCAGAACCAAATCCATCAGCACAGGACTTCCTGTTAAAGGAAACAAAAAAAGAGCTGAATCTCTGTTGCGTAAAACACAAAAAGAGTTTAACCCTGAAACGATGCAGCAGGTTTCCGACCTGCCGGTATCGGAATATCTGAACCGCTGGCTTCGGGAAAGCGTGATGAACCTTCCGCCCGAAACCTATGGCAGATATGCTTATGATCTGGGAAGAGTAGTTGTCCCATACTTTGAAAAGAAGCGGCTGTCTTTGAAAGCACTCTCTCCGCGCGATCTGGAAACGTTCTTCCGCTATGAGCGTCAGCAGGAGGAGGCCAGTGTACAGCAGCTTCTGGATTGGCACAAGGAGTTGACCGATGCCCTACAATATGCCGTTGACAATAATTGGCTGAAGGTCAGCCCCATCAAAGAAGTTGACCCCTGCCTTGATAACTCCCCGGTACTTTTCACCGACTTCATCACGGACTGGTTGAAAATGATGAAGTCACGAGTGGAAATCACAACCTATACCAGCTATGAAAGAGCAATCGTTCACAAGATCGTCCCATATTTTGAACCGCTCCACTATACATTGCAGGATATGGAACAGCATCCCAAATACATCCAAGACTTCTACCAGCATGAGTTGGATCGTGGCCTTACGGCAAACACCGTCATTCACTATCACGCCAACATCCGCAAATGCTTGCAGTACGCTTTTCAAATCGGCATGATCCGTTCCAACCCGGCAGATCGCGTTGAACGTCCTCGTAAGGAAAAGTTCAAGTCGGAGATTTACAGCGGTGAAGAACTGGAGCAGCTTTTCAAAGCGATTCAAGGTGACCCTTCGGAGTTTGGCGTTATCATGGCTGCATTCTACGGCCTGCGGCGCAGTGAAGTTGTTGGCTTGAAATGGGATGCCATTGACTTTGAAAACAAGAAAATCAGCATTCAGCATACGGTTGTGACCGCAAAGGTCAACGGAACGCTAACAGAAATCGCACGAGATAAGACAAAAACAAAGTCGAGCTGCCGGACACTTCCCCTAATCCCTGCCTGTGAGCAGATGCTCAATAAAATGAAAAAGGAGCAGGAGCAGAATCGGAAGGTCTGCGGCAAAAGCTATTGCACCGATTATCTTGACTATATCTATGTAGACCCGATGGGAAAACGGATTCGGCCCGATTTCCTGAGCCAACATTTCCCGGATTTTCTGGTCGCACACCAGATGAAGCGTATCCGCTTTCACGATCTGCGCCATAGCTGCGCCAGTCTGCTCTATGCCAATGGCGTGAGCCTGAAGGAGATTCAGGAGTGGCTGGGGCACAGCGACATCAGCACGACAAGCAACATTTATACACATCTGGATTTCTCCAGTAAGGTATCTTCGGCGAATGCAATCGTCAATATCTTCCCAGAAAACGCCAAAGTATAAAAAATGGGCAAAAAAGAAAAACAGCCTAAAATCTTTCGATCCTAAGCTGTTTTACGATGAAGTGCCGATGGTGGGACTCGAACCCACATGGTTTCCCGAACGATTTTGAGTCGTTTGCGTCTGCCATTCCGCCACATCGGCTTATATTCAATTTTGGGACATTAGTACCGGTTTCTGAAGATTGGAGGGATGTTCAGGAGGGATGCAAGAAATCCTGCTTCGGCAAACCTTCAAAATTCAACGAACACTCGTGGATTTCTCGCACATACACGGAAAATCACGAAGCGGATTTTGAGTCCCCCTCGTCTGCCATTCCGACACACCGGCGTATTCTATTTTACAGACAACATAGTTATTATAGCGGATTTTTCTCCCAAAATCAAGATGCAGCTCACAACTCATCAAATTTCTGCAAATTTCCTCTCCCCTTTTTGGTCGCGGGCGTGTATACTGAGAGAGACAACATCGTACCCAAAGGAGTGCTCTCTATGAATCAGTTTCTTTCTGCCCCCGTTACCGACGCCCAGCGCCAGCGCGACGCGCTGTTAGGAGCGCTGGTGGGGCTGGCCCGCTCCACCGTCAACGAGCCGAAGACCGAGGACACCGACCGTGTGCTGACCTCCGGTCTCCGGCTGGCTGCCGACCCGGACGCTGCCGAAGACGCGCTGCGCCGGATGTACCACATCGTCGAGACGGAAAAGCACCGCGTCGCCCCCAACTGCGCCATCTGCACCATGCGCTGCGGCAACACCGACAACTACGACCTCGCCCGGCTCTGGGCCGCGCCGGAGGACATCCGCGCCCTCAAACTGCGGCTGCTGGCAGCAGTATTCCGGCTGGCACAGGGCCGCCCGGACGCTTGCGCACAGGAGGTCATCGACCAGGCCCTTTTTGTCCTCGCCGAAGACTGGGACGAGGAACTTCTCGCCCCCGTCGTGAAGCGGGCCGAGGACTGCTGTGCCGGGTAAATTCCCCGGAAATTTCTGCTTTTCCCCGCGCGCTGCATTTCTTTTCTCTCCGCTGCGCCGCACACAAACCCGGACAGTTTCTTTTTATAGGGCATTCTTCCCCACTTTTGTCAGAATTGAGTGCTCCGGGCGCAGAAATATGGGGATGCTTTTTCCAAAAAACACTTTACAAACGTCAAAGAAATAACTATTATATAAGTATAGTGCTTCCAATCGTTGGCACGAACAGAAAGCGGTCGGACTGACCGGTAATACAGCTTCCGGCCCGGAAATCATCCACGTTTCCAATTTGCAGTGGAATACAGGAAAGAAGGTATAAGCTATGTCTGAGAAAAAGTCTGCTGTCCCCGCAGCTGTCGCTGCTCCTGAGACTCCTGCGGCAGAGCCGAAGAAGCGCAAATCTTCTGGTGCTGCACAGCGGCGCGGCCGTCCCCCGCTCTCCCCGGAGGTTTATGTCGAGTTCGGCACCAACCAGTACAACATCACCGATGTCATCGAGCGCGCCAAGGCCGACTACCGCGCCACCCATAAAGTGGGCGTCCAGTCCTGCAAGGTCTACGTCAAGCCTGAAGAGGGTATGGCCTACTATGTCATCAACAAAGTCTCCGGCAAGCTGGAGCTGTGATGTTCCTCAACACGAACAAAGGCGTCTGCACAGTCATTTGTGCAGACGCCTTTTCTTTTTTATAAACCGTACAGTTCGGTGTACTTTCGGGTAAGGTACTGGATATAATCCTCCGCACTGAAATCGCCGCAGGCGTTCTTCACCACGTCGGCAGGCTCCATCAGCCCGCCGTACTGGTGGACCTTTTCCCTCAGCCACGCCGTGATGGGTGTGAGGTCGCCCCGGGCCGCCGCGCCCCAGACATCCACGTCCTGCTCCATCCGGCGGAGCATCTGAGCGCCGTAGGCACTGCCCAGCGCGTAAGACGGGAAGTAGCCGAACGCGCCGCCCGACCAGTGGCTGTCCTGTAAACAGCCATCCCGGTCATTCGGCACCTCGATGCCCAGATATTCCTTATAAACGTTTCGCCCAGACAGCCGGCACATCTTTTGCTTCCAGCGTGCCGCCAATGAGCTGCTTTTCGATCTCATACCGTACCATGACGTGGAGGCAGTAGGTCAGCTCGTCGGCCTCGGTGCGGATGAGGCTGGGCTGAGCCTTATTGACCGCGCGGTAGAACTGCTCTGCGCTCACGCCGCCCAGCTGCTGGGGAAAGAACTCCTGCACCTTGGGATAGATCGCTTCCACGAAGGGCCGCGACCGGCCAATGAGGTTCTCATAGAAACGGGACTGGCTCTCGTGGACGCCCATCGAGACGCCGCCCGCAAGACAGGTGTACTGCAGGTCATCCCGGATGCCCAGTTCATACAGAGCATGTCCGCCCTCGTGGAGGACAGAGTACATCGAGGATGCCACATTGTGCTCGTCGTAGTTGGTGGTGATTGCGGACATCCTTATTGTTGAATTCCAGCGTGAAGGGGTGCTCCGTCTCGCCCAGACCACAATGGCTGCGGTCGAGGCCCATCACCTCCATCAGATAGTCGGCGAAGGCCTTCTGCTGTGCTGCCGGGTACTCCTGATGCAGGAAGCTGTCGTCGATCTGCGGCTTCTCGCCGATTTTATGGATGAGCGGCACCAGCCCCTCCCGCAGCGTTGCAAAGAAGCTGTCCAGCATCTTCCTATCCACGCCGCGCTCGTACTCGTTCAGCAGAGCGTCATAGGGCGCTTTCGAGGCGTCATAATAACCGGCAAAGCGGCGGTTGTAGTCTACAAGCTCCTGCAAGACGGGGCAGAACAGGGCGAAATCGTCCTGTGCTTTGGCCTTGTGCCAGACGTCGTCCGCCCGGTTGCACAGCTCTTTGTAGGCCATATATTCGTCCGCCGGGATGCGGGTCAGCTGCTCACAGCTGCGGCGCAGCTCCTCCACTTCGCGGCGGTGGACGAGGTCCAGCTCCCCGGCCCGGGCGCTCAGCTCATCCAGCAGCGCTTTCGTCTCGGGGCAGGTCATCAGCTTCTGGCTTTCTCCCGCCAGAATGCTCATGGCCACGCCCCTGCCCTCGGAGGTATCGCTGGGCGCGGTGGTCACGGCGTCCAGATAAAGGGAGCTGTCCGCACAGTGGTAGGCGTACAGTTTCTTTTGCAGCAATTCCAGCTGCTGCAAGGCGCGTTCTATCTCCATTGTCTTTCTCCTTTTTCTTTGATTTTTATCCCCAACCGAACAGCTTCCGCTTCGGCACCTGAACGGGGTCGGGTATCTCAAACTCGTACCGCTCGGTGGCGTTGATGACCGTCGTGCCGCCCCGGGTGCAGACACGGGGCAGGTTTGCCCCATAATTCAGGTGCATATGTCCGTGGATGAACCACTTGGGCTGATACTGGTCCATCAAATCGTTGAACACCTGAAACCCCTTG
>ENA-OQKI01000029-OQKI01000029.1-human-gut-metagenome-genome-assembly--contig:-NODE-29-length-38215-cov-3.374947_pt1 | contig 38215 bp, 34 predicted proteins | sample MGYA00242778_ERZ504798 | MGnify/ENA primary metagenome ERZ504798 (study PRJEB26092, sample SAMD00036414) | human gut metagenome | host: Homo sapiens | study: EMG produced TPA metagenomics assembly of... | reverse complement strand
CCCTTTCGGTAGATACGCACACACACGGCGACAAACGCAATGCCGATAACAGCCAACACAACAATATCGATAGGTGCCATAGTAAGCCTCCTCTAGTTAACCACCACTTACTTTACCCCATCTTCCACCTGCCAAAAAGGGACAGGTTTGTTTTGGTCGGTTTTATCTGCGGAAACGCCACATCTTACTTCTGGAGCAAAGCAATCTGTCCCCCATTGCACCAAAAAGCCCGAGTGTCACTGGGACACCCGGGCTCGTGGAAAGGGGCTAATCCTTATTTGGACTTAAGCGGAAACTGCGGCGGAAGAGGTGTTGGTCTCGTCCTCGTCGGTCCAAGCATGCTTGGGCATGGGACGGAAGATCTGGAAGAGCATCGCAGCCAGCAGCACGATGGCCACAACCGTCCAGATACCAAACTGCCCAAGAACAAGCAGGTTATAGAACTGGTTGATGAACAGGCCGATGACCCAAGCAAAGGCACACTCGTAGCCGATGGCAATCGCGGTCCACTTACCGGAGTTCATCTGGTTACGGATGGTGCCGATAGCGGCAAAGCACGGAGCGCACAGCAGGTTGAAGGCACCAAAGGCGACGCAAGCGCCCATGGTCGGGAACATAGCCGCAAACGCGGTCCACAGGCTCGGGTCGGTCTCGCCGGCGTCGGCAACGGACAGCAGCGAGCCGGCGGTGGCGACAACGTTCTCCTTGGCAACGAGACCCGAGACGGTCAGTGCGGTGGCCTGCCAGGTGCTAAAGCCGAGCGGGGCGAAGATCCAAGCGACCAGGTTGCCGAACATGGCAAGCACGGAGTAATCCATGAACTCCTCGGGGATGCCCTCCATGGAAGGCAGGTAGCCAAAGGCGCCGTTGTAGCTACCAAAGTTGGAGAGGAACCAAACGACGACGGTGGACGCAAAGATGACCGTGCCGGCCTTCTTGATAAAGGCCCAGCAGCGCTCCCATACATGCAGCGCCCAAGAGCGGATTGCCGGGAAGTGATAGGCGGGAAGCTCCATAACGAACGGCGTCGGGCGACCGGCGAAGAGCTTGGTCTTCTTGAGCATGAGGCCCGAGGCGATGACGGCAAAGACGCCCAAGAAGTAGAACAGCGGGCTGATCCATGCGGCGGTGGTGGAAGAATCGCCGATGATGGAACCCATGAGCAGGGCGATGATCGGCAGCTTGGCACCGCAGGGAATAAACGTGGTGGTCATGACCGTCATGCGGCGGTCCTTCTCGTTCTCGATGGTCTTGGTGGCCATGACGCCGGGGACGCCGCAGCCCGAGGACACGAGCATGGGGATAAAGGACTTACCGGACAGGCCAAAGCGGCGGAACACGCGGTCCATGATGAAGGCGACGCGGGCCATGTAGCCGCAGTCCTCCAGGAAGGACAGCATCACAAAGAGCAGGAACATCTGCGGGACGAAGCCCATGATGGCGCCGATGCCAGCCACGATGCCGTCGCAGACCAGCGAATCGACGAGGCCACCGTCCTCGGTACCGCCCGCCACGAGAGCGTCATGCACCGCGGTGGTGATACCCGGGACATAGGGGCCGTACTGTGCTGGATCGACCGAGTCGGCGTTGTCGCCCGCAGCCTCAACAGCTGCGTCATAGGCGTCGCGACCCTGACCGAGCACGTACCAGCCGTCGGTGCCGAAGAGCTGGTCGTTGGTGAAGTCGGTCACCGTGCCGCCCAGGGTGGAAACGGCGATGTAGTACACGCAGAACATGATGACCACAAAGATCGGCAGGCCCAGGATACGGTTGGTAACCACGCGGTCGATCTTCTCGGAGGTGCTCATCTTGGCCGGAGCCTTGGTCATGCACTCGTCGATGATGTGGGCGATGACGCCATAGCGCTCACCGGTGATGATGGACTCGGCGTCGTCGTCGCAATCCTGCTCGCACTGGGCGACCAGCTGCTCGACGCGAGCGGCCTTCTCCTTGGTGAGGTTGATGAGCTTGCAGGCGTCCGCGTCGCGCTCAAACAGCTTGACAGCGTAGTAGCGACGCTTGTTGGCGGGAACGCTCGCCGGCAGGTTGTTCTCGATGTGGTCCAGAACGTCCTCGATGGAGGAATCGAACTTGTGCTCCGGCACCTGGCCCTTGGAAGCAGCAGACTTCTTGACCTGCTCGAACAGCTCCTTGATACCCTTGTTTTTAAGGGCCGAGATCATCATGACCGGGCAACCGAGCTTCTTGGAAAGCTTGTCCGTGTCGATCTTGTCGCCGTTCTTCTCGACCAGGTCGGCCATGTTGAGGGCGACGACCACGGGCAGGCCGGTCTCGATAACCTGAAGCGCCAGGTACAGGTTGCGCTCGAGGTTGGTGGCATCGACCACCTGGACAACGACATCGGGCTCGCCGCTCATGAGGTAGTCGCGCGAGCACTGCTCCTCGGGGCTGTAGGGGGAAAGCGAGTAGATGCCGGGGAGGTCTGTAATCGTGACGTTCTTGTCACTCAGGAGCTTGGCTTCCTTTTTCTCAACCGTGACGCCGGGCCAGTTGCCAACGTAGCCGTTGGCGCCGGTGATCAGGTTGAAAAGCGTGGTCTTGCCGCAGTTGGGGTTACCCGCCAGCGCGACATGGATCTGAGAATCCGCCATTCAATCCTTCTTCCTTGTGTGCCCGCGCTGCTTTCTCCGCACGGGCTGGATAATGTGCTTCAACATTGCAAATTTAAGTTAGAAAAACCTAACTTTATCTGCATAAATAGTTGCCGCGGGCCCTTACTGGACCTCGACGACGGCAGCCTCCTCCTTGCGGATGGAAAGCTCGTAGCCGCGCACGTTGATCTCGACCGGATCTCCGAGCGGTGCAACCTTAACGACCTTGAACGAAGTGCCCTTGATGAGGCCCAGGTCCATAAGGTGACGGCGAAGCGCGCCCTCGCCGTGAAGCTTGACGATGGTAGAGCTCTCGCCCACCTTAACGTCACCCAACGTCTTCATATTCTTTTCCCCCTTTCAGCTTTTATGAAATGCTACGAACTAACCGACGGTCATGATGTGCATGGCGACCTTGGTATCGATACCAAAGCGTGCGCCCAGCACGGTGACGATGATATTGGCGCCACTCGAGCTCACCACGTGAACCTCACTGCCCTCGACAAAGCCGAGGTCCTTGAGGTGGTGCTTCATGTCCTCATTGCCCTTTACACGAGACACGTGCACGGTTTCGCCCGCTTTCACCATCGAAAGCGGCATGGCCGGCATCTGCGGTCCGCAAGACATGAGTGTGCTCCTAACGTCAGTTCGTCCTCAACATCGACGCAGCAAAAGTTAACCACGTCTATGTTCGCTACAGTAAACTAGCACGTGGTTAACTTTTTGGAAAGGGTCCCTATTCAGTTTTCGGAAAAGTTTCCCATATGAAACAAAAGAGGCGCCGCAAAGAGCGCCTCCCAGAGATGTGACAAAGGGACTGTCCGCAGTCCCTTGTTGCGTTTAGAGCGAGAGGTTTCTGATCGACGTGACACACGAGGCCTCGTCTACGCCCGAAACGCGAAAGACGATGTCCTCGCCGCACTCGCCGTAAAGCGCCATGAGCCCCATCACATCACGGCCGTCGGTATGGCGGTCGCCGATGCTAACCGACACGTCGCTACGATGCTTGGCAATGATGTCGTAGAGCAGCGCAACCGGGCGGGCATGTAGTCCCAACGGATCTTTAATCGTCTTTGTAAACTCGACCATGTCCCCTCCCGCGGCATCGCACATTCGGCCGGCAAACCCAGCCACGTGGTAGTTATTGTAGCGTGAGATGCTTGCCGAGGCCCGCCAGAAGCTCAACCGGAAACTGTGTCCCGTTATTTGGTTGGATTCTGGGTCGCACTTTCCCAAAGGGCCCTGTTCGGGAAACCGTATCCCGTTCTGGACGCAAATTCCGGGTCGTAGTTTCCGCGGAACAACCCTAGCGGAAAGCTCATCCCATTCCGGACGCAGATTCCGGGACGCACTTTCCGCGACGCCCGGTCATCCCATGCCCCCACAACCTCGGCGCATTAAAAACGAGGGAAGGCGCGCGTCCTTCCCTCGTTACGGGCAATATGTAGCCGCTCGCCTACATCAGGCGCAGGCTAACGTCCTTGAGCTGGGCGCCGCTAACGGCACTCGGGGCGCCCGACATGAGGTCGGAGCCGCTGGCCGTCTTGGGGAACGCCATGACGTCGCGGATGGAGTCGGAACCGGTGAGCAGCATGCACACGCGGTCCAGGCCCAGAGCAAAACCGCCCATCGGGGGCGCACCAAACTTGAGCGCCTCCATGAGGAAGCCAAACTGAGACTCGGCACGCTCCTCAGTAAAGCCCAGGAGCTTGAGCATGGACATCTGCATCTCGGCGTTGTGGATACGCATACCGCCGCCGCCGGCCTCAAAGCCGTCCATGACAAAGTCGTAGGTGCACGAACCGGCTGCCAGCGGGTCGGCCTCGATCTTGGCGATGTCGGTCTCGGTCGGCAGGGTGAAGGGCTGGTGCTCGGCAGCGTAGGCCTTGCGGTCCTCATCCCAGTGGAACAGCGGGAAGTTGACGACCCACAGGAAGTCGTGGCCCTCGCGCTTGATCTCGAGCGCGTTGGCCATGTGGGAACGCATGCCGCCCAGGATCTCGTCGGAGAGCAGGCGCGGGCCGGCGGCGAACATCACAAGGTCGCCGGGCTCGACGTCCATGCGCTCGCGCAGGGCGGCCATCTCCTCGTCCGAGAAGAACTTGACGATGGGGCTGTTGATGGAGCCGTCCTCGCGGAAGGCGATCCAGGCCAAGCCCTTGGCGCCAAACGTGGAGGCCACGCCGGCGAGCTTGTCGATCTTGGCGCGAGCCCAGGCACCGGCGCCCTTGGCGTTGATGGCCTTGACGACAGAGCCCTCCTCGTTTGCAGCAGTCGCAAAGACCTTGAACTTGGAGTTGGCAAAGATGTCGGTCAGGTCAACCAGGTGCATGCCGTAGCGAGTATCGGGCTTGTCGGAGCCATAGGTGTCCATGGCCTCCCAGTAGTTCATGCGGCGCAGCGGCGTGGGCATCTCGACACCCATGCGGCCGAAGGCGTCGGCCAGGACCTCTTCGAGCGCGCTCATGACGTCGTTCTGGTCCACGAAGGACATCTCGATATCGACCTGGGTGAACTCGGGCTGACGGTCGGCACGCAGGTCCTCGTCGCGGAAGCACTTGGCAACCTGGTAGTAGCGCTCGACGCCACCGACCATGAGCAGCTGCTTCAGGAGCTGCGGGGACTGCGGCAGGGCGTAGAAGTTGCCCGGCTGGATGCGGCTGGGAACGATGAAGTCGCGGGCGCCCTCGGGCGTGGACTTGAACAGGGAGGGCGTCTCGACCTCCATGAACTCACGGTTGTGCAGCGCCTCGCGAATGGCAAAGGTGAAGTCGGAGCGCAGCTTGAGGTTGGCCATCATCTCGGGACGACGGAGGTCCAGATAGCGATAGCGCAGGCGGGTGTCCTCGCTGGTCTCGATGCCGTCCTCGATCTGGAACGGCGGGGTGGCGGACGTGTTGAGCACCTCGGCGTGGTCGGTCAGGACCTCGACCTCGCCGGTCGCGAGCTTGGCGTTGGTGGTCTCCTCGCCACGGGCGCGCACGACGCCATGGATCTTGATGGGCCACTCGGGACGCATAGTCTCGGCGATCTTAAAGGCGTCGCCGTCGGAGTGCTCGGGGTCGAAGGTGAGCTGCGTGATGCCCTCGCGGTCGCGAAGGTCGCAGAAGATAAGGCCGCCGTGGTCGCGGCGACGGCTCACCCAACCGGTGAGGGTGACTTCTTCGCCCACGTTCTCGCGGCGAAGCTCGCCGCAGGTACGGGTGTGCATGGAATGCTCGTCGATGGGACGGGTCTGGCTCATACCAGTGATCCTCCTTTATGGATCTGTGCCGCCCCGTGTCGTTCCGGGCGGCGTCGTACAGATTTGCCCGGCCTGCGTAAACCGCGCAGCCAGACATGGCGTTCTATCTTATCGCACCTGTGTCGATGTGCCGCGGAAAAGTAGCTCCTGCCCAAAGACTTGACGGAGACGAAACAATTGACGCACCGCAGCCGTTGCCGAAGTGCGCCGCGTGCGACAATGTGCCCCAATACAACTGCACTCGGAAAGGCCCAACATGACTGCACGCCTCATCGTTATGGATATCGACTCCACCCTCATCAACCAGGAGGTCATCGACCTGTTGGGCGAGGAGGCCGGCGTAGGCGAGCAAGTGGCACAGATCACTGAGCGCGCCATGCGCGGCGAGCTTGACTTTAAGCAGGCGCTCGAGGAGCGCGTGGGGCTGCTTGCCGGCTTGGACGAGAGCGTGTTCGAGCGCACCTTTGAGCGCGTGACGTTTACCCCCGGCGCGCTGGAGCTTGTGCGCTCGGCGCACAGCAAGGGCTGGAAGGTCGGCGTGGTAAGCGGCGGCTTTCACGAGGTCGCCGATAAGATCGTGGCCGCCGCGGGCATCGACTTTTGCCTGGCTAACCGCCTGGAGGTCGTGGACGGCAAGCTCACGGGTAAGCTGGCGGCAGACATCGTGACCAAGGAGTCCAAGCTTATCCAGCTGTTGGACTGGACAGTTGAGTGCGGCGTCGACATAGCCCATACGGTCGCGATCGGCGACGGCGCCAACGACATCCCCATGATCCAGGCCGCAGGCACGGGCATCGCATTTTGCGCCAAGCCCAAGACGCGCGAGGCGGCCCCGTTTGCCATCGACGAGCGCAACCTGATGCTCGCTATGGACATCATCCTGCGCGATTAGCCGATCCGTCTAACAATTGAATCAGTCTGTCCTATAGTTTCCGAACAATTTTGTCTTAGTGTTCGGAAACATACCCTTTGAGTGCTAGACTTTGCGCCGTCGAAGGGAACATATATGGATAAGCGAGATCTTGAGCAGTTACTGAGCGATGTTGCCGGCGGGTCAGTCACCCCGGCCGTCGCCCTCACGCGCATCCAGACGGCGCCGACCGCCGATTTGGGCTTTGCGCAGCTCGATCTTTCGCGCGGGGTGCGCCAGGGAGCCGGCGAGGTTGTCTACGGTGCCGGTAAAACCGCCGATCAGATTGCCGCCATTATCGAAGCACTGCGCGATGCCGGCCAGGAGCGCATCCTGGTCACGCGCCTGGATGCCGAAAAAGCCGCGCGCACCGCTGAGCTTCTTGGCAACGACATCAACCTGGGATATGTCCCGGACGCACAGCTCGCCCTCGTGGGCGGCAAGCCCTCCCCTACCGGCAACGGACGCATCGTCGTCGCCTGCGCCGGCACGAGCGACCTGCCCGTTGCCGAGGAAGCCGCGTTGACGGCCGAGTTCTACGGCAACGAGGTCGATCGCCTCTACGACGTGGGTGTCGCCGGCCTGCACCGTCTGCTCGCGCATGCCGAGGAACTTGCCCAGGCGCAGGTGGTCATCGCCATCGCCGGCATGGAAGGCGCCCTGGCGAGCGTCATCGGAGGCCTTGTGAGCTGTCCGGTCATCGCCGTCCCCACCAGCGTGGGCTATGGCGCGAACTTTGGCGGCATGGCCGCACTGCTCGCCATGCTCAACTCCTGCGCCAGCGGCGTTTCGGTCGTCAATATCGACAACGGCTTTGGCGCCGCCTATCAGGCAAGTCTTATCAATCATCTGAGTGCCGGCACGTCCTGCGCCCGCTAAGGAGCATTTCATGTCCAACCATCAGCACACGCTTATCATCGACGGCACCTCGGGCATCAGCGGCGACATGACCGTCGCGGCCCTGCTCGACCTGGGCGCCAGCGAGGAGCATCTGCGCGACCAGCTCGCCACGCTGCCGGTCGGCGGCTTTGAGATTGCCGTTACACGCGTAAACAAGCATGGCATCGACGCCTGCGACTTTGATGTTCAGCTGGCTGAGGAGCTCGAGAACCACGACCACGACATGGCCTGGCTCTACGGTAATGAGACTGCTGTCGAGCACGAGCATGAGCATGCGCACCACCATCATGACCATGGCGAAGATGAGCACGAGCACCATCACTGCCACGAGCACGAGCATGTGGACCACGGCCACGGCCATGACCACGATGGCCATCATCACGCCCACCACCATCACCACCGTTCTTTGGCGGACGTCACCGCCATTATCGATGGCTCGCAGCTAAGCGATGGCGCCAAGCGTCGCGCCCTCGCCATCTTTACCGCACTCGCCGCCGCCGAGGCCAAGGCCCACGGCAAAACGCCCGAGACCGTCATGTTCCACGAGGTGGGCGCCGTCGACTCCATCGTCGACGTCTGCTCTGTCGCCATCTGCCTCGATGACCTGGGTATTGAGGACATTGTGGTTGAGTCGCTCTCCGAGGGACACGGAACCATTCGTTGCACCCACGGCCTCATGCCCATTCCCGTCCCCGCCGTCGTCAACCTATGCCAAGCAGGCAATATCGCCCTCACGCCCGCACCGGTCGCCGGCGAGCTCGTGACGCCCACGGGCGCCGCCATCGTCGCCGCACTGCGCACGTCCGAGCACCTGCCGGCCCGCTACCGCATCGAGGCCGTCGGCTACGGCGCCGGTAAGCGCCCCTACGAGGGTTGCTCCGGCACGCTCCGTTGCCTGCTCGTTCACGCGGACGCATAGCCATGGACGCCCGCAAGGAAAAAAGCCGCGCCGCCATCGTTGCGGCATTCTCCGAGCTCCTGTGCGAGGAAGATTACGGCAAGATCACTGTCGGCGACATCATCGCTCGCGCTCACGTGGGTCGCGCGACGTTCTACGGGCTCTTCAAGAGCAAAGACGACCTGCTTGCCGAGCTCGTGTGCGATATCTGCACCCATGCCCTCGACGATGACGGCACGCCCCTCGACTGACCCGCTCGTACAGGTCGAGCACATCCTCAACAACCTCTGGGAACGACGCCAGGGTGTAAGGGCCCTCGTATCCGGCGCCGGATCACGCGTCTTCGCCGACTGCTTACGCAAGACCATCATGTCACGAGCAGCCGAAACCGTCCCTACCGACCCAAACGGCCCCGCCGCCACCATGGACCGAAGCTTCCTACTACACCACATAGCCTCAAGCTTCGTAGGAATGGTCCAATGGTGGGCCTGGCACAACTTCCAAGCAGATAAGACCGAAGTAGCCAAAGACTACCTATCAGCCATTAAGCCCCTCTTCAACTAAGTAAGAAGCTCATCCCAAAGCATCACCCCAACCCAGGGCGCCACGCATCCCAAAGTGTCAACAACAGCCCAGCGCCCCTATCAGCAACAAGCCCCTCCCATCCAAATTCAGATTTATATGTTGGGTTGCTTGTTCCAACGCGACTAAAATCCCGCAGCTGGCCGCATGGGGTAACTTCCCAGCGCATTCCGCAGGACGCAAAAAGGCTCGCCGCACGAAGTGCGCAGCGAGCCTTTTTGCATGTCCGAGGACGCGCTGGGAAGTTACCCCATGCGGACAGCGGACAACTATGTAGCCTTGGACTAGAACATGCCCAAGAAACCATGCACAAACAACGCAGCCACGATGGCACCGACAAACGGAGCGATACCAGGAACAAGCAGACCATACTTCCAGTTGTTGTCAGCCTTGTTCTTGATCGGCAGCACCTGATAGGCCATGCGAGGACCAAGGTCACGTGCCTGGTTCATGGCGAAGCCGGTGATGCCGCCCATGCCCATGCCAACGGCCCAAACGATCAGGCCGACGCAGATTGCGAGCATCAGAACGTTCTCGCCGGCGCGGCTAGCGGCAGCAAGGATGGCGCTGATGAACACAAAGGTGCAGATAGCCTCGCAGAAGAAGTTACGGGCATAGTTGGTACCCTCGGTGGTGGGGTTGGTCGAGAAAATGTTGCGCTGGGCAATGGGGTCGACGACGCCCTCGGAAGCCTTGAACTCATCGGCATACATAAACCAGGCGATTACGGCACCCACAAAGCCGCCGAGCATATCGGCAATCATGAAGGGGATGCAGCTGCCCCACGGCACCAAGCCGACGATGCACTGGGCAAGCACCATGGCGGGGTTCATGCACACGGCGCCGCCAAAGACAAACAGGCAGACCGAGATGCCAAAAGACCAGGTGGTGATGGCAAACATATGGCCGGAGCCCTGATACTTAGTGCCCTTGAGCACGGTATCGCAGTGCACGCCCACGCCAAAGATGATCATGAGGGCAGTTGCGCCGAATTCGCAGAGGAGTTTGGTAAGCATAAAACCTTATCTTTCTTGTCAGTTAAAAACGATTCGTTTAGGCCGCGTGCTAGTGCTGCGCGACGACAACGCCCAGGCCATCGGGAATAACGGCAACCTTGGCATCGGCACCCTTCATCTCAAAGGCGAGCTTGAGCGCCTCCTCGAGGGCGTTGACCGGCGTCATGTGCATATCCTTGAGCATCTGGTGATCGCACAGGTCGGTAACCATGATCACGGGGTGATGTGCCAGGATGCGAGCGAAAATCTGGCTCGTCCACTGATCGGGCAGGGTCTCATCCTTAGGACGGTCGATGCAGGCGCGCTCAAACTCTGCCGGATCGTTGTCGGCGATGTTGTGATAGAAGCCCTCGCCGCCGTGACCGTCGGCACAACCGGCGACATCGATAATCACACCGCCCTCGGGAAGCGTGGCCTCGGCAGCGCACATGCCCTTCACGGCCTGGTAGATGTTCTGGTCGAGCGGGTAGCCGCCGTTGGTGGTGATGGCAATCTCGCACTCGACGGGCTCAACGCCGGCAAGGCTCTTCACGAACTCGCAGCCAGCTTCATGTGCCTTGTGGATGTCACCGGCAAAGGAGCCAATGACCTCGTGCTTGCCGTTGAGCACCACGTTCAGCACAAAGGCAAGGTGAGCCATCTCGGCAGCGGCAAACATGTCCTCGCTCACGTGGTTGTGGCACAGGTTGCCGGCACGCGAATGGGAATCGTTCACAAACTGACCGTTGTGGTTGTACATGATGGTCTTATAGCTGGCGATGCCGGGCAGGACGGACTTACGGCTGCCAGAGAAACCGGCAAAGAAGTGCGGCTCAATGAAGCCCTCGGCAAGCAGCAGGTCGCAATCGGCAGCGATCTTGTTGATGATGCACTCGCCACCAGAAGGCAGGGTGCCGATCTTTTTCATCATGCTGTCGTCGGTCGCGACATGCATAACGATTTTCTCGTTGGCAACGATCTCCTCACCATACTTATTGACGAGCTCCTCGTGCGTCGACGGACGATGCATACCCGTAGCAACCAAAATACGCACGCGAGCCTCGGGCGCAGCGGCATGAATGTGATGCAGCAGAATAGGCATCGTCACACGCGAGGGAACGGGGCGCGTGTGGTCGGAACTAATGATGACGATGTCCTTTTTGCCAGTACAAAGCTCCTCGAGCGAAGGCGAGCCATAAGGGTTGGCAAGCGACTCCTCTACCAGCTCTTCCTGCGATTTCGCAGTCTTAAACTCGTTTTGATGACCTTCCATCACACCCGCGAAGTTCTTGTCCTCGAGCTCCAGATGCAACGTCTTGTGGTCAAACGGCAGTTCACATTCAAACAATGATGAGCGCCCTCTTCCTTTCAACTGACACACTAGATAAACCGTTGGAAGGATACGCCGCTCACCGAAAAACATCACCGTCTACCGACTCATTAACACAACGTTCATATTTGACCCACAACAAAACGGCCGCGATCCCAAAAAGGACCGCGGCCGGAACAGTCGTAAGGCGAGAAGCGCCAAATGCATCTCAATCCCAATCGATAAGACGCGAGGCGCGAAGCGCCAAACGCGCCGCCGGGACAGACCCCATCCAAAACGCGCGGAGCGCACCATTATTCCCCCAGCCAGTAATCCGCCGAAGACCGGACATCGCAGGGCCCGCCATCAGTTTACTTTTAGGCACACTCCGCAGGACGCAAGAAGCCCTCGCCGCACCCCACATTAAGCGCGAAGCACGCCATTCTCCCCTCAGCTGTAATCCCCGAAGACCGAGGACGAAGGGACCCGATGGGTTTCCCTCTGAATGCATTCCGCAGCACGAAGCCCCCTTATCCGCAACTCCGAAGGAGCAGGATAAGGGGGCTTCAAGTGCGAGGACGCATTCAGAGGGAATCCCATCGGGTCCCGGTGAGAGCCACAGGGCTATCGATTACCCCGTGTTCTGCAATCCTGCCGAGACGCCGGTCACAGTCGAAAGAATCAGGCTCATGTACTCGGCCTTCTTCTCCTCGGCCATCTCGTCCTGATTCATGCGCACCTCGCGAAGGGCGCGGACCTGGGCGATGGACAGAGCGTCGACGTAGGGGTTACGCACGCGAACGGCGCAGCCGAGCACGCGACGACGCTGCAGCGGCCACTCATCACCGACGATGGCAAGGACCCACTTACGCGTGAGCTGCATCTCGGTGAAGACCTTCTCGGACAAATCATCGCGGTCGCCCAGGTGCAAATACATCTTGGCGATGCGCTGGTCGGTCTTGGCGATCGACATCTCGATGTTGTCGATAAAGGTGCGGAAGAACGGCCACTCCTGGTAGGCAGCCTTGAGCTGGTCAAGATCGCCCAGCTGCTCGCAGGCGGTGCCCAGGCCGTACCAAGCGGCCAGGTTAATGCGCGCCTGGCTCCAGCTGAAGATCCACGGAATGGTACGCAGGTCATCGAGCGACTTGGCGCCCAGGCCGCGCTTGGCGGGACGCGAGCCGATCGGCAGCAGACCGACCTCGGTCAGCGGCGTCACGGTCGAGAACCACGGTGTAAAGTCATCGGTGTTCAGCAGGTCCAGATAACGCTCGTGGCTTGCGGTGTTGAGCTTCTCGGCCATATCCCAGAACTTCTGAGTGGTCTCGGTGTTAGTCTTCTCGACACTCGGGGCCGACTGCAAAAGCGTTGCGGCGGCAACGGACTCAACATGGCGCTGAGCCAGCGTGCGGTTGCCGTAACGGGCAAAGATGACCTCGCCCTGCTCGGTGAGCTTAAAGAAGCAGTTGACCGAACCCTTGGGCTGCGCCAGCACGGCCTTGTTGGCCGGGCCGCCGCCACGGCCCACGGCACCGCCGCGACCGTGCATGAGCACCAGGTCGATATCGTTCTTCTCTGCCCACTTGGCGATGCGCTCCTGCGCGGAGTGCAGCGCGAGCATGGCCGTGGTAGGACCGGCATCCTTGGAAGAGTCGGAATAGCCCAGCATGACCTCCATGCGGCGGTTGGTCTGGGCAAGGCGCTTTTGCACCACGGGCAGCGTAAGCATCTGATCGAGCACGTCGACGCAGCCCTCGAGGTCCTCGAGCTGCTCGAACAACGGGATCACGTCGAGCTCGGGGACATCCTCCTCGTGTGCAAAGGACAGGTGCGCCAGCTCAAAGACGTCGGCCACATGCTGAGCGCTCTTGGTAAACGAGATGATGTAGCGGTGCGCCATCTTCTTGCCGTAGCGCTTTTGGATGGAGCCGATAGCGCGGAAGGTATCGATGACCTCGCGCGTCATGGGCTGCAGGTCGCCATGGATACCGTTCTCGTGGATATCCTTAAGGGCGCGGGCATGCACCACGGAGTGCTGACGGAACTCCATCTCGACCATATGGAAGCCGAAGGACTCGACCTGCCAGATGATGGTTTGGACCGGGCCGTAGGCAGCACGGACGGCACCGCAGGCGGCCAGCGAACGCTGGACGACGCGCAGGTCATCCAGGAACTCGTCGGCGCTGTGGTACATGGTGTCGGTGATACGACGGACGGTGGCGTTCAGGCGGTCGGCCATGACGAGCATGACGGCGCGATGCGGCTCGTGCTCGGAGATCAGCTCGGCGCGGGCCGTGTAACGAGGGCTCATCTCGACCTGATGGTTCCACAGGTTAATGAGCTCGGCCGACGGCTTGCTGTAGGTAGCCTCGAGCGTGAGGTTGCGGCCGATGTGGCGGCACTTGTCCTCGAGCTTGAGCACCATGTGCGTAAAGTACTTGGCGGCGACCTCACGGCTCACCTTGGCGGTGACGTTGGGGTTACCGTCGCGGTCGGAACCGATCCAGCTGCCGGGATGGAAGAACGCCGGGCACAGCGGCGGCACAGTACCGGCCTTGTCGCCCAGCACCCAATCGTCAAAACGACGATAGATAACGGGGATAACGTCGAACAGCGTGTTATCGAAGATGTCGATGATGGTATCGGCTTCCTCGACCGGCGTGGGCTTCTTGAGCGCGATGGGACTCGTACGCACCAGGGCGTCGATCTCCTGCAGCATATGGCGCTCGTTCTCCACCAGGTCGGAGCCGCCCAGACGCGGACGCTCCTCCAGCAGGTTGGAGATACGGCGGATCTTGCCCTCGACGGCCTTACGACGGGCCTCGGTGGGATGTGCGGTAAAGACAGGGTGGAACTCGAGCTTGCCGAGCAGCTCGTTGGCGCCCTCGACACCCATCTCGTTTACCAACTGGTGATAGGCGACGGTGAGTTCGTTGCGGGATCGACCTCGGTATCGGTCGATGCGCCGGCCTCGCGCTCGCGCAGCTGCGCCACACGGTAGTTCTCCTCCGACAAGTTTGCCAGATGGAAGAAGCTCGTAAAGGCGCGGACAATGACCTGCTGCTTATCGAGCGGCAGGCTGTCGATCAGATCGACGACCTCACGAAATGCCACGGCGGTGGGCTCGTCGGCAGTGGGCACGCCCTGCTCGTCAACGGACTCGTCGGCAGCGCGGGTACCGGGGTTGCCAGCATTGGCCACAATCTCGGCTGTCAAAATCTTGTCGAACAGGTCCGCGATCTCGGGATCATACTCGCTAAGCACACGGCGCTCCAGGCGCAAGAACAGCGCCAGATTGTCGCGCAGCTCCTCGGGGATCTCGATCTCGGCGAGACGCTCCCTGGACTCGGCATTCGAGCCGATTCGGTTAACGAGGCGGTTGACCACGGCAGCGACGCGCGCCGCGGCTTCGGGTACAGACTGGTTGCTTAGGTTCTCAGCCACGTTTCCTCCCATTCCTCCTTCTATGCACGTAACATGCGGTATTCATTATAGGCGCTTGAGAAATACTTTCGACACTGATTGCGCTTTACCACACAAAAGTATTTTCTGCATTGCAAAGGTTTTTGCCCTAAATGGTCGTATTTCTCGGTGGGCGGCATACGTAAACGGGGGCATTCCGCATAAAAGCGAAACACCCCCGTAACAATCGCTCTCCATGAGCAGGGCACGTTAGCAGGCCCGAAGCTCAAAAAGATGCGCTACAGGCGCTCGCGAACCGCCTCGACGACGTTGTCCAGATCGGCGAGCACCTCGTCATGGCTCTGCATGTCGCGCACTTTGACCTTGCCGGCGGCAAGCTCGTCGCCACCCAGGACCAAGATGAGCTTGGCGCCTACCTTATCGGCTTGCTTAAACTGGGCCTTGAGCGAACGACCCTGATAGTCGGCCTCGGTCACGATACCTGCGGCGCGAAGCTCCTGCGTAATGGCAAAGACGTTCTGACGCAGCTCCTTGCCGGCGTTGGCGACATAGACGCACGGGGCCTCATCGGCACCCAAATCGCTGCCAAAGGCCTGCAGGGCCAGCAGGGCGCGCTCAAAAACCGCAGCAAAGCCGACGCCGCCGTGGGCTTGCCACCCTCGAGCTCGACCAGGCCATCGTAGCGGCCGCCGCCGCCGATGGAGCCGACGCCGGCGCCAGGGGCCGTCGACCTCAAAGACAGTACGGGTGTAGTAGTCCAGGCCGCGCACCAAGGTGGGATCCTCGACATACTCGATACCGGACGGCATCCAGATACGCGCTTGACCTGCTCGTAAGTGTTCGCGGCACTCGTCGCACAGGTTGTCACCCATCAGCGGAGCCTCGGCCATGATCTCGCGGCAGTGGTCGTTCTTGCAGTCAAAGGCACGCAGCGGGTTGAGCTCGGCGCGCTCGCGGCACTCATCGCACATCTCGTCTGCGTGATCGAGGATAAACTGCTTAACTTGCTCGCGGTAAGCCGGACGGCACTGAGCGTCGCCCATCGAGTTAATGAGCAGACGAAGCTTGGAAAGATCGAAGCCCAGGCGCTTGTAAAACTCCATGAGCATGATGATGCACTCGGCGTCTGCCGCCGGATCGGGAGCGCCGAGCCACTCGATGCCCACCTGGTGGAACTGGCGCAGGCGGCCCTTCTGGGGACGCTCGCCGCGGAACATGGCCTCGGCGTAGTACGCCTTAAACGGCGTGGAGCCCTGGGGCACCAGATTGTTCTCGACGACAGCGCGCACCACGCCGGCCGTGCCCTCGGGGCGAAGCGCCAGGCGCTGCTTGGGCTTGAGTTTGGTGTCGGTGCCCTCGGTAAAGACGCGCTCCAGGTTGGCACCGCTGAACACGCGGAACATTTCCTTGCGCACGACGTCGGTCGACTGGCCGATACCGTGGACAAACACGTCCACCTGCTCGATCGCGGGCGTCTCGATGGGTTTAAAACCAAACGGCTCGAACACGCCGGCCGCAATCTGCTGCATCTTTTGCCAGGCGCGCATCTCGGCGCCGATAAGGTCGCGGGTTCCCTCCGCCTTCTGTGCCTGCATGGGCAAACACCTTTCTTTTGATCGCGTCATAGGTAGTGGACATTATACGGCACAAAGCAGCAACGCGGCGGCGCGCCTGACCGAACGAGGGTATGGGGACTCGTTCGGCCAGACGCGCCGCCGCGGACGAAGCGGACAAGCGGCGATGCGCTTTGGCCTACCTACTCCCCCGCCACGCTCGCGCGCAGCTTGGCGGCGATGGGCTCGGATGCCAGCAGGAACACGAGCATGACCACGGAGCACGCCAGGCACACAATCCAGGCGCTCGCAAAGGAGCCCGTGGCATCGAACAGCACGCCCGAGACAATAGCGCCCACGGTGCCGCCGACCATCTCGAGCGAGGTAATGGTGCCCGTGACCTTGCCGAGGTCGGCCATGCCAAACTGCTTGGACGCGGCAATGGTAGGCGTGATAGTGCCCATGCACGTTCCGACACCAAAGCTCACGGCAGCCACGATGGGACCAAGATCGGTCGCGGGGAAGCACAGGGCGACGCAGGCGATAATGCACGCAATGGAGCCAAGGATATTGCCAAAGCGCAGACCAAAGCGGTCATAGATCGCACCGAGCGAAATCTTGGCGATAACGACGGTGACCATGTAGGCCGAAAGCACGGTACCTGCCCACATGGGATCGTGGCCGCCCGTGACGATCTTGGCGCCGTTGACGGTAACGCTCGTCATGTTGGTGACTTGGTTGGGCAAGATGGCGCCGTTAACGAGACCCATAAAGAGGAAGGCGACGACAAGCAGCCAAAACGCCGGGCTCTTCTTGATGCGAGACCAGCCGACGCTAACCTCGGGCGCCGTGTGCTCGTCCTTGTCGCCAGCCGTCGAGACGGACGGATCGTCCGGGTTCTCGCCGAGCGGCTTAAGGCCGATCTCGGAAGGCTTAGTGCGGAAGGAGTAGGCCGTGATGGGCAGTGCCGCCACCATGCAGACGGCAGCGAGTACCAGGAACGCAGAGCGCCAGCCCACACTCACGATAAGCGAGCTCACGATCGGCGAGAGAATAGCGTCGCCAAAGCCCGAGCCCGAAAGTGCGATGGAGATGGCAAGGCCTCGCTTGGCGGTAAACCAGTTGGCGGTCACTAGGCTGATGAGCAGGCGGGTCGAGGCCACAGCGAAGCAGCCCGAAACGGCAAAGAGCACGTAGACCTGCCACAGCTCACCGACAAAGCTCATGCTGGCAAGAACGGCAGAGGTAGCGATAACGGTGAGCGAGCCCAATACGCGGCCACTCACCTTATCGGCAACATGGCCAATGACAAGCGATCCGATAACGCTCACCACGGTAGAGATCGCATTGGAGATGTTGTACTGCGCAAGAGATATTCCCAAGTCGCTGACGATGAGCGGCTGGAACAGGCTCATGCAGTTGACGAAAATCGTGTAGCACGTGGCCATGATCACGAAGCCGGAGGCCACCACGAGCCAGCCGGGGAAGAACTTACGCTGCTGGGGCATACTGCTCCTTATTTAACAAACGAATAGCCGGCGCCGGGCGCCGGTAGTGCCCAAGATTGCCTTGAAAGACAAGGGCATAGGCCTTACGGCCATGCCCGCAGGCTTGAAAGGCAAGGTTGGGTGCTACCGGTGGTCGGCGATATAGCCCAAAGCGACGGCGGTATAAGCCGCAGCACCGAGCGGCAGCTCGGCATCGTTAAAACGTGCCTTGGGATGGTGCTGGGCAAAGTGTTCGTCCGTGTCGGTTACGGCCGCGCCCACGGTAAAGTACGCACTCGGAATCTCGCTCGAGATAAGCGCGAAGTCCTCACTCGCCATGGCATGGAAAAGCGGCAAGAAAGCCGCCTTGGGCAGCACTGCGCCCACGTAGCCAAGCGACACCTGAGTCATATCGCTGTCGAGTACAAGCGGCGGAACATCCGAAAGCGTCTCGATGGTCGCCGACGTACGATATGTTGTGGCAACGCCGTTTACGACCTCCGCGATGCGGGTCTTGAGGTGCTCCATGAGCTCGACGTCAAAGCCGCGCAGCGTGCCTTCGAGCACGCAGGTATCTGGGATGACGTTGGCCGCTTGGCCACCGGCAAACTTACCCACGGTCAGTGCGACCTCCTTGGCCGCCGGCACTTCGCGAGCGATAAGCTCCTGGAGCGCCAGATGCACATGCACGCCGGCCGTGATGGGGTCGATGCAAATCTCGGGGCTCGAGCCATGGCCGCCCTTGCCCTGAAGCGTGATACGAAAACCGTACACGCCCGAGAGCGCCGGGCTGCCGTAGAGCACCAGGCCGAGCGGCGACTGGCTATTGACATGCATGGCAAAGGCGACCTGAGGACGCGGGTTCTGCAGCAGACCGTCGGCGATGGCGGCGCGGGCACCCTCAAAGGTTTCCTCGCCCGGCTGGAACAGCAACTTGACCGTAGCGTTGGCATCAACAAGCTCTGCCTCGCGCGCTTTGAGCATACGAGCCGCACCAAGCAGCGCCGTCGCGTGCATATCGTGACCGCAAGCGTGCATGCAGCCGTTGGTGGATGCAAAGGGCTCGCCGGATTCCTCGGCAACGGGCAGGGCGTCCATGTCGCCACGCAGCATGATGACCGTACCGGCCTGCTCATTCGTGCAGATGCCATTGCCTTGGGCCGCGGCGGCACCGGCGCCGACAAGGCCCACAACGCAGGAACCATCGACGAGCGTAGCAAATGGGATGTCCATCTCGGTCAGGCGCGCTTGGATATACGTAGAGGTCTGCGGGAGGCTATTACCCAGCTCGGGCATCTGATGTAAATCGTGTCGCCACGCAGCGAGCTCGTCTGCAAAAGCCTGAGCTTCTGCAACAAGACCGTCACCGATAGCGGTCTGCGCCGCCGCGGTGGCCTTGGGCGCTGATTGCGGTTGAAGATCGGACAGTGCTGGTGCCATAGATGCCCTCCAGTAACGTTTTTGCAGCAAGCACTTTGATAGCGTAAAGTGCAAGGTACTACTTTAAGGGCGACGCATAAAAAATGCCGCCCCGGGAGGCGGCGCAACAAATTGTTTACAATTGCGGACGCGGCTTTCGACGCAAAAAATCGAAATGCGTCTCGCTCAAGATAATCGAAAGAAAGATGAGCGCGAAGCCGGCGAGCAGGCGCGAGGTGAGCGCCTCCCCCATCAGCAGCACCGAGAACAGCACACCCGAAGGCGACTCCATCGAAAGGAGCAGCGAGCCCGTTGAGGCCGGGACATGCGCCAGGCCGACGTTTTGGATGAGCAGAGCCACACACGTACAGCCCACCGATAGAAACGCCATCACACCGATAAAGCTCGGCGTCCACACGGACAGCGGCGCTTGGGTCTCGAATAACAGCGACGAGATCAGGCTCAGCACGCCGTTGCCCACAAACATCCAAAACGTGATGACGTTGATGTCCATCTTGCGGCCATACTTGGCGGTCACCGCCATCTGGATGGCAAAGAAGACCGCACCGCCCAGTGTGATGACATCGCCGACATTGAACTCGACGCTATCGAGCGCCACCAGACCAATGCCCGCCAGGCACAGCAACGCGGCGCCCAAGTTGTAACGAGTAAGCTTTTCGCCGCTTAGGACGTAGCTCGCAAACGGCACGAAGATGCAATAGGTACCCGTCAAAAATGCACTCTTGCCCGCCGTGGTCTGTGCCAGGCCAATCGTCTGCAAACCGTACGCGCCCCACATAAGTGCGCCCATACCAAGTCCGACGATAAGGTTGCGGGCATTAAAGTGCGCGATGATGCGTTTGTGGAAGATGGCGAACATAACCAGCGAAGCCGGAAGAAAACGAATATAGAGCAGTTCGAACACCGGAATGGTGTCGAGCGCATCTTTCATGGTGGTAAAGGAATAGCCCCAGATGACCGCCACCGATAGCAGCAAGACCTTCCAGAAGAACGGGGAACGCGCGCCGGCGCCGCGGGAGGTGCCGCCGGCGCCCAGGTCCTCCCGTGCGACAGGGCTATCGGGCATGTTTTCGATTTCGTTGGCAGCGTATTGGGCCATGGAACATCCTCACACTCAATCTGGGCGTGGTGTCCGCACGCGTATGGCTGCGTGCCGCCTCATGGTCAAATAAAAACGGGGCGCACCGGACCCCCGGCACGCCCCGCTACTGTAGCAACAACCGGCGTTGCATCGCAATCCAGCCCACTAAAGCGTTTTGTTCCGCCGTTCTACCGAACGGCGGACCGGCCGACGCTGCGCGAGCCGCATTCACGCCAATCTGACGTTCAATTTCAAGGGCGCGACCAGAAGGTCAGCGCCCTTTCATTTCACGTCACCTTGGCGCAAATGCGGCTCGCTCGCTGGCATTAGTGCTACATCAGCGTTAACGTTGCCGCACTAAATTAGCTTTGTCGACTCCAGCTTTTCGATGATCCAGTCGTTGGCTTTGATGACCGGACGGCGGAAGACGACGCCCAGGGCCAGCGACGGAATCAGATAGCTCGCCAGAATACCCAGCTCAACCCAGTACTCCATATGGTAGGCGCCTGCCATGGCAGCATGCATGGCGTTGATGCCGTGAGTGAACGGCAGGAACGGATAGATCGCCTGGAACACAGGACCGGTCATCTCGATGGGGAACGTGCCGCCCGAACCGCCGACCTGCATGACCAGCAGCACAACGGCCAAAGCCTTGCCGATATCGCCAAACGAAACCGTAAGCGTGTAGACGATATTGGAGAACACGAGACTCGCGACCCAGCCCGCCAGCACAAACTGCAGCGGGTTGTCGCACTGGATGCCAAAGAACAGGATGTCGCCCGCGCACACGAGCGTTGCCTGCAGCAGAGCCAAACCGCCAAAGAACAAGTAACGACCCAGGTAGATCTCGTGTAGGCGTACGGGGATGAGCTCGTTGATAAGCTCATCGTCAACCGACACCTTCATCATGGCCGCCAGCACGATCGAGCCGACCCAGAGCGACAGAATCGTGTAGAACGGCGCCATGGCCGAACCGTAGTTGCGGATCGGATAGACCGGCTTGCGATCGAGCGCGACGGGGCCGGAAAGCGACACGGCCAGACCCTCGGGATCATTGCCGATCATCGTCTTGATCGTAGCGAGGTCATCCGACATCAAGGCGCCGTCGAGCTCGTCCTTAAACGCACTGATCTTGTCCGACGCCTCGCCCAGCTGATCAGAAGCCTTGTTGACCAGCTTTGCAGCTTTGGAGAGGCCCTTTGCCAGCGAACCGGATGCGTCGGTCAGGCCAGCAACAGCACTATCCAGATCGTTCGAAATACCGTTCAGCGAATCCAAAACGCCCGAGATGGTCTTCTTGAGCTCCTTTGCCTTGGCCGAAAACGTAGAGTCGTAGTCAGTCTTGGCGCCCGAGATACCAGCCTTGGCATCCGCGATTGCCTGATCGACCTCGGCACGCGACTTATTAACCTCTGCCATGCTGTCAGAGAGAGACTTCGCGGTGGCCGTCAAGTCCTTGGCGTTGTTGCGATACTCCACAGCAATCCTGCTCAGCGATGTTGCCACAGACTTGAGGCTGTCCTGGAGTTTTTCGTCAGTCACCTGATCGGCAAAGCCGCGGAGCTGGTCGGCCGTGGCGTCGATATCGTCGGCACGCGTGTTGAGCGCCGCCGCGGCATCGTTGAGCTGGGACACTGTAAGGTCGACATGTTGATTCGCGGCATCAAATGCCTTCGCAAGCTCGGCGGACACGTTGTCAAACGAGCCCGCGCTTCCGTCAATCGCGGCATTGATGGCGTCGTTGGCGTCCTTCAGCGCTTCCTTGGAATCGCTAATACCGCTTTTGACATGCTCCATCAGCTGCTTCGTTGACTCATCGACCGTGCCCGTCTGCTTGAGCATGCCGCTCGCCGACGTCAGCGAATCGGACGTGGAGCTCAAAATGCCCGCCAGCGACGAAGCATTTGCCCGAACGTCTCGCAGGTCCTCAATCGAATCGCCGAGCGTCGAGGACAGGTTGGCGATAAAGTTACCCACCTGGTCGGTGCTCATGTAATCGAGCAGGCTGGACACCGTCTTAAGACCGATCGTCGTAATGGTCTCGGTAAAAGTTTTGTTAACCTGGCTCTGGACGGCGCTCGAACCCTTCTCGGTCACGATCTGCGCAATGGCGTTGGCCTTCTGATTCTCGTAGAACTCGATATCGGCATGCTTCACGTCGGTCGAGAAAAGCGTCATCATGTCAGCGCTAAACGTTTTGGGGATAACGACGGCAGCATAGTACGCGCCCGACTTAACGCCCTCGATAGCCTTTTCGCGATTGTTGAGCACAACCCAATCGAAGCTCTCGTTGCCGCGTAGGGTGGCGGTCACGTTTTCGCCCACGTTAACCTCGACGGGGATCAAATCGCTCTCGTAACCCTCATCGGTGTTGACCACGGCGATCTTAAGATTGCCGGTGTTGCCGTACGGATCCCAGCTGCCGGCGATGTTAAACCACGCGTACAGACACGGTACGATAATGAGGCCCATCACGACAACCAAGCCGATCACGGAGCGAGACACGTTTTGGACATCGCGCTTAAACAGATGCAGGATGTTCTTCATTTATGCCTCACCTCCTTTGGAGTGCTTGCCAAGCGCGGTGGTATCTCCATCATTTGTGGCTGTGCTGTCGCTGCCCTGAGATTTATGGTGCGAGCCGATATGCGGCAAGCGGCCCGTGGACTGATCGCCGCCCTTGGCACCACGCTCGCTGGCGTTGAGGCCAAACATGTGGCGGGCGGCAGGAATGGCGGCCGTGTGTTCGCGCATCTCGCGACGCAGGTCCTCATCCGAAAGCGCCGAGATGCGCATCTGGGTATTGAGGCTCGCTCGGATATATTCGATATTGATAAGCCAGCCGCAGATGGCAATAACCGAGATGATCCAAATGACAAGCAGGATGATCTTGCCGTTATTGTCGATATCGAGAACCGTCGACAGGACAAAGAGCAGGACCTGAACGCCCACCACGGCGGCAAAACCGCCCTTGATGTAGTACGGGTAGCGATGTTCAAAGGCGACCGCATGATCGAGCAGTTCGCGACGGTACGAATCGGAATCGAGCATGACGCGCATGGCCGTGCGCAGCGAGTAGCGCTGGCGCGGCAGGTCGTTGGACTCGCAAATCATCATACCGGTCGTGGAGAGCTGTTTATCAAAGAGCAGGTTAAGGTTGAGCAGCAGCGGACGCAGCTGCAGGCCGATAAAGAGCGCCACGATCAAGAACACGCCCAGAATGCACAGGTTAAACAGGTAGTTGAACGAATACATGCCGCCGACCGTCTCGCGCAGCAGATTGATGCCGTAGGTAAAGGGCAGCAGCGGGTGCAGCCACTGGAAGAAGCCGGGCATCATCTCGATGGGGTACATGCCCGACGAACCCGGGATCTGCACGATGACGAGAATGACGCCGATAGCCTTGCCGATATGCTTAAACGTGGTGGACAGCGCATAGATGATATTGACGTAGGTGAACGAAATGGCGATGCCGCCCAGCACGAACAGCAGCGGGCTGACGCACTGCACGCCAATCACCAGATCGCCTACCGTAACGATGATGGCCTGCAACGCGCCCAGGATCACCATGAGCAACCAGCGGCCAAAGTAGCCTTGGCGCGCCGTAAAGCTGCCAACACCTTCACGGTCGACCTCGAGCTTGTAAATGGCGATGAGCACATAGCCGCCCACCCAAAGCGCCAGATTGGTGTAGAAGGGAGCGATGCCCGAGCCAAAGCTCTTGACCGGATAGATTGACTTGGACGTCAACTCAACCGGAGACGCCATGAAATCTGCCACGTCATTGACATCGACGCCCATCAGATCGGCCAGCTCGCCCATGGACTCGGAGGTCTGCAGCGCCGCGATGTCATTGGCGGCGGTTGCAAGCTTGTCCTGGACCTTGGCAAGCGAGGAATCGGTCTGGGACAGCGTGGTCTTGGCCTGGCCGAGCGTAGCGCTAAGCTGCGCCAACGTGCCGCGCGCATTTGCAAGTGTAGGTGTCATACCCGAGACGATACCGGTCAGGTCGCCCGAAACGGCAGCAAAAGAGTCGAGCGCGCTCGAGGCCTTCGGCAGCGCGTTTTGGCCCAAGTCCGTCTGGGCTTGGCCAAGGTTGGTCGCACCGGTATGAATTGCGTTATTGATAGCGTCACTGGCACCCGAAACAGCCGCTGCGTCATTCGCCATGGCGCTCGACTGCGCGGACAGACCGTCCTTGATGCTCTGAAGCTTTTCATTCTGCTCTCGAAGCAAATCGATGGTCGATACAATGCGCGCGTCAATTTCCTCGGAACCTGTCGACGTGTCATTGGCGAGAATCTCTAAGTGCCCGATAACGGCCTTATTGTGGTCGATCGTCGCTTGGAGAGACTCGAGCGAGTTGTCGATACGGGTGGTCGTAGATGTGACCGTGCCCGTCAGCTTGCCGATGGCAGCGTTCGCAGAGGCTGACGTCTTGGTGAGCGCAAGGCTGCCTTCCGAGAGCGCCTTGGAGAGCGAGGCGACAGAGTTGCCCGCCGTGGCGCGAGCCTCGCCCAGCAGGTCATTGCCCTGGGAGATCGCCTGCGTCAGCGACGGCGCCTGACCCTGCAGACCGGCAAGTGCCGCATCTGCCGAGGCAATGGAACCACTCGTCTTATCGATGGCGGCATTCATGTCGCCAATCGAATCACGCACTTCGCCCAACGTATCGGAAGCCTCTGATACCGAACCGGCCAACGAATCCTGAGTCTGGGTTGCCTTGTCCTTTAAATCGACTCCGGCATCCTTGGCAATACTGGCAACGGTCTCGCCCACCGTGGAGACAAATTCCGAGTTGATCTGCTCCTCGATGGTGTTTGCACCGGTGTCGGTAACCTTGGGCGCAATAGCGCTCTTCTTCTCATTGACGTAGTACGTAAGCTTGGGCTGATGGTAGTTGCCGTCGAGCATCGAAACCAGGTTATCCGAGAAGTTCTTGGGGACTACGATGGCCGCATAGTACTCACCGCTCTCGACGCCCTCTTTGGCATCGGCCGCAGAATCGACGAAGGTCCAGCCCAGCTGATCGTTCTCCTTGAGCTGATCGACGACCTGATCGCCCGCGTTGAGCTCGCCCACCAGGTCGTTTTGGGTGCCCCGATCGTTGTTGGCGATGGCAATCTTGATGCCCTGGGTGTTTCCGTACGGATCCCAGTTGGCCACGATGTTGTACCAGGCATACAGCGAGGGAATAACGCACACGCCAAGGGTAACCACCAAGGCGACGGGGTTCACAAGCAGTCGCTTAATGTCGCGCTTAAATATCGCAAAGGAGACCTTTGCATTGGATAGTTTGCTGCCGAGACTCACGCTTGGACCATCCATCCTGTCGTTGAATCGAATCGTACTATCGACAACCATTGTAGTAGGCGCTTTAACGTCTCAAAGCACAATGGTGTTGAGTTTTGCGGGTAGCAATATACTACGAAGATGAGTTAACGTACAGTTGTACAGTATCTTAAATTTCAGCAGGTCACAAAACCACAACCCGCACAAATAAATGATCCCTTGGGGACGGAGGGATCATTCAAAAGGAAACGAGAGTGGAAAATCTCTCACTTCAAGCCCGCATTCGAGCCAAAAGTGGGAGATTATCCACTCTCGTTCTAATCTAGTTACGGTGCCGTATCCCCGAACTACATCAAGTTGCAAACAGCCGCCGCGAAGGCTACGGGATCCTCGGGGAGGATGCCCTCGACCAGCAGGGCCTGGTCATAGAGCAAACCGGAGTACTGCTTGATCTTGTCGGCGTCGCCCGCCTTCTGAGCGGCGACGAGCTTGGAAAAGACCGGGTGCTTGGCGTTGAGCTCGAGCACGCGCTGGCTCTTGGGCATACCGTCGGGCGCGACCTCGGGACCCTTCTGGAGCACCTTCTCCATCTCGAGCGAAAGCGGGCCCTCGGTGGTGATGCACGCGGGAGCATCGGTCAGGCGCGCAGAGACGGCAACCTTCTCGACCTTGTCGCCGAGTGCCTCCTTCATGGCGTTAAAGAGGTCCTCGTTCTCCTTGGTGGCGTCCTCGGCCTCCTTCTTCTCGTCCTCGGTCGCCAGGTCAAGATCACCGGTTGCGACGTTCTTGAGCTCCAGGTGACGATCCTCAACCTCGGGCTCGGCACCATCGGCCACGGCCTTCTCGGCAGCCTCGCGGGCAGCATCGTCCTCGTAGATCTTGGGCATATCGGCGGCAACGTACTCACGCATAGCCTGGAACGTGAACTCATCCACATCCTGCGTCAGCAGCAGCACGTCATAGCCGCGGTCGAGCACGCCCTTTACCACGGGCATCTTGGCCAAGCGCTCACGCGAGTCGCCGGCGGCGTAGTAGATGGCCTTCTGATCCTCAGGCATGCCCTTGGCATACTCGGCCAGGGTAATCATCTTCTGTTCCTTGGCAGACCAGAACAGCAACAGGTCGGCGAGCTCATCGGCCTTCATGCCATAGCTCGAGTAGATGCCGTACTTAAGACCGCGGCCAAAGTTCTCAAAGAACTTCTCGTAGGCCTCGCGGTCGTTGTCACGCATATCCTCAAGGTCGGCGGTAATCTTCTTTTCCACACGCTTGGCGATGGCCTTGAGCTGACGGTTCTGCTGCAGCGTCTCGCGCGAGATGTTGAGCGACACGTCGGCGGAATCCACGACGCCGCGGACAAAGTTGTAGTAGTCGGGCAGCAGGTCGTCGCACTTCTCCATGATCAGGACGTTGGAGCTGTAGAGCGCCAGACCCTTCTCGTAGTCCTTGCTGTACAGATCGAACGGCGCGCGTCCCGGCACAAACAGCAGGGCGTCATACTCGAGCGTGCCCTCGGCGTGGAAGCTGATGGTGCGCGCAGGATCGTCAAAGTCGTGGAACGTGGACTTGTAGAACTCGTCGTAGTCCTTCTGCTCGACATCGGAGCTGTGCTTCTTCCAGATCGGTGTCATGGAATTGACGGTCTCGAGCTCCTGGTAGTCCTCGTACTCGGGCTTGTAATCGTCGCCGGCGTCCTCGGGCTTGGGTTTCTGGCGGCTCTTGGACACCATCATCTGGATCGGGTAACGCACATAGTTACTGTACTGCTGAATCAGGCTCTTGAGACCCCACTCGGTCAGGAAGCGATCGTAGGTCTCGGCCTCGCCGTCGGCATCGAGCTTCTCGTTCTCGCGCAGCGTCAGGATGACATCGGTACCGTGCTCGGCGCGCTCGCCGTCCTCGATGGTGTAGCCCTCAAGACCGTCGGATTCCCACACATGGGCGACATCCTCGCCGTAGGCGCGGCTGACGACCTTCACATGGCTGGCGACCATAAAAGCCGAGTAGAAGCCCACGCCAAACTGACCGATGATGTCGACATCGGAGCCCTGCTGCTCGGCGTTCTCGGTCTTAAACTCCTCGGAGCCGGAATGGGCGATGGTGCCCAGATTGCGCTCCAGCTCCTCGGCGGTCATGCCAATGCCGTTATCCGAGATGGTAATGGTGCGGGCGTCTTTATCAAAGGAGACGCGAATGGCCAGGTCGCCCTGGTCGATCTTGACGCTCGGGTCCTGCAGGCTCTTAAAGTTGAGCTTGTCGACGGCGTCGCTCGCGTTAGAGATAAGCTCGCGCAGGAAGATTTCTTTATTGGTGTAGATGGAGTTGATCATGAGGTCGAGCAGTTTTTTGCTCTCGGTCTTAAATTGACGCATGTGCAGTCCTTTCGCGCTACCCCTGTCCGCAAAAACGGCTCGGTCGCCCGAGCCGCATCGCAGACCTGCTATGTTCAGACTTAGATTTTATAACCCATTAACGCGCATATATACATACGGAATCGAAAAACTGTATGTCCGAGCGCTCTGATGCGCCAATTGCCAAGGAGTGTCCCCAACTGCCGGCAGGAAAGGAACGTTCCTATCTGCCATCTACGCGCTTGGCCATCCAGGCATGAGGCTGGCCCTCGTCTTCGTAGTCCACCGGGGCAATCTGCGTGTAGCCCGCCTTGGCATAGAGCGGCAGCACGTATTCCTGAGCATGCAGCTTAATGAGCTTGGCGCCGGCATCACGCGCGCACGTATCACTGGCCTCGACAATCTTGCTCGCCAAACCGCGACGGCGCATGCTCGGCAGCACGGCCACGCGCCCCATAATGTAGGTCTCCCCCGCCGCGACACCTTCGTCCAAGTCGCACGCCGGCGACACCGGAGCCTCTGCGTCAGCCGCGTGCTCAAGCTCTTCGGGAAACACGCGCGAGCAACCGGCAAGCTCGCCGTCTACATAGAGCGTCACATGAATGCAGTTCGGATCCTCGTCGATAGCGTCGAACTCATTCTCGTAGCCCTGCTCGTCCATAAAAATGACGCGGCGCACCAACGCCGCGTCATCAAAGCATCCCGTCTTAAGTTGGATATCCATGGCTGCCCTTTCATTCAATGCGAACGTTAGGGACCGATTTTAGCGAAAATGAGCTCCGCGCACGCTAAACTTCGCGCGAGCCTTCGCCAGGCAGTCGTAATGACCCACGTTATGGGCATCGCTCGCGATGAAGCTGTACAGGTTCTGCTCGAACAGGCGCTGTGCCGGCTTTTTCTCGCGACCAAAGCGACCGCCGGCAATAAAGTCCGCCGAAGCCTGCAGCTTGCAGCCCATATCGACCAGGCGCTCCGCCACGCTTACATCCTTTTGAACCGCACGATAGCGCTCAGGATGAGCGATAATCACCTGGTAACCACGGCACTGCAAATCGTAAATCGTGTTCTCGTACTCTCTAAACGCATACGCATCGGCATGCGTCGAAAGTTCGAGCAGAAACTCGTTGGTCCCATCGAAATGCAAGTGCTCCGCGGCATCGATACCAAGCTCAACGAGCTTTCGATGGTTGACCTCGAAGCCCATCTGGAGCGGAAAACCGTCAGCGTTATCACGCAGCAGCTCAAAGGCATCCCACATCTTGTCGTAATCAAAATAGGGATCACGGCAGTGAGGAGTGCAAACGATTCTGGTTACACCGGCCCGCTTGGCAGCCTCGAGCATCGCCAAGCTCTCATCGAGATCGGCAGCGCCGTCGTCTACACCCGGCAAGATATGGCAATGAATGTCACGCATAGGTCAGCCTTAATCAACTAAACGTTTGCTCGGTTGGTGAAGATGCCCTTTTTGGAAGTCCCCTGATCGTCGGAGCCCTTCTTCACCTTCTTACCGTCCTTGGTGTAGTAGGAGTAGTAGTACTCGCTGGTCTCGGTCTCGCAGTAGTTCATAACGGTACCGATGAGCTTGACCTTCTCGGACTTCTTAAGCTGACCGATGGCGTTGAGCGCCTCCTCGCGCTTGGTGAAATCCTCACGCACGACAAAAAGCGCACCGTCGGTCAGACTTGCGATCTCGGCAGCATCGATGAAGGTGCCGACCGGGGGAGCATCAAAGATGACGTACTGGAACTTGGCGGACAGTGCCTTTACCAGCTTGGCAAAGCGGTGAGAGACGATGATGTCGGCAGGATTGGGAATATGCGGCTCGGCATCGAGGAAGTAGAAGTTCTTCTGACCCGTCTCGACAATCGCCTGGTCAATAGAAACCTGCTCGGAAAGGACTGCATAGAGTCCGCCGCGGGAGCGGACGCCGAGCATATCGGCAAGGGACCTGCGACGCATATCAGCCTCGACCAGCAGGACGCTCTTGCCGCTGGTGGCGATAGCCTGGGCAAGGTTGATGGAAACCGTAGACTTGCCCTCGTTGGGAATCGAGGACGTAACGGTGATAGTGCGAATGGGGTCGTCCACGCTCGCAAAGCGGATGTTGGCCAGAAGGGTCTTGGCGGCATTCTGTACAACGAGCTTATCGGTGTTCTTTGCCTTAGCCATGCCTATTTACCACCTTTCATAGCCGGAATTCGGCCAACAACGGGAATGCCCAGGAGCTCTTCTGCCTCTTCGGCACCGCGGATGCGGGTGTTGAGCATGTCTGCCAAAACGACATAGGCAACTGCGATAAAGATGCCCGCGAGGAACGCGACAGCAACGTACAGCATACGCTTGGGGCCGCTGGGGGCTTCGGGGGTCTTAGCCTCGTCGATAACGTTGATGCTCTGGGCAGCGCCGACGTTCTGAGCGACCGTACTCACCGAGCTAGCTATGGCCTTTGCGACCTTAGCCGTCTCCTTGGCATCGGTGCCGGTAACCGAAAGCGTAATGACACGCGTGGTGGTCTCGGAGGAAACAGACACCTTGTAGTCATCCAGATCGGTGAGGCCCAGTTCATTGGCTGCGCCGCTCTTAACGCTATCGCTATCCAGCAGCGTGGCGATATCGTTGGAAAGCATCTGACTCGCCGAGAGATCGTTGTAGCTCATCTGACCGCTATCGTCGGTCTTGGCGAGAATGTACATGCTCGTCGTCGCGGTATAGGTGTTGTCCATCGCAACGAAGGACACGATGCCCATGGCGATCGCGCAGACCACCGGAAGGGTGATGACCAGCTGAAGGTGCTTCTTCAGCAGCTGGAACAGTTCGAGAAGGGTCATGCAGCTTGCCTTTCATTTCCCCAGTTCGGATTGACAAAACTGTCCGTATGTTATCGCATCTTTTTACCGAGACCAAACTCTATACATAAGAAACAGGCTCTCCTGTAAAAATGTCGGAAGCAATCGTAAAATTGCACAACAACGCCGCACCCGAAAGTCAAATGCGGCGTCTGCATCAATATCTATGTTGTATCGCTATGCGAATGGCTCGTCCTGCCGTATGGGAAACGTCACCGTAATGGTGGTTCCCACGCCCAACTCGCTCGACAAATCGAGCGTGGCGTGATGATACAGGGCCGCATGCTTGACAATTGCAAGCCCCAGACCGGTTCCGCCGCGCGCCTTGGACCTACTCTTGTCCACGCGATAGAACCGCTCAAATACCTTGCCCTGTTCTTCAGGCGCGATACCGATTCCCGTGTCGGCGACCGCAAGGAACGGATGGCCTTCGTCGTTGGTGCCGCACTGCAGCGTAACCGCACCGCCGGGTCGATTGTAGCGGATGGCGTTGCTCGCCAGATTATAGATGAGCTCGTCAATCAAGCGCGACACGCCTTCGATGACCACAGGCTTGGTCTCATGACTTATCGTCACATTCGCCTGACGGGCGACCTGTTCAAGACGCTGCTCAACCGCGTAGATGGCACGCGAGAGCTCAATAGGCTCCGTGGAACCAATGGGCACCGCCTCGCCCTCAGTTGCACGCTCGGCCTCGTCCAAGTTAGACAGCGTAAGGATATCGTTGACAAGCGCTGCCAAGCGGCCCGCCTCACGATAGATGCGACCGCCAAAGTTGCGCAGGTCGCCCTCGCCCTCGACCATGCCGTTTGCGATGAGCTCGGCATAGCCCGAAATCGCCGTAAGCGGCGTCTTGAGCTCATGGGTGATATTCGCCGTGAACTCGCGGCGCATACGGTCGTTGTCCGCTAGCACCGCCATTTGGCGCTTGAGTTCCTGGCGCTGCGACTCGATACGCTCAAGCATGGGGACCATCTCGGCATAGGCGTGCTCATAGCTACGGCGTGGGTGGTCCAAATCCACCTCTTGCAACGGCGCGATGATGGCACGGGACTCGCGGCGCGCCATAAAAAACGAGAGTACCGCACCCGCTGCTGCGATAAGCAGCATCGGCGCCAGCATCGACAGCAAAATCGCCGCAACGCCAGGCTGGGCCTGCGCCAAGCGAACGACCTGGCCGTTATCAAGGGTGACGGCGCGATACAGCATAATCTCGTCGAGCGTAGAGCTTGCGCGCTCCGCGGAACCCGAACCACTCTCAAAGGCCTCGATGACCTCGGGGCGATCGCCATGGTTGGGCAGTGTGGAAGGCGACGCCTCGTTGTCGTAGGCAACCGATCCATCCTTGTTAATCAGCGTGATGCGTAAGTCCTCGCGATCGAGGCTACGCAAGAACGGGATGGGCTCCTGCTGCTCGTCGAGGGCGGCAGCAATGAGCTCGGTTTCCTGCGCCAGATTGGCACTCGTGGCATCCGCCAAGGTGTTTTGCACAAAGAATGCACCCAACACCGTAAACGCCACGATAACCGCCATGGCGCAAACAAAGATCGTCACAAAAACGCGATGCGACAGCGTTTGTTTCCCTGGGGGGCAAGACCACGGGTTACTCCTCCGATGCGGTGGCCGCGGTGTCGTCACCTTCGGCACCATCACTGGCAGAAGGCTCGGCCAAGCGGTAGCCCACGCCGCGCACGGTCTCGATGGCGCTGGCATGCTCGCCGAGTTTTTGGCGAAGCGTCTGCACGTGCACGTCAACGGTGCGCGAACCGCCGTCGAAGTCCCAGCCCCACACGCTCTGCAGCAACGACTCGCGGGTAAAGACCACGCCGGGTTTGCGCATGAGATACTCAAGCAGGTCGAACTCGCGCAGGGTGAGCTTAAGCGGCTCGCCGGCAACGGTCACCTCGCGATGGCTGGGCGAGAGCACGATGTCGCCCACACTGAGCACATCGCTCGCCTGCTTGACCATGCCGCCGCGACGCAGCAGTGCGCGGCAACGGCTCGCAAGCTCCATGAGCGAAAACGGCTTAGTCAGGTAATCGTCGGCACCGCCATCGAGCGCCATCACCTTGTCGAGCTCGGCGTCCTTGGCAGTAAGCATCATGATGGGCACCGTCGCCGTCAGGCGGTCGGCACGCAGGCGACGCATAATTGCCAGGCCATCGGTATCGGGCAGCATGATGTCGAGCAGGACAGCATCGGGCACCCGTCGCGCCACAGCAGCCTTAAACTCGCCATCGCACGAAAAGCCCTCGGCCTCGATCCCCTGCTTGCGCAGCGCATAGACCGTCAAATCCCTGATGTTGTCATCGTCCTCGACGTAATAGATCATGTTGAACCCCTTTGCGGCCGATATGACCGCATCTTAACCCTAAAGGCACCTGTAAAAGACAGCGTCAGCCAAAACGCCCCGTCAAATAATCCGCGGTGCGCGGATCGGACGGATTCTTGAAGAGTTGCGCGGTGGGCGCGTGCTCCACCAGTTCACCCAGCAAAAAGAACGCAACCGAATCGGAAATACGCGCGGCCTGCTGCATGTTGTGCGTCACGACCACCAGCGTGCAGGTCTCCTTGAGCTCGCAGGCCAGCTGCTCCACCACCAACGTCGACACAGGGTCGAGTGCCGAGGTCGGCTCGTCCATCAGCAGAATGTCGGGCTGCACGGCCAGCGCGCGGGCGATGCACAGTACGCTGCTGCTGCCCGCCCGAAAGGCCCAGCCCCGACTCCTTGACGTTTGTCCTTGACCTCGTCCCATAGCGCAGCGCGACGAAGAGAGTCCTCGACCAGCTCATCCAGCACAGCGCGATCGCGCACGCCCATGCCGCGCGGACCATACGCGACGTTGTCGTAGATGCTCATGGGAAACGGGTTGGGGCGCTGAAACACCATGCCCACGCGCTGGCGCAAACGGCAGATGTCGTAGTCGCCCAGGATATCTTGACCATCGAGCGCGATCTTGCCCTCGATTCGGCAATCCTTGATGCCGTCGTTCATGCGGTTAAAGCAGCGCAGCAACGTGGACTTTCCGCAGCCCGAAGGCCCGATAAACGAGGTGATCTGCTTGTCGCGGATCTTGATATTCACGTCCTTGAGCGCATGATGGTCGCCATAGAACAGGTCGAGGCCCTCGACGTCGATGCGCGTCGGCGAGGCGGCAAGATCCTCTGCCGTGGGGCGAGTCGCATCCCCAACCTCGCGCTCGCGCGCGGCCTCGGCTCGCGCTCCATTAGCTCCTCGAGCTCCGTGGGCTCCATAGCCACACCAGCCGTCATACCGCATACCTCCACGTCGATATCAATTCAGCAGTATCGATAGTAGAAACCGCGGCTCATACGCACGTGAGCGCATTGTCAGGTGTTTGTAAGGGCGCCTACGCTACGCGGCGGGCAGCTCGATGGTAAAAACGGTATGCTCGGGCGTCGATTCGCACGCGATGGTGCCGCCATGCGCGCATACAATCTCCTTGGCGATGGCGAGACCCAGCCCAGCGCCGCCGCGATTGGTCGCACGCGCCGCATCCAGGCGATAGAACTTCTCAAAGATCACCTTGAGCTTTGGCTCAGGGATCGGGTCGCCCTGGTTTATAAACCGTACGCGCACGCCGCCGTCGCTCAGGCGCCTGGCCTCAATCGTGATCATCGAGCCTTCATAGCTATAGGCGACGGCGTTTTTCATGATGTTATTGAATACGCGAGCCATCTTGTCGCCGTCCACGAGCACCGTCAGGTCCTCGCAGATATCAACCTGGGCTTCCTTGTGCTGTTCGTTGAGAATGGGATAGAACTCGTCGGCCACCTGCGCCAGCAATAGCCCCAAATCGACGTAGGCGCGGGTAAGCACGATATCGTGGAAATCAAAACGCGTGATGTCAAAGAACTCCTCGATGAGCGCGTCGAGCCGGTGGGCCTTGTCGAGTGCCACGCCTGTAAAGCGCGCACGCTGCTCAAGCGGCAAATCGGGAGCCTCCTGCAGGAGCGAAAGATAGCCCACCACACTGGCGAGCGGTGTACGCAGGTCGTGCGCCAGGTACGTAACCAGATCATCTTTGCGATGCGATTCGTCGCGCAGGGCCTGTTGAACCTTGCGCTCACAATCGCGCGCCCGATTGAGCGCACCCTCGACCTCGAGAAAGTCGCCGTCGATGGTATCCCACGTGTCAGGGCTATCGATCAGACGGTCCTGAATACGGGCGGCGATTACGCGGTCGGCATGCTGCTCGCCTTGCTCATAACCCTGGTAATACAGGGCGCGCCCGCAAAAGAACAGGACACAGACGGCGAGCGCCAGCACAAAGCCAAGCATGTTGAACACAAAGGCGGCATCAAAGAACACGGGCTCGCCAATACCGCCAAGCGCCATGGCCCCGATCGCCAGCGTAATTGTCCACGCGGCACCGCCGATTACCACGCAGCGGCGAACGATTTCGAATCGATCGATCAGCAAAAAGCCAATGAGCAGAACTGCCAGGATGCCAACAATATTGTCAATGCCGATGAGTAGCAGACTCAGCAAAAAGAGCAGCACCGTCGCAAGCGCGCGGTTGTCGACGACCGCCCTTATGTATTCAAAGAGTCGATCGGGCACCTCGAATGCCTGCCTATCGTCTTTTGTCATATCCACTTCCCCACCATCAAAGGCGCTATTCGATTATGTAGCCGACGCCCCAGACGTTTTTGATAAAGCGCGGCTTTTGAGCGTCGTCGCCAATCTTTTCGCGCAGGTGGCGAATGTGCACCATCACCGTATTGTTGGAGCCGGGCATAAAATCCTCGTTCCACACCGCGCGGAACAGATCCTCCACGGCTACCACGCTGCCGCGATGCTCAACCAGATACAGCAAGATGGAATACTCGATGGGCGTGAGGCGCACCGGTGCACCGTCCACCGTTACGGAACGAGCATCGCGGTTGATCGTCCAGGCCGTCGAGCTGGATGGTCGGCGGACTCGGCCGCCTGCGAGCGGCTACCGTAGCTGGTGTAGCGTCGAAGCTGAGCGTGCACGCGCGCGATGAGCTCCAGCGGACGGAACGGCTTAACCACGTAATCGTCCGCGCCAAGCGAAAGGCCCTCGATCTTGTCTTGCTGGGCATCGCGCGCCGTCAGCATGATCACAGGATAGGTATGGCTGGCACGGATGGTACGCAGCAGCTCAAAGCCATCGATATCGGGCAGCATGACATCGAGCAGTGCCAGGTCAAACTCTTGTTCCAGAATTGCCTTGGCCGCATCGGCCCCGCTGTAGGCGATCTGGACGTCAAAGCCCTCTTTTGTAAGGTAGATACCAACCAGGTCGGCGATGGCCTTCTCGTCATCAACTACCAGTATGCGCTCGTTCATGCGTGCTCCTCTCGCGCTCCATTATGCCCGAGGCGGCGCCCGCCACACACAACAAGCGTGGGCGATTAAGTCGACCTTAAGCACCCTTGCGCCCATTCGAGCACGAATGCGGGCCATGCGCGCACGCAACGATCGTCGTCGCCGGCAAACGATATACTCTAGTGCCAGAAGAGACCATCCCGTCGAAAGCGAAATCTGTGAAGTCCCTCACCTCTTTTGCAAAACGCTCCGCCCAGCTTGCCGCCGGCTTTGCCTGCGCCATCGCCCTTGTTGCCGGCGTACCTGCTGTTGCCGGCGCCCAAGTGCTCACGACCGACGACGTCTGCGGCAAGACCGCCGACGTCCGCGGCATCACGACAGAAAACCTGCCCGATATCGAGGCAACTAATGCCCTTGTTATGGGCAAGGACGGCACCGTCTACTATGGACGCGGCGCCGATGAGCAGGTCAAGATTGCCTCGATCACCAAGGTCATGACCGCAATCCTGACCGTCGAAAACTGCAAGATGGACGAGAAGGTCACGGTGAGCAACGCTGCCGCCACCGTAGGCAACTCGACTGCCGGCCTGCTCGAAGGCGACGAGCTCACCGTGGAGCAGGCACTACGCGGCCTGATGATCCCCTCGGGCAACGACGCCGCCATCGTGCTTGCCGAGTACGTGGGCAAAAAGATCGACCCCAAGACCAAAGACGCCGAGGCAACCTTTGTGAAGGCCATGAACGAGCGCGCCAAAAAGCTCGGCTGCACCGGCACGGTCTTTGAGAACCCACACGGTCTGGACTTTGATGAGTGGGCCGGCAACATGCACTCAACCGCACATGACGTGGCACTGATGATGCAGGAAGCCATGAAAGACGATACGATTCGTAAAGTCGTCGCGAGCGAGGATTCTTGGATTGAGGTCACGGGCGCCGATGGCTCAGACCATTCGCATTCCATGGACACGCACAACGTTTTGCTCGGTCAGGACGGAAACATTGGTGGCAAGACCGGCACCACCGACGACGCGGGCTATTGCTTTACGAGCGCCTACAACCGCGACGGCGACGAGATCTACACCGTTATTTTGAACTCCACCACCACCGACCAGCGCTTTACCGATACCGCCACCCTTGCCAACTGGTACTACGGCCACAAGGTCACGGTCGCGATCGCCAACACGCAGGAGAAGACCGCTAACGGCAACCCGCTCATGGCGCGCATTAGCCAGACAGATTGGACGGACAAGACGATCGACGCCACGCTCGCCGACCCCGCCGCACAGGCAACGGTGTTCTCACTCGCCGGCGAAGTGACCGAAAAGGTTAGCTACGATGACCTTTCGGGCACGGTGCATGTTGGCGACAAGGTGGGCAGCGTTACGCTTAAGCAGGACGGCACCAAGATCGCCGTTATGGACCTGGTTGCCGACGAGGAAGGAACGGGGCCCAATCCCATCGAGTGGCTGCTCGTGAAGCTCGACCGCCTGGGCCGCCGCATCGACAACCGACCGCTCACAGCCGAGAGCGAGACCGTAGCCAAGGCTCCTGAGGTGTAGGGCCGAAGAACAATACGCTCACTGAAAGAAGGCATCCTTTCGGATGCCTTCTTTTTTAGGGTTCGAATCCCCAGCTAACGTGGTTCAACTAAAAAAGGGTCCCTTTCGGAACCCCTCTTTAAAGTCTTACTGGCGGAGAGCTGGGGATGTCCGGGCATGCTACGCATGCCCTCCGGCTTCAAAGCCTAGCGGCTTTTCGCCCACGGGCTACAAACGCATTCGCGTTTGCTTAACGCCCGCGCCCTCTCGGGTTCGAATCCCCACGTTCTCCAAACTAAAAAAGGGCCCCAAATGGGACCCTTCTTTCAAGTCATACTGGCGGAGAGCTGGGGATTCGAACCCCAGATGCCCTTTTGGGGCATACTCGCTTAGCAGGCGAGCACCTTCGGCCTCTCGGTCAGCTCTCCGTAACAGCC
>ENA-OQKI01000028-OQKI01000028.1-human-gut-metagenome-genome-assembly--contig:-NODE-28-length-39034-cov-4.639988_pt1 | contig 39034 bp, 36 predicted proteins | sample MGYA00242778_ERZ504798 | MGnify/ENA primary metagenome ERZ504798 (study PRJEB26092, sample SAMD00036414) | human gut metagenome | host: Homo sapiens | study: EMG produced TPA metagenomics assembly of... | reverse complement strand
TAGGAAAATCCAAAAGTTTAGATTTTCTCAAAATGCTTATCTTTTGGTCTTTGGTTCGGAATAGTGTAGTGCTGGCGGTCTATCTATTGTTTTCGGTTGCTTGCTTCTTTACCGTACATGAGCATTCCGTCAGTTCATATTGAACACCACCGACACAAGGCTCTCGCAGGTCGAGTTCGAGGACGGCGCGTGGTACAAGTCCACTGACCCCTCGTCCCAAGGCATGTGGCCGTTGAGAATCGGCGCCTCATTAACCATCCCGTCCGTGGGCGACTGGACCGACCCGTCCGGCAAGACCCACCAGATCAGCATGACCATGCGGTTGAAGGATTGGAACGGCGGTAGCGTCAGCGAACTGTACCGGTTCGACGGGCACGGGAACATCGTCGGCGACGGAAGATTCTGGATCAACACGGCCTACGGTTCCGGTTATTCCAGCCTGCCTGCCAAGGTCAAGGCGGCCATGGGCGGAGTCGACACGTCGAAACGAGTGGGATGCTCGTGGACGGTCGAGTTCGCGTTCACGGACACCGGCGAGAAGGTCCCGGACACATTCAAGGGCGTGACCGGGTTCAACGACCTCGACGGATGGGACGCGCAATCCGACCTGAAGTTCGAGGGCGTGCAGCTGCTTTCCGGTTTCAACGGCGCGTACAAGCGTTCCGACGCGGAACTCGGCACGTACGGTACGAACGGTTTCGCGGGCATCGGACATGATGCGGGCGACGAGGCTCATCTGAACGCGCCGCAGCAGTCCAGGCACCGTCTCGCGGCCACATGGACGGGAAGCACGTTCACGTTCTCCTATGATCTGAGCAATCCCGCCGGCCGCACCGACGGTTCGCGCATGACGTTCGGCGCGCCTGTCACCCGCACCGCGGTGCTCACCTATGACAAGAACGCGGCGGATGCTTCCGGCCAAGTCCCGTCGAACACGACGCCGGACACGACGCAGACGGCGTCCTCCAAGTCAACCGGCAAGGTGTCCGACCTCGTGCAGCGCACCACCACGCATGAGGACGGCAGCGTGACCGTCAAGACCATCGACACGAGCACGGACGTGGTATCCGGATGCCAGGTCTACTATCCGGCCGGCCAGCGCATCACGCTTGCCACGTTGGCGAAGGACGACGACTGCTGGGATTCCAGCATGCTGTCGCGTCCGGGCCACACCCAGCTGGGTTGGAACCAGGACCGGAACGCCACGGCCGCACAGCCCGAGGTCACGATGGTCGAGGGCGGCATGACCGTGTACGCGGTGTGGGTCGGCAACCCGGTCCTCACCTACGACACGAACAAGCCGAACACGTGGAACGGTCAGATGCCATCCACCCCGGCGTCCGTCTCCGTGGCATACAACACGGCCGCCGCGGACGGGTCCGGCTGGCGGGCGGGCGACACGACGAAGATCCGCGGCTACAAATTCCTCGGCTGGTATGCGGGGCCGCAGGACAATGCGGGCCTGTACGACTGGACCAGGCCGTTGACGGGCAGCGTGACCGTGTACGCGCACTGGCAGCGGTTGCAGGCCAACGTGATCTACAACGCGAACGGCGGCACCGGTTCGCATGCGAACACGACTGGCTGGCAGTATTCGGACGTGACCATTCCCGGCGACACGTCGAAATCGTTCACGCGAGACGGATACGTCTTCAAGGGATGGTCCCTCAAAGCAGGCAAGGCCGATGTCGTCTATAAGGATGGTTCACAGATCCCGTTGCAGGACAAGGACATCACCCTGTACGCGCAATGGCAGGGGATCCATGAGAACTTCACCGAGACGGGCGGCATTAGCCTGCCGCTGCTTATCGCGGGAGGTATCGGTCTGCTCGTGATGGGTGTCGGGTCCACGGTCATGCTCACGAGACGTATGAACGGCCACGGCATGCCGGACGGCGAGTGACCGGGAACAGATGACGGGAGGGCCGGCGGCCGGCCATCCACCACTCCGACCGGATGCGGCGTGATGGCCTGGACACCGGCTTTCCCTGTTCTTCCCGATATTCGTGGAATGGATCGTGGCGAAGGCATGGACGTTATGGACTGGGATTGGATCATCGAGGGCGAACGCGCCACGGAGGGCCGGCGCGGACGGCGTGTGCGCCGTCTGCATGCCCGTCGCGCGCGTCGCGTGTTCCGTGCTCTCGTCGCGGTCACCGTCGCCTGCTGCCTGTTGGGCGTGGGCGTTTTCGCGTGGCTTGGCGTGGAACAGGCCGGCACGGCCCGCCGTGCCGCCGAATCCTCCGCGTTGGCGGTGAAGGACGACCATTCGGCCGAACGGTACGCGCGCATGGTCGCCAAAGCCCGCGCATACAACCGGCGTCTCGCGGCCACACCGCAGGTCATCGGCGAACTGTCCGGCGAGGACGGCGCCGTCAAGGGCGATTTCGGGTTCAAATCCGACAGGGAGTACCAGAGCCTGTTGGATTTCGGCGACGGGATCATGGCGACAATCGAGATCCCGTCGATCGGCGTGGACCTGCCCGTCCGGCATGGGGCCGACGCGTACGCGCTGGACAACGGGCTCGGCCACCTGCACGGCACGTCCCTGCCAGTCGGCGGGACCAGCACGCACAGCGTCATCACCGGACATACGGGAGTGGCCGACAAGGCCCTGTTCACCCGGTTGACCGAACTGCGGAAGGGCGACGTGTTCTATGTTAAGGTCGCGGCCCAGACCCTCGCCTACAAGGTCACGCGCATCAGGACGGTCGACCCGGACGATCTGAGGAGCGTGCGCGTCGAACCCGGCCGCGACCTGGTCACGCTGGTCACGTGCACGCCGATCTTCCTGAACACGTACCGTCTGCTCGTCACGGGCGAACGCGCGAGCATGCCGGGCGACGCGCCCTATCCCGAGGACGCGCCCAAGACCAGCAGGCGGGACATGCGCCCCTATCTCGTGTCCGGCGTGACACTGCTCGCGGGACTGCCCGCGGCGGTCGTCGCGTCCAGGAGGAAAACCCGCCCGTACGGGAGACACGGACGGAAGGACTGACCTTGGACGGCGTCACGTGGGGTAGTCTGTAAGGGTGTGACGCCACGCCACCGCCGACAGGCCGACACGCCGATGACGCCGATATCGGATTGGGGGCACGTGGAATGTTTGACGGAAACGTCGCAGGGATGTTTCCACTGGAGCCGGATCCCATGGAGGGAACGGCATTGGAGGGTAGACAGATATGAACAAGAAGGCTTTCAGCGTCGCGGTCGCATCCGTGGCGGTCGCGGGCACCATCGCCGCACCGGCCATGGCGGACGAGACCGCGGTCACGCCGGTCGAACAGGCCCAGCAGGCCGTCGTCCAGGCGCAGGAAGCGGTCGACCAGGCCGCGGCCCAGCAGGGCGCGCAGCAGGATCAGGTGTCCGCCGCCCAGCAGCAGGTCGCCAATGCCAAGGACAGCCTCGACCAGGCCAACACCGGCGTGCAGGACGCGCAGCAGGACGTGCAGCAGGCCCAGCAGCAGGTCGACCAAGCCCAGCAGGACGTGCAGCAGGCCCAGCAGAACGTCGAGGACACCATCAACCAGGACCGGAACGTGCAGCAGGCCACCACCGGCGTCCAGCAGGCGCAGGACAGCCTCGGCCAGGCGCGGGACAATCTCAAGCAGGCGCAGGAGAAGGCCGACCAGACCGCGAAGAACGCCAGCAAACTCGAGAAGGCCATGAACGACAGCCAAGCCATCCGCGACGACGCCGCCAAGGCCAAGGAGCAGGCCGACCGGAAGGCCAAGCAGGCTCAGGCAAAGGTCGACGCGACCGACAAGGCGAAGCTCGACCAGGACACCGCCGCCAAGAAGACCGACGCCGCCAAGGCTCAGGCGAAGGCCAACGAGGCCCAACAGGCCGCGGACAAGGCGCAGGCGAAGAGCGACGAGGCGAAGGCGAAGCTCGACGAGGCCACCCGCCTGGCGGGCGACGCGAACGATCCCGCCAAGGTCAAGGAGGCGCAGGACGCCGCCCAAAAGGCCGGCGAGGCCGTCAAGGACGCGAAGCAGGCGCAGGCCGAGGCCACCGTCGCCGCCGCGACCGCGAAATCCACGGCCGACAAGACCCAGTCGAAGGCCGACGACGCGCGGAAGAAGCTCGACAAGGCGAACGACGCCGCCGACCAGGCGAAGGCGCAGGCCGACAAGACACAGGCCGCGCTCGACAAGGCCCAGGCGGACAAGACCACGTCCGACAAGGCGCTCGACAAGGCCCAGGCCGCGAACGACAAGGCCCAGAGCGAGCTCGCCAAGGCCGACCAGAAGGCCGCCGCCGAGAAGGCCGCCGCCGAGAAGGCCGCCCGGCAGGCGGATGCGGCGCAGGCCGCGTACGACGCGGCCGTGAAGGCCGCGCAGGATGCGAAGAAGGCCGCGGACGAGGCCGCCGAGAAGGAGGCGCAGGGCGCGGCCGGCTGGTTCCAGTCCGACAACGCGGAGCAGGCGTACAAGTATCTGACCGATTCCAGCGTGTCCAAGTACCTCGAATACACGCATATCGGCGCGAAGGACGATGCGACCAGCCTCGACAACCTGCTCAAGGCCCTGGACATGATCGACGAGTGCAACAAGCTGCGCGCGGAGAACGGGTTGGAGCCGTTGAAGGTGTCGGAGACCGCGTTGGCCATGGCCATGGTCCAGGCCAACTACGCGGCCAACGGCCACTACGAGCACAACTACCAGTACGACAACGTCGGCGAGAATCTCAACTGGGGCTTCGCCGATGACGATCCGTACGATGGTTGGTACACGATGGAGAAGGAGACCTACGACGCGGCCGTGAAGTCCGGCGACTATCCCGACCTCGCCAGCCTGTCCGCGTACGACGTGTTCCGGAAGTATCCGGACCTGTATTACAAGGTCGGCCACTACCTCAACATCGTCAATCCGGACTACATCGCCACCGGCATGGCCTACAGCGGCTACGGCGAAACCAACTATGACCACGCGTTCACGCAGGAGTACTTCAACGACTGGAACTCCTACAATACGCACGACACCGTGTACGACGCGGCCGTCTACCGCACCATGGTCGAGAACTACGTCAACCAGGTCCGTTCCGCCCAGTCCACGTACGACGAGGCGTTGAAGAAGGTCGACGAGGCCAAGAAGGCGCTCGACAAGGCCAACCAGGCGAAGGCCGACACCACGGCCGCGCAGGCCGCCGCCGAACAGGCCCAGCAGGCCGCGAAGGCCGAGGCCGCCGAAACCGCGAAGGTCCTCATCGCCGCGACCGCCAAGAGCCAGCAGACCCAGTCCGCGTACGAGCAGGCGAAGAGCGCGAACGACAAGGCCCAGGCCGACTACACGGCCGCGGACACCGCCCGCCAGTCCGCCCAGGCCGCCTATGACGAGGCGAAGAGCGCGAACGACAAGGCCCAGGCCGACCTCAAGGCGGCCGAGACCGCCGTCGGCCAGGCGCAGACGGCTCTGGACAAGGCGCAGGCGGACAAGACCCAGGCGGACGAGCGTGTGAGCATCCTGACCGACGCGGAGAACGCGTTGGCCCAGGCCCAGTCCGCCTACGACGAGGCGAAGAGCGAGGCCGACCAGGCCCGGCAGGCGTTGGAGGCCGCCAAGGCGGATCTCGACGCGAAGCAGGACGCGTACGCGCAGGCGAAGGCCAAGAGCGACGAGGCCGCACGGCAGGTCAAGGATCTCGAGGCCGCGTTGGCCGACCTTGACGCCAAAACCCAGGCGTTGACCGCCGCGCAGAAGGACCTCGACGCGAAGACCCAGGCCTACGAGCAGGCTTCCACGGCCCGCGACGACGCCGCCAAGCAGGTCGAGGCCGCCAAGACCGCGGTGAAGGACGCCGAACAGGCGCTGTCTGACGCGCAGGCCAAGCTCGAGCAGGCCAAGCGGGACGCGAAGGACACCGACGCGGTCAAGGCCGCGCAGGCCGCCGTGGACAAGGCCCAGGCCGACCTCGACGCCGCGAAGCGGGCGTTGACCGCCGCTCAGGCCAAGCTCAAGGCGGCGAAGGCCGCGCAGGCGCAGGCCAAGACCGCCTACGACAAGGCCCAGGCCGCATTGGCCGCCGCGATCAAGGCCGCGGCCGACAAGAACGGCTCCAAGACCGACAACAACAACACCGGCAACGGTTCCGCCACGGTGTCCGGCGCGCAGACCGGACAGACGGGCCTGAAAGCCAGCGAGACGGCCGCGCAGGCCGCCGCCGCGAAGGCCGACAAGGTCATGGCATCCACCGGCGCGAACACGAACGGCATGCTCCTCGCGGCCGTCGCCCTCACCGGCATCGGCTGGACCATGCTCGACATGAAGCGCCGCCGCATGGACGTGACCGCACGCCACAGCACACGCTGACCCAAATCCCCCTCCAATCCAGAACAAGCGGCCGGAACAGGACCCATGGAAACCCGTACGACGGTTTCCGGAACTCCCGTTCCGGCCGTTTTCCTTTCTGGTGCGTCAGAACTTGTAGACATGGTGCACCGCAGGGCGCCGCACCCCGGGACAGTATGGGAGCGTCGAGAAAACGAAAAACCGAACGAAAGGCCCACGGAATGGCGCAAACTACCCGGCAGCAGATTCAAACCATGTTCGATTTGATCGAGACCTTGAAGGAACGCAAGTACCTTCCAGGGGAATCGAAGATCTCCGATGACCGCATCACCGACGCGCTGCGCACCATGGTCGAGCCGAACGGACTCATGGACGCGACCATCGCGAAGGTCCTTCGCCCCGACATGTCCGGAGAGGAGTTCGAAGCGGTCGCCATGTTGGATGAGGAGGCGTCGTACGGACTGTTCGACACGTATCGCGCCATCATGATGCCGTCCGATTACGACGTCTCGCACGCCATAGCCTGCGCGTTCAAGCAGGACATACCGCGCCTGTTCTCCGATTTCGCGCTGCAGATTCATCCGACGTCCGACCGCGCCGGCGCGTACCGCATCGCGGCTACCGTCAGCTATATGGAAGGGGATCCTGCGGCCAGATGCAAGCATTTCGCCGACCAGCTGTACCGGGTCAAACCCGAGGACGAGATGCTGAGGAACCTGTCGGTCGCACTGATCCATGGCATCGAGCCGGCGCGGACGGCCGGCGCGGACGGCATCGCGGCCGAACGCGAACGCGTCCAGGCCCAAAGGGAACAGACGGACGCCGGCGAAGGACTCGCCGCGGAAGCCATGAACCGCGTCGCAGCGCGCTGACAGGGAAAGGACTCTCTCAGGATGGACGAGATCGACGAATGGACCGTCGGTCCGATTCCCATAAGGCCGGCGCCCGGACCGGCCGCGCCAAGGCCGTCTCCCGATGATGCGGGCGCCCGCCCCGTTCCGTCGCCGGAACCCCGGATCCCGGACTCATCCGAGAACCGTCCCGCCGCTTCGGACAAGCCTCCGGTCCAAGGACCCAGGCTCAAGGGGCTGTCGCATGCCCGTACGCCCGAGATTCAGGACATGCCTCCGTTGCCGTCGAGGGCGCCGTCCCGGGACAGCATGCCGTCCGTAGCTCCCGCGCCCGCGCCGATCCGTCCGGAACCATCATCCTTCGTGGCCGCGAGTCCGGAAAGCGTGCGCGACGGACTCGAGGCCGTCGCCGACATCCCTCCCGAGACCCACGGCATCCCCCGTGCCGCCGTCATCGTCTGCTGTTCGGTCGTGGGAGCCATGCTCGTCTCGGCCATCGCCGGAGGCTGCGTCGTCGCGGCCGGCCGCGTCCGGGAAGCCAAGGCCGCGGAACAGTCCCGCGACCGATGCGAATCGTCCCTGGGCAGGCTCTCGTCCGCCCGACGCGAACTGGACAAGGCCATGGAAGAGGCGGAACGGACGTCGAAGACGGATCCGAAGACCGTGAAGGATCCGAAGACCATCGACAGGCTGAACCGCGCGGCATCCGTGAACGACGCCCGGCATGGTCTCCTGCGACGCGTCCGACGTGGACGGCCTGGACACGGCCGCCGTGAAGGCGGACAGGAGCGCGAAGACCGCGAAGACCTCCGTGAAGGCGATACGGACGGCCGTGAAGGCGGTCGAGGCGTCGAAGCTCGACAAGACCGTCGACGACGCGTCACGGCTGCTCAAGGATTCGGAAGGCAAGGTCCAGGACGCCAGGACCCGGGAGACGTTGTCGAAGGCCATCAAAGCCCGCGATGCCGTCGCGATCGCCAAGGCCGTCAAGGCCGTGAACGACTCGAAGGCCGCGAAGGAGAAGGCCGACGCGGAAGCCAAGGCGAAGGCCGAGCAGGAGGCCGCGAAGCGGAAAGCCGAAGAGGAGTCCGCCGCCGAACCACAGCAGTCCCAGAACGTCCAACGGCAGACCGCCGGAACCGGACAGGGCCGCGCCCAACGGCAGGAGAGCGTCCAAACGCCGTCCACGACGCAGAGGCAGCAGCAGTCCTCGACGCCATCAGCCCCATCGTGGAGCGTCCCGTCGGAAAACGACGACGGAGGAATGCCGGACACCGATCCAGGACTGTGAGAAGGAAGGAACGAATGAACGTCCAGAACCAACCGCCTTTGCCCCGGGCACCGCATCCCCGGCCGGCGCTGACCCAACTGGTCCCTCCGTTCGCGGCCCGTCCGACCGCCGACCGCGTATGGCTGGTGGCGGCGCATGGGGGAGCGGGGTGCACCACAATCCGCATGAGCGCGAGGGACCGGTACGCGGACGCGGGACGCGGCCTGCCGGTCAGCGCTGACCCTCGCGTCCCGAGCCGGGTCGTGCTGTGCGCCATGTGCACGGGACGCGGCCTCGAAGCGCTCCGCGCGCTGCTCGCCGACTGGAACGCGGGACTGTTCGGCCGGACCATCCTCATGGGCGTCGCCGTCACCATGCCGTTGCCGAAGACGCCGCGGGAGCTGCGCAAGGGCGCGCTCCTGGTCGGCTCCGCCGCGCCCGCGCTGTGGAGGCTGCCCTTCATCCGCGGACTCGACCTCGACGGCTTTCCCGAAACGTATCCGCGCGCGTACGCCAGGATGCTCGCTGACCTCGAAGCGGGCGGGAAGGCATGAGGGAACTTGTAGACGCCGTGCACCGCCGCGGCGTCGGGGATGTGCGACCGTGGAAGGCGCACCAGCAACGAACATCAAAGGAGAAATGATGCTTGAACACATCGCATCCGCCGCCGCATACGGCATGGTCCTCGCCGACCTCGCGAACCCAAAGGCATGCCTCCCGCCTGGATTCTCCAGCCCGGTGAGCACCGCGCTCGGATGGGTCAAGGCCCTCGGCCTCGTCGTCGCGATCGTCGCGCTGATCCGCATCGGCGTCCACGTGCTCCGCCAGCAGGGCGACGGCGTCCCGGACAGGGACGACACGTTCGACAAGCTCATCAACTGGGTCGTCGGCATCTTCATCGTCGCCGGCGCCCTGGCGTTCATGAGCGCGCTCGGACTGTCCATCGCGGAAAGCTGCTGAGCGGATGGCGCGCCGGCGCAAGGGCCGCCTCGCCGCGATGCTTCTCGCGCTGGCGGCCGTCCTGTCACTCGCGGCCTGCGGAGGACCGAACTTCGACGCGTTGAAGGACGACCTCAAATTCGGCGACGAGGAGATCTCCGACGTGATGACCACGTATTCGATGAAGATCCCCCAGAACAAGCCCGGAAAACTCATCCGCAGCCCGCAGTACGCCTGGGCCAACAAGAACCAAGGGAACGCGATTGCCGCCGCCGGATCCGCGAAGGTCTACTTCATCGCGAACCCTTCCGCGCAGTGCGACGCGCTCAACGCGACCAACTCGCAGATCTCCGACGACGACGCGTCGGAGGGCTCGGGAACCTGGACATACGTCTCGTCCACGAGATCGTGTGACAAGCAGCGCAAGCTCAGCTGGCTCGAGAAGACCATGTGGACGATGTACGAACAGCAGTCGGGCGACACGATCGACTGGCTCAGCACCAGCCGCAACACGCTCGTCGCCTCATCGGGAACCGTCTCCACCCTCCAGAACTCCGTGCTGCCCATGTACGACGCGTGGGACACGAACGTCAACAAATACCTCAACATCGCCCAGGGCGTGCTCATCGTCGCGGCCGCGATCAGCCTCATGGTCCTCGCGGCGCGCATCGTCTGGCAGATCGGCAACGGCTCGGCCGGCATGGATGGACACCTGCTGGGCAAGATCGGATGGATCTTCCTGGGCGTGTTCATGGGCTCGTCCGCCGCGAGCATCGCCCTCACGTTCTTCAAACAGGCCCACATGACGAAAACCGTCGTCAACGGCGTGCCCACGGCCACGGCCGGACGCTCCACTCCGGCCCTCGCGTCATGGACGCCCGGATCGGGAGCCTCGTTCTTCGTATCCGACTGGGTGAGGCTCCAGGTCGACCCGTTCCTCATCATCGCGGCCGTCTGCGGCGTCATCGCCGCCGGCTTCAAACTCATCACCACGCAGGAGGGACGCGAACTCGTCCCGCTGGGCAAGGCGTTCATGTGGGCCATGCTCACCAGCGTGTGCCTCGCGGGATTCGTCAACCTGTTCCAGGACACCGTGGACACCTGGACCGCGGGCGTGCTCAAAAGCGCGTCCAACATGATGCGCGACTCCTGGCAGCACAACACGCTCGCGGCGACGGAATTCTTCAACCTTGACTGGCCTATCGCCCTGGTCCTCACCATCGTGGTGTGGTTCTGCAACCTCATCAGCAAGGTGTTCTGCTACCTGCGCGCCGGCCTGCTGCCCATCATGGTGGGCGTCGCCCCCGTCTGGGCGGCGATGAGCTGGATGGAGACCGGACGCCAGGCGTTCGGCAAGGTCATGGGATGGCTGTTCGCTTTCCTTCTGTACAAACCCGTCGCCGCGCTCGTCATGGCGACCGGAAGCGCGATCATGGTCACCGCGACGGATGGCGACGACAGCCAGGCCATCACCCTCATGCTCACAGTCAGCGTCATCGTGCTCCTGCCCGCGATGATAAAGCTCATCGTCCCGGCCGTGGCGGGAAGCGTCGGCGGCGGCGGGGTCATACCGTCCATGCTCGGCGGAATCGCGGGCATGGGCGTCATGGCCGCCGGCGGCGCGCTCAAGGCCGGCGCGAAGGGCGTGGCCGGAGCCGCCGGCAAGAAGAACGCCGCCCCCGACGGCGCGAAACCGTCGGGAGCCGCGCAACCATCCGGCCTCGGAGCCGGCGGCGGACCGGCGGGAACGCAGGCGGGCTCCTCCGGCGGCGGAGGACAATCCACGTCGTCGGAATCCGCCGTCCCTGACGGCGCGAAGGACACGGCGGACAATCCCATGCCGTCCGGCATGGACCAGCAGTCCGCGGGCTCCGGCTCCGGAGGCGCCCCGGACGGAGCGAAACCCGAATCCTCGTCCACCGCCGCGCGGATCGAACAGTCCGTCGGCCGTTCCGGCTCCGACCCGTCGGCCCCGGCGGGCGCCCGCCCGTCCGGAGACGGGCCCGACGGCGCCAACCGCGCCGCGACCCGCAAGACCAAGGAGTTCTAAATGGCCTCAAGCACGACATACGGCGACTGGATGCGCCCCATCGCGGGCGGCATCCGCAACATCGGCAAGCCGCTGACCTTCGCGGGCCTCGGCGTGCTCGTCGTCACGCTGATGCTGTCCATGGTCAACGTGGTCGCGGCCATCGCGACCGCGGTCATCGGCATCGGCACCATCGCGGTGCTCGCGGTACGCGACCGCGAACATCGAAACGTGCTCGACCGGACCGTGGAACGGCGCTCCTGGCTCTCGGAGTCCAGGAAGGGCAGGGCCCTGTACCGTTCCGGAATGCTCGCGCCCGTCGAATCGGGCGAATGCCGCCTGCCCGGCATCCTGTCGCGCGTCTCGCTCGTCGAGGCGAACGACGGGTTCGGCGACCGGCTCACCCTCGTGCGCCACGGGCACACCGGAGAATACTCGCTCCTGTTCGCATGCCAGCCGCAGGGCGCGGCCCTCGCGGACGACGACGTCGAGGACGCGTACGTCGCCTCGTGGGCCGGCCTGCTCGAGGCGCTGGGCGGCGAGGCCGGCGTGACCCAGCTGGCCGTCACCGTGGACACGTCGCCCGACTCGGGCGTGCGCTTCCGCCGCAACCTCGCCAAGCGCACCGTCAAGGACGCTCCCGAGCTCGCGGCCCGCGCCATGGCCCAGATCATGGACCTGTACGCGACCGGCGGCGCGTCCAGCAGCGTGATCCTCACGCTCACGTTCCGCTACGTCGACGTGCGCGACGGGAAATTCCTCGAACCCGAGGACGCGGCCCGTCGCATCGGACAGCTCGTCCCCAACCTCATCCGCCGCATCGCCGACGCGGGCGGCGGGACCGCGCGCACGCTCACCATCGACGAGATCAGCCGCATGGTCCGCGTCAGCTACGATCCCGCCACGCAGGACACGCTCGAACAGGCCGACGGCCAGCCATGGATCGAATGGGAGGACGCCGGGCCCGTCGCCTGCGAGGCCGGCTGGGACCACTACCGGCACGATTCCGGCGTGAGCCGCACATGGGAGATGTGCGACCCGCCCAAATCCAACGTGACCAGCTCCACCCTGGCGCGTCTGCTCGGCCCGCTCTCCGATTGCGACCGCAAGCGCGTCACCGTCGTGTTCCACGTCCTGCCTCCGGACAAGACCGCGTTCATGGCCGAGCAGAACAGACAGAGGGCCGCCAACCAGGTCAGCCAGGAGAAGCGCGCGTCCATCAGCGCGATGAGCCAGATCAACAAGGCCAACCGGCAGGCCATCGAGACCAACAGGGGAGCGGCCATCGTGTTCTTCGGCATGCTCGTGACCGCCACCGTTCGCGCCGGCAACGACGAGCGCATGAGGCTCGAACAGGCCACGCACGCCGTCGAGGGCGCCGCCGGAAGCGCGAAGATCGACCTGCGCCCCTGCTACGGCGCGCAGGACACCGCTTTCGCCGCGAGCCTGCCGCTCGGCCTCAACCTCAGGAACTACACGCCTCCCAGCGCGTTCGCCGCGCTCTCGTGAAAGGAACGGAACCATGCGGAAGGGAAAGAACACCGGCCGGACCATGGATCCGGACATGCCGGTCCTTCGCCCGTCCATCCCGCCAACGCCGACGGGGTCGTCCTGGAGGGGACGGCGCTCAAGGGGCGGCGGATGGGGCGGGCTCATGCCCACGATGGACGAGTTCTTCGGCACCAGCACCCAGGTGTGCGGGGGATTCTGGCCGTTCAGCACCGACATGGCGCTGCCCGTCGAGGGCGTGCCCATCGGACGGAGCATGACGACCGGCGCGGGCGTGTGCTGCGATCCGATCAGCTGGTTCCGCGCCGGCATCATCGAACAGCCCAGCATGTTCGTCATGGGACTGCCCGCCATCGGCAAATCCACGTTCGTGCGCCGCCAGGTATGGGGCATGTCCGCCCTCGGCATGAACGCGATCATCCCCGGCGACCTGAAGCCGGACTACGCCGAACTCGTCCGGCTGCTCGGCGGACAGGTCATCCGTCTGGGCAGCGGCCTGGGCTCCATCAACCCGCTCGACCCGGGCGGCATCCACGAAGCGCTCAAACGGCTCACGGGAGACGCCCGCGAGGACCTGCTTGCCGACTACCACGAACGCCGCAGCGCGCTCATGGAGGTGCTGCTGACCATCAGCCGCACCGGACGGGAGGAGGGACGCCGCACCGTCTCCGACGTGGAATCCAACGTCCTGTCCACCGCGCTCAAGATCCTGTACGAGCGCACCAAGGACGATCCGGAGCCGCCCGTCATCCCCGACCTGCGCGACCTCGTCAGACAGGGCACGCCCGAGATCCGCGCCGCCGCCGTGTTCGACGACCCCGAGAACGACGAGGCCTACGCGCGCTCGACCCGCGACCTGCTGTCCAGCCTCCACGGACTCGCGAACCCGATGGGACGGTTCGGACGCCTGTTCTGCGAGCAGACCACCGAACGGCTCGACCTGTCCCGCCCCGTCGACTTCGACATCAGCGCCCTCGCGCAGGCCGGCGACGACGTCGTCGCCGCCGTGCTCGCCGCCACATGGTCGAGCGCGTTCGCCGCGAAGAACGCGGCCGACATGATGGCCGAGGCCGGCCTGCAACCCCGCCGCAACCACGTCATCATCATGGACGAGATGCACCGCGCCCTGCGCGCCAGCCCGCTCATGGTCGACCGCCTCGACCTGCTCACCCGGCTCAACCGCCAGTGGGGCGTCGGACAGATCATGATCACCCACACGTTCGCGGACCTGCTGTGCCTGGACACCCAGGCGCAGAACAACAAGGCCCGTGGATTCGTGGAACGCAGCAAGATCAAGGTCCTCGGAGCCCTGTCCCGCACCGAGATCAAACGCTATCTGCGCGGCGAGTCCGGTCTTCCCATCAGCGTGCGTGAGGAGGACATGCTGGCCGACTGGGCCACACCCACCAACTTCGACGCGAACGCGAGCTTCAAGGGCGTGGGCAAGTTCCTCATCAAGCTCGGCGGGCTGCCCGGCATCCCCGTCAACGTGCAGATGTGCGACATCGAACGGTCCGGATTCAACGACACGAACGCGAAATGGAGCCGATGATGAACCAGGCGACCCGTCATATGACGCCGGACGCGTGGCTCGGCGTCCCGCTCCAGCTCGCCATCCGCGACCTCGCCGTCGTCAACGGATACGCCGGCGCCCTGTCCGTCCGGACCGCCCGCCGCGGCACGGACGCCGGCCGCAACCGTCCCCTCGTTGTCGCTTCGGTCGCGGTGCCGTCCCACGGCTTCACGCTCCTGTTCCGCCCCCTCGCGGCCATGGAGCCGAACTCGTTCACCGCGCTCGTCACCGACCGGACCGGAAACATCGTCTGGCAGGAGGACGCCGACCATCCCAGCTACTATGAGGCGTACGACCTCGCGCGCCGGGCCTTCGCCCGCCTCCGCCGCTTCGAGCGCGAGGACGCGGAGCCGTCCTCTCGCCGCGAAGGAAAGGAGAACCCATGAGGAACGACGGCATCCACATGCCCGAACTGTCCGAACCCACGCTGGACGAACTCGAACGGCTCGCCGAGGCCATAGGGGAGCGGGCCGACGGATTCGAGCTGGACATGCCCGACGGGTCGGTCGCGCGCGGCTACCGCGCGCCCGGCATCCACGGAATCCTCCCGGAAGGCTGGCGCGTCTACGACATCATGGAATGCGACAGCGAACGATGGACGCCGTACCCCGGATACGAGGACGTGGCCGAAGCCGATCGCGAGGACGGGGAGAACGGACGCTACGAAACCAGCCTCGTCATCGACGACAACCCCGGCCCCCACTTCGTCGACCAGGGCGACCCGTTCGTCACCAGACACGACCTGTCCGGCGTGGACTGGGAGTTCGACGAGGGGCACTGCGGCTATGACGGCGTCCAGCTGTCCGACGACATCGCGCGTCTCGCCGCGGCCGCCATGCCCGTCATGGAGTCCGTCAGGACGGAGTCGCCGATCCGATGACAAGGATAAGCATATACGTATGCGCTTATCCGCTTATTGGGTTCCGTTCCCGGTCGTGGTCCAGTTGTGGGTGAGAGGCTTTTCCCGCTTCGGCGGGAACGACAATCAACCGTCCAGGCCTTCCCAGAAATCATCCAGGGTGACGCCGAGCGCGTCGGCCAGGCCCTTCGCGGTCTCCAGACTCATGATGCGCGGATTCCGCGCCGACCCGTCTGCTGCGTCCCGTGTCATTCGGGCATCTCGAACAGTTCGACGACCGTGCACGCGCTCTCCTCCGACAGGCATTCCGGCACCATCGGGTCGATCGGAAGCCATGCGTCGCCGGAACATGCGCCTATGCCCCCCGGAAGGGTGAACGGCTCGTCGAGACCCGTCCTCAGCCCGTCAAGCATCCGGCATGAGGCGCACGGCTTCATCCCGTCCGGTGCGAACACCTGGAGACGCCGTTCCATCCGCGTCCCGCATTCGTTCGCGGCGCCGATGGCGGAGTTGACGCCTCCTATGGCCTCGGACGCCATCAGCTCGACCCGGGCGAGGAATTCCGCGTCGCCGCGTCCCGTCAACGGCTGAAGCGCCTTTCTCGATCGCGAATACGTCCATTCGTCGTCGGCCGAGTCCTTCAGTATGGAAAGTATCTCCTGCGCGGGCTCCGACCCGTATCTCGCCTGCACGAAGGGCCGTATGAACCGCAGGTGGTCCGCGTAATCCAGGAGCCGGTAGTCCGGCGCCGCCTTCCGTCCGTTTCCCCTCATCCTTCCGAAGAAGTGGAACATGATGCCGTCCTTTCGTCGATGAGTCCGATTATCGGCCCTTGTAGACATCGTGTCCCGCCGACACGCCGCTTCGGCGCGACCATGGCCTGTGAATCATCCGGACGACGGAAAGGAAGGCTCCGGACATGGAACAGAGGACCATAGACGACGGGGAGCTGCGCCAATGGATCGACGAATGGGGGGAGGAGTCCCACGACGACATCCTCCCCTCCGACGACGAGGCGGACATCGCCAACAGGATACTGGAGCACCACACGCGCGGCGAATACGCGGGCGACGTCGACTGGAACGGCGCGTGGGAATCGCTGCGGGGCATCGTCGGCCCCGCGCTGGAGCATGTGCACGGCTTCTTCCCGGACGGCGCGGAAACCCTCGCGCGATACGTGCGCGAGATCGACATGGGCATAGACCCCGACACCGGCGAGGACCTGGAACGCGCCGCCATCGAGGAACCGGCGTTCCGCACCTCGTTCAGGATCCGCGCCATGGCCGACGCCGACCCCGAGGACGAACCGGCCCTCGACAAGGTCATCCAGGCCGCCGACGCCGACTACCGGCACGACGTGATCTCCGGAGGCGACGTGGCGCGCGCCGACTGGCGCAACGCGGCCGCATACGAATGGCGCCGCCTCATGCTCGAACCGCACGCGCCGACCGATCCGGTATCCGACGTGTCGGCGCTGGCGGTCATCGCGGTCAGCATGCGGTACGCTCCCGACGCGACCCGGGCGATGATTGCGACCGACGTGCTCGGCCCGGACATGCCGACCATGGGCGGCCTACGGGACATCATCGGCACCCCGGAACAGGACGTGCCCGTCGACACGCTCATCACGGACCTGGTCGGACAATGGCCCGACGCCACGCCGGACGGGGACACGCTGACCGACCGCGACTACGCCGCATGGCGCATCCTCTCTCCGATCCAGCAGAACGCCCCGGCCCCGGTCGAAGGCCACATCTACGGCCTGCTCGGCATGCTCGACCACGTCGAATACCTCGGACGGACGGGCGAGACCGGACGCATGCACGCGGAACGCGCGCTCCGCTTCGACCCGTCCGACCGCTTCGCGTCCGCTGTGCTGGACACGGCCCCCGCCGCGGACGGGTCCACCGGACTGGCGGAACTCGCGGACATCGCGCAGGACAGGGGGACGATACGATGAACGACCGGTTCGGCTCCACGGCGAGAGACTTCGCCGCCGGCATCGTCACGCGGGAGGGCGGCACGCCCGAGGACGTCCGGGAGCTCTCCTACGGTCCGGACCTGGACCGTATCGTGTCCGATCACCGCGCTGAATTCGACTGGAACACGGTTCCGGGCATGGGCGCCCGCGTCCGCGACTGGTATGCGGAGCAATTCCCCGACGACCCGCTGGGCGTGATGATCGCCCCGGACGTGACGTTCGCCCAGACGGTCGAATCGTTACACGGGGGCGATGTCTACGACCGCCTGGGCGTCGGCGAGTCCGTCGTCCGCGAACGCGTGTTCGCCGAGCTGTCCGCCCGAATCGGATGCGGATACGACGACATATACGACGCGTGGCTGAACGGCGACGGCCTCGACCCGCGGCTCGTGTCCGACCCGGATCCCGAACCGGAACGACGGTTCGGCATCGACGACGTGGAGATGCGCCGATCCGCGACATGGCCCGGAGGTCCGCACGTCCTCTCCGCCGAGCTGCCCGACGGGCGGATACTCGGCCACGTCATCCCCCAGGAAGGCGAATGGCTGTGGCGTCTCGCGGACGAGACGGAATGGCACGCTCCGCGCCCCGTCGAGGGCAACGTCGCGCGCTTCATCGACCAGGGAGGCCGGGAGGCCGCCATCCTGAGCCTGCTCGAAGCCATCGAGACCCGGTATCCCATGGCCGACCTGGAGGATCCGGTGGACGTCCTGGACGAATCCCTCACCGGAACGGACCCGTACGCCGCGCCCGCGGCCGGGCCCGCAAGATAGGGCGCGGACAAGGAGAACGACATGAGACTCAACAGCGAATCCATCGAAACCATCCTCGAACGGTTCGACCGGCGCGACGACGCCGATGCCGACTACGTCATGGCCCACTGGAGGGAAGCGGTCGACGTCTACGAGCACGACGGGTCGATGCTCGACCTCGACAACATCGTCCGGCTCGAAACCGTCCTCGGCGACAGAATCGGCTACGACGCCTACCACCGGATCAACTCCACTATGGAAGACCTCGGGGAATGGCTGGAGCAAGGCCTGCTCGTGCGCGAGGCGTCGGACGGCGCGCGTCGGACGGCCGGCTCCGGCGGCGTCCCTCTCAACTGGATCCGCGGACGATTGGACGAATGGATCCGAACCGCGCCCATCGACGCCGACGCCCGCTACACGTGGACGGCCGGGCTGGCGGACCAGTCCGAACGCGACGTCATGCGGGTCTGGGCGGAGGACGAGCTGGCGCAGGTCGTCGAGGACCACTACTGGAACTTCCCGGGAGGAAGGAACAGCTGCATGGAGTTCTATTCGCGCCCGGACTTCATCTCCGAATCCTACGTGGAATGGAAGGCGGGACTGCTGTCGGAAGGCGACCTCGAACGCACGGACCGCGCGGACACGGATCCGCTCGGCGACCCGCGCGCATTCGGCGCGACCACGCCGACACGCTGAACGGAAACTTGTAGACGCGGTGCACCGTTCCGCCGCCGCGGAGGCCGCAACATTGCATGTGGGACGCCACAAAGGCCGTGGCGCCCCACCCCCTACGACGAAAGGACGAAACATGCCGCAGACGATGCTGACGGTAAGGGGCAACCTCGGCGCCAACCCCGACTACCTGCCAGAGAAGACCATGGAGGACGGCGCCATCCTGCCCTCCAAACTCCAGGCGGTGGTCTACGAGAACCGCCGCGTGAGGACCGCGGACGGCGGCTGGACGGACGACCCGCGCGGACCCGTCAAGACGACCGTGCAGCTCTTCGGCAACGCGGCCGACACCGTACGCCGCATCGACATGAGGCAGGGCGATCCCGTCATCGCCGGCGGCAGCATCGCCGAGCCCGCCGCCTACGCCAGCTCCAAGGACGGCCAGCCCGACGCGCGCAACGTCATCAACGCGCAATGGCTCGTCTACGACTCCATCCTCTACCAGCGCCGCAAGGAACGCGCCGCCGAAGCGGAGCAACGGGCCGGATCCTCCCCGTCCGAGACCCAGCCCGCGACCGGGGAGGAGCGTCCATGATGAAGTTCCTCGATGACGAGGGAAGGGCGGGGACGGGGGTTGGCAGGAAGGCGGTCCTCCGCGCCCACGCGCCCCGTCCCGCCATGTCCGGGGCGGAATGCTCATGCGGGGAGAGGTTCGCCACATGGGAGGAATACGGGCGCCACGTCGACCGCCTCGAACCCAGCGTCGGCGACCATGGACTGTTCCACTGCGGATGCGGCTGGAAGTCCTCGGTCCCGGACATCGGCGAATGGAGGCGGCACATGGCCGACGCGATCCTGGCCGAGCTCGCCGAAGTGCGGAAGAGGGGATAGCGGTGGACGTCGATCCGAAACTCCAGACCAACAGGGTAGCCGACCTGGGACGGACCGTCAGGCCGTCCAGCCGCGCGGCGGGAGTCGCGCTGCTCGTCGCATTGGCGGTCATGTCCGTGCTCGGCGCGATATGCGCGGCGTCGGGCCACGGGTTCGACATCTTCGCGCTCCTGTACATCCTCTCCGGCCAATGGGAGTTCACCGGCGCGCAGTGGGCGCTGGCCGGACTGCTCGTCATCCTCGCCGGAGCCCTCGCGGGCCTGTGCTGGTGGCTGCTGGCGCGCAAGGTCGCCCCGAAGGTCACCGGAAGCGCGGACCGCACCAGGGTCGACGTGTACGCGCCGAGCATGGGCCACGGCGAAGCCGTGTCCAAGGTCACCCGGGAACGGGCCGAGAAGATGGCGTCCCGTCTCGTCAAGGACTACGACCCGAAACGCATGGAGCCGGGCTATCCGCTCGGCCGCAACATCGTGGACGGAACGCCCATGAGCACCAGCTGGGAGGACATGGCGATCGTGCTTGCCGGACCCCGTTCCGGAAAGTCCCTGTGCTACGCGATCCCCGCGGTCTGCTCCGCCCCCGGCCCATGCCTCGCGACCTCGAACAAGGGCGACATCCTCGACGTGACCCGTCCCGTCCGCATGCACGACCATCCCGACGGGCGCATCTGGGTGTTCGACCCGGAACGCATCGCCGAACCGAACCGGAAGCACACCACATGGGTGTGGAACCTGATCGACTCCATCCACACCATCGCCGACGCGAAACGCATCGCCGACTGCTGGCGGTACGCGTCCGGCCAGCCGTCCACCGGCGGCGACGACTTCTTCCCCGGAACCGCGGCCCAGCAGCTCGCCGACTACCTGTTCGCCGCCCACCTCGGCGGCAAGACCGTCGCCGACGTGTTCCGCTGGGCGTCGAGCGAACGCAACACCGAACCCGTCACCATCCTCACGAAGCACGAGGGATACGGCGAGATCGCCGCCCGCGTCAGCTCGGTCATCGCCCTGACCCCGGAGACCCGCAGCGGCGTGTTCGGCTCGTTGCAGACCATGGTCGCCTTCCTCGCCGACCCCGACGTGATCGAATGGGTCCTGCCCCGGGAGGGCGACGGCACCCCGGAGGGGCGAGACGTGTTCGACCCGCTCGCCTTCGCGACCAGCGAGGGCGACACCCTCTACCTGCTGTCCGCCCAGGGGCGCCCGTCCACGGCGCTGACCGCGAGCCTGACCGCGGTCGTCGCGTTCACCGCGTTCCAATACGCGCAGTCCGAATGCACGGACAACAACCGGCGTCTGCCCAGGCCGATGTGCTGCGTGCTCGACGAGGCCGCGAACATCTGCCGCTGGCCCGAACTCGCCGACGTGTACTCGTACTTCGGCTCGGCCGGCATCCCGATCATGACGATCTGGCAGAACCCGGACCAGGGCAAGGCCGCGTTCGGCGAGACGAACTTCGGCAGCCTGTTCAACAACGCGAACATCCTCGTCTACCTGGGCGGCATCAAGGACGCGAAATGGCTCGGCGAGATCAGCAGCCTCGTCGGTCAGAGGGAGATCGTCCGCGGCAGCCTCAACATCGACGGGCAGGGCAGACGCAGTGTGAACAACAGCATCCAGAAGGAGAACATCCTGGACGTGTCCGACTTGGCCGAGTGGCCCGTCGGCCGGGCGCTCGTGCTCGCCTCGCAATGCCGCGCCCAGATCGACCGGACCATGCCGTGGACCGAGAACCGCGTCTGGGCCGACATCATCCGCAAGGCCGCATGACATGGGCGTTGGAACATTCCTCGAAAGGATGAAAATGGTATTTCCAGGCAAGAACCCATCGGAGGACCGCGAGATGCAGCACGGCATCCGCGAAACGGTCCAGATGGCGCCGGGCCGGGTGGGGCCCGTCTTCCCGCAAGCCCCCATGCCGGGGCCGTCCGCGCCCGCGGCGGACCATGTCGTTCCGGAACCGGATTCCGGCGTGGCCGCGCCGCCGCAGGTCCCCGACCACGCCGACCGTCCCACGGATCCCGACATGGCGTGCGTGGCGGCGGTGGCCGCGGCGAACCTCGCCGTCGAAGGCGTCGAGGACGTGACCCGGTACGGGCTGACCATCCCGTTCACGCGATGGCTGTTCGCGTACAAGGCCGGCCTGGCCGCCGAGGACTTCGCGATCTCGACCAAGGAGGACTTGGAGCTGGCGGAAAGGGAGCGCGCGGCCGAAACGACTTCCGCCGCTCCCGGCGTTCCGACGGACGGGAATCGGGATTCGACGCCGCCCGCCACACCCTCGGCCGAAACGCCGTCCGACGACACCGGGAAGGACGAGGCCGAAGACGCCGTCCCGGACGCGCAGGGGAATGAGGGAGAAACCGACGCCACGCCGGAGCCGAAGAACGGCGCCGATGGCGAGCCCGACGGGGAGGACGTGCTTTCGATTCCCGAATCAAGGGAGATCGGCGACGACCAGGCCGAACGCGAGGCGCTGATAGGCCAGTTCGGCGCGCGAACCCAGATGCGGGACACGTACTATCCGAACCTCGCAAGCTTCGTGGAGCTGCACGTGGCGAACATGTGGCCCTACCAGCAGGGCGTGATGACGAAGTTCCTGTGGGTGCCGGACTGGTGGCGGTACCCGCCGCTCATCTACCAGCTCGACGCGTTGTGGCGCGCCTACGAGAACGCCCGACGCCAGCCGGGCCAGATGATGATCTTCAACATCCAAGCGTTCGGCCTGCTCGACCGGGTGTTCAACAAGGACACCGGCCTCGTGGCCTCGCTCGGCATCGACGAGAACGGGCACACGACCGGGCCGGGCGAGCCGCTGCCATGCGAACGCCCGCCGAAGGGCTGGCGGCGCAAGGCCATGGAGCCCCTGCGCCCGGTGCGCCCGAAGGAGATGGTAGGAGGCAGCGGACGGCCATCCCCGACAGGGAACGCCCGCCGCGCCGGCCGAACATAAAACTGCACGCGATCGGTAGGAACCAACAGGAAGGAGGCCGATGATGTCGGCGATGGATCCCGAGGACGCATTGGACCAGCTGCTCAACAGCACATGGAGCAACATGGCCCAACAGCTGAGCATGCTCCACCGCTCACTGAGCGCGGACATACAGCAGCAGCAAAGGGAACGCAAGGCCGAACAGGCCCAACAGGCGAGGTTGCAGGCCGCGGAGATCAAGGAGATGGAGGCGCAGCGAGCCCGCCTGCTGTCTTGGGAAAGCGCCCACAGGCGCGAGCTGAACAACGGGTTCGAGAGCGTGCTGAACGCGACCGTGCTCGGCACGAGGGGCTGCGCGCCGTTGAGCGACACAAGCCTGCTGAAAGCCTGGAACGTCAGCGAAATGCTCGTCGGCACGGACCCTGGCTACGCCGCCCAGCTCAACCGGGCGCGCAACCTCATGGAGACGGAATGGTCGCAGCGCCATCCCGGCGAGACCATCGGACAGCAGGCCGACCGCGTCATGAACAACGTCACCATCACCTACGTGGACCGCACGCCCGCCCTCGAGGACACCCTGGCCGCGTTCGAGAAGGCCGGCTTCACCGTCAGACTCGACCACGACGACACCTCCCCGGACGAGTTCAGGGCCCGGCACGACGGCGAGACGTTCCATGTCGCCCCGGAGAACGGAGAGGGATGGAACGGGCAGCGGAACGATCTGATCGCCGAATGCGTGATGATGCAGGCCGTCGTGTCCGTGGACGAGGCCGGCCAGCAGATCAGCCACCTGCGCGACGCCGGACTGCCCGAATCCTCGGGCGGGGACAACCGCAGCGAGGGAGACGAACCGTCCAGCCTGTTCGAGGGCTCCATGAACGAGAACGAGAACGCGGCGCCCGTCTCCGACCTGCCCGAACCGTCCGGAGATGACGACGTGGAGAAACACGACGGGACGTCCTCCGGAGACGATCCGGTGGCGGACGGGGGAAAGACGGACGACGTCCCGACCGAGACGCCGGCCCCGGAGAAAAGAAGGAAAATGACCGTCGAATCCGAGACCGGGGGAGACCTGTCATCCAGTGAGACCACCGGAGAGGACAAGACCGACCTGGTAGACCTGTACGAGCCGGAGGAATGGGACGGGCCGGACCTGTTCGGCGCGTACAGTCCCGAGCAGGAGGCCAGGATCACGCCGCCCGCGGCGCCGGCCATGGAGCCGTCCCTGCCGGACGTCCCCACCGTCAAACAGGCCGGACGGTAGGACGCGTCCGACGTCTCGGTCCGCGGCGGCGGACGCGTCGTCTCCCTCCTGTGGGATGAATGCGGTTGATATTCGGCCGCGCCGGCCGGTAGAATCGTGGAATATGATGGCTTTGATTGATTTCGAGGGGTGCGAGAAATCCCGTAGGTTCTATGCCGGAAACGCGGGCCGCAAGATCGGCGTCGTCTGGAACGGGGGCAACTGGATCCTCAAGTTCCCGGGGCCGACGGGACGTCTGCAAGGCTCGGTTCCCTCGTACACGACGGCGCCCCTGTCGGAATTCCTCGGATCGCATGTCTACGGGATGCTGGGCATCCCGGTGCACGAGACCGTGCTGGGCATCCGAGGAGGCAAGGTCGTGTGCGCGTGCCGGGATTTCACCGATGACGATTGGGAACTGGTGGAGTTCCACGATCTGAAGAACTCCCTGTCCGACGACGAACCGGGATTCACCGAATCCGCCTCCACAGGGTCGGGGGTGGTGCTGGCCGATGTGAGGGCCGCCATCAACCGCATCCCGGAGCTCGCCGGCATCGATGGGGTCCGGGAACGTTTCTGGGACATGTTCGTCACCGACGCGTTCATCCGCAACATCGACCGCAACAACACCAATTGGGGCGTCCTGTCCGACAGGAAGGGCCACTACCGGCTCGCGCCCGTGTACGACAACGGCAACTCGTTCAACAACAAACGGACCGAAGCCGCGATCGAACGGCGCCTGTCCAAAGACGAACTGATCCGTCAGGACGCCCTCGACGTGAGGTCATGCTACATCACCGACAAAGGCAAGCCGATCGCGCCGCTCAAATACATCGCGTCTGGACAGGATCCCCAGTGCACGCTGGCGTTCGGCCGGTTCATGGAACGCTACGAGCCCGACCGACTGTACTCCCTGATCGATTCGATCCCGGAACAGGCCATGGGGGTGACCGTCCTTCCCGAAGGTTTCAAGGAATACCACAAAGCGGTCATGGCATGGCGGTACGAGAACGTGTTCGTCCCCGCATGGGAGGATCTGCGCGGTTCGGCCGTGTCCGGCGCGCGCCCCGGCGATCGGGACCTCGGTCCGGCCGAACCGTTTGGAACCGGGATCCCCGGCGTCTCGGCCGAGACGAGGCCGGGTCCCGTGAGATGATACTGGTCCGCGGCATCAGGGCTTGTGGGCTTTCCCATTCTCATCGCGCCCATCGTCTCCGATCGCGTCTGGCGTCTCGGCCGAGAGTTCGTCTTTCATGATCTCGGCCGAGAATCCATCCCCGAGCCCGTACCGTTCGGACAGCCTGTCGAACACGCGCAGTCCCTCGCGCAGCGCCTCGTCGTATGCTTCCGGCTCGTCTTCCCCGCGTCTCACGTTCACGGCGACGTGGAACGCCTCGTCGATCAGCCGTTCCATGTCATGCGTGGAGAGATTCGCAGGCCGCCGTTCCAGGCCGTCGGCGAGGAACGGCGGGCGGTTCTCCATGCTCGCGTGCCATTCCTGTACCGCCAACGATTCGGAGCGCGCGTCATGCGTCCAGCCGTTCCTTAGTTCCTTCAACCGCATGTCCGCGCCGAGGTCGGTCGCGTTGAACCGTTCCGTCCAGCCGTCCCTGCTGCGCCAGGTGATCCGGTATCCGACCACCTGGTCCGGCGAGTCGAAGGATCCCTTCGCCACGCCCTTGCACAGACGCGGGTCGATGCTGAAGCCCTCGCGGCGGACGCGTCGGATGAACTCGTCCTCGCTCCGTGACGCCTTCGCGCACGCCTCCACGATTCGGCCGACGTGCTGTTTCGGCATCGTCTCCGCGGCCACGGTCGCGATCCGCCGGACGCGCTCGTCCCTGTCGAGCGCATGCCAGGGGAGCGGCCCGTCGTAATCCTCCTGTGCTTTCCATTCGGCCCAGCGACGCCATTCCGCATACCGGTACCTGACCTGGCTTTCCGTGTTCGACCGGCCGATCTCGACGAGTTCGGACCGTTCCCGTTCCATTCCGCGGCATGATCGCTGCGCGGCTTTCATGTCGTTGTATGTGTTGATCCATCCGTCGTCCGTGGCGAGCTGCACCATCACGTGCACGTGGTCGTTGCCGTTCCTGCTCAATCCGTGGCGCACCGAGAGCCATGTCACGCCTGCCGGGGCGTCGCCGTCCAGGATGCCCATGCGTTCCAGATAGTCGCGGACGATCGCTTCCCATTGCCCGTCCGTGAGGATGCCCTGGCCGGCCTTGATGGACAGGGAACAGTGCCACACGCGGTCCTTGCCGTGCTCCCCGCCGGGATTGAGCCTGCCGCGCCGGTCGCGGGGGAAGGGATCTCCCTTGCGTTCCCTGACCCGGTAGCGCCGGTCGAAGCGTTCCCCGATTTTCGCGTACGATTCGTCGGGATGCCCGTCGAATCCGAACGAGTCGAGCAGGTCGTCGCTGCACGCGACGAGATGCTGGTTGGCGTGCTCGTTGTGCCGTCCCTTGCCGAACAGATACTTCACTAGTCCCGCGGGATCCGAACCGCGGCTGATCTTCGGAATCATGTCATTATCCTCGGTTGGAAACCGACCATCGATGGCACACGGTGTCTACAGATTCGTGATTGAAAACGGTCATATCCCATCCAAAGATGTCTGGAACGATCCGTCGATGTCTAAGCGAGATTGGATCAAACCGACAATTTTATTCCGGGAAAAGGGAAAACCACGACGGCCCTTTTATATCATGCCTGTATAACAGGAATCATATGGAGGAACAGGAATGGACATCGAAAAAATATCGAAGTATCTTCTAACCACTGTCCTGAAATTATTGAAAGGTGTTCCTGATTTATGGAGGGCGGATGTCTCCCGCATCATCAAGGAACTCAAGGAAATGGTGGAATTGGAATCGCATGCTGGTGAAAGACAGCGATCTGTTATCAGAGCCCACCGTGAGTTTCTTGTCGACGAAGCCGTGGAACGCCTTGCCTACGAGACTTACACGCGGAAGGGACTGAGATTCTGGGCAAACCAGCAAGAGCTGGTATGCGGTTATTTTTCGCTTTTCCTCGTCGGAGGCTTATATGGGATTGACGTCGGCCTGCTGCTACTGGTCTGTGCCATGTCTCAAGATATGAACGGTGCCGCGGCGGTGGGTAAGCTTCTTATCGCCTTTGCCGTTACCGCTTCATCGACCATACTGGCCGCAATGATTGGCAAACGGATATACACACACGTGGCGTTGAGGAAACAGTTCCGCCTCGACATCTTGGAACGAATTCGTGATGGAGGCAGTGGAATGGATGCTTCGTTCACGCAGGCCATGGAGAAGTCATACAAGCGTTTGCATGAGTACGAGGAAACGAGAAGAGTATGGAAATATCGGATCCTCGTTCTGTCGTGCCTCCTCACTGCCTCCTTGCTCGTGCTCGTCGCCGCCATGGCTTGTAACTGGTGGAGCGGTCTCATTCGTTGCATTGGTGCGGTTGCCCTATCGGGTCCTTTTCTCGTTTTGACAGTCGTGCTTCTGCGTGCGCCGAAACTGTCGGAGGAGGGAGGAACGGTCAATCAGACAGCTCCGAAAATGGAAGCGGAAAGTCATCTGGACAAGACGGCCGCCGACGAACCGGCAAGAGCAGGGCGACACGACGTCCACCATCATGCCATGAGAATCCTTAGGTATCTGTCCGTATTTCTCTTTGCGTTTTCCCTGACCGGGCTTGCTCATTCCGGTAAACGGTCCGATCCAAACCATCGTGTCCGCGGCCGCTGCTGACGTTCCAACAATGGTAAGATGGCGCCCGTCGTCTGCGTCGCCGCCGAGCTTGACTTCGGGATCGAACGGACATATAGTCGTCCACATGGATTGGGAGAGCCCGATCGGCGAAGGCCTTGGCAGAGATTCCAAGGCCTTTCGTTTTCCTTCGTCCATCTCCCCGCTCCCGACTTAATAGATGGCATCCATTCCATCCGGCTGACGAACGGTTCAGCGGCCAATCTGATTCGACAGGCGTTTGATGGTGTCGGAGGCTTGGCCGAACAGACGCGCGCAGTCCCTCACGGCCTTCGCGGCCGAGTATTCGTCGTCCATGCTCGCGTTCATGTCGCGGTTCGTGTTGCGCGCGATCTGGTTGACGTTGTGTCCGATGTGCCAGATCTCCGTCCTGATGGACTCCAGCTTTTCGACGATGGGGCCCGTCTCGTATTTCTTTTTCGCGGTTTCGAGGTCGGTGCACGTCTCGTGCGCCTCGACCAGGTAACGCGAGACGCTGACGCCTTTCATGTCCGCGGCCGCGCGGATCTCCTCGAATTCCTGGTCGGAAACGCGGATGAAGATCCGCCTGCCGCGGGTCCGTCCCGTCCTGTGCTGCTGGTTCCTGCCCATGGGGCTCACTCTCTTTTCCGTGTTCTCGGACGTCGCGGCCGTTTCACCGTTCGCCCTCCCCGACGTCGCCGGCGACGTCGAAACCACCGTTGCGGCGCCGTTGCGGCGCCGTCCAAAAGCCTTCGGCACTCGGGTCAAAGTCCACCGCGAAGGCGCAGTGGAGGGCAAGTCGGTTTGTGCGCACAAACCGTATAACTTGCTACACCAGCTTTTGGCAACGTCCGGGAAAACGGACGTTTTACATATGTTTAACTTCCGGTAGGTCTTATGCTTTACATATGTCTTCCGTATGCTGCCATGCATGTCGCCACGCATGGCGTTGCGCATGGTTTACGTATGGTTCGCATATGTTTTCCATCCGGTAGACCACACGTTTTACGTATGGTTTCCGTTTGCTATCTTCACTGCTCATAGAGCGGAAGAGGACTCTTCCAGGCTGCGTAGCAGTCCAAGGATTTCCCTCTCGACGGACTCGTTGGTGATGCCATCCGGGAGAGGCCATCCGGATTCGTTCGCGATCCTGACCTGTTCGTGGATGACTTCGGCGACATACGCTGACCGGATGAGCCCGCGTTTCACGGCGCACCGGGTCACTGCCTCGTATCCGGCGTCCGTCAGCCAGAAATCGCATTCCCGGCACCGTCTCTTCCCTCCGCCCCTTGTTCCGGACGGCAGCGGCCGCCGCATCATTCTGTCCGCATCGTCCAGACTTCCCGCATACAGGTCGTCAACGTTCTGTGGGATCAGCATCCACCGTTCGATCAGGGCGATCTGGTATCCGTGCGCCTCGCTCTCCTTCTTCAGATGCTCGTACTGTTCGTTGCCGATCATCGCGCTGACGCGGTGCGGAAACGCTTTGCCGTTCCTCATCTCTCAACATCCTTTCCGTATTTGCGGACGGACTCGTCCGCCCTTCGACTGCTCATCTCGGATGACTTTCGGAAGACGCCTCTTCCTTTTTTGGAAGAGGCGTCTTCCGACATTCCAACCGGGATTGCATGCGCCCCGTCCCCATCCACATGGTCAAGCCAATCATGTTTCGGATGGACGAACGGTGCACGGCGTCTACATGTTTCCGGTCATTTGCCGAAATCGAACGCGACGCCGCGTTCCTTGTCGGCGACCAGCCGGGCGTCGAACTTTTTCCCGCTCTTCGATGTGAATCCTTTGACGAGGACGGCCTGACCGCCGAGGACCTTCCGCACCTGCGCATCGGTGAGGGTCTTGCCCGCGATCGTCGGGAAGACCCGATACCCGCATCCATCGGTTCGTTTCCATGTGCCGTCGGCCTGCTTCTCGTTGCGGTTGGTCGAGCACGTCCACGTCTTGCCCCGTTTCACGACGTTCCCGCCGCAGCGGGGGCAGCGGCCATACGATTCAGTCTTCCCGCCGCTCTGGCCGACGCGCTCGGCTTTCACGTTGGCGGCGGCGTCGGCCGGGATGGCGCGCGCGTATCCGCGGAACTCCTCGTACACGGCATCCGCGTCGGCCTTGCCGTGTTCGACGTCGCCCAGACTGCGTTCCATGTCCGCGGTGAGCGAGACGTCCCGGAGCCTGGGGGAGACGACGTCCACGAGCGTGCGTCCCGCCTCGGTCGAGTGCAGCTGTTTGCCCTTGCGCTCCATGTATCCGGCGTGGACGAGCTTTTCGATCACGTCGGCGCGGGTCGCGGGCGTGCCGATGCCGCCGGAATGCGATTCGTCATCGTCCAGAGCGGCCTTCAGGTCCTTGTCCTCGACGTATCGGCCTGCGTGCTCCATCGCGGCGAGCAGCGTCGCCTCGGTGAACGGCTTCGGCGGTTTCGTCCTGCCCTCCGAGACGGAGGATTCGCTTACCGGCCTCAACGAGACTCCCGTTGAGAGGTTCACGGGAATGACATTGCGGGCGGAAGACGCCTCTTCCTCATCCGCGTCATCCCCGCGGTCGGCCTTCGCCGGTTCGATCGCCTTCCATCCCAGGCTCACGGGCTGGTCGGAACGGCTGGTGAAACGGCATTCGCCCTCGGACAGGCGGCATCCCTCGTCCGGATGGCTCTCGCACCAATGCGGATTCAGGTTCGCGATGACCTGGACCGTGTCATGCACGTAGTCGTCTGCCGTCGCCTCCCACATGCGGCGCACCACGCGCACGAGCGTCAGACGCTCGTCCCCGCTCAATCCGTCCAGCACGGTCCTGTCGACGTTGCGGGTGGGAAGGATGGCGGTGTGTCCCGAGACCTTCGTGTCGTCGACGGTCAGGTCGAACCGTGGAGCGGAAGGAAGGTCTTCCATGCGGACGAATCCATCGACGCGCCCCGGACCCTTCGCAAGATCTCGCAACGTGTCGAGGTCGTCGTGCGTGATGTACTGCGAGTCGGTGCGCGGATAGGTCGCCAGCTTCTTCTCGTACAGGGATTGCAGCGCGGCCAGCGTGCGCGCGGCGGTCAGCCCGTGCAGACGGCTCATGTCCTTCTGCAATCCGGTCAGGTCGTACAAGCGCGGCGGACGCTCATGCACGGTCCTGCGCTGCACGGAGAACACCTGGAACGTGAAGTCCGGCGCGTCCACGATCGACTTCAGCGCCTCCGCGTCCGTCCTGTCGTCGAGACGTTCGCCGGTGAGCGTCCATCCGCCCATCGGGACGACGACCTTCCAGAACGGCTTCTCGACGTGATGGGCGATCTGCCGGTCGCGGTCGGCGACCATCGCGAGGGTCGGGGTCTGCACGCGTCCCACGGACATGCGCCTGTGGTAGACGAGCGTGTACGCTCGTGAGGCGTTCATGCCGATCAGCCAGTCGGCCTTCGCGCGGATGTCGGCGGCCTCGGCCAGTCCCCGGTACTCGTCCTCGCTCCTCATCGAATCCAACGCGTCGCGTATGGCGTCCTCTTCCAGGGACGCGACCCACAGCCGCAGCATCGGCTTGCGCGTGCCCGCGTACGAGACGATGCGGTGGAAGATGCTCTCTCCCTCGCGGTCCGGGTCGCACGCGTTGACCAGGACGTCATACGCATCCGACTTGAGCAGACCCGCGACGACGCGGTACTGGCGGTCCGCGCCGCGCTGTCTGTTGACCTTCCACTTCCATCCGCCCGTCGGGTCGAGAGGCAGGGCGTCCATGCTCCACTTGTCCCAGCCGCGGTCCTGGTACTCGTCCGGCGTGAGCAGGTCGACGAGATGCCCCTGGGCCCACGTGACCGCGTCCGCGCCACATCCTATCCAGCCGTCCTCGGCCTTCCCTCCTCCCAATGCCGCGGCTATGGCCTGGGCTACGGAATGTTTCTCCGCGATGATGAGTCTTCCCATGATGTCCTTCTTGTTCCTTTCCGATCGTTGTCTCGATGGGTCCCGGTCCTTCCGGGATATGGAAAGGCCGCGTCCATGATGGGCGCGGCCGGATTGTTCGTTTTCGACGTCACAGTTTGACGAAGCCGAGCAGCGGCGCGAACACCGCGGCCACGCCGAACAGGGCGACGATCAGGAAGACCACGCCGAACATGTACGCGGCGATGCTCACGGCGGTCCTTCCCGCGACGCTGCCTCCCATGTCCATCATCGGACTCTGCATGCGTTTCGCGACGATCGCGCACACGCCCGACATGACGACCGCGAGGAGGACGAGCACGATCTGCAAACCGCCGTTCAGATGCACGGTCCAATCCCACAGTCCGCCGAGCATGCCGGCGACCTTCTCCAGAAGATTCTCCATTCCTGTTCCTTCCTTGTCTGGTTGTCGAATGGCCCTCCCATCATGACGCCGGCCCGCACGGCCGGCGGTGCACCGCGTCTACAAGTTTCGCCCGGAGCCACGGGACCGGAAAACTTGTAGACATCGTGCCCCGCCTCCCGCCCTTCCTCGGTCCATCCTTGCAGGGGAAGCATCAACGACCGAGACAAGGAGCCGGATTTGTCCAACAGCAACAAGGCGAGAGACAAGAGACGCGACATATCGAAGGCGATCCGCGAATCGCAGCGATCCAGGATGGACGCGCTCGAGGCGTTCGCCCAAGGTCTGACGGATCTCAAGGCCATGCGGACGGAGGTCAAGAGGCTCGAGGCCCGTGTGGACGGCGAGCTTCGGGCCAACGCGAAGGCCGCGGGCAACAGCGTCGCGGACATCAGGAACGTGGAACGCATCGTCAACGAGCTCGCGGACAAGGAAGAGGGCTCTTCCGAACCGTCCGCGTCGGACGGGCCGGACACGGGAAGCGGCGACGGCGAGGGAAGCCAAGCCTGGACGGAGGGAGAGTGATGGCCGGCAGGAAGGCCCCTCGCCCGTTGCCGCGGCCGGTCCGCTGGCTCGCGATGTTCCTGGCCCTGGTGTTCGTGGTGTCCCTCGGCATGGTCGTCAACCACGAGTCCTCGAAGGCGACCGGCGGCGCGTCCGACGCGTCATCGTCGACTCCGGCCAAATCCCCGAAAAGGAAGAAGACCGCCAAAACCGGCGGCTACGGCGGACTGAAGGCCGGCGGCATCCCCACGCCGGGAGACTGGTCCCGCCAGCGGGTCCTCTCCATCGTCAAGGAACAGCAGGGAGACGAGCGAAAGGTGTCCATGAAGCCCGTCGGAGGCAAGGGAGGCCCCGTGGACGTCGCGTTGGACACCGTCGACAGGATCCTCGACCCGACGCCGTCCGACGAGGAATGGAACGACACGATGCAGCAGCTCTTCCAGCCGGACATCGCGGGCCAGTCCCACGGCCCGTCCAACATGGCGCGCTACTGGTGGAGCCAGCGCAGGCTGAACCCGGACCTCCTGTGCACCGGTCGCCAGTCCGACAACCTCATCATCCAGTCCTACGACTGCTCCACCGACCGCACGTACCAGGGAGACGCGGACGGAATCGTCAAGGACACCCAATCATGGATGCAGGGCTCCGACCGGGTCTTCTTCGACATTCCCGGGTCGATCGGCTCGTCCATCGCATCGTCGACCGACCCGCAGTCGGTGATCTCGCAATACTACGACGCGGTCGCCATCCCCATGGACGACGGCATGTGGTACGTGACGGTGGCCTGCCCCGCGGCGGCCGACCACCCGTTCATGGACGAGAACGGCGACGAGACCGGATACGCGTCGATCGACGACGTGCCCGCCGGCACCCGTGTCTGGCTCGCGGGAGGCTCCGTCGGAGTCGGCACGAACCAGCGCCCGTGCCGTCCGGTCGAGATCACCGTCGGCGGACAGCGGCCGTTCTGGTACATCGGCGCGGACGACGGGAGCGACTGACATGTCCGGCCATCCACGCCGCGGCCGACCCGGGCCGTTCCACCGCCGCCTGCTTCCCATCGTCGCCGTGCTGTGCGTCGTCATGACCACCGGGGCGTGCAATCCCCTCGACGTGCTGCATTACCTCGCCGGCTGCAAGGACGGCTCATCGTCCTCGTCATCGTCCTCGTCGAGCACGGTGGCGTCCACCGCCAAGGGGGAATGGACGAAGCTCATCGGCAAGACCGAGGGCGAGATCAAACGCATGTGGCCCGACTACGTGACGCCATGCTCCGGCTACAACATCGTCTACGGAGGCAGCGGACTGCAATGCACCTGGTGGGCGTGCATGCGCCAACGCGCGCTCGGCCACGACCTCGGCCAGGGCTCCTGGGGCGACGGCGGCATGTGGGGAGCGTCCGCCAAGGCCCACGGCTGGAAGCAGGGGGCCAAGGCCGGCGGCATCGTCTCCTGGACGCCAGGCGCGGCCGTCAGTTACATCGGTTCGGGCGGCTCATGGACCGCCGACGGCAGGTACGGGCACGTCGCGGTCGTCGAACAGGTCGACGGCGACAGCGTGCATATCAGCGAGGGAGGCAGCGGCTTCAAAAACGCCAACGGCGTGGTGTCCATCCATTCCGGCGTCATCAGCGCCAAAAGCCCCGGCGCGACCTTCTGGTATCCCGACGGCAACACCACCGCCGCGAGCAAGCCGTCCGACGGCACCTCATCGTCCTCGCAGGGCTCGTCCGCGACGTCGACGAAATGGACGTGCTCGGCCTCCTCGTCGGACGATTCGGACACGGGAACGGTGAACGTGAAGTACAGCGGGAACGGCTACCACGCCAGCCCCGAGGACGCGAAGGGCATCGCCAAGCAGATGATCGCCAGCGGCTACAAGGAATGGGACAACGACAACGACTGGCAGGCGCTCGTGTGGATCTGGCAGCACGAGTCCGGCTGGCAGTGGAACGCCACGAACCCCACGTCGGGCGCGTACGGCATCCCGCAGTCCTATCCCGCGTCGAAGCTCGCGGCCGCCGGAAGCGACTGGAAGGACAACGCGGCGACCCAGATCAAATGGGGGCTGCAATACATCAAGCAGCGTTACGGCAGCCCGCACCAGGCCAAGGAGTTCTGGCTTCGCAACAACGCCTACTGACGCCCCGCGGGCGGATAAGCGGATAAGCATGTAAGCACTTGCTTATCCGCTTATCCCGTTCCTGTAGACATCGTGTCCCGTCCGCCCGCCGCGCGGGACGGAGGATTGTGACGACACGGCCATCCACGACGTCTCCGGGCGGAGGTCCCGGCATGGAAGCCAAGGAAGGGGAATGCGGCGATGGCGCAGAACTTTATAAACGGAATCCTGATTCCGGAGGACGGGGAGCCGCGGCGGGTGGCTCTTGAGACCGACGGGCGCGGGCTGATGGGAGACGCGCTGTCCAGACTGGTCGGCGGCTGCTTCGACACGTTGCCGATCGTGATACCGGGAGTCGACCTGTGGGTCAACGACGACGGCACGTCCGAATTCGGGCCGAACCGAGCCATCTACGCCACTCGGGCGATGGAGGAGAGGGGCTACCTCAGCCAGATCGACTACCGGCACGTCCCGGCCGAAGGCGAGCTGTACACGATACTGCACGGCCAGATCGTCGCGCTCGGCTTCGACCCGGACAGCGGCGCCAGCGTCTCCCTGACCGAGGAACAGGCCGAGACGGTCACCGAATACTTCACCGAGACATCGCCCGCCGGAAGCGGATTGCTGGAGAACCTTCGTCTTCGTCTCGGCCTGCCATCGTTCGCCGCCGACCCGACGGACACGTCCGACCCGACCGGCATCGCCACGTCGTCCGACGTGGTCACGCCATCCATGAAAGGACTGTGAGCATGAGCGAAGAGATGAAAGGCACCACCAGATACCTCGACGCGACGGTCATGGAATACGCTCTGCTCGACCACGCCCGGCTGCGCACCCCGTACGGCACGCAGGACGACGTCCGCGCGTACGCGGCCGGCGGCGAGAAGGCGGCCCTGCACGACCTCGCGCTGGCATTGGCCGACATGGCGTCCCGGACCGGAATATCGTGGACCGCGTCGGACACGGCCCCACGTTCCGCGACGGAGGGACGGAGGCTTACGTGGAGCTTAGGCGCGACCAGCCGAACGGCCACTACTCCCACCTCGACGCGGAAGCGTACCTCTGCACCGCGGACGGGCCGCGATGCATCGCGCGGCTCAACCTCACCGAACCCGGAGACATTCCGTCCACCGTCAGCGGGGCCGACGGCCTCGCGTCCAGGATCGCCGACCGGCTCAACCATCCGCAGTTCCCGAAGGCCGGCGCCTACGGGCCGACCGCCGGCCGCATGGGCGACTGGTACCGCGGCGTCGAGGAGCGGTTCGCGGCCATGAGCGAGGAGAACCGCCGGACCCGCGCCATCGAACCCGACGAGGAGGCGTACCACGTCGGCACGGGCATGTACGTGACCGCCGAACAGTTCGCCGACGTCCTGCCATCCCCCCTGCTTGCGAACCGGTTCGTGATCATGTCGTTCGGATACGACGCGGACCAGGCGAGCCTGCACTGGAACGACATGGACTACTGGAGCGACGAGGCCGCGGAGACCGCGATCACGGACGGCGACGAGGACGGCTGCTACTGGACCGGCTGCATGTGGGACGAGGACGACTATCCGGACCGGTTGGAGACGCCCGGCATGGAGGAGTCCGCCCGTCCCGGCGGCAAAACCATCTAGGAACCAGACGGATAAGCATGCACGTACGTGCTTATCCGCTTATCCCGTTCCTGTAGACATCGTGCCCCACCGCGCCGTCCCGGCCGACGGACGCTGGAACCGGCCGGCCGCGCATGCGGACGGCCACGATCCGACGGATGGAGGAATGATGGTTTGGATCAACAAGGACACCGGCGTCGTGCTCAGCAAGGACGGGCACACCCTTTTCGTGGACCTCGTCGCCGAGGACGAGGAACGGGAACGCCTCGCGGAACGCTCCGGTCTGGCCGACCCGCATGGGGACATACCGGACAAGGAATACCTCGAGGCGGCGGTCATCATCCACGACAACGGGCACGCCCACGGCGAATGCTACGCGACCGACAGACACACCGGCATGGTGCGGTTCGGCCGGTTCGAGCTCACGGACATGGAGCTGAACCAGCTCGGACGGGAGCTTCCCTTCCTCGCAGACCGCGAGGACCCGAGAAAGGGGCAGGAGAGGCTGGGCCGTTTCTTCGGCGGAAGCCCCTACGTCCGTCACTCGGAACGATATGTGGGCGGCGGACGGCACGAGGCGAATCCGGACATCCGCGCCGGAATCGCCGACTATCTGGATGCCGCCCTCGCCGAATACCGGGAAAGCGGATACTCCGCCTACGAAGGCGGAATGAGCATGACCGGATACCAGACCCGCGACCTGTCCGACATCAAGGCCTTCATCTCCTACATCGCCTCGTCCCCGGACTGTCCCGCCACGACCACCCTGCGCTCCTGGGCGGAGTACGAGGACCTTTCCGACCATGCGGGGTTCCTCACGGACCTGCTCGACGAGGCCCGCGGAAGGTTGGACGGGTTCGGCCTGTCCGGGCCGGAATGCGGAGCGGGCATGGACGCGGATGCCATGGGCGTCCAAGGGCCCGCCAGGTGACGGTCGGACGTGCTGGCCGTTTCCGCGCCGGACGGCGTGGATTCCACGTTGGCCGCGGATTTCGCCGTTTTGGCCGGGCTTTCTGTCATCGGCGGCGTATGCTGGTGATGGTCGCCTGCGCGGCCGATCAGGTCCGACGGTTTGCGCGGACCCGGATTCCACGGCGATGTTTCCGAAGAGAGGGGAGGACGCCATGGCCGACAGGACGAGGCTTGTGGACAGGCTCAGGTACGAGCGGGACGCGCGGATCGACCACGCGTTGTTCTATTGGACGCAGGTGTTCATGGCGTACAACTCGAACCATATGGAGGGTTCGACGCTGACGCCCGAGCAGACGCGTCAGATCTACGACACCGGGCGTCTTCTCGCCGACGCGGACGAGCAGATCAGACTCGACGACGCCATCGAGACCAGGAACCATTTCACCGCGTTCAACTACGTCATCGACCACGCCGACGATCCGGTCGACGCCGGCTACGTGTGCCGCCTGCACGCCCTGCTGAAGCGCGGCACGTCGCAGGACGGCGACCCGGGGTTCAACGTCGGCGGATACAAGACCAGGGACAACGCGATTGTGCAGCGCATGGGCGTCGCCATGGTCAGGACGGTGCCGGCCGGCGACGTGCCGGGGATGATGGAGCGCGTGTACGCGGCGTACGCCGGCCTGTCCGACGATCCGGTGCGCATCGCGATGTGCCATTGGATGTTCGAGCGGGTCCACCCGTTCAGCGACGGCAACGGCCGCGTGGGCAGGCTCGTCATGTTCAAGGAGTGCCTGCGCCTGGACACCGTGCCCCCTCTGGTGCGCGACGAAAACCGGAACATGTACGTGCGCGGCCTGGACGAGTTTCCCGGACAGCCGGGATGGCTCGTGGACACGCTGCTCGCCGAACGCGACTCGTACCTGTCCTCGTTCATCGAGACCCTCGCGCCCGGGGCCGTCCGCTGTTCCTACGCGGACGAATGGTCGGAGGGGGCATCCTCCGGCGTGCTGGCCGAGGCCGCGGACTTCGAGCGCGACGTCGAATCGCTCGCGGCGTCCGGAGACGGCCCGGACGGGGACGAGGATCCGTTCGCCTCGTACTACGGCGGCGCGCGTCCGACGACCCGCGGCGGACGATAGGCGGATAAGCATATGCGTATGTGCCTATCCGTTTTCCTGTAGACATCGTGTCCCGTCCGAGCCTTCCGGTGGGAGGACGATTGTCCCATCCGGGGCCGCGGCGGGACGGGAGCGGGTTCCGCGCCGGCCGCGCCCGCAGGCGAAAGGAATGGATCATGGCCGGAGAGGGCAATTGGTACGACCTGCGCGTGTACGTGGGCAACATCGGCAGATACAACGAGGGCTCCCTGGTCGGCGGCTGGACGACGCTGCCGATGGGGCGGGACGATCTCGACGCGTTCCTGCGCGACAGGGTCGGCATCGACGGCGAACGGTACGAGGAGTACAGGATCGACGATTTCGACCTGCCGGACTGGCTTCCGGCCGGGCCGGGCGAACGCGTGGTAGACGAGCGCACGAGCCTCGAGGATCTGAACGTCATGGCCGGAGTGCTGTCCACCCTTGACGAGGACGACGCGGCGAAGGCGAGGATCTGGATTGAGGAGGGCATGTCGCCCGCCGGGCGGCTTTCCCCTCTCGTGTTCGCGAATGTCGCGCTCCAGGCCGACGACATCCCGTTCTATGCGTACGAGGCCGGCACGCGCTTCGACCCCGGCATCTCGTCGAACGAGGAGGCGTTCGCGCTGACGGCCGCCGAGAACGATCCGGAACTTGCCGAGGCGCTGGACGGACGGTTCGGCCCATACCTGGACCTGGAGGCGATCGGCCGTGACCTCGCCGCGGACTGCACGCTGCATGACGACGGCTATCTGGACCGTTCCGTGGATCCGGGCATCGACCCGGAGCTGTATTCGCGCGACGAGCTGGTGTGCCTCGCGGGGTTGGACGTCGGTGATGACGACGCGTGCGTGATGTCCGGCCTGGACGTCCCCATGGACAAAGCAGTGGTCAGATAAGACCATAAAAAACCATATAAG